>ERZ761602.3021-NODE-3021-length-24903-cov-6.334755_pt1 | contig 24903 bp, 23 predicted proteins | sample MGYA00512165_ERZ761602 | MGnify/ENA primary metagenome ERZ761602 (study PRJEB28899, sample SAMN02445085) | bioreactor sludge metagenome | biome: EBPR sludge; isolation source: Thorneside wastewater treatment plant | place: Australia: Brisbane, Thorneside...
GGCCGGCGCTTCGCGCCGGAAGGCGGCTTTCTGTGCACAGTGCCTTCGCCGCCCTCGCCCGGAGGCTTCGGTCGCCGGGAAGGTGTTCCCCCGCCCGTGGGTCGCCGCTTGACCACCGGCCTCGGACGAGGCTCGGCTCCGGGGACCTCCTCCACGACCATCGACGGATCGGCGGGCGCTGCCGCCTCACGGAGCCGATCGATGTCGACCTTGCCGAGGAGGACGCACTCACTGGACCGGAGCTTCTTGAGCACGAGGTGCCCGATGCGGACGCGCTTCAACTCTTCGACCGGGTGCCCGACGGCGTCGGCCAACCGCCGAACTTGCCGATTGCGCCCTTCGCGGAGGATCACCCGCAGCCGGCTTCGGTTGGACTTTGCGTCATACCCGACCTTCTCCACGTACGCCGGACCGGTGCGGCGTCCGTCAATCATGATCCCACGCCGCATGCGGTCGAGGTCCTTATCGTCGATATCACCGAGGACGGTTGCGTCGTACTCTTTCTCGATCCCGTGCCGGGCATGGGCCATCGACTGGGCGAATTCCCCGTCGTTCGTGAAGAGGATCAGCCCTTCGCTGTCCATGTCGAGACGCCCCACCGGCTTCAAGGTCACCCCCAGGTCGGGCAGGATTTGCTTGACGGTCGGACGCCGTTGCGGATCGCTTAGGGTCGTCAAGACGCCTTTCGGCTTGTTCATGAGGACGTAGAGCAGACGCTCCGGCTTGACCGGCACGCCATCGACCGCGACCTCATCGAGCGGACCGACCTTCGTGCCGAGGATCGTGACGACCGCTCCGTTGACCGAAACCCGTCCATCGACAATGAACGTCTCCGCCTTGCGTCGACTTGCGACCCCGCATCGCGCGAGGTACTTATGGAGACGTTCTTCTTCAGGCATGCTCGCAGGCTACCTGGCTCAACGCCGTGGCGACGCTCCGGACCTCCGAGGCATCGAGGGTTCGCGGGTCGAGCCAGAACGTGCCATCCTCGATCCGGCCCACGATCGGCGGCGTGTGGCGTCGGAGCGTCGCCGCGAGATCTTCCGGATTCCGGTCCCGAATCCCGACCCGCCAAGTCGGCACCGCCGACCCCGGCAGTGAGCCGCCCCCGATCTCGGTGGCTCCCACCTCGACAATCGCCGTTCCCCGATAGGCGCGGGACAACCGCTGGGCATCCCGCTTGACATCCGACAGCGGGCGCGCGATCGCTGACCAGACCGGAAGTTCAAGTTCGCGGCCTTCGGCATAGAGCCGAAGTGTCGCCTCCAAGCCGGCGAGACTCAGCTTGTCGATGCGGAGCGCCCGAGCGAGAGGATGGCGTCTTATCGTTGCGATCGGCTCGGCGCGACCGAGCATGATTCCCGCTTGCGGCCCGCCCAAGAGCTTATCCCCGCTGCAGAGAACCAGATCCGAGCCTGCCGCGACGGAATCCTGGATGCGCGGCTCGGGTGGCAGACCGAAGCGCGCGGTATTGAGGAAACACCCGGATCCTGCATCGTCGATGAGGAGCGCACCGTGACGGTGGGCAAGCTCTGCGAGATCGCCGATCCACGGAGCTTCCGTAAACCCGACGATCTTGAAGTTGCTCGGATGGCACCGGAGGATGGCGGCCGCGTCGTCGCCCATCTCGGCCGCATAGTCGGCGAGCCGGGTCTTGTTCGTACAGCCGACCTCGACGAGTCGGCACCCGCTCTGGCGGACGATATCCGGCATCCGGAACGAGCCACCGATCTCGACCATTTCGCCCCGGGATAGCACGACGCCTCGACCGGAACAGAGCGCGGAGAGAGATAGGAACACCGCTGCCGCACAGTTGTTGACGACGAGGGCGTCCTCGGCGCCGGAAAGCTCCCTCAGAAGCCCCCGGACATGCTCCTGGCGATCGCCGCGCTTTCCCGTCTCCGGGTCGAACTCGACCAAGCCATGGCCGTTCGCGATCGCGGCGACACGGGTCGCGACCGACGGAGCGAGCCGCGCTCGCCCAAGTCCGGTATGGAGCACGACCCCGCTTGCATTGAGCGCGATCTGGAGGCTGGGCCGCGCCAGGCGCTCCCCCTCTTCCGCCGCCTCTGCAACGTAGTCCTCGAATGCGGCGGACGCGCCTCGATCCCGCAAACGGGCCACCGCGGCCCGCGCCGCTTGGGCCCGGACGCGCTCGGGATACACCGCCAGTTCAGGCGCACGCATGAGCCGATCGATGCTCGGGGGACGCTCGGTTCGGCTCATGCCCCGCAGTTTATCTCGTGACTCGCCGGTACACTCAGTCCATGCCGGCCAAGATGACCGCACCGCGCGTTCGCGCGATGAAGGAAAAAGGGGAAAAGGTCGTCTGTGTGACCGCCTACGACTTTCCTGCGGCTTGGATCGCGGAGGAAGCCGGCGTCGATGTCGTGCTTGTCGGCGACAGTGTCGGCAATGTCGTTCTTGGCTACGAAAGCACCGTCCCGGTGACGATGGACGAAATGAGCCACCACGTGCGGGCCGTGCGCCGCGCCACCAAACTGGCGCTTCTCGTCGCCGACTTGCCGTTCGGCAGCTACCATGCCTCGACCGCCCAGGCCGTCGAATCGGCCTGTCGCCTCATGAAGCAGGGAGGGGAAGCGATCAAGCTCGAAGGGGCCTATCCCGATGCGATCGCGGCGATGACCAAGGCAGGGATTCCCGTCATGGGCCACGTCGGGATGACCCCGCAGTCGGTCCACGCCTTCGGCGGTTTCCGTGTCCAGGGTCGTGGCGAAGAAGCTGATCGCGTCATGGATCAGGCGATCGCGGTCCAGGAAGCGGGCGCGTTCGCAATCGTGCTCGAGCTCATCCCGGCCGAGTTGGCGGCCGCGATCACGCAGCGACTGGACATCCCCACCATCGGTATCGGTGCCGGACCTCATTGCGACGGCCAGATCCAGGTTTTTCACGATCTCATCGGGCTCAGCGATGGCTCATTCAAACATGCGAAGGCGTATGTCGATGGTCGCCAGATTCTTGGGGACGCACTCTCCCGTTATGTGAAAGAGGTTCGTAACCTCGCCTTTCCGACCGATCGAGAGAGCTTTTGAAGATCGCACGGACCATTGCCGAGTTACGTGCTCTGCGGGCCGGCGTCAGCGATGTGGGCTTCGTGCCGACCATGGGTGCACTCCACGAAGGCCATCTCGAACTCATGAGACGAGCCCGGATCGATACGGCATTCGTCGTCATGTCACTGTTCGTCAATCCAACCCAGTTCGGACCGAACGAGGATCTCTCGCGCTACCCTCGACAAGAGGCGCGTGACTGCGAACTTGCGGCAGAAGTCGGGGTCGATATCGCTTTCATCCCATCGCCCGACGAGGTCTACCGTTCGACGACCCCGACGACGATTCACGTGCCCTCGGTTTCCGAGCGATGGGAAGGGGCTTTCCGGCCAGGGCACTTTGACGGTGTCGCCACCGTAGTCGCCAAGCTCTTCAACATCGTTGCACCGGACGTGGCTTACTTCGGACGCAAGGACCTCCAGCAATGCGCCGTCGTCTCCAAACTCGTCCACGATCTCGACTTCGCGATCGAACTCCGATTCATCGAAACGATTCGCGAGTCCGACGGCCTCGCCCGGTCAAGTCGCAACGCCTACCTCACGCGATCGGCACGCCGGCAGGCACCGCTGCTGTACTCGACGCTGAAGACCACTGCGCACCGTATCTGGGCGGGGGCTGATGTCCGCGCGTCGATCCAGCAGGCCATCAACACATTAGTGACAGCAGGATTCCAAGTCGACTATCTCGCACTCGTCGAACCGGCTTCGATGGATGAAATCGACAAGCCCACACCCGAGAGCAGGCTCATGGCGACGGCGCGGCTCGATGGCGTCCGACTTCTCGACAATATCCCCGTTCAGGAAGAATAATGGTGCGTTCTGCTCTAAATCAAGCACAAAATGCATGAATCTTCGGACGGACCATTCGGAAGCGAGAGATTTCGCCGAGAATAAGGGAATAGAGCAACTTTGCCTGTACTCAGTCAGGTATCGTTTAGCGGGAGAAGTCTACATGGTGGTGAAATAACAAGTGCCCAAATCAGTCGAGCAAATCGCCAAAGCCTTGAAGTTGAAAGCCGAGCCGGCCAAGAACGGTCTCTCGGTCCGGGTCGGTACCAAGAAGTACGTCCTTCCGTTTGAAGTGCGCCTCATCGCCTCCGATGATTACCTCTTTGTCCACGTGCCCCCGAGCGCCGGCCTCATGAAGATCACCACGGACGGTCTCAAGTCCGTCACCAAGGTCGACGAAGCCGAAAACGCCGTGGCCACGTTCCGGCAGTCGCGTAAGCGAGGCAGCAAGGCCGCGTCTTCCGCCAAAGTCGAAGTCCCCGAAGAGCTTAAGGCCGCGCTCCAGAAGATCCCGGCCGGTTACAAGCTCGCCTACGGCCCCACCGGCCCTCGCCTGGTTCGCTCCCGCAACCGAGCCAAGAAGTCCAAGTAACGACGCTCCCGACGGTCGGGCGGAGATCCCGCCCGACCGCTTTCATGTCGGGTAGCCTGATCCGAACGCCGGCGTAGCTCAGGGGTAGAGCGGCTGTTTTGTAAACAGCGGGTCGCGGGTTCGAATCCTGTCGCCGGCTCCAGAAATTCCGCTTAGATCTCAGCAAGAGCATCGACTTCGCGCCGCAGGAGCGCGATCGCGGGGCCGAGCCGTGGATCGTCACCAATGCGCGCTGCGAAGGCCTCGACCAGGCTCTCGTAGTACCAAATCAATTCCGTTTGGCTGGCATTGAAGCGGTGCCAGTGTGACTCTCCTAGCCGGCGTGAGTCGGCACCCAGAGAACGGGCGTTATGGATCTTGTCACAGACCGAAACGAGCAACGCCGATGCCGACTTGTCCGCGATGCCGGCGAGGTACTGCTCCTTCCGTTCTCGCCACGGCGCCTTGTCGGTTTTCGAAGCTGTGATCGAATCCGAGTTCTCACGCACGATCGTCTCGACTTTGGGACCGAAATGCTGCCGGATCGCCTCGAGCGTCGGCTCTCCTCCCCCATCTTCCGCGGCGTCGTGAAGGAGGCCGCCGATCGCTTCGTCCTCATCGCCCCCGAACTCGAGCACAAGGCCCGACACCTGAAGCAAGTGGGACAGATACGGGATCGTCGTGCCCTTCCGGACGGAACCCTGATGGACGGTTGCTGCGAACTCGACAGCCTGAAGGTACCGCGAGGATAGCTCTACCACGCCATCGAGATTACCTGGGCGCCGGGTAAGTTCTCCCCCATGCCGTTGCACGTCGTCCAGCATCCGCTTGCCCAGCACATCCTACGATCGCTCCGCGACAAAGAAACGCCACCGGATCAGTATCGCCACCTCACCCGCGACCTGTCCACGATCCTGATTCTCGAGGCGACGCGCGATCTGCGCACGGTCCCCACGCCCGTCCAAACTCCCCTCGAAGAGGCACCCGGCGTGCGTCTTGCCCAAGGTATCGCCGTCGTACCGGTCTTGCGTGCCGGTCTCTCGATGCTGGAGGCCTCGCTCGCGATCTTCCCGGACGTGGCGGTCGGCTATATCGGCCTTGAACGCAGCGAGGACACCGCGATCGCCCACAGCTACTACTGCAAGCTCCCCCAGTTGCGCGAACGGTTCACGATCTGCTTCGACCCGATGCTCGCCACTGGCGGGTCGGCCTCCCAGGCGTTGCACCTCGTCAAAGCGGCCGGCGCGATCGACCCCGTCATGGTGTGCGTGATCGCCGCTCCCGAAGGCGTCGCGCGGTTGGAAAACGACCACCCGGACGTGCCCGTGTACGTTGCCGCGCTCGACCGCGAGTTGAACGAGAAAAAGTACATTCTTCCCGGGCTCGGCGACTTTGGCGACCGGCTCTATGGGACCATGAACCTCGGCGCTTAGGCGAGAAGTCGCGTCGGGTTTTCGAGATACGTGCGGAGGACGTTCATGAACTTTGCGCCGACCGCACCGTCGAGTACCCGGTGATCGAACGAGCCGGTGACGTTCATCCTCGACCGGATTTCGATCTCGTCATCGGCGGTCGGGACCACCAGTTTGCGTACCGAGGAAACCGCGACGATCGCCGCGTTGGGCTGGTTGATGATCGCCGCAAAGTGATCGACATCAAGCATCCCCATGTTCGAGATGCTGAACGTCGAGCCGCTCATTTCGTCGGGAAGGAGCTTGCCGTCCCGCGCTTTGGCGACGAGTTCGCGCGCCTTGCTCGAAAGGCCTCGGATCGACATGGCCTGAGCGTTCTTGATGACGGGAACGAGGAGCCCCTCGTCCACGGCCGCGGCGACGCCGATATGGATCGCCCCGTATTGGGTCACCGTGTTGTTATCGTTGAAAGTCGCATTGACGTTCGGCATCTCCTGCAAGGCGAGTACGCTCGCTCGGATGACGAAGTCGTTGATGGTGATCTTGCCTGCCCCTTCGTCTTCGAACTGCTGCTTCAGCGCCAGCATCCGCTCGCAATCGACCTCGACGGTGACGTAAAAGTGCGGGATCTGCTGTTTGGCCTGTTGGGTCCGCTGGGCGATGATCTGGCGGAGACGATTGAGCGGAACGACCCGGTCTTCGGCCGCAACCGGAGCGGCGAACGTGCCGATCGACTCCCGAGCAGGAGCGACGAACTCAAGCGCCTTGAGCACGTCGCGCTCCACGATGCGCCCGCCGGGGCCGGTCCCAGCGATGCCCGACAGATCGATGCCCTTCTCGGCGGCGATGGACTTGGCGAGGGGACTCGCCTTGACCCGGCCCTGTGAGCGCGGGGACGACCCGGCAGCCATCCCTGCCGCCGCTGCCTCGGCCACGACCTTGACCGGCTCGGGGGCGGGGGTTTCGTCCGGAGAGGAGGTCGCCGCTCCCGTGCCCCAGCCCGCCGGAAGGGACTCGCCCTCCTTGAGGAGCGCCGCGATCGGTCGGCCGACGGGGACGGTCTCTCCGGAGGCGATGAGGATGCCGGCCAGATAGCCGCTCCCGGGTGCCTCAAGCTCGAGGGTGGCCTTGTCGGTCTGGATCGTGCCGATCACGTCACCCGACTTGACCTTCTCGCCCTCCTTCTTCAGCCATTCGAGAAGGGTCCCCTCCTCCATCCCGTCGCCCATTTTGGGCATGATCACTTCGGTCATGCGTAACGAGTCCTCCGCATTGCGCCTCCGAGGTTACCTGCATGCCTCGGAAACTCGGGTCGTGCACGCCGTTGTGCGAACGAGACAAGCGAAAGGCCCGGATTCCGGGCCTTCGAATTCGAGAACTAGCTCTTGGCGGCGAGCGCTTTGTGCGCCGCCTTCATCGCGCGCGACTTGCGCCGTGCGGCTTGGTTCTTGTGGATGATGCCGCGCTGAGCGGCCTTGTCGAGCATCTTTTGCGCCGTCGTGACCGCGGCCTTCACCGTTTCGGCTTGGCCCGCAGACGCCGTTGCCCGGACCTTCTTGATGTAGGTCTTGAGCGCGCTCTTCACGCTTTGATTGCCGACCCGCGCCTTTTCGTTGCGCCGCAGGTCCTTCTTCATCGATTTGATGTTCGCCATGCTGTACTGAGGTCCTTGACCGGACGACAAGTATAGCAGATCGCGCAACCCTAAGGTGGCGGTCGCCCGATCCCGCCCGGAAGGAACTCGCGGTACACGTCGGCCAAGCGGCGATACTCGGCCTCGACCCGTTCCCGGAAACCGTTGCTGAGTTGCTCATAAGGCTTGGGCTTCCCCGATGCGTCGAAGGCATTCACTCGGATCGCGAGGGTCTGCGTCAACTCGGGCCGGAACAGAAACTCGAGCCTGACTTCGATGCGGCGGCCCTCGTGGAACTGCGTCACCCGCGGGTTCTGCCCGAACCAGGGAAACTTCTCGGGGTTGTCCGCATAGTAGCGCTCCTGCGCGACCGCTTCGCTCGTCATCGCCCGCGGTCGTCCCATCGTGAAGTCGCCCCCCTCTCGGATTCCGAGTACCACGTCGTCTTCGGTCTTCCCGAACGTGAGCGTGCCGCCCCTCGGGAGACCGTTGGGGATCGCTTCCGTCGGCTCGTAGCGAAGACTCTGACCGGGCGGCATGCCCGCCTCTTCGGGCGGGCGCGGAGCCGTCGACTGCAGGCCGGGCGCGCCGCCGTAGACGATCCGGTTCGCGAGCTGGAGCTGAACGGCGTTGAGGCCGGCGAGAGGGATCGAGAACGCGTCTCGAAACGCCGCCCGTTGGGTCGGATCAAGGGTCCCGAGGAGGCGCAGCGCATCCCAATTCCGACGCTCGTCCGGGCTTGCCGCCGGGGCCAAAAGCACGCTCCAGAAGACGAGCGGTAATTCGTCCATGTTGGCATCGGAAGACTTGGCGAAAGCGATAAGTTCTTCGATGGTTAGGTAGTCCTTCGAGCGGGCCGCCCGGAGGTAGGCACCCAGCGCGGCCCGATCGACCTGGAGCTGGCGCGTCGTCAGGGGGAGTCGGGGGCGGATGCAAAGCCATCGGTTCTCCTCCAGGATCTCCATGTCCGCCAGATTCGCGACCCAGCGCCGCGCAACGGAGGCGGTCATGCGCGGCGTCGGAGCGAAAGCGAGCAGGGCGAGCATGTCGGTCGGGCGAGCGACAAGATCCGAGTCGCTCGCCCGCGCGATCCCACGAAGAAGCTCGCTTGCATATCCGGCGAGCGGTTCGAACTTGGCTGGGTCCAGCGCCTTCTCGAGGAACGACTTCGGCAACTGGGGGGCGTTCCGCGACTCGGTCCGTAACGAAGTCAGCTGTTGCTGAAGAGCGATCGTCTCATCGGAGAAGGGAATCACGGCGTCGTCGTCCGGGATCGTGGCACCCATCTCCTCCTTCGCCATGCGCTGGAGGAAGTCACCGACGGGGAGCCGACTTTCGCCGACCACCCTATCCTTGGCGTCCACTAACTTCAGGGCCAGGTCGACCGAGCCCGAGAACGGAGATCGCATCGCTACCAGCAGCATCCGCACCGGTACACCGCGCAGCGTGCCCGAACCTTCGAGGGCGCCCCAATCCTGGAGGCGCTCGTCCGGCTTCTTCGCCGCCGACACCGCCTCCGACCATTGAGTCTGCTCCTTGAGGAAGACCGCGAGCCGATCGGCGGTTGGGCCGCCGAGACGGATTTGCGTCTTGGTCGGTCGATCCGAGTAGACCGTGCGCAGCCAACCTGGCTGGGAGGCGATCGCCTCGGCCTGGTCCAATGCGAGCCGGGTGAGCAACCGGACCAAGGGGGTTCGCCGCCGCCCGGCTTCGACGGTGTCCCACATCACGCGGCCCCCGGAAAGCTGAGAACGGGCTACCGACACCGATTCGGTTGCCAGCTTCTGAACCACCTCCGGACTCCAGGTCCCAAGGTTGTCCAGTTCCGCCAGCGCGTCCCGTAAACGCTGGGTCCGAACCGAGACTTCCCGTTTCTGGATGCGTGCTTCCGCCCCGCCGGTGCGGACGAGATACCGGACGCCGTCCGAGGTCCGCCATTCCGCATCCAACGTCAACGCGATCCTCTGGAGAAGCGCTTCCGGCTCGACCATCGCGACATCGACAAGCAGGAACTCCTTCTCGATCGAGCCCTGCGCCCGGAGAGGAATGCCGATGTGTTTGCCGAGCCGCTGCAGCACCGCGTCCACCGGCGCCACCGGCGTGTAGAAGCCAATGGAAATCTGGGCTCTGGCCATGCCAACGACGACCAGCGCGGCTATCGAGCACGCCATGCGGGACCTCATCCTCCAAAGATACGACGTGTCGGGTGCTCCGTTTCGTCACGTTTCAGTAAAATGAGCGTAATGGCGGCCACCGTTCGAGGCTGGAGGGCATTCCGCGTCTACTGCGAAATGATTAAGATCGAGCACTCGATCTTTGCGCTTCCTTTCGCCATGATGGGCATGATGTGGGCTTCCGCCGTGACCCATCGATCGGCCTGGCCGGGACTCGAGACCTTTCTCCTCATTCTCGTCGCGATGGTCGCGTGCCGAAGCGCAGCTATGGCCTACAACCGAATCGTCGATCGCGAGATCGACGCCCTCAATCCCCGGACGATGATGCGGGCGCTCCCCGCCGGGATCCTGGCCCACCGACACGCGACCCTCTTCTTCATCATCTCCTGCACGCTCTTCTTCGGCGCGGCCGCGCTCTTGAACCCGCTGGCCCTCGCGTTGAGCCCCGTGGCGCTGTTCGTGACCCTGTTCTACAGCCACACGAAGCGATACACCCCTCTGTGCCACTTCGTGCTCGGGATGAGCCTCGGAATCGCGCCGGCCGCCGCCTGGATCGCCGTCTCGGGAACGCTCCACCCCGCGATTCTGCCGATCACCTTTGCCGTGATCTTCTGGACGGCCGGCTTCGACATCATCTACAGCCTCCAAGACGACGTGTTCGACAAGGAGAACCACCTCCGCTCCCTTCCCGAGACCGTCGGGCGTCCACGGGCGCTCCTCATTTCGAGGTTGTGTCACGTCGCGGCCATTGGGTTCCTGATTACCGGGGGAGTCTTGGTCGGGGCTGGGCTGTGGTTCTTCATCGGGGTCGCGGTGGCGGCTGGACTCCTGGCCTACGAACAGAGCCTGGTCAGCGCCGAGGACCTTAGTCGGGTGAACATGGCCTTCTTCACCCTCAATGGCTTCGTCTCGATAGGCCTTTTTGCTTTTGCCATTGCCGATACTCTGCTTGACCGAGTAGCCTGAAATCTGGCCCGATGCGCATCGTCACCCGCGAGTTCCAACTTACGTTGCAGGAGTACTTCGGTATGGCCTTCCGTCGCGTCGCGCGCCGTTGGTGGTGGTGCTGGGGGCTGCTCATCGTCGGCGGGAAGGCCCTCGACCTTGCCTCCAAGGGCGAACTGATGGCGGTCTCCTTCGCGGCCGTACTCCTCGGAATTGCGCTCCCGATCGGCACCGCCTTCATGCTGATCGCCCGCGCACGTCGGCAGGCGATGGCCGAAGTGTTCCGACCCCGCATTCTGGAAATCGACGACCAAGGCTTCTTTGTTCAGGTTTTTGGCGGGAACAGCTACTCGATCCGCTGGAGTTCCGTCGTTGATGCCGGTCCCGCCGCCGGTGGCTGGGAGATCGCTATCTCCGATCAGCTTTGGTTCTTCGTGCCCTCCCGCGCGTTCGAACGCGAGGCCGAGTTCCTCGCGTTCGAGCAATGGATGACGTCCGGGCGTCGGGCCGAAGCCACCCCCCAAGACCCCACCGACCTCATGAATCCGCCCCGATTCCGATGATTCGGTATGCCGAAGCGTTCCCGTGCGACCTCGATCGGGCCTTGGAGCGGCAAGCCCCGATCGTCTGGCCGCTCGGCGCCCTCGAGTGGCACGGCGACCACCTGCCCCTCGGAACAGATGGCTTGCTTTCCACGGCGTTCGCGGAGCGATTGGCCGAAGCCCTCGACGGTGTGCTGCTGCCCACCACATGGATCCCGATGACGACCCTGCCGCATCGATTCTCGCTCGATGTGCGCTCAGCGACCTTCGAGTCCCTCGTGGCGGACCAGCTCTCGGCCCTGGCACGGGCCGGCTGGAAGGTCCTGATCGTCATCACTGGGCATTACGCCCAGGGCCAAGAGATTCTCTTGTACCGTATCGCCCGAACCGTGATGGATGAGCACGAGGGCCTCATGGTTTTCGCTGCCGCGCCGCTGGAGCCCCTTGGCGATTCGATGCTCGATCACGCCGGCAGAATCGAGGCATCCCAGATGCTCGCGTGCCGGCCCGATCTCGTGCGTCTTCAGCACATTTCGCAAGACGCCGTCGTCGGGCAACCACCGGAGGACGCCTCCGAACTCCGCGGTCGAGAACTCTTGAACCGAGCCGTCGATGCCTGGGTCGAATGGACGGGTGACCCGGATCGTCGTGCCCTGAAGGCCGCTTATGTGGAGGCTGAAGCACGGTATCAACCCTACGTTGAACGCTTCTTCCGCGGTGATTGGGATGAGGCGATTCGAGCATGGTGGTCGAACCGGTCCCTCTGATCGTTACATGCCGCCGCCCGGTTGTGTCTTGGGCTCGAGGTCCTTGAAAAAGTCGTCGGGTGGTCTCGACTTCTTATCATGGGGGACTTTGATCATCTCGTACTCAAGGTCGCCGGCATCGAAGAGGAGAGGCATCTTGGGCATGTCGGCGGGCGGCTTGACGGTCAGAGTAAAGGCCTTCCCGGGTTCCGTAACCTTGATCGTCATCGGCACTTTTCCGCCGTCGAGAACCACGAGCTCGTCCTTTTTGAGGCTCCAAGTGCCCTCCAACGGTTTGCCAAACTGGCTGACCGTACACGTGCCGTCCTTCCGCAGGTCGAAAGTGAACATCGTCGCGACGATCGACTTCATCATGTCGTTCATCTCGGAGTTCGGGATCAGCCCGTCGTCAAGATTGCTCGTATCGACTTCCCAATAGCCGACGTAGTCCGCAGGAGTCATCGGTTTGGGCTTCTTGCACCCGACGGGGAACATCAACCCCAAGGCGACGACCAGGGTCAACAACGCGGCCAATTTGCTCTTCACGCACCGATCATTGCACAATGCCATGACAAAAAGGCAATATCGGCACGTGCCCCGAAAGCCCACCCTCAGTCCAAGTAAGTTGACGACCTACCTCGCTTGCCCGGCCAAGTACTACTGGACCTACCTTGATCCGCGGGGTAAGTGGTATCTCCGCGCCCGCAGTCATTACAGCTTTGGCCTAACCCTCCATCGAGTCCTCGAGCGATTCCACGACTCCGGCGACAGCGGGGTGACCACCACTGAGGAAGCCCTCGCCGCTCTCGAAGAGTCCTGGATCGACGCCGGCTTCTCGAGTGCCCAAGAAATGCAGGAGGCGATGGGTGAGGGAAAGGCGATCATCGAGGCGCATGTCGCTCGGGCTCGAGTCGCCGATGTGGGCGCGAAGACGCTCCTCGTCGAAAAGAGCTTCTCGCTCGACCTCGGACCGTTTTGCCTGATCGGCCGAATCGACCGGGTCGACGAGCATCCCGATGGGAGCTTGGAGATCATCGACTACAAGTCCCAGCGAACAAGCGTCACGCCTGAGGATGTGCAAACCGACTTGGCCCTATGCTGCTATCAGTTGTACATCCGCAAGGAATATCCGGACCGACCCGTAAGGGCCACGCTTCTGGCCGTCCGGAGTGGCGAAAAGGCCTCGCACAGCTTGAGCGAAGCGGAAGCCGAAGAGCTGACCCGCGACCTCGTCTTCCTGGGCGAGCATGTCCTCCATCGTGAGTACGAGTTCCTCGTGCCGACCCGCAAGCCGCTTTGTGAGCACTGCGATTTCCTGTCACTTTGTCGCAAGCACCCTGAGTTCGATGCAGAATGAGGCGTGTGGATCGTCTACTGCATCATCATCGGGCTTGCGGCCGGAGTCCTCGGAGGCCTCTTCGGGATCGGTGGCGGGATCATCATTGTCCCCGCTCTCGGCCTCGCATTCGGTTTCAGCCAACATAAAGCGCAAGGCACGTCGCTCGTCGCGCTTCTCGCCCCCGTCGGACTCCTCGCCCTGATGAACTATTATCGCGAGGGTAACGCCGACCTCGTCAAAGGGGCGTGGATCGCCGCCGCCTTCTTCGTCGGTGCGTTCCTGGGATCGAAAATCGCGCTCGGCCTCGACGAAGTCATGATGCGCCGCGGGTTCGCCCTCTTCTTGGTCGCGGTTGCCGCATACATGTTCTTCAAGAAGTAGAAGGGTCGGCCCGGGCCGACCCTTCGAACTGTCGCGTCAGACCGCGGCCGCGTTTTTCATCGCGAGATGGATGTTGCCGTTTACCGCGCTGACATCGATCGTGCCCGTGCCGTCGCCGAGCGTCCCGGTGAGACGATGCTCGTGCCGCGCTTCGTCGGCCAAGATCAACTCACTGTGGACGGAGCCCCGCAGGGTCGAGAGCGCGACCCGGCTGTTCGAGCCATCCGGAATCGCGAGCCGTACGTCACCGTTCACGGTCCGAACGTTCACGGTGCCTTCGACCGGTTGCTCCAACTCCATCGAGACATCGCCCGAAACCGCCTCGATCGCAAGGGACCGACCCGAGCAGTGCTTGAGGGTCACATCGCCGGCGCTGGTCCGCACGTTCATGTTGCCCTCGACCTTCTCGATGCGAACGTCACCGCTCTTGCCTTCGACGTTCGCCGACGGCGTCGTCGTCTCCGAAAGCCAGATGTCCCCGCTCAGGGTCTCGATCTCGATCGTGCCGTTGAGCCCGACGAGGCGAACGTCGCCGTGGCGGGTCGAGACGCGTCCGTTCGCCGCCGTGTGCTGGATCTGTACGTCACCGGCTTCGCACTTCACTTCGACCGGTGCCGGGCCGGAGAGGCGCACTTCAAGGTCAACGCTCAGTCCGCTCACATCCGGTTGTTTGATGATCACGAAGTGCTCGCTCTCTTCGATCACCGGCGTGTAGCTTTCCGCCTTCGAGCGAGCATCGTCTTCGTCCTTGCCGTGAATGGTGGCACGGGCGATCACCTGGCTCTCGGACGATCCGCCGAACACCTTCACGTCGCCGAGTGGGTTCTCAATCCGCAGGACACGTCCGGAAACGTCGAGCGGAAGCGTCACCTCCTTTCGCTCGGACGTACCGAAGAAGAAGAAGCCGCCTTTACCGTGTCGTGCCTGGTCGACAGACTGCTTGAGCGCTTCGACCCCCTTCTTGGTCCCCGACTTGATCTGCGTCGCGATTTCGCTCCAGTTCACGCCCGTTGCGATGTCCTTCGTGAGCTTCTCGATCGCCTCGAAGAACCCGATGCGATCCGTGGTCTTGTCCGACTCATCCGACTCGTCCGCCTCATCGCCGTCGGTGCCTTCGACGGTGGCCTTTTGGGGTTCTCCCGTGGCCGGCTCGTCGTCGCTGGGAGCCGATTCGAACGCCTCGATCAGCTCGGCCGCATCGTCCGGAGACAGCTTGCCTTCCTGAACGAGCTTCATGATCCTTTTGATCTCTTCTTTCATGCCTCGACTCCTTTGATCTTGGCCTTCGCCTCTTCGGCCGTGATTTCGCCTCGCTCGAGCTGCTCGAGGATCTTCCGCTTCTTGTCAAGCGACTTGTCTTTGCGCGGCTTCTCCTTCTCGACCTTCTCCTCCTTGACGGGGGAGAGTTCGAGGGCCTCGAGCAGCGCATCGAGCTTGCCGCGAACGGTCGGGTAGCTGATCCCGAGTTCCTTCTCGACGCTGTTCAGCATGCCGCGACAGCGGAGAAAAGTCTCCAGGAACTGTTGATGGTCTGGTTCGAGACGCGAGTAGCGCGGAATCTCGAAGCGGCCACGGACCGTGACACCGCTGTCTTCGTTGGCGAGTTCGGTGACGATCAACTCGCCGCCGCTCACCGGGTCCTTGGTTGGAATGGGATAGAGTTTCGTTTTGCCCATAGGTATCCTCTGGATCTCAGAATTCTTGAAAGATCTGGACAAGGATACTCAAGAAAATCAAAGCAGGTTGCGTCGATATGAAGAAATCTTAAAAACGAAGGGTCCGGGCCGACTTGTCGGCCCGGACCCTTGCCGATCCATCGAGGCTACGCTCGCACGACCCCCCTATACTGAGGCACGAAACCGGGGAACACCTGGGCCAAGCCTTGACCGTTCCCCAGACGCTTATCGACGATCTCGGCGATGACGTCCCGGTAGTCGATCGTGATCCCGAGATCCATCCCCGCGACGAGCTGGTCCTCATGGAGGCCCGGCCAGTTGCGGATGACTTGGCCGCCCGCGATCTGGGCGCCCATCGCGAACATGCAGTTCCCAAAGCCATGGTCGGTGCCACGGCTGCCGTTCTCGATCGCGTTCCGACCGAACTCCGACATCGCGATCAGGGTCCAGTCCCGCCGATTCGCTCCGTTGAGATCTTGATGGATCGCACGGAGGCCGCCGGAGAGATCTGCCATGAGATCCCGAAGTTGACCGTCGACCGAGCCTTGCTCGCTATGCGTGTCCCAGCCGTGGATGTCCACGTGGATCGCCTCCACGCCGATGTCGGCGCGGATGAGCGCGGCCGCCGACTGCATCGACTTGCCGAAACCCGTGTCGGGGTACTGAGCGCCGCCCGCCGGCTGGTAATGGTCGAAGTCGATGTTCGACAGCACCTGCATCGTCTGCAGCGTGTTGATCGCCGACGTACGGATCGGGTCCGTTTGGGCCCGATACGTGCCGTCGATGTACCGCTTGCGATCTTCGTAGGACTGCCAATCCCCCCACAGCGTGAACCAGCTCGGGTCAGGAATCGGCAGCGTGCGGGGGCCGCCTTGAAGCACTTTCGGCATCCCGAAGTCGACCCCGACCCCGCGGATCAACGCGTCGGCCCGCATCGGCTGGATCGACGCGAGGTGCCGTCCCAACCAGCCCGTGGCGAGGCGGGAGTCGTTTGCCTTGCCGACCTCGGTGAAGCGTTGCGCGTCGAAGTGCGACCGCGTCGCCTCCTCGAGTCCGCACGCATGGACGACCACGAGCTCGCCTGCCTGATAGATCGGCAACAGCGGGAGCATTGTCGGCGGTAACCCGAAGAATCCGTCGAGATCGGTCGCCTTGTACTGCGAGTTGCTGTCCGGGCGCGGAACCGCCAGATTCGGTCGGTGGGTGTAGTAGTGGTCGTCCGCGTATGGGGCGACCAACGTCAGTCCGTCGCACCCGCCGCGCAGGTAGACCGAGATGAGCACATCGCGCGCCGGCCCGCTATCGGCAAAGGCCACCTTGGGCACCCAAGCCGGGAGCGTCGCAGCGAGCGCGGTGACCTGGGCCGATCGCACGAGGAACTTGCGCCGACTGAGAGATTGGTATTCCGAACAACCTGTTTCTTGACTCATGACACCCTCCGGGGTGAAGTCGAGGGGTGCCTCAGTAACACTGGAACCCCGGACCGGACAGGGCCATCGCGATGGCCGCACGCTGACGAACGGGATCGGTAGCCCTTGCCCCGAGATACGTCGTGAGCGTGGCCTTCTCGTTCGTCGGCATCTCCCCTCCGAAGAGCATTTGGTTGATCTTCTCCACGACCTGCGTTGCCGTCCGAAGTCCGGAGAAGAGGGTCCGGACGTTGACCTGAACGCCGTCGACCTCGTCGTTCATCAGCGAGCCCGCGAAATTCCATCGCGGCAACAGCGCCCCGACCCAGAACTCGACATTGTCGGGGTAGCCATCGGGCGGCGACCAGTTGAACGGTCGTTGGCCCAGCACGTACAGCCTCCAATCGTGAAGCTGCTCCAGGCTGCGGACCGTCGGCTTCAAGCTTCGGAGTGCTGAAACCGCGAAGTGGTACGGGCGCTTGAGCTTCGCCGGCTGCCGGGACACGTTCGTCCGTGTCAGGATCGCGCGGATCATCGCCTTGATGTCGCCTCGCGATCGTGTGAACACCCCCGCGACGCTGTTCACGAGCGACTCCGAAGGCTCGTACATGAGCAGCCAACGCGCCATCTTGCGGGCAATGAACTTGGCCGTGCTCGGGTGATTCAGAAGAATCTCCAGGACTTGCTCGCCATCCTGAATCCCGCGCCCCGCCGGAATCCGGTGACCCAAGACCGTCTTCTCGTCGAAGTCGTGGGCCCATTCGTTGAAAACGAAGTTCCCATAGTTGGGGCTGTTCTTGTCCCACTCCATCATCCAGCCCGTGAAGCATCGGGCCACCTCGCGGATGTCCCGCGGCGTGTAGCCCCCGTTGACCCCCATGGTGTGGAGTTCCTCAAGCTCGCGTGCGTAGTTGATGTTCGGGTGGCCGACGTAGCTGTTCGTGTTGTCGAGGAAGTACAGCATCGCCGTGCTCTTGGCCGACGCCCGAAGCAGCTTGGGGAAGGTATCCAAGGCGTACTTGCGGATCACCTCGCGGTCGTCCACCACCTTCAGGGCTGGCCCGACCTTATCGATGTCGATGTTGAAGTGATCCGTCCAAAACTCGACCATGCGCTGGTAGAGCTGGCGCTTGGAGAACACCGACCGATACACCGTCGCCGCACCCAACTGCTGCCAGACGCGCCAACTGTCCATGTTGTCGAGTTGGGCGATCGAGGCGTTCACGGCCGGGTAGCGGGACGCCACGTATCGCTCGCACACCGAATCGTCGATTCGCGTGTGATTGAGCTGTTGCTCAAGATACGCGGAGAACCCCAGCCGCTTGGCCGTTGCCGCGTCCTCCTGGGTGATCCCCATCGTGATCCGGCGTACGAGACGGTTCTCGACACTGCGCCAGGGGTTGCCGCCCCCCGACTGGATGTCGGCCTCCTGGGCCGACGCAGATTCCGAAACCATCAGTGCCGAGGCGAGCGCCCCTGCGCTGAAGAGAGCGCGTCGCGACACGGACGCGTCCAGATTCTCGGCCTTCTCGACGGCATTCATGTAGCCATCGGTAAGGCCCTTCAGACTTAAAGCACACATATCGCGCTCCTTTCCTGAAAGGTCGTCGTAAGGATGTCGATGGCCGCCCTAGACCAGGAGCCTACGCGAGACTCCCATCCCTCATTATGCCCCTGGAATTCCTATTCTCCAAGGGCTTTTTAGGAGGACGGGCGACGTAGTGGGAAAAGTTTGCAAAATGCGGAATCTTGGGCCCACGACCCTATCGGGGAGGGCGTCGCTAGAAGAAGTGCCGGCGTACGGGCGTCACGGCGAGCTGAATCAACGCCGTCACAGCCTGAGCTCGTCCGATCGAAGCTTCGGATTCCACTCCCATTTGAGCGATGGCCTGAGCCGCTTCCTCGGTCAGCGGCGGGGCAGACTTCGATCGTTGGAGCACGGCCACCATCGCATCGATCTCGCCATCGTCGACCCACATTCCGTTGCACCGTCCGCAACCGTCGAGTTCGACCGGGCTCGAGTACAGGAATCGATACGAATCCAGTGCGGTCCCGCAATTCGGGCACATCCGAACCCCGCGATGGGATTGATTCTCGACCTCAGGCTGGGCAAGTCCCTCAAGCTGAGGAAGCTGGTTGATCGCGCGACGCATGCGACCGAACTCGCCCTCATCGAACCAAATGCCGCCCGTGGTCGGGCACACGTCGAGGTCGACTCCGAGGAACTGCACCGTTCGCATCGGTTGGCCGGTCACAGGTGAAGGGCGCGCCATAGCCGGATTATGGCGTGGGTACGCTCGCGACGTGACACGGCAACTCGCTTGGACCTGCGTCGTGCTCGCGCTGGCTTCTGTGGTCGTCGCGGTCGGCGCCCAGGCGCTCCAGGCCTGGGTCGGTGATTTGCCGATCGTCTGGATTCCCGCCGACGTCAGTGCGTGGATCGAGGTCGTCGGCTTCGTGACCGGCATCGTGGCCGTATATCTGGTCGTCAGGAACAACCTCTGGACGTGGCCGATTGGGATCCTCAACGTCCTCGTCTACGGGTACTTCTTCTTCGTCATCGCCAGACACTTCGCGAACGCCGGGCTTCAGGTCGTTTTCCTGATCGCGCAGATCCATGGCTGGTATGCGTGGACGCGGCGCACCACAGCCGATAAGCCGGTCCCGATCCGAGCGATCTCGCTGCAAGCTTGGGTGGCGGTCGGAGTCGGGATCGGGGTGTCCACCGCGGCGCTCGTCCCTCTCCTCCAGGAAGCAGGCGGCAACGTGCCGTTCTTCGACGCGCTCACAACCGGGATCTCGCTTGCCGCTCAACTCTTGTTGAACCTTAAACGGGTGGAAACTTGGCTCTTGTGGATCGCCGCGGATGCCATCTATGTGCCGCTCTACATCTACCGTGCCTACTATCCGACCGCCATCCTCTATGGGGTCTTCTTCGTGCTGGCTGTGATGGGCTGGGTGACGTGGCGGCGACAGATGCTCGCGGACCGTGAAGCGAGACCTGCCATGCCATACTGAACCATGGCCGACCAGCCCATCTTGGACGATCGCCCCAAGGAGGAGTGCGGCGTCGTAGGCCTCTACACCCCCGGTGAGGAAGCTGCTCGCGTCGCTTTCTTCGCCCTCTTCGCTCTCCAGCACCGGGGCCAGGAATCGGCCGGTATCGCCGTCAGCGATGGCAGCGATGTCCGCATGCACAAGGACATGGGCCTCGTCAGTCAGGTCTTCCACGAGGAGAACTTGGAGGCGCTTCCCGGCGAGATGGCCGTCGGCCACACGCGGTACTCGACGACCGGCGCAAGTGTCCTCCGCAATGCCCAGCCGATCTTCTGCCAGAGCCTCGTCGGCGAGATCGCCGTCGCCCACAACGGCAACCTCATCAACGCCCGCGAACTCCGTGCCGAGATGGAGTCCGAAGGCGAGCCGTTCGACGGGACGAGCGACAGCGAGGTGATCGCCCGGCTCCTCGTGCGGCATATGCACGCAGGCCCCGAGCACGCGGTCGCCCACGTCATGCGGAAGATCCGGGGAGCGTACAGCGTCGCGGTCTTGACCCCCCGCATGGTCCTCGCGTTCCGCGATCCCAACGGCATCCGACCGCTCGTCGCCGGACGCGTCGGCGAAGGCTGGATGGTCGCCAGCGAATCCTGCGCGTTCGGGCCCGTCGGCGGTCAGATCGAGCATGAACTTCAGCCTGGCGAACTCGCCATCATCGACCGGAAAGGGATGAGGTTTGCGCAGGGTGCCCCCCCGAACGGGCGCAACATGTGCCTCTTCGAGTTCATCTACTTTGCGCGGCCCGACAGCCGAATGTACGGCACCGTTCTCTACACCGCGCGCGAGCGGATGGGTGAGCACCTTGCTCGCGAGCACCCGATCGCAGCCGACGCGGTCGTGCCGGTTCCCGACAGTGGGATTCCCGCCGCTCTGGGTTACAGCCGAGAAAGTGGCATCCCATTTGTCGAGGGGATGACGAAGAGCCGTTACATCCACCGCACGTTCATTCAGCCCGATCAACGCATGCGCGAGATGGGCGTCCGAATGAAGCTCACCCCGATCGTCGAGCACATCCAGGGGAAACGGATCGTTCTCGTCGACGACTCGATCGTTCGTGCAACCACGACGACCCAGATCGTCAAGCTGCTTTTCGAGGCGGGAGCCACCGAGGTCCACGTGCGGATCACCGCGCCCCCGATCAAGTTCCCCTGCTTCTACGGCATCGATATGTGCAGTCGCGGCGAACTTGCCGCCGCCGTCATGTCGGTCGAACAGATTCGCGCCAAAGTCGGCGCGACTTCGCTCGGCTATCTCTCGATCGAAGGGGCGACGGCTGCCGTCGGAAGTCCTGAGCACGAATTCTGCCTCGCTTGCTTCAACGGGCACTACCCGATCCCGGTCCCCGACGACTTGAGCAAGCAAGCGTTCGAAGTTCCCCCCGACGTAGGGCAAATGGAGACCCTCAGCACCGGTCAACTCAAACTGATCGGGACGTAAAAGAGTCGGCGCCCCGTCCGCGGGTGCGGACGGGGCGCCTTGGATCACGGCTCGATCCAGAACGATGTCTGCTTCGATCCGCGCGCGGTTTGTGCGGTCACGTCGACGCGGGTGGCAGTGCCGACGCGATGAGCACGGTAAGTGGCTACTGCCGTACGTCGTCCGGCGGGAACCACCAACTCCGTCGGACCTGCCGCCGAGCGACTGTTGTGGGTGAGTGAGATCACCGCTCCGCCGACCGGTGCCGGTGCTTTCAACGTCACCTGGACACGAGTCGATTCACCGGGTCGGATCGTCGGTGGGGTGGCCCGAATGCTCTCGATCTCCACGGCCGGGAGACCGATCTGCAGCTCGTAGCTTCGCTCGCGCGAACCGCTCCGAACCGAGACCTGGACCACCGCCGGCGCTCGGAGCGCGCCCGGTTGAACTGCGACTTCGACCTGCCGGCCGCCGGCCGGGAAGGTCACCGTCGAGGGGACGGGTAGTGCCGCCGCATCCGTGGACGAGAGGTTGAAGGACACCGCCGAAGCGGTCGGTTTCGGGAGCGTCAGCACCAGCGTGCCCCGCACCTGCGACTGCAGCGGTTCTCTCGCGGTGACGGTCGGCATCGCCAGCCCACCCTCGAATTGGGATGGATCGTAAGCCTGCGACTGCAGAACGTCATCCTCGATCAACTGCACGCTTGACTGACGCGCATACACGAACAGGGCGGTCACCGTGTAGGGCCCCAGAGCGTCAGACTCCCCGATTCTCCGGCCGGGGAATCGCAGCACAAGGGTGCTGCGGCCGCTTTCGAGACGCTGCTCACGGTGATCGGAGAACGCGATGCTCCGACCATTACGGTCTCTCAGTTCCGCATTGAACCCGTACAAGCCTCCGACACCCGGAGCGAGTTCGATGTCGACCGAGACGTCCAGGTACTCGAACTGGCCGTTGCCGTTCGTGTCCACGCCCGCTTCGCGCGCCGGACGTCGTAGCGAGATGACCGGACCCTCGAACTGGCTCGACAGAAACGCCGCCGTCTCGTGAACCGTCTCGAGCGAGTCGGTTTCCATCCGAATGTCCGGCGTGTCGTCGATGAGCAGAAGGTGCGTCACGCGGTACGGACCGTCGATCCCGGCGTTGCGAATCGTCCGGCCATTGAATGCCAGATCCATCCGGTGGCTGCCTGGATCCATGGTCGCGCGCGCCTCGGCGTTGCCAAGGACAGTCCCATCGGATGCCTCGAGCACGCCCGTGAGGCGAAAATCGCCGCGAACCGCGATCTCGAGGTCGACATGACCGATCAGGTGATCGTAGAGTCCATTCGCATTCGTGTCCAGGCCCTCGGTTCCGATCGAGACAATCTGACCGGTGCGCGGTCGAACCAAGAAGGGCGCGGTGCCGGCCCGACTGACGTTCCCGCCGCCCTGCACGACTTCCGCAGTGAACTCCCCGCCTTCCGAGGCGAGGTACTCGCACTCCCAGCGGCCGCCAACCCGGCTCATCGGAAGCGTGTCGACTCGATTACCCCGCCGATCGCGGATTCTTGCCTCGGCGGCGACCTGGAGCGAACCCGAAGAGAGATCGTTCGCGCGGATCGTCATCGCATCCTCCCGATCGATCGTCGCCGAACTGACCTCAGCCGAGACGGCGAGAGGCGAGTCGAGAACGGTCGCCACCTGAGCCGTCCCGGCGATACTCGAAGTGACGGTGATCGTCCACAGGCCGGCTGCAGGTCGCTCCGCTGCGATCGCGATCAAGACCGACCCGTCGGGACGGCGCTCGCTCGCCATTTCGAAGCCCCCGATGCCATGCCGCATCAGGCGACCGGACGGATCCTTGACCTGGGCGCTGATCACGGCATCTTCACCGACCTCGATCGCCGCGTAACTCTCGAATCGCGCGACCGTGCGATCGATCGGAATCCCGATCGTCCGCGCGCTGTTCGCGCCGAGGTTCGCGATCTCCAGCGGCAGCGTCGCAAGTGGAGCGCCCGCTCCGATACTCTCCATCGACGGCGCGCGCGTGGCCATCGCCGTGCCCGGTCCGGGTCCGCTGTTGACCTTCAGATAGGAACTCTGGCGGGCGGTCTCGACCAGCGTCGCCCACAGCGCGTCGAACGCACCTCGGCTGTTGACCATCGCCGGATTCGAATCCAACGAGTGGTGACCGAGGGCGAAGCTGCCGCTGACGCCGCCCATCCATGGGTGCATCGCGCGGTCGATCGCGACCAAGCCGTCGTGGCGCACGGGAAACGTCCCTGGGACAATCCCCGTCCGGGAGGCGATCAAGCGCATCAGTGGGTTCGATATGCTGGTCCACCGTGGCCCGAGCTGTCTCGAAGTGAACGCCGTCCCTCCAAAGCTCAGGTAGTTGATGCCCGAGGGAGCTCTGCGCCCCGCGTGCGTGTAGTAATCGGTCCGTCCCCAGGTCGAGAGATCCCACGCGAGCTGCGTCCCGAAAACCTGGTCGAGCCACCACCGTCCATTCGGGTTCGCGAGCAGCCAGAGCACGATCCGATCTGCGGCCTGCGATCCCTGGAGCGGGGATGCCAACGTGACGAGATTCTGAACATCGTCGGGCGTCGAGCGAACCGCTTCGAACGCGTCGAGTCCTCCTCGGCTATGGCCTACGATATTGACTTCATCGACGCCGTACCGGGACTTCGCGGACTCGATCGCGTCGCGGATGTCGGGTGCATTCTCCGAGATGCCCGTGAACGACCCTGCCCGGCTGAAGTGAAGGATCTGACCCGGCACCCAGTTCGCCATGCCGGCACGGCCGCCGACATTCCGCCAACTCTGGGGGCTGTCGCGCATTCCGTGCACAAACACGATCGGACGCACGGCGCGGATGTAGAACGCCCCCCAGTCCACCTGTACCGCCCAAGTATCTTGGCATTGGGTATCGATGTCGATCTTGATCTCGTTCTGACCTGGCGACGGACCGCCGAACAGGCTCAACTGCCCGAGTCGAATCTTGCCCGACACGAACCAGTCGGGAGGGATGTTCCATGAGTACGTGCTCCAGCCGTTGTTCGACCCGCTCAACGTGGGCTTGTCCGGGATCGGGTGTCCGTTGATCGTGACGACGTCGACCTCGGGACAGGGCGACCCATCCTGGTCGACATCATAGACCGACATCACGAACTTCGCGTTGACGATGATCTGGGCGAGATCGCGGGGGCTCGCGTCGTAACCGAGAAACGCGCGGCCGATCGGGATCGTAAACCGTAGCCCACCAGGACGGTCTCTCCGGAAGAGGTAGTTGTCGAGGTCACCCCCTTGGGTGACACCGAAGACCTCGTCGTCCGCATACCCGCCCTTCGGCACCGGTGCGTCCCGGCCGCCCACGTTGCTCTGGATCCGCAAGCGAGGATCGCCGTCGCCGAAACTCGACATCGCAAGGGCGCACAGCGCCAAGATCGCTGCCAAACGCTGAAGCAGCGGCGCGCTCGATCTTTTTTGAATTGCCATCATCTTCTCCTTCGCGGCGGTCTGCCGCGTGGAGAGCGTCCACCGTGATGCCATGGCGTAACGTGATCTGGATCACATCTCGGCCGTGGAAGACCAGGGTGGGGACTTTGGCCCTACGAGAGGGGGCTCAACGAGCTCGATCCTTGATCGATGCTCGCTTCTGGATCTCCTCGCGCAGCCGTGTGGCGCAAGCGGGCTCTCCCGGCAATAACCCCACCCGGTTCGCTTCGCTCACCGACCTCCCCGATGCCGGGCACAAGGCAT
>ERZ761602.3023-NODE-3023-length-24896-cov-11.017753_pt1 | contig 24896 bp, 26 predicted proteins | sample MGYA00512165_ERZ761602 | MGnify/ENA primary metagenome ERZ761602 (study PRJEB28899, sample SAMN02445085) | bioreactor sludge metagenome | biome: EBPR sludge; isolation source: Thorneside wastewater treatment plant | place: Australia: Brisbane, Thorneside...
AGCCCTATACGCCCGTCCCCGAGGCTCGCTTTCGGGCGATGAAGACGCTCTCAGACGAGGGCATCACTACCGGAATCGGCATCGCACCCGTGATTCCCGGTTACAACGAATCGGACATTCCCGGCCTGCTCGAGCGGGCGAAGGAGTGCGGCGCCCGCCGGGCGTTTATGTCGATGCTGCACATTGATACGGATTCGATTGAGCAATACTTTGTCCAGAAAATGAACGAACGCCTGCCGGAAACCCGCGTCCGCAAGATCGTCAACACAATGCACCGCGAACGCGGCGGGAGCCTCCGCCACCGCAGCTACAAAGAGCGGATGACCGGCCGGACAGAGCAATGGGACGTCACCGTCCGGCTTTTCGAGTTTCACGCCAAACGCCTCGGCCTCAAACAGCACGAAGCTCCGCAGGAACAGAAGCCCGAGGCCACTCCGGCACAGCAGTCGCTATTTTGAGATCGTATCTTGAGGGGAAAGACACCGTGCGGAATGTGATCTGACCATCCTGATAATCCTGTCCATCCTGTTAGAATTGAAGAATGCAGAACCGTATCGAAGTATTTGAACAGATGCTTGCGGCCGACCCGGAGAACACGATGGTGATGTTCGGGCTTGCGAAGGAATATGAAAAAGCGGGCGAGCATCAGAAGGTGGTCGCGATGCTCGAAGGTTATCTTGCCAAGGCCGACGACGAGGGCAATGCCTACGGCACGCTCGCCCAGGCATACCTCGCCACCGGCCAACGCGAAAAAGCCATCGCGGCATACACCAAAGGCATCGAGGTCTCAATGGCCCACGGCCACCCCTCAATGGCAAACGAATATCGAATGACGCTCGACATGGATCTCGCGGACTAGAATATTGCGACGCTCAGAATTACGAAATATTGCAAACGGGCTGTTAGGCACCTTCGTTAGCCGAAACAACGACATTGACGGCTTCTGGGGACTCGGCGTGTTGCGGTCTTTCGCTGACTCAACAGGCGTTCAACAGATAACTATCGATCTTCTGGAAACAGATGCCCAACCGCATGTTGTTGAATCCTGTAAACAGCATCACAGAGTCTGGCTTCGAAAATCCCTAGAGACAAAGAGTATTCCAATGGAGTTTTTATCCGTTGCTCGAATCAAGGTTAGCTTTTTCTCAACTTTCGATTCTTTCCCTGATCTGGTGAAGGATACGCGAGGCCTTCCGTACGAATGCTTTGTCGAGATCAAAGTCGGGACCGGAACGACATCGAATGCGACCAAGTCAGGTGTTTGCGCACCGAATGATCCGCGAATAGACAGGATTAGTGGAAGGCCACCGTCATATGGCAATGACGCTCCATTTTGATTTCGGAGTATGATTTTTACGTCGGCTATTGGACCAGGTGGGTTAAATCGAAGGCTTTTTCTGTTCCGCCCCAGCTTCGAGCAGTATTTTCTTTACCTCGTCGTTGATGGTGACATCGGCCGCCGTCTTTCCGTCATCGTCACGCACGCGTACGTCCGACCCCGCCGTGATCAGTCTTTTGACGATAGCTGCATTCCCCGCCTCGGCAGCCCACATTAGTGCCGTATAGCCACGGCTATCCCTCAAATTGACGTCGGCTCCTCGACGCAGAAGCACGTCAACAATGATCTCGTCGTGCGCCCTCATCAACGCCGTCACCTTTCCCGCGTTGGTCATATTGACCGTTGCCAGTCCACGGTCGAGCATTGCTTCGATGACGTCTACCCGACCATCCGAGGCAGCCTGAAAAAAGGCGTGTTCGCCCCAATTGAACTGATAGCTTTCAACACCGACGGCAGGATCGGCACCCGCCTCGAGCAAAATTTGTTTCAGCCTTTGATGGCCAAGCTTGGCTGCAATACTATAAGCAGAACTTGAATCGCCGTCTTTGAAGTTCACATCGGCACCCGAGGCAACCAATAGTTTGACAAGCCGGACATCTTCTTGCGATACCGATTCCATCAAAGGCGTTCGCAAGGACCCCTTGTTTACATCTGCCCCGGCGTCGATCAATAACTTCGCGATCGTAAATCGGTCTTCCGGGTCGTTGATCTCAACAGCATTAGCAAGCGGCAACATCAATATCGACGGGTCTTTGGAATTCACGTCTGCGCCCGCATTTATAAGAAGTTTCACTATCCCGGGCCGCGAGGCTACGATCGCGTAGTTCAGTACCGAGTTACCGCAATCGTCGGTCATCTTGGCATCAACGCCACGTCGCAGGAGTTCGCTGACTTGCGGCTCATTGTTACGGTTGACCGCTTCCAAAAGACCACGTTCAGTGTCCGTTTTGGCGGTGCACTCCCGACCGTCGACGGTGAAGCGGACCTGTGCACTCGAAATCGAGACGCCAAACAACAGCAACGCGATGAGAATTAAACTACGGGAGCTAGACATTGCCATCCTCCGATCGAAAAAACTAGATGTTGATGATTATACAACGCGTGTCAATGACTTCGCTGCGGGAGTAATTTTGAGAAAAGCCCTCCGACCATTCCGAAAACGGCGTCCATCACAGTAACCGTAGTGACCGTGTAGGCAATCTCAGTAAAGCTAAGCTCCATACCCGGGTCACCCGGTCCGATGTACCACGAGATCGACCACCCGATGGTCGAATCGACGAATCCGAGGATCGCACCGCAAAAGGGTGCAAATAGAAGTCCGCAGCGGCGAGCAGCAACAAAACCAAAGATAGCAACGATTAGAATCGAGATCGGCATGAACGAAGAGAAAGGGATCTGGGCTTGCTCCGATATCACCGCGAGTGCCGTATCGACGACACAGACGATCACGGCTCCGAAAAGAACGATCTGAGCAAACGCGCGTGTCATCGGTTCTGTTAGTTTGAACAAGGCGAGACGGTCGCGGTCTTTATCCTCACCGGTTTCGCCGGTTTCTCGTCGCTAACCTCTGCTTTATTTATCGCATCAACGACATCCATTCCCTTGATGACCTTTCCGAAGGCGGCGAAGGAGCCATCGAGGTGCGGGGCATCGCTTACGAGTATGAAGAAATTGGTTGTGGCGGTGTTCGCCTCTTCGCCGCGGGCCATTGAGAGAATCCCGCGGGTGTGGAGCACCTTGTTCGGTTCGTCCGGCAGCGTTCGCCGGCCCCGCGAGCCGATCTCAAACGTCACTCCGCCCTCGCGGGTCCAAAAGTTGCCGCCCTGGATCACGAACCCCGGCACGACGCGGTCGAAGGTGGTTGTGTTCAGGTAGCCGAGTTCGGCTATGTTCAGGAAGCTGCGGACGCTCTCGGGGGCGTGTTCGGGATACATTTCTGCGATGATGATGCCGGCATCCGTGTCGAGCGTAACGCATTTCTTCGCCATCGTTGCGACGTCCGCCCCGTCAAAGGACTCGGCCTTTTTTGTCTGCTCCGCGGGCCGCGAATTGGCCTTGGCCGGCTCTTTCTCGGGCGGTGTTTGCGAGCTTGCCGCAAAGGAAAGTGCGGCAACGAAAAGCGAAAGTGCTAGCATCCTCATACTCAAGGATTTTCCGCCAAAACCGAATCGGGTGTAAAGTGTATCGAACGCCTTATCTGATCTCATTGGAGTTTACTATGAACCATCGCCGTCCGGCCCTTTTGCTCTTATTAGCGTTTTCGATCTCGGGTTTTGCCCAGCGTGCGTTCGACGCCCGGCCGACCGAGACCGGCGGGCCGCTGCTCGCCGAGCAGGCCGTTTTTGACGTCCTGACCTACGATGTCTCGCTGCGGATCGACCCCAAGAACAAGTGGATCACCGGAACGACCGTGATGACCGCAAAGATGGTCAAGCCTGCGAGCGAGATCATCCTTCACCTTGATGGCGCAATGAAGATCGACCGCATCTTTGGCGAATCGAGCGAACGCGACCGGCAAGGCGGGCTCCGCTATGTGCACAAGGAGGGCAAGATCCGCATCACATTTCCGGCTGCGAAGCGTGCCGGCGAGGCGTTCGAAACGATCATCACCTATTCCGGACGGCCGCGGGTCGCTCCAAATCCGCCATGGGTTGGCGGCTTTATGTGGGAGAAAACACCGAGCGGTGCCGATTGGGTCTCGGTCGCCCTGCAGAACGACGGCGCCGATCTCTACATCCCGATAAAGGACCATCCGTCCGACAAGGCCGATCAGGTCGCGATGCGGATAACCGTGCCCGATCCGCTCGTCGTTGCCGGGCCCGGAAAGCTGCAGGAAACGACGAAGAACGGCGACGGAACCTCGACCTACTACTGGCTGATGACAAATCCGATCCCGAATTACTCGATCGTCTTCAATGCCGCTCCGTATCGCGTTATCAAGGATTCGATGCCAAGCGTTGCCGGCGGTACGATCCCGATCGAGTTCTACATCCTGCCTGAGAGCTACGACAAGGGTGCAAAGCTGATCGCCGAGACGAAAAAATACGTTGAGTTTTACGAGAAATACCTCGGGCCGTACCCTTTCCGCTCTCAGAAGCTCGGCACGGCCGAAACGCCGCACCTCGGCATGGAGCACTCGACGATGCTCGCATATGGCAACAAGTTTCAGTACAACGAGCACGGCTTCGATTGGCTCCAGCTCCACGAGCTAGGCCACGAATGGTGGGCAAATCTGGTGACGGCCCGCGACTGGAAGGACTTTTGGATACACGAAGGTTTTCAGTCCTTTATGGACACGCTTTACCTCGAGCATCTTGGGAAAAAGGACGCCTATTTTGCCGCGATGAAAGGACGCGCCCGCCGGACGCGAAACATGCAGCCGGTCGCACCCCGCGAGGCGAAATTTGCTTACGAGGTCTATCTCGCCGCACCGGATTTCATCCAGAGCGATGGCGACATCTACGGCAAAGGAGCCGTTGTGCTCCACACGCTTCGCTACTTGATCGGCGACGACGCGTTCTTCCGCTCGCTTCGCAAGATGGCATATCCGACACCTGCGATGGAGCGGATGACCGACGGCCGGCAAACGCGGCTCGTTGATACCGAGGACTTCCGCCGCATCGCTGAGGCCGAATCAAAGATGAAGCTCGATTGGTTTTTTGAGGTATATCTCCGACAGCCAAAGCTGCCAAAACTCCGCAGCACTAAACTTGATCTCCGCGACGAGAATCGTCAAAGTATGCTGCTAGAGTGGCAAACACCTAACAGTATGCCCTTTCCGATGCCGGTCGAGGTAATTGTCAATGGAAAGCCGCAACGCGTCGAGATGAAAAATGGCAAGGGCTCGATCACCTACACAGGCGAGGCTCCTACGATCGACCCAAAAGGCTGGATTTTGAGAGCCCAGTAAGGTTCATTCCTCGCCGCTTTCGCACCATTCTTTCGTCACGCGGTGGCGATAGTCGAACATCTTCTCTATCCGCGGCAAGATGAAAAGCGGGACCGCGAGGTCACCGATGATGCTCATCGGAGGCTCGAATTCGATCTCGTCGCGGAGCACGGCACCTTCCTCGTGCGGTTCGATGATGTGCCGATGCCGCCACGAGGCGAACGGCCCGGAGATCTGCACATCCTCGAACATCCGCGGCGGGTTGTAGGCCGTGTGCTCAGCCACCCAACGCGACGGGATGAGCCCAAAGATCTTTTGCTCGATGATCGCCCGTGAGCCGATCTCCGCAATATTCGCCTTCTGAACGATCTTCGCGTCTTCCCACGGCGGCACGAGCCGCTCAAAAGCATCGGGCAATTCGTGGAACGCAAAAACGCGTTCGGGGCTTGCCTTGATAACAGATTCTTTTGTGAACTTCATCGGTCTTTAGTTCGCCTGCCCGGCCGCCGGAGATTCGGAAGCACCGTTCTGAAGAAGCTGCCAAAGCTTTTCAATGTGTCTTTCTTCGACGCGGATGCTGCCGATCGAAACGCGAAGGGCGAGCTTGCCGCCGAGCTTCGTGTGAGAGATATATGCCTCGCCTGTGGCATTGATATCGTTCATCAACCGTTCATTCAACGCGTCGAGATCGTCAACACTTGCCGGACATGCCCGGATACAAACCAACGCAAAATTGACCGGTGCGAGAAGCTCGAAGCCTTCACTTTCATCGATCCACGAAGCAAAAAGCTCGGCAAGCCGGCAGTGCTCGCGGATGCGGGCCTCTATCCCGCGGCGGCCGAAATATCGCAGCACGAACCAGAGCTTCAGCGAGCGGAACCTGCGGCCGAGTTGAATGCCGTAGTCCATTCCGTTTTTGACGGTCGACTGTTCGCTGGTCCGGAGATATTCTGGCACGAGCGAAAAGGCGGCCTTGAGCGATGCCATATCGCGGCAATAAAATGCCGAGAGGTCAAAGGGCGTAAAGAGCCATTTATGCGGGTTCAGCACGATCGAATCCGCCCGCTCCCAACCGGCAAAGAAATGCCGCTTTTCTTCAAGCACCGCTGCCGGCCCCGCGTAGGCGGCGTCAACGTGCATCCAAAGCCCGAACTCTTCCGCAATGTCAGCGATCTCGCCGACCGGATCAACGCTGGTGGACGACGTCGTGCCGATGGTCGGTATCACGCAGATCGGCCTGTGGCCCGCCGTGATGTCTTCCTCGATCGCCCGGCGAAGTTCATCTGCCCTCATCTCGAACCGCTCGTTACAGGCGATCTTTCTAAAGCTGCGCGTCCCAAGCCCGAGTGTGATGCACGCCTTATCGATTGAAGAGTGCACGTGCTCACTCGCATAAACACAGAGCAGCGGGAGGTCCGGCCGGCCGCTCATCCCAAGCTCGCGGATGTTTAGCCCGGCCCGCTCGCGCGCGGCGGCGATCGCGTGCATCGTTGAGACCGAAGCCGTGTCGTAAATGATGCCCTCAAACACCTCCGGCAGCCCGAGCATTTGCCGGAGCCAGCCGAGAGTTACGTCTTCTAGTTCAGTGGATGCCGGTGCGGTCCGCCATAGCATCGACTTCATATCAAAGGCGGCCGAGAGCGTTTCGCCGAGAATGCCGGGGCCCGATGTCGATGTTGAAAAAAGGCCGTGGAAGTTCGGGTGGTTCCAGTTCGTGACAGCCGGAAGTATCAGCCGCTCGAGGTCGGCAGTGATCGCCTCGAAGCCTTCGCCCGTTTCGGGTGCGGCGGCGGGAAGCTGCTCGGTCAGCCATCCGGGCTCCGTCCGGGCAAGGACAGGAAGCTTTTCGAGCTGCTCGAAGTAATCGTTGATGAACTCCAAAACGGTGCCGCCCGCATCGAGGAATTCATCTGCCGGCATATCGCCGAAAGAGTGTCCTTTAGTTTCGCTCATTGCTTCGCTTGTAAATAATAAAAGCCGATTATACAATGCAACGAACTAAACCTGTCCCCATTACGCGGCCCATCAAGCCGCTCAGACACGAAAATTTAGAACAATTACCTGTCGTAACTCGAGGTGTAAATGAATCACAAGGTCATGAAACTTGCGCTTTCTCTTTTTGCAGTTATTGTTTTTCCGATCCTGGGCTTCGCGCAAGAAGCTGAGTCCCGGCGATGCTGGGATGTTCCCCCTCCTGCGAATCAACAGCAGCAAGGAATTGACGAACGTATCGATCAGGCCTTCAAGCCTATAGCGAACTGCTGGGAGGCGACCGTCTTTTACGAAGCACCGGTGCCCGAGCCTTTCAATCTGCCGATCGTTCTTTACTTGCTGATCGGCGGTGCCGTCTTTTTTACGCTGGTGTTTGGCTTCGTAAATATACGCAGGTTCCCATTGGCCCTTAGCGTCGTTCGCGGCAAGTACGACGACATCGAGATGGCCGATGACCCCGATCACAAAGAACCGCACTCGATGAAGGCCGAGGTCGAAATGACCGACGATGGCGATATAGTTCAGACCATCAAGGATGAAGGCCACCACGGCGAGGTAAACCACTTTCAGGCCTTGGCGACTGCAGTTTCCGGAACCGTTGGCCTCGGAAACATCGCGGGCGTCGCGATCGCGGTCGGAATCGGCGGCCCGGGTGCGACGTTCTGGATGATCGTAGCGGGCCTGCTCGGAATGTCGTCGAAATTCGTCGAATGTACGCTCGGCGTCAAATATCGTGACATTGACAAGGACGGCACCGTTCACGGCGGCCCAATGTACTATCTCTCGCGTGGCCTTTCGGAAAAGGGCCTTGGCGGACTCGGCAAGGTGCTCGCTGTGATCTTTGCGATCTTCTGCGTCGGCGGCTCCTTCGGCGGCGGAAACGCCTTCCAGGCGAATCAGGCGACCACGCAGATCACAACCATCCTCGGTCTTGAGGGCGGTGCGACGCGTACGGTCATCGGCATCATCATGGCGATCCTTGTCGCGGTCGTCATCATCGGCGGCATCAAGCGCATTGCCAAGGTGACTGACAAGCTCGTGCCGCTGATGGCGATCATTTACATCCTCGCTTCGCTCGTCATCATCCTTGCGCACTTTACCGAGATCCCGGCAGCGATCGGCATGATAATCTCGGGTGCCTTCACGCCTGAGGCAGGAGTCGGCGGCGTCGCGGGCGTCATCATTCAGGGTTTCCGGCGTGCGGCGTTCTCGAATGAAGCCGGTGCGGGCTCGGCCGCTATCGCTCACTCGGCCGTTAGGACAAAGTATCCGGCCAGCGAAGGTTTGGTCGCTCTTCTCGAGCCGTTCATTGATACAGTGATCATTTGTACGATGACCGCTATCGTTATCGTGCTCTTCAATATGCAGGGAGACTTCTTCCAGTACGGCGGCGTCGGCGGTAACGTTATGATCGACGGACAAGCCGTTAACGGCGTTGACCTCACCGCACGTGCCTATAACGATGTACTTCCCGGCTTCAACGCCGTTCTGACAGTAGCGATCGTCCTCTTCGCCTTCTCGACGATGATCTCGTGGTCGTACTACGGGCTGCAGTCATGGAAGTATCTATTCGGGCGTTCGGCGGCGGCCGACCTCTCGTTCAAGTTGCTCTTCTGCATATTCGTGGTCATCGGTGCCGCAGCCTCGCTCGGTTCGGTCCTCGCTTTCTCGGACGCGATGATCCTGGCGATGGTCTTCCCGAACATGATCGGCCTGCTTCTGCTCTTCCCGCGTGTTCGCGAAGAGCTGAACCGATACCTGAAGGCGATCGGAAAAAGCTAGAGCGACTAACGAAGTTGTTGAAATCGGCGGCCCCGGAAATTTAATTCCCGGGGCCGTAATTTTTGGCTTGAAAACACGCCTGAACTGTGCATAATCACTTCTGTTTCGAGCCTTTCGGCGCGTGTTGCGATCTGCGTTCAACCCGAACACCTCCACCGAATTCCGCGAAATCAACCCTATTTCTCGGAGGTGACGATGTCACTTTTTGCGACCAAATCGATTGATAAGATAATCGCCGAAGCGAAAGAGACCGGCGAACATACCCTTAAGAAGACGCTCAGTTCGCTTGACCTGACGATGCTCGGCATCGGGGCGATCATCGGCACCGGCATCTTTGTCCTTACGGGCCAGGCCGCCGGTAAACACGCCGGGCCCGCGGTCGTCATTTCGATGATCGTGGCCGGTATCGCAAGTGCCTGTGCCGCGTTGTGCTACTCGGAGTTTGCTTCGAGTATCCCGATCTCCGGCTCGGCCTATGCTTACGGCTACGGCACGCTCGGCGAATTCATCGCCTGGATCATCGGCTGGGATCTGATACTTGAATACGCCTTTGGAGCAGCGACGGTTGCCGTCGGGTGGTCAGGATATGTCGTCAGCCTTTTCCGCGATACTATCGGGGTCAATTTCCCGCTCGCTTTAAGTGCGCCGCCCGGGGTGCCGCTTCTGGATTCATCCGGAAACACGATCGCAACCGGCGTATTTAACCTTCCGGCATTTCTTATCTCGATTGCGGTCACACTTCTTCTGATCCGCGGGATCAAGGAATCGGCGAGTTTCAATTCCGTCATTGTGGTCGTGAAAGTGCTGGTGGTCGTTCTGTTCATCATCGCCGGAATCGGTTTTGTGAACTCAAGTAACCTGGGTATCGGCTGCGAGGTTGGTGCTCCCGGCTGCGCGGAGTTCATGCCGTTTGGTTTGAGCGGCGTCATTACCGGAGCCGCGGTCATTTTCTTTGCATACATCGGCTTCGATGCCGTATCGACCGCCGCACAAGAAGCACGGAACCCGCAAAAGGATATGCCGATCGGCATTCTCGGCTCACTGGCGATCTGTACGGTGCTTTATATTCTGGTTGCCGGGATCATGGTCGGACTCGTTGATTATAAGCTCCTGACCAACGCTGCTGCTCCGATCGCCACCGCGATCGACGCGGCCCGCGATGTTGCGGCAGGCACGACGATGGGGACGATCCTCATTGCGTTCCCGACCATCATCAAGGTCGGTGCCGTACTTGGTTTGAGCTCGACGATGGTCGTCATGGTGATGGGCCAGCCGCGTGTCTTTTATTCGATGTCGAAGGACGGCCTGCTGCCCGAATGGGCCGCCAAGGTACACCCGAAATTCCAGACGCCGCACATCACGACGGCCATCACCGGAACGATCGTCGCGATCCTTGCCGGCTTTGTCCCGATCCATCTGCTTGGCGAGCTTGTTTCCATCGGCACGCTCTTCGCGTTCGTCATTGTCGGAACCGGGGTGATCATCCTTCGGTCGTCGAACCCGACGCTTCATCGGCCGTTCAAGGTGCCGTTCTCACCGATCATTCCGATGGCAACGGTGATGATCTCTGCCTTTCTGATGAACAACCTCCCGCTCGATACATGGCTACGGCTAATTGTCTGGATGTCCCTCGGCCTCGTCATCTACTTTGCTTACAGCTACAAGAATAGCCACATAGCAAAAATTGCAAGCGACACTGCTCCGATAAGCGATTCGACAAACTCGACGGCTTCGACCGTGATGAGCCTTGTTGCGATCGGCGTATCTATCCTTGCCGCCGCCGCGGCACTCAATTTAGAAAATCTGCTCGGACGGCAGATCTATCCATACTCGGCCATAAATCTGCTTGTCGGACTGGCTGTAGGAATGGGCGTTTATTGGATCATCGATAAGCAGTTGAGCAACAGCGTCCGCGGCGATGCCGTCGCCGGGTACACACCGCCGGTTGCGGCAATGCTCTCGATCGTCGGTGCGGCGATCCTGACCATTTGGCAGGTCGAGTTCTTCATTCCGAACACGACATGGCTAGACACGGCCGTCCGCTCATTCGCCTGGATCACGACTGGTGTGCTGGTCGCGATGCTGATGTACGGCAGCAGCGACCGGAACGCACCCCGGACGTCCGCTGTTCGCACTGCGGGCCTTGTGGCCTCGCTTGTTAATCTGGCGGTCTGGATCGCCCTGTTCTGGTGGTTCTTGACCCATTGGGCTGATTTTCACGGCAAATGATCGCCTGACACATCCGGCTCGCCGAATGCCGCAGAGTTCGCCGAAGAGAAATAATCTCGGTATACTCTGTGGCATTCGTTTATGCACAAGACCCTGATCAAGTGGCTCGCGACGATCGGTTCGGGCTTCCTAATTTACGCGTTTCCGCCTCCGGCCGGGATCGCTCCCGAGGCATGGACGCTCTTCGCTGTTTTCATCGCAACGATCGTAGGGTCGATCGTGCAGCCGCTGACCGGAAGCGCGATGGTCCTGCTCGGCGTCGTTGCGTCCGTTCTTTTCGGGGCTCTTAAGCCAACCGATGCACTCAAGGGATATGCCGAGCCGGTCGTCTGGCTCGTTCTTACGGCCTTTTTTCTTTCGGTCGGGATGATCAAGACCGGCCTCGGCCGCCGCATCGCATTGCAGTTCATTCGGCTTATCGGCCGCCGCACCGTCGGGCTTAGTTACGCCCTGATCGGCACCGACTTCGTCCTCGCCTCGATGATCCCGTCAAACGCGGCACGCAACGGCGGCGTCATTCTCCCGATCGCCCGCAGCATATGCGAGACCTATGACTCGCGTCCCGACGATGGCACCGCCGGCCGGCTCGGCACGTACCTGATGTCGCTGCTCTATCAGGCCGATGTCATCATCTGCGCGACGTTCATCACCGGCCAGGCCTCGAACATCATCATCGCCGACCTCATCGCCAAAAACACCGACCTTCAGATCGGCTATCTCGGTTGGTTCGCCGCGGCGATAGTTCCGGCGGTTCTTTCGCTCATTGCCGTGCCGTATCTGGTCTTCAGAATGTCGCCGCCGGAGATCAAGGAAACGCCCGAGGCCGAGCGATTTGCCTCCGAAGAGCTTGAGAAACTCGGTGGCGTGAAACGCGGCGAGTGGGTAATGCTTGCCGTGCTCATCGGCGTGGTCGTGATGTGGACGACCAAGGATCATCTTCACAGCCTTGATACGGCGATCGTGGCGATGGCAGGCATCTGCGGCCTGCTGATCGGCAAGGTCGTTGACTGGAAGGACCTGATGGGCGAGCACAATGCCTGGTCCGTCTTTATCTGGTATGGCGGTCTTGTGAACATGGCCGCACAGCTCAGCAACACGGGCCTAACAAAGGTCTTTGCCGAATCGATGGGCGGCTATACGAGTGCGATGGGTTGGATCGCAGCCCTTGCCATTCTTGCCCTAGTCTATTTCTACGCTCACTATCTCTTCGCTTCGATCACGGCACATGTACTCGCGATGTTCGTCCCCTTTGTTGCGGTAACGCTAACGGCCGGGGCACCCGCCGGCCTGGCTGTTCTCTTGCTAGCCTATTTCTCGAATCTGAATGCGGGTCTTACCCATTACGGCACGACGCCTGCACCGATATATTTCGGCACCGGATACGTCTCGCTGCAAACGTGGTGGAAGATCGGCCTCGCCGCCTCGGTCGTGAACATCGTCATCTGGGGAACCGTGGGCGTCGCATGGTGGAAGCTGCTCGGCTGGTGGTAATGGTCGCCGTTTGAAGATCGTCGCTTCTGTGCCTTCTGTGTTTTCTGTGGTACCGCCCTTTATCGGAAAAAGAGCTGTCGGAAAAACTGTATGACAGAACCAGACCCTCGAGTACTATGAGTACTACTGGCAACATTCGCTCTTGTATCTCTGCGAAAACCTCAGCGGCCTCTGCGTTTACATTATTTAAACGCAGAGGCCGCAGGGAACTTCGCAGAGAACTCCGGAGATCGATCTTTACCTTTCGGAGATCGTCCAGCGTCGCGTAACGTCACTGTAGATCAATTCGTCGGAAAGTTGAGCGGCATCTGCGGTGCAGCCGGCGTTGCCGCATCAACGGCATCGACCTTGGCAACTGCATCCTCGTAGATGCGGATCTGGCCGGCCTCGTCCATCTTCCGGCGGGTCGCTGCAAGATATTCCGAGAAAAGCTCCGATCGCTTGCGTGTGAGCATCTGCTCGGTCAGCGTATCACGCTGCTTTGCAAATTCCTCCATGTTCGCCTCTTCGCGGCTCTTTACACCTACGATGTAGTAGTTCTCGCCGATCTTGACCGGTTCTTTCGTCACCTCGCCGGCCTTGAGGCCATAGATCGCGTCCTCAAGCTGTTCGCTGGTCGAGGCTGCCGGCCCGTCGCCAAGCGGCGAACCAAGAATGAAGCTCTTGCTTTCCTGGGCCGTGAGCTTCTGTGCCGAAGCCGCGGCCGCGAGAGCATCTGCCGAAGCCGCACCGCCCGCGACCTGCTTGGCAATGTTCTCGATCTGCTCGCGGGCCTTCTCAAGCTTGACCACATCGACGATCTTGTCGCGGACCTCGGAGAATTCCGCATCACGCGGTTCGCGCTGTTCGACGAGCAGCGGTATCGCAAAGCCTTCCGGAACCGGGATCTCGTCGCCGACGTCATTGGCGTTCGAGAGGCCGGCGATGCCTTCTTCGAACTGCGGCGAAACGCCGATCTTGTCAACGTTATCGCCCGGGACAATGAACGGCGTCTCGCGGACCATGTCTGCCGTGTTCATATTCGCCTGCGTCGCAAAGTCCTGCGCGGTCTTCTGCACGTCCTTGTTCTGCTTCAGCGATTCCGAGACCTTCTTGGCAAGCTCGGCCGCCGCTGCATATGCACGACGGTTGCGGAGGCTTACCTCAAGCTCTTTGCGGGCGTCTTCGAACGACTTCGGCACCGCCTCGCCACGCCAGAGGATGAAGTAGCGGCCCTGATAGCTGATCGGCTCGCTGACCTGCCCAGGCTGCATCTTCAGAAGTTGCTGATACGGGTCAGACGGGTTGTTGAGGTTCTCGCGGACCGGTCCCGGCAGTTCGCCGCCCTTTACAGAGCTGACCGGATTTTCCGATTGGCCCTTTGCCAGATCGGCAAACGCCTGCTCAGAAACGGCAGCACCGCCCTGCCGGAGCTGCTGAACCAGGCCGGTCGCCTTCTCATATACCTGGCCGTCAAATTCGGGCTTGGCCACGCGAAGAACGATCTCGCGGCCCTTCACGCCCGCGATACGCTTATCCTCGGGCAGTTTGTCATATTCGGCCCGCAGGTCGGCATCGGTGATCGGGAGCTTCTCGCCGATCTTCGCCGTGTTGAGAAAGACGTAGCGGATCTTCTTCTGCGGCAAATTGATGCGATAGCTGTCCTTGTTCTTTTCAAAGTACTGCCGCAGGTCGTCCTCCGAAGGCGTAATGCTCTTTGCGAGGTCGGCCGGGCTGAGGACGAGGTATGACAGATCGAACTTGGTATTCCGCCGCTGATAGTCGCGCAGCACTTCTTCTTCAGAGACCGTGACACCCGAGGTGACAAATGCCCTGAGCTTCTCGGCGCTCAGATCATCGCGGATGCTCTCTTCAAGGGCACGGACGCTGCCGAACTGGAGCACGGCGTTCTGTTCATACTGGTCCTTATCGAAAGGCTTGCCGTCCTCGGGCTTGAAGAGCTTCCGGATCTCAGCCGCGACCTCCGCGTCCGATGCCGTAAGCCCGAGGCGGGCTGCCTCAACGCGCGTCACACGGCTGCTGATCAGGCTCTCAAGAAGCGTCTTGGCGGGAAACGGACGTCCCTGGCTGAAGCGGGCGTAATTCTCTTTCTGCCGGGCAAGTTCGCCGACGGTGATATACTCGCCGCTCACCGTTGCCGCCGTTTCCGTGCTGGTCGTCAGATTGGCGGCCAGGTCGCCTCGGGTCGGGGCATAAAAGAGCACAAGGCTCAACACCATTACGATCGCAAAAACCAGAAGGACGATATTGCGCGTCTTCTCGAGCTTAGAAATGAACTTCAACATCTGCTATTACCTTTATGGAACGCACGAAGCGTGAAATAGGGACAAACTCAAATCGTAGCAGAATTACAGGGCCGATTCCAATAATTCGGCCGCATTTTGGAGGCGGAAGAAGCCCAAACAACCTTCCCGATTGCTTTTTCTACCCGGTTTCATAAATACTTGAGCCATTCGGCAAGGCCGCTCGGCCGCGAACCTTATGAACGCCCCAACCTCGATTCGAACTGTTGGCATCGTCGTCAAGCCAAATCACGATGAGGCTTGGGCGACCGCCTGCGAGCTCGTCGAATGGCTCAAAGCACGTGATATCTCCATCGCCGGCGAGCCTTTCTGCCCGGCCGAAGCTCTCGGCAGCGAATCACCCGCGCCGCCCGCGTCACTCGAAACCGCGGACCTGATGGTCGTCCTCGGCGGCGACGGGACGATGATTTCGACCGCCCGGCTGATCGGCGATGCCGAACCGCTAGTTCTTGGGATCAACTACGGAAGCCTTGGTTATCTGACGGATTTTCGCATCGAAGAGATGCACATCGCTCTCGAAGCGATCTTTGAGGGCAATTATGAGATCGACCGCCGCGTGATGCTGCGTGCCGAACATTGCCGCGGTGAGGAAAAACTTGCCGAGGGCCGCGTCCTCAATGATGTGGTCATCAACAAAGCCGCTCTGGCTCGCATAATCGAGATCGAGGTCCGGCTCAACGGGCTTTACGTCAACTCGTTCCGTGCCGATGGGTTGATCGTCTCGACCCCGACGGGCTCTACCGCCTATAACCTTTCCGCCGGCGGGCCGATCGTTTTCCCATCGATGAATGCCGTCGTCCTGACGCCGATATGCCCGTTCACGCTCACCAATCGGCCGATCGTTATGCCGGACGATGCCGAGATCGAACTCGTCCTCCAGAATGAGAACGAAGGCGTTGTGCTGACGCTCGACGGCCAGATCGGCCACGCAATGCACTCACACGACCGCGTCCTCATCCGCAAGAGCCGAACGACCTTCAACCTCGTCCAACCGCCGAACCGAAATTATTTTGACGTCTTGAGAAACAAGCTGAAATGGGGCCGTTGATCATGGCCGTTTGGCCTTCTCGGCTCGGGGTTTGAGCGCAACCGGCCTGGTTCTTTCGTAAAGATACTTTTTCAGGTCGCATTTGCCTTTCTCATCAAAAACAACGCCTTCCTGCTCAAGCATTTCCTGCTGAAGGTTGATCGGGATCGTCAGCCGCCCGGTCGAGCACTTTCCCTGCGAATTTATCACCCGCTGCCACGGTACATTTTCCGCATCCGCCGCATGCATCGCGTAGCCGACCGTCCGCGGCGTATAGCCATCGCCAAGCATCGCTGCGATCTGCCCGTAGGTCATCACCCGTCCCCGCGGTATCCGCCGCACGATTCGATAAACCTGCTCGCGATACTTTCGCACTTCGCTGCCCGCTTTTCCCTTACTACTTTTCACCTATTCCTTATTCCGAAACAAAAACGCGATCAGCCTTGGCAAACCGGCACGGTCGCCGCCGTCGAACCACTCCGAGATATCTTCGATTACGAATCCCGCGGCGGCCGCAGCCTTTGTGTAGTCGGTCGCATGATGCCGGTAACATTCGAGGACCTTTTCACCACCTTCGAACTCGAACCTCGCCTTGCTCCCGGCATATTGCTTAAAAGGATGCAGCTCGCAAACATAGAAAAGCCCGCCCGGCTTCAGGGCATTCGCGGCCTCACGAAAAATGTGGCCGAGGTGCTCAACATGTTCAAGGATCAGGCTGCAAGTGATGAGGTCAAAACCCGTCCCGAACTGCCATTTTTCTCTTACATCACCGATCCGAAACTCGACATTAGCGGCCGCGACCTTCGCCCTCGCGACCGCCTGCATCTCCCGCGAAATGTCGGCCGAAACGAGTCGTTCGCATCGCTCCGCGAGCCAGCCCGTATTCTTGCCCGTTCCGCCGCCGAGTTCGAGGACGGTCCCGCCGACACGATCTTGAAGCATCGTTTCGCATGCCTCTTTCTCAAGGTCGCGTGTCGGGTTCGCCACCTCGTCATACGTTGCCGCCCATTGGTTGTAGCCTGCTTCAACGCTCATCGCTTTACCAACACGGTCCGAGCCGGGGCTCCGTCGCCGGTTCCGCCGATGAATTTTAGCGGCAGGCATGCGATTTCGTAATCGCCCGGCTCGATGCCGCGTAGGTCGAGCCCTTCGAGGATCACTATCTCCTTCTCAAGGAGCGCGAGATGCACCGGATGATCCCAAGAGCCGAATGCCTCGATCGAAAGATAATCGATGCCGACAAGCTTGATGCCCGCATCTGCAAGCAGGCGTGCGGTCGCAGCTGAGATCGCCGTAAAGTCCGTCCGAAACCCTGCCCCCGGGTCATTCCAAAAAGCCGAGTTTCGGGTCCGAAATACGACACGCTCAACGCCGTCCAGAGGACCGAGATGCTCGGGCTCGATCAGCATCACGTCATCCGGGACCTCAACCACGCGGCACGGCCCGATCATCTTCTCAAGCTCGAGCTCATCAACCCTCCGAGTGCCTTCGATAAAATGATTCGGAGCATCAACATGAGTTCCGGTGTGAACACCGAAACACATCCGCGACACATTTGCCGAGTCTCCGCGTTCAAGGGCTGCGAATGATTCAATAGTTACGCCCGAATCACCCGTGTAGATCGGGACGTCCTCGCTGATCGGGACCGTTACATCGAAGATCTTCATTCGTTCATTTTAACCCAAGTTCTCTTGCGGCCCGCTTTGCGCAAACACGAGTTTGCGGGAAACTATCCCTATGGATATCAAGCGGATCGAAAAAGGCGGCCGCGGCGCGTTCATCATCAAGGGCGAAGCCGGCAAACGGCTCGCCGAAATGACCTACGTCACCGCCGGCGAAACAGGCTTCATCATCGACCACACCGAGGTCGATGAAAGCCTTCGCGGGCAAAAGGTCGGCGATAAATTGCTGGCCGAAGCCGTGAATTATGCGCGCGAAAAAGGGCTCAAGATCTACGCCACTTGCCCGTTCGCTCTGCGTAAGCTGACCGGCAACGCTGAGTATTCGGACGTTTTCGGCGGGTAGGGCACATAGCTCCGCGTTTGCAATGAACACGCCTCGCATCTCCGCTTCAAGCTATTCGAACACCGCACCGCTCGTGTGGTCGTTTCTCTATGGCCGCGGCCGCGGCAGCGTTGAGATCATTCTTGATAATGCTCCGGCCCGCTCGGCCGAGCTGCTGTCTCAGGGACGGGTTGACGCCGCTCTCGTTCCTGTTATCGCATCGCAGTTCATTGAGAGCGTTCGTCTCGTTCCGGGAGTTTGTGTCGGTGCGAAAGAGAGCGTCCGGAGCGTTTGCATTGTTACTAATGGGCAGGAGCTTGATGACATCCGCACAATCTCGCTCGATGTCTCATCGCGAACGAGCGTCGCCCTGACCAAGATCATCTTTCGCGAGTTCCTCGGCCGCGAACCTGAGTGGCGCGACGCCCCGCCAGATATCAACGCGATGCTCGCCGCGTCAGACGCCGCACTGCTGATCGGCGATCCTGCCCTGGCAATTTCTTCGGGCGTTGCAGGCGGCGGGCAGAACTATCGCGTCTTCGACCTCGTCGAACTCTGGAAAAAGCACACGGGCCTGGGTTTTGTTTTCGCGATGTGGATGACGCGGCACGAGCGGCTCTCGCTCGACCTCGCCGCCGCCCGAGATGAAGGGCTTGAACACCTCGACGAGATCGCCGCAAACTACGCCGGCGACATCGGGCTCAGTATCGAGGCGATGAAAACTTACCTGAGTAGTAACATTAGCTACACTCCCGATAGCGGCATGCTGCAGGGAATGGAGCTCTATCTCGACCTCGCTGCACGGCATCACCTGACGCCCGAGCGGCGAGGGATCGTCGCGGCCGGCCTACAGCGATGAAAAAGCCCGGAATTGCCAAAGAACTTTTTATCCTTCTGCTCGCGGCGTTTTGTGTTGCGTTTTCCATCGCGACGATCATGGGCTTGGCAAGTTATCTTTTCGGATTCGAGTTCGAAATGGAAGGTGCAGCGGTTCCGAACGACCCGCCGGCCTTGGTCCTTTTTGCCGTGATCGCCATCGTGAGCTGTGCGCTCTTGAAAAGGATGTTGAGAGACATTCCCGAAGCAGACTGATCAGCCGTCGGTGAAAGGGTTTTCTTTCAAGATCGCATCGATCTCGGCATCAAGCCGTTCGGAGAATTTGCCGCCGCATCGTGCCAAGAGCCGACGCCATTCCATAAAGATCATTCGGCGGCTGTCTTGTGTTTCGACTCGATTTTCAAGCTCGTACCGGACGGCTGCCCAGAAGGCTGCATCTCGCACCATCCAATGCAGGATCTCGTCTTCGTCGCGGGTCGTCCGCCGGCTTAGCTCAAGCCCGCGTTCCGTCGCGACCAAGTGATATGCCTCGCCGTCGAACTCGACGTGAATGCTGCCATCGTGCTGCGGCGTTCGCTGAAAAGAAAAATCGCCCGCCGGATCGAAGACCATTCGGCAGAGCGACGTATATTTGTTCTGAAGCTTTTCCAGTTCGCGGGACATCGACCTCCGGCCCGGCGAACGGTTCAGCTAGGCCCGCTTAAAATATACCTGAATAAAAAATAAGTACCCAGGCCGACACCGCCACAAAGACCAAAAGGCCAAGGTCTGTCGTCCCGATCTGTTGTTCCCGATTTTCCATTACTCTTAAAACTTCCTTTACAAAAACTCTATCCATTATCTATCGCGTATTATTCCGGAGCTTCGTATCACCGTTCACGTAAAGCAGTTTTCGCCGTGCCGGCCTCCTTAGATTTAAAGACGCAGAACAGACGGAAGATTGCAGAAAATATTTAGAGGGCCGGGCGTTTGAGTTCCTTTGAGAGTTCGAGCCGGTTGAGCTTGCCGTCATTCTTCTTTAGGTGCTCCATAAAAATGAGAGCGGCTTCGATCCGGCGGTCAACGTCCTTGATCTTGCCGATGTAGTACATCATCGAGCGCTTGCCGCCGAGTGTCAGGGCGTCGAAATAGCGGCGGCCTTCGGGGTCCTGGTTCATCACCTCTTCAAGCTCTTCGGGCATCGGCGCGCCGAATTCGCTCGTGTCCTGAAGCAGTTCGACCGCTATCGTATCGCCGGCCGCGATGCCGAATCTTGCCCGCTTGTCCTTGCTGACCATGATGTAGAACGCTCCGCCCGAGGGCATAAGTGCGCACTGAAAGCCCTCGTGCCCATTTATCGAGCAGATGACCCGTCGCGAACCGCCTTCTTTCGGAAATCGCTCGGCCATCTTTGCTTCAACGACAATGAAATGCCAGCCCGAACCCGGCGGATCGGACGTCAGCTCTGCTTTGAATTTGGCTTTTGCAGGTGCCTTCGGCATCGAGGTTAAAGTTCGCAGTTTGCTACAATATGGTTTCGGGTCAGGCTTTGCTTGCTGCGACGGCGACATTCTCGCCGAAACCGCCTTGAACTGCAAAGCGAACTCGTTTTTGGGGACTGAAATGAGCATCCAGCCTATTCTTGACAAGGCACTCGCGGGCGAACGGCTATCGGCCGATGATTGTACCGCGCTTCTCGAATCGTATGACATTGCCCGCATCGGTGCGGCCGCTGACGAGATCCGCCGCCGGAAGAACCCTGGCGATGTGGTCACCTACATCATCGACCGCAACATAAATTACACGAACGTCTGCAATGTGGTCTGTACTTTCTGCGCGTTCTATCGCCGGCCGGGCAAACCGGATACTTACGTGCATTCGATAGATGAGATCTGCAGCCGTATCGACGAGACCATCGCTCTCGGCGGCACCGGAGTGCTGATGCAGGGCGGGCTTCATCCCGACTTCAACATCGAGTGGTACGAGGATCTGCTCTCGACATTGCACGCGAAATACCCGAACTTTCAGCTCCACTGCTTTTCACCGCCGGAGATCCATAACATTTCGCTCATCTCAAAGCTCGACTACGAGACGATACTTCGGCGGCTGAAGGCGGCGGGACTCAACTCAATGCCCGGCGGCGGCGGCGAGATACTAGACGACGAGGTCCGTAAACGCGTCTCGACCAAGTGCACGACCCAGGAATGGCTCGACGTAATGCGGGCCGTACACAAGGTTGGCTTGATCTCGACCGCGACGATGATGTTCGGCATCGGCGACCGCATCGAGCACCGCGTCCGCCATCTCGAACGTATCCGCCAGGTGCAGGACGAAGCGCTTGCGAATAAGGCGGTCGACCCGAACTACGGCGAATTTACAGCGTTCATTCCGTGGACATTCCAACGCGAGAACACCGCTTTGGGCCGCAAGATAACCGAAGAGCCGACCGGCATCGACTACCTGAAAATGCTCTCGGTCTCGAGGCTTTTTCTCGACAACATCCAGCACATTCAGTCCTCGTGGCTGACGCAGGGCATCCGTCTCGGACAAACGGCACTTCGCTTCGGTGCCGACGATATGGGCTCGATAATGATCGAAGAGAACGTCGTCTCCGCCGCCGGTGCCCATAACGAAGCCAACGAACGCGACCTCCGCTACCAGATCCGCGAAGCCGGCTTCCGCCCCCAGCAGCGTGACATCCTCTACAACTACATCGATCGCGACGACACCGCCTCGCTCGACCAAAGCGACTCGCTGAAGCTCAAACAACTGACCGTCGCCTTTGCAGACTGACGTTTCAGATTCATGTGGCTATTTACCAAATACGGATTTTTCAGTGTCGTTTGTGCCCGGCAAGGCGATGGCTCGCACGGCATGCCGGTAGACCATGACCGGATGATGGTTCGGGCCCGCGTCGCGGAACACCTGGCGGCATTGAAAGAACGTTTCCCGGATGAACTCGGCGGGTCCGAGATAGTCACCACCGCATACACCGATTACGCCTGTCGCCTATTTGTCGAAAAAGCAAATTGGGTCCGCGTCGCCGCTGCCCTTGCCGAAGAAACCGATTACGATAATTTCAAGAACGCCGTCTCTCGGTCGCTCGGAACCGCAGGGAGCGAATATCTACATTCGCTTCACGATGTTTGGGGTGTGATGCACAAACTACAGAAATGAATGTTGCCTGAGTCTCTTTGGCCCCGACGCCCCGGTCTTTGCTAATGAATGCCAAGGCTTCAACTTGAAATGGAAATCGATGCACCGCCCGAGGCCTGCTTCACTCTTCTCCGCGACCCGCGTCTGCACAAAGAAACTGTAGCGATACACGAAGGAGAATTCGCTCTTGGACAGCGTGTGCGTTTCGAAAGCCGTACATTTGGAATTCGTCAGGTGCTTGTAGTGGAAGTTATGGAGTTCGACCCGCCGCATCGGCTCACCGATACGATGATCTCCGGCACCTTTCGTGAGTTTCACCATACGCACGAATTCACCGAACACAACGGCGGCACACTAATGCGCGACCTGGTTGTCTGGCGTTCGCCGCTCGGGCCGCTTGGCCGTCTTGTTGACGGGCTCTTCCTAAAACGCAAGCTCACAATGCTCATCACCGGCCGCAACCTTCGCCTGAAAGCGCTTGCCGAATCCGCCGTGTAAGAATTTACCCAACTATTACAATTGGCAACCCGACAAACTGCTAATCTTAAAGTCGCAGTATCCGAACCGCACCTCACATATATCAATGCAAAACGAACTTAACCTGCACTCCGTGTTGTCCAAGATCAACTGGCGCAACGTCGTAATGGTCACCTTTTTCCACCTTGCGGCCATACCGGTCATATACACGTTCTCCTGGCAAAATCTCGCCGTTCTGCTCGTCGGCAACTGGATCGTCGGCAGTCTCGGCGTTGGGCTCGGCTGGCACCGGCTGTTGACGCATCGGAGCTTTCAGGCCCCGAAGTGGCTTGAATATGTGTTGACCATTCTCGGCACGATGTCGATGCAGGACCCGCCGGACAAATGGGTCGCCACCCATCGCATACACCATCGGTTTGTCGATACCGAGAACGACCCCCACTCGGCCCGCCCCGGTTTTTGGTGGTCGCAGATAGGCTGGGTCGTTTGGGGCAAGGCCCAGGATCACGACGCGGCAACGATGCAAAAGTACATTCCCGATCTGATGAACGACCGCGTGCACGTTCTGATCTCACGTTTCTATCTCGTCCCGATCGCGGTTTCGGCCGTTTTACTTTTCGCGGTCGGCGGATGGTCGATGGTCGTTTGGGGAGTCGCGGCCCGCGTCGTTCTCGGCTGGCACACGACCTGGTTCGTCAATTCGCTCGCCCACCTCTACGGCAAGCGGCCGCATGTTACGGGTGACCTCTCGACCAACAATTGGTTCGTCGCTTTGCTTACGTTCGGCGAGGGCTGGCACAACAATCACCACGCTTTTCCGACCTCGGCACGGCACGGGTTAGAATGGTATCAGTTCGATATGAACTGGATCACCATCCGGCTTTTCGAGAAGCTCGGGTGGGCGAGAAAGATAAAACTCCCCGAGATGCGGGCCGTAACCGATGAGCTGAAGCAAGCTGCTTAACCAGCCGGCGGCCGATGCCGTAGATCGATGAGCGTTAATATCATTTCCCTTATTTTTACGCTCCTGGCGGGTGCCGTATTTGCCCTCGCGGCCGTCTTTGTGATGATCATCGCGATGAACGGCTACAGCGAATCTGACGCCGCCTACGGGCTCGCGGCTTTCGCGATCCTCGCCCTTGCGATCGTTCTCGTCACGTCGGGGCTCGCATCGTTCTCGACCGGCGGCCTCATCCGCCGCGGCTACAAGCCTTGGCTCGCCGTCCCGATCGCGACCGGCATCTTCTCCGTTCTCGCGTTCGTCTTCATCGTCATCGCCGCATTCCTCGGCGTCGCCGTCGCTGAAATAGTCCGCATCAACTTCTGACCTGGTAAGCGGCTTCAAAGGGTTGATTTCGGCACGATTTGAAATATAATCGCCGAACAAGGATCGGCCGCGATGATAGATAACTACCGGGACTTTTGGGATTTCTACGTTCAGGAGCACTCACAGCCGCTGACCCGTGCTCTGCATTTCGTCGGGACGGCTCTCGGGCTGATGCTTCTTGCTTGGTTCATCTGGCGCGGAACCTGGTACTACTTTCCGCTCTCGCTCGTGGTCGGATATGCCTTCGCCTGGTTCGCCCATTTCGTCATTGAAAAGAACCGGCCAGCCACCTTCAAATACCCGCTTTGGTCCTTTATCTCCGATTACAAAATGATGTGGTTCATGCTGACCGGACGAATGGCCCGCGAGGTCGAACGGGTCCGGGCCGGCCGCTAGCTCAAATTTCCGTTAATAATATCCGCCAAGAGCCTATCTTTCGCGCATTCGGTTAGGCTAGAATCTCGAATTATGTTTGCTGGACGTGAAATTCTCGATGTTGACCCGAAGGCCCTGAGCTCGACCATCGAGTTCCTGACGGCGATGATCACACCCGCTCTTCTTATTTCTGCGACGGGCTCGCTCGTGCTTTCCACCTCGACCCGGCTCGGCCGTGTTGTCGATCGCGTCCGGGCACTCGAGGTCCGCGTCGGCGAACTTATCTACGCCCAGGACAAGGACGCGATCCCGCTCTATGAAAAGCGTGTCGAGGTCGTCATCGATCTTATCGATCTCGTGACGAGCCGGTCGCGGCTTCTCCAGCGGGCAATGACGACCTTCTACTACGGCCTGATGTTCTTTATCCTGACGAGCGTTGCGATCGCGATAGTCGGCATCTTCCCGGCGGTCTATCGCTGGCTGCCGATCCCGATCGGCATCGTCGGCATCATCTTTCTTTTCTACGGCAGCATCCTGATGCTTAAAGAGACGCGAATGGCGACCGCGACCATCAACGAAGAGATGGACTTCGTTTGGGAACTCGCCCGCAAGGTCGCCCCGAAAGACGTCGCCGCCCGCTACGACCACAAGGGCCGGATCAAGGGCTACAATGGACCCAAAGTATCTAA
>ERZ761602.3025-NODE-3025-length-24887-cov-10.941205_pt1 | contig 24887 bp, 18 predicted proteins | sample MGYA00512165_ERZ761602 | MGnify/ENA primary metagenome ERZ761602 (study PRJEB28899, sample SAMN02445085) | bioreactor sludge metagenome | biome: EBPR sludge; isolation source: Thorneside wastewater treatment plant | place: Australia: Brisbane, Thorneside...
CCTCAGGCCGCCGCCGCCCCGCCGCCGCCTGTCGAGGCGCCTCCCCCGCCTCCCCCTCCGCCGCCCGCGCAGAGCGTCGAGTCCGAGGGAATGAAGCTGAGCTGGGCGGTGGACGGGGACCGTCTGCGCTGCACCATGAGCGCGCCGGGGACGGGCTGGGTGCGGGTCGGCTTCAACAGCGTTCGGGCGCAGCACCTCGCCAACATGGTGCTGGGCTGGGTGGACGCCTCGGGCGCCCATGTCGAGGACCGCTACGCCAACGATCCGCCCTTCATCGAGCCCGATGTGGCGCTGGGGGGAACGGCCGACGTCGAGCTCATCGGGGGCAGCGAGGCGAGTGGCCGGACCACCGTCGAGTTCAGCATCCCGCTGGACTCGGGCGACGCCTTCGACCTGCCGCTGAGCGCCGGGCAGACGGTCTACTTCATCCTGGCCTACGGCCCCGACGACGACCCGAAGTCGATCGCCGTGGTCCGGACCGCCGTGGAAGCGACGCTCTGACTGCATCTAGCATCGCTAGATTCTCCCACTAGCGGCGCTAGACCGGCGCGAGGTGGTGCGGCAGCCGGTGGCGCCGGATGGCCTCGTTGAAGGGGATGCGGCGGGTGCGGTCGGTCCGGAAGTAGAGCTCCAGCGCCTCGGCGATCAGCCGGGCGAGCTTCTGCGCGTTGTCCCGCCGCGGGCCCACGGGGTTGCCCTTGCGGTCGAACTCCCAGACCAGGTCCTTGCGGATCTCGATGCCGATCGCCCCCGGGCGCCCCCCATCGAAGCGGTAGTCGTCGATCAGGGCGCCGCCGTTGCCGTGCACGAAGCCTTCGATGTGGTTGTAGGCGCGCCGGGCCGCCTCGAACTCGCGCTTCCGCCCGCGGGGAGCCGTGCGAAAGAGGTGCAGGGTGCTGCGCAAGGCCTGGCTCTCGGAGCTGCGCAGGTTGGTGTCGAGCAGCATGTCCCAGACGAGGTCGTAGATCGGGTCCTCGACGATCCCGGGCGCGACCTCGTGCAGGCGCTCGCGGACGAAGTCGAAGAAGTGCCAGACCTGGCTGCGCACCTCGACGCTGCCCTCGGGCAGGCAGTAGGGGAAGTTGAGGGCGACCGGCACGCCGTTGCGCTCCAGGTGCAGGCTGACCCGGCTGGGCAGCACCCGGTCGCAGGTGTACTCCCCCAGGCCGTCGGGGTAGAGCGGGTCGAAGATGCCGTAGGGCATGCGGCTGTGCTGCTGGTAGGCCTGCAGGCGGTTGATGATGCTGATCTCGGGCCGCAGGGTGCCGCTGGCGTTGTAGACGTCGTAGGTGTGGACGCCGATGGTCAGGACCTTGCGGCAGACGTCGCGGTCCATATGGTCGCTGATGCGATCGTAGCAGCGCTCCAGCAGGGCCCACTTCTGGTCGAAGTCCAGCCACTGCGCGAAGGGCGAGTTGATCGCCAGGCGCTCCATGTAGCCGGCGTTGAGCGGGGTCAGGCCGGGGAAGCGCCCGAAGTCCATCAGGACCCGGGCGATGTGGATGTGCAGGAAGCCCGACACCCCCAGGGCGCCCGCCAGCTCGGCGGCCACGAGCCCCGCGCCCCAGTCGCGCTCGCGCGCGTAGAGGGCCTCGATCTCCGCGGGATCCACCGGCCGACCCTGGCGCGTCAGGAAGTCCGAGGGGATGGCGCTCCCGTCGTGGATGCAGGTGATGGCGATGTGAGGGAGCAGCTCGGGGTCGAGGTCGACGGCCTGCGCCGGGGCGGCGGGGACCACCTCGCTCGGCCAGAAGGAGGTCGAGCTGCGGTCGGTGATCGGCCCGACCTGGTCCAGGGCGAGGAAGGGGCGCTCGGAGCGCAGCGGCGGGAGATGGCTCTGGATTGGCATGATGATGACGTATCCGAACCGGGCGGGCTCTACCTGATCCGGGTAGGCTGCCGGGACCACCGGGGAGAGAGATGCTTCGCGCGCAGATCGTCGGAACAGGCATCGACCTGCCTGCCCGGATCCAGGCCTCCCGCGAGCTCGAGCCGATCCTGGGCGTGCCCGAGGGGTGGATCGAGGCCCACACCGGCGTCCGCCAGCGGCGGATCTCCGACGAGCCCATGCACAAGATGGCGGCCCGAGCGGTGCGCCAGGCGCTGGGCGAGGGCGGGCCCCCCGATCTGCTCGTCAACGCCTCGCTGACCCCCATCCAGCTCATCCCGGACTCCTCGGTCTTCATCCTGCAGGAGCTGGGCCTGGACGGGCGCCCCTCCTTCTCGGTACACGCCACCTGCCTCTCCTTCGTGGTCGGCCTGCAGGTCGCGATGAGCATGGTCCACGGCGGGCTGTGGCGGCGGGTGGCCGTGGTCAGCGCCGAGCAGGGCAGCGTCTGCCGGGACTTCACCCAGCCCGAGAGCGCCGCCTTGATCGGCGATGGCGCCGGTGCGGCCATCATCGAGCCGACCCCCGAGGGGCAGTCCAGCGCGCTGTTGGCCTTCGACATGGCCACCTGGCCCGAGGGCGCCAGCCACACCGAGCTGCGCGGCTGCGGCACCCGCAAGCACCCCAACGACCCGCAGACGGTGGCCTCGGACAACCTCTTCCAGATGAACGGCCCCTCGGTCTACAAGATGGCGCTGCGCAAGGTGCCCCCCTTGATCGGCGGGCTGCTCCACCGCGCGGGGCTGAGCCCCTCCCAGGTCGATCTCGTCGTCCCCCACCAGGCCAGCGGACCGGGGATGAGGGCCTACCGCAAGCTCGGCTTCGTCACGGACCAGATCGTCGACATCCTGGCCGACCACGGCAACTGCATCTCGGCCAGCGTGCCGATGGCGCTGGCCCTGGCCGAGCAGCAGGGTCGCCTCAAGCGAGGCGACACGGTCCTGCTGATGGGCACCGGCGCCGGGCTCAGCGTCGCGGGGGCGCTGCTGCGCTGGTGAGCCTCAGCCGGCGCCGTAGATGCCCATCACCTCGTCGCTGGCGCCGCGAAGGGCCTCCAGCTCGATCCAGCCGGTCAACCCGGAGCTGATCTTCACCAGGAACCAGCCCGGCGCGTCCGCGGACTCCAGCAGGACGTCGATGCGGCTGCCCGCCTTGATGTTGGCGACCACCTCGGCGCCCTTGATGGTGCGGTGGATCGGCGCGCTGCGATCGATGCCGACCTGCGTGCCGGCGGCCCAGAAGGGCTGGGGCACCAGGGTCAGGACGCCGCCCTTCAGCACCCACTTCTGCCGCTTCTGGTAGAGCCGCTCGCGGCTGTCGGTCAGCAGGATGCCGCTGCCGGTGGTGTGGATGGCCTCCACATAGGTGTCCGGCTGCGACCAGCTCAGCTCGACCGGGCCGGACTTCTCCAGGCGGTAGACGCGGGCGTACTTGTCGTCGCGGGGGCCCGTGTCGACGGTGACCAGCTCCTTGACCTTGTCCTCGCTGCTGATGTCGTGGAGCTGCACCTCGCAGAGGGCCTCGCCCCCGCACTCGATCAGGTGCTTGCCGATGCGCACGCCGCGGTCGTCGACGGTGATCGTCTCGGGCTTGCCGTCGCCGTCGAGGTCGACGCTCAGGGGCGCGTTGGCGAGGGCCAGCGGGGCCAGGAGGAGGAGCAGCATGGCGGGCATCCGGAGGAGAGGTGGGAGGAGCATAGTCCAGCGAGCTCAGAGCGCGCCCTCCACCACCACGTAGCCGCGCTCCTCCGGCGCCAGGACGTGCTCGTGGCGATGGTCGGCCAGCGCGTAGCGCAGGCGCCAGCTCCTCGCGCCGGCGGTCGAGAGCTGGACCTGCCGCTGGGCCGGCTGGCCGGGTCGCTCGGGAGGGATGGTGCGATCGAGCACCTCGACCCAGCCCTGCCCGGTCGAGGCGAAGACCCTCCGAAAGACCACCTCGTCGACCGGCTCGGCGCAGGCGGCGTCGGCGCAGGTCTCCAGGATCAAGCGGCGGAAGGGATCCCCGGTGGGGATCCGGTGGGCGGCCCCGGGTGCCGACACGGTGAAGACGGCATGCTGGTCCCCGGGCTGCACCTCGACCTTCAGCAGGCTCCGCAGGCGCTCCGAATCGTGGGCCCCGGGGAAGGCGTGCCCGTGCCTGCCCATATGGCAGTCCTGGCAGCTTCGGCCCTCACTAGCGGCGCTAGAGAGCGCCCACTCGCTGACGGTCGCCTGGGCCAGGGTCTCGCCGATGGCGAAGGGCTCGCCGGGTGCGGTGGGCTGCTGGAAGGGAAACTCGTGGCAGGAGGCGCAGGCGTCGGCCCCGCCGAAGCCGGGGTCGACCCGGACCGGGTGGGCCAGCAGGGCCTCGGTGCTGGGCTCGCGGGAGCTGAGGATCTGCTGGTCCTGAACATGGCAAGTGGCGCAGTTGACCCCCTCGGCCCACAGCCCGGCGGGCGGCTGAGGGCGAGGAAAGGAGCCCGGCCGGGCGAGGCCGCCTAGCGTTGCTAGCTGGCCTTCGGCCAGCGGCGCGTGGCAGTTCACGCACCAGCCGTTGGGCCAGCGGGTCCAGGCCTCCCAGAAGATCGGATTGGTCCCGGCGACGGCGTGCCGAGAGCCGGCCCACTGCGCCGCGACCTCGCTGTGGCAGCCCTCGCAGGAGCCGACCGAGAGGTCGAAGCCCGGGGGAGGCTCGGGGTTCAGCGCCGTCAGCCCCTGCCCGAACGCCGCTAGGGAGAGCCATGGGATCACAGCTCGGTTCCTGCCAGCCTCTCGCTCAGGCGGGTGAAGCGCTCGTCGCCTCCCCGCTGGCCGACGGCCTGGTCGATGGCGTCGGCCTCGCCGATCAGGCAGCAGAAGCGGCGGGCCCGGGTGATCGCGGTGTAGAGGAGGTTGCGGCGCAGCATGATGCGATGGCTGCGGTGCAGCAGGATCACCACCGCCGGGTACTCGCTGCCCTGGCTCTTGTGGATGGAGATGGCGTAGGCCAGCTCGATGTCGCCGAGGTCCTCGCCCGAGACGAGCACCTCGGCCCCGGCGCCGCCCTCGCCGAAGTCGACGACCAGGCCCTGGGGGGTGGTGTCGGCGACGCGGCCGACGTCTCCGTTGAAGATGTCCAGGTCGTAGTTGTTGCGGACCTGGAGCACCCGGTCGCCCTGGCGGAAGGTGCGCTCTCCCCGCACCAGGGCCGGACCGCTGGGGTTGAGCAGCCCCTGCAGGTGGCGGTTGAGGGAGTGGGTGCCGAGCAGGCCGTTGTGCATCGGCGTCAGGACCTGGACCTCCGTGCGGGGGTCGAAGCCCAGCCGGGGCAGGCGGCGGCTCATCACCTCGGTCAGGGTGTCGAGCGCCTCGGCCTCGGTCCGCCGGGAGAGCAGGAAGAAGTCCCGGGTCAGGCCCTCGTCCTCCTCCTGCTCGCTGGAGCGCGGGCGCCCTCCCTGGTTGACCCGCCAGGCGTTGCGGACGATGCCGCTGCCGGCGGCCTGCCGGAAGACCTCGGAGAGGGTGGCCACCGGGACCGCTCCCGAGGCGATCACATCGGCGAGCACGCGCCCGGCGCCGACGCTGGGGAGCTGATCGGCGTCGCCGACCAGCACGAGGCGGCCGTCCTCGGGCAGGGCCCGCACCAGGGCGTGCATCAACCGCAGATCGACCATGCTGGCCTCGTCGATCAGCACGCCGTCGCCGTCGATGGGCTGGTCGATGTCCCGGGTGAAGGCGCCGGTGCGGGGGTTGAACTCCAGCAGCCGGTGGATGGTGCGGGCCTCGGCGCCGGTGGCTTCGGTCATGCGTCGCGCCGCCCGGCCGGTGGGGGCGGCCAGGCGCAGCTCCAGGTCCAGGCGGCGGGCGGCCTCGACCAGGACGCGGACGATGGTGGTCTTGCCGGTGCCGGGCCCGCCGGTGATGACCGCGGCGCGGTGGGCCAGGGCCAGCAGGACGGCGCTGCGTTGGCCGGGGGCCAGGGAGAGGCCGATGCCACGCTCGGCGGCCTCGACCGCGGCCTCGACCTGGGCGGGAGGGAAGGTCGGTGGCCCCTGCGCCATCGCGCACAGGGCCCGGCTGACGGCGCGCTCGGCCTGGTGCAGCTCGGGAGGGAAGACCGGGTCCCGCTCGCTGTCGATGCCGTGCTGGACGACCAGTCGACCGGCCAGGGCGAGGCGATCGATCGCGGGGATGGCCTGGTGGTCGGGCACCTCCAGCAGGCTGACCCGGCGCAGCAGCTCGCCGCGGGGCAGGAAGCAGTGGCCCTGGCTCTCGGCCTCGGAGAGGGTGTGCCGCAAGGCCGCCTCGGCGCGGTCGGGCGAGTCCGAGGGCAGGCCGTTGGCGCGGGCGATGGCGTCGGCCGTACGGAAGCCGACCCCGTGGATCTCCGCGCACATGCGGTAGGGCTCGCGGGCGACCAGGGCGGCGGCGTCTTTGCCCCAGCGCTCGACGATGCGGTTGGCCAGCGCCGCGCCCAGGCCGTAGCCTCGCAGCGCCGCCAGGACCTCGCGGTTGGCGCGGTCCTTCTCCCACTGGGCCTTGAGCTGCTCCATCCGCTTCTGGCCGATGCCCTCGACCTCGGTCAGGCGCGAGGGCTCCTCGGCGATGACCCTCATGGTGTCGAGGCCGAAGTGGTCGACCACCCGCTTGGCGAAGGCGGGGCCGAGGCCCTGGACGGCGCCGCTGCCCAGGTAGAGCTCCAGGCCGCGCAGGGTGCGCGGGTCCTCGACCAGCACGCTGCTGACCTTGAACTGTCGGCCGAAGCTGCTGTGGTCCATCCAGCGGCCGGTCAGGCTGAGGTGCTGGCCGGGGGCGACGTGGCCGACCGGGCCGACGGCGATGCACTCGCCGGCCTTGGTCTTGAGCCGGGCGACGGCGAAGGCCCCGTCGTCGGTGGCGTAGGTGAAGCGGAGCAGCTCCCCCTCGATGGTCTCGTCGCCGGGCTCGGACATGGGTCGGATCGTAGCCCAGGAGGACGCTCTGCGGGCTCGTCGCCGGGTTCGGGGTCCGTGGAGGCCCGGTACCGCTCAGGCGCCGATGAACCGAATTTGCTAACGTGTCGCGAGACAAAGCCAAGGGTTCTGCGTTACCGCTTGTGCATGTCCCGCTACTTCAACACGACTGGTCCGTGCGACCGGGAGCAGCACTACATGCTGCCGCCCCTGCCGCGCCTCCCCGAGCTCCGCCGCCTGATCGACGAGCGCCGCTTCTACGTCATCCACGCGGCGCGCCAGTCGGGAAAGACGACCGCGGTGCGGGCCATGGCGGCCGAGCTGCGGGGCGAAGGCATGGTCGCCTTGCACGTCTCGCTGGAGAGCAGCCGGCAGACGCCCAGCCTGGCCGAGGCCGAGCCGCGCTGGCTCTGGGACATCCGCAACACCGCCAGCCTCTACCTGCCGCCGCAGGACTGCCCGCCCTCGACCAGTGAGCTGACCGGCCCGCCCGGCACGCAGCTCTCCCAGCTCCTCCAGCGCTGGGCCGCGCGGGTCTTCCCCTTGCCGCTGGTGCTCTTCTTCGACGAGGTGGACACCCTCGAGGGCGAAGCCCTGGTCAGCTTCCTCGCCCAGCTTCGCGCGGGCTTCGACCACCGTCCCCGCGGCTTCGCCTCCAGCATCGGGCTGGTCGGGATGCGGGACCTGACGGCCCACAACGAGCAGGGCCTCGCGAGGCACTCGGCCAGCCGGGACAACCCCTTCAACATCAAGTCGCACTCCCTGCTGTTGCGCTCGTTCTCGCAGATCGAGCTGGCGGAGCTGTACGGCCAGCACACCGAGGAGACCGGCCAGGAGTTCACGCCCGAGGCGCTGCGGATGGCCTACGAGCTCACCGCCGGGCAGCCCTACCTGGTCAACGCGCTCGGCTACTACCTGACCCGCGAGGCCCCCGTCCCGGTGGAGCGGGCCATCAGCCCCGAGGACATCGTTCGGGCGCGCGAGCGCATCATGGTCGCCCGGACCGGCTACCTGGAGAACCTCTCGGACCTGCTGCGCGAGCGTCGAAGCGGCCGCAGCTCTTCGCCTCGCAGCCTGGAGAGCCTGCTCACCGAGTCGGACGAGCCGCTGGACGAGGACAGCACGGCGTCCATCCTGGTCTGCTGAGGCCCCCCCCCCCGCTGTTTCGGGTAGGGGCGCAGCCTAGCGGCTGTAGACCTCGTAGCGCTCCAGGTGGAAGTGGCCCATGGCCCGCACGACGACGCGCTTGGCGACGCGGCGCTCCAGCTCTTCCAGGCTGTCGAACTCGTCCCCGTACAGCAGGTCGGCGACCTCGGGGTGGGCGTTGACGTAGACCACCTCGGACTGACGGCTGCGGTTGGCCTCGCGCTGCGACTCGCGGAGGATGTCGTAGACGACCGTGGAGCGGCTGCGGGTGCTGCCTCGGCCTTCGCAGTAGTGGCACTGCTCGCTGATGCTCTGGACCAGGTTCTCCTGGACGCGCTTGCGGGTCATCTCGACCAGGCCGAGCTCGCTGATCTTCAGGACGTTGGTGCGGGCCCGGTCGTCGCGCAGCTCTTCTTCAAGGGCGCGGTAGACCCGCTCGCGGTTGGCGGCCTTCTCCATGTCGATGAAGTCGAGGATGATGATTCCGCCGATGTTGCGCAGCCGGAGCTGGTAGACGATCTCCTTGATGGCCTCGAGGTTGATGGCCAGGGTGGTCTCTTCCAGGCTGGACTTGCCGACGAACTTGCCGGAGTTGACGTCGATGGCGGTGAGCGCCTCGGCGTGGTCGATGACCAGGTAGCCGCCGGACTTGAGCCAGACCTTGCGGCCCAGGCTGCGGCTGATCTCGGTCTCGATCCCGAAGGTGTCGAAGATCGGGTCGGCGCCGCGGTAGAGCTGGACCCGCTCACGCAGGGCCGGCATGAAGTCGGCCATGAAGCCCTGCACCCGGGCGAAGATGTCGCGGTCGTCGATGACCATGCGGTCCACCGACTCGCTGAAGGTGTCGCGCACCACCCGCAGGACCAGGCCGTGGTCGGCGTGGATGCAGCGGGGGGCGGTGGCCTTCACCCGCAGCTCCTGGATGCGGTCCCAGGTGGCGATCAGGTAGTCCATGTCCTGCTTGATGGCCGTCAGGGGCTTGCCCTGGCAGACCGTGCGGACGATGAAGCCGGCGCCCTCGGGCCGGTTCTTGTCGACGAACTCGCGCAGCTTGCGGCGCTCCTTGTCGCGGTCGATGCGGCGGCTGATGCCGACGTGGTCGACGGTCGGCATGTAGACGACGTAGCGCCCGGGCAGGGTGATGTGGGTGGTGACCCGCGCGCCCTTGGTGCCGATCGGATCCTTGGCGATCTGGACCAGGATCTCCTGGCCCTCGCGCACGAGGTCCTGGATCGGCGGGTGGCCGGGGCGGGGCTTGCTGGCCGGGCCGCTCTCGGCCACGGTCATCTCGGGATCGTCGGCCTCCTTGTCGTCGAGCGCGCCCTCGTCCTCGAGGAACTCGGGGTAGATGTCGCCGGCGTAGAGGAAGGCCGCCCGCTCCAGGCCGATCTCGACGAAGGCGGCCTGCATGCCCGGCAACACCCGGACCACCCGGCCCAGGTAGACGTTGCCGACGACGCCGCCCTTGTCTCCGCGATCGATGTGCAGCTCGTCGAGCTGCCCGTTCTTCATGACGGCGAGGCGGGTCTCCCTCCCGGTGCGGTTGACGATGATCTCGTGTGCCAAGGTGGTCTCCGGTGGGCCATGGCGCTTCGCCGCTCGGGCGCGCGCTGGCGTCGCGAGCCGGTCAGGCGCGACGACGGGCGGCGACTGCCGAGGCCCGGATGATTCATGGTGAAAAGGAGGCGCCGTCGCCCGCTCGGGCCGCGCCGGACCCTGAGGTCGAGACGGGCGGCGGGGGCGGGAGAGCAGCGCATGGGTCGTGGTCCGAGAGGGTGGCCGGCGAGCCCTGTGCGGGTCGCAAAGCCTGGACCGCCTTCATGGCACAAGTAGAGGCCGTCGTCAACGTGCCGGGGGGGTGCCGAAGCCCTGGGTGCGGATCTCGCCCTCGCGGTCGTCGAACACCACGTGGCGCTCGGGCCAGCGCAGCGCGGCGAGGCCGCCGGCGAAGCCCTCGGGGCCGGTCCCCCGAAAGGCCCGCTGGATGAAGCGCCGGCCGACGCTGTAGTCGACGCAGAAGACGGTGCCTCGGGGGCCTGCCCAGTGCCAGGGGGACTCCGCCCGGAATACGTCGACCTTGCCCGGGACGGGCGCCTCCCGGCGGCGCCAATAGTGCCCGACCACGACCGCGGCGTCTTCGTCGTAGGCCTCCCACCACGGCGCGCGGGCCACGAAGCGCCAGCGCCCCCCGACGAAGAAGTGCGAGCCCGGCTCGATGAGCTGCTCCAGGCCGCTGGTCAGCACCCGCCAGGGGTTGTCGTTCTGCTGGCGGGCGTTGCGGGCCTGCTCGGCGGGGAGGTGGCGGTCCGGGCGGGCGCCGGGGTCCTTGAGGCCGGCCCACTGGAGGCGCTCCGCGGCGGCCGCCGCCAGGATGCCTTCGGCCTGGAGGCGGGCGTCGACCTGCGCTTCGGCGGCGTTGACCAGCTCGCCTACCGATCCCTCGTTCGGAAGGGCCCGGATGGATGCCTCGTGCCAGCAGGCGTGAACGACACGCAGATCCGGCCGCACCAGGGCCAGGGGGAGGGAGTCGAGGAAGGCCCGGATCTCGGCCACCTCGGCCGGATCCGGCGGGACGCTGTCGAAGGCGAGGTGGTGCCCCTGGCCGCGCTCGTCCCGCCACTGGTAGCCGTCGTCCGCGTCTCCGAAGAACCAGCCGTTGCCTTCCTTGCGCTCGCCCTGCAGGATGTTGAGCTCGTGGTTGCCGATGACACAGGAGGCCTGGCCGGACTCCACCAGCCGGCGCACCAGCCGGATCACTCCCGGGCTGTCGGGGCCCCGGTCGACGAGGTCGCCTACGAAGACGATCGGCCGCGCCAGCCTGCCCGTGTCGGGGTCGCCGCCCAGGCGGAGGATCAAGGAGCGCAGGGCCGACAGCTCGCCGTGCACGTCGCCGATGATGTCGAGGGGGCCATCGGGGAGGGGTTGAATCAGGGCTGGCATGGAGGCACCGGGGAGGGGAGAGGGATCTATGGCGGCGGGCGTCCCGTCGACCCTGTTGCTGGGGTCGACTCCGCCGCTCCTCATCCGCGCCCTGCCGCCGTGTGCCGAGCCCGCTCGCGCAGCACGTCGAGCACGCCCATCATGCTGAGCATCCGGGGGGCGAGGCCGGGAAAGAGCTGCCCCAGGGCCAGCAGGGGCCGGATGGGACCCGGCGTGACCAACACCTCGGCCTGGCCGGCGATGACCTTGCGGACCGCGGCGGTGACGGCGGAGAGCGGCACCTCGCGCAGGGCGAAGGGGGCCTTGATGCCGGTGTCGGCCCACATGCCGGCCTCGGCCACGAAGCTGGGGCAGACGACGCCGGCATGGACGCCGGTGCCTTGGAGCTCGATGTCCAGGCTGGCGGTGAAGCCGACGAGGCCGTGCTTGGTAGCGGTGTAGACGGCGTTCCAGGGGGTCGGGGACTTGCCGGACATGGAGGAGACCATCACGATGCAGCCGCGCCCGCGCTCGACCATGGCGGGCAGCAGCGCGCGGGTGAGCTGCAGCGGGGCGGTGAGGTTGACGGCGATCTCCTGGTCAATGTCCTCGGGCCGGTGGTCGAGGACCGAGACGGGGATCTCGACGCCGGCGTTGTTGACCAGCACATCGAGCCCGCCCTCGGCATGCACGGCTGCGACGAGGACGGCCCGGCCCTCGGCCGTTGCAAGGTCGGCGGCGATGAGGACGGGCTCGGCGCCGGCTGCGCGGACGCGGTCGGCCGCTTCGGCCAGGGACGCGGCATCGCGGGCGACCAGCAGGATCCGGCCTCCCTCCCGGGCGAGATCGGCGGCGATGGCCAGCCCGATGCCTCGCGAGGCCCCTGTCACGACGATGACGCGCTTCATACGACTCTCCTGGGCGCCCGGCGCCTCCGTCCGACCATCACGAACATCACCAGGGAGAGCGCACCCCCTCCGAGCGGCACGCTGGCGCACCCGCCCTTGGTCTCGCCGTCCTCGCGCCGGCCGAGGCCGCCCTCTCCCTCGGGACCCTCGTCCTCGCCCAGCCCGCCGTCGCCCAGCCCGCCGTCGCCGGTCTCCCCGGCGGGCCAGCTCGTCTCGTCCTCGACCATCTGCCAGAAGTCGGGGTCCTCGCCCTCGTAGCCGAGCGCCCAGAAGCCCACGCCCTGCACGCCCTGGTCCACCGACCAGGCGATCTTCTCTCGCAGGCTCTCGCTGTCGTCGTACCAGAGCTGACCGTCCTCGCGGATTACATACGGCGTGCGCGTGACCTCGTCCCAGAGGCGCCCCTCGGCCTCGGCGATGGGAAGGGCGTTGACCAGGGTGACCGACGAGCCCGAGGAGCTGGCGGTGCCGGGGACCTCGGCGGGGTTGGCCATGCGCCACTCGTGGCCGTAGCTGGGCAGCCCGACCACCAGGCAGTGGGCCGGCGCGCCATTGTCCAGGTAGTCCTGGACGGTCCAGTCCAGCGCGTAGCTGGACCAGGGGCTCTCGCCGTACAGCGGCGCGTTGGGGCCAGGGTCCCCGCCCGACCAGTGGTAGCCGTAGCCCATGATGAACAGTCCGTCGGAGGCCGCGCAGAGCCGGTCATAGTCGTAGGCCCCGCTCCAGTCGACGGCCGGGGTGGCGTGCCAGACCTCGTCCTGCCCCGGCGGGAGGGCCGCCTTGAGCTCCTGCGTGAACAGCACCAGCTCGTCCCGGTAGGCCGAGGACATGCCCTCGATGTCGACGTTGACGCCGTCTCCGTCGTAGGCCTGGACCAGGTCCACCAGCTCGGCGATGATCGAGGCCCGCTTGCTGGCCGAGGGCAGGATGGCGTCGTGCTGCTCGTCGTCGAAGGCGACGACGGTCAGGTGCACCTTCACTCCGGCGGCGTGGGCCAGCGGGACGACCGCCGGGGCGGTGTCGGTCCAGTAGCGGGTGCCGGAGAGCGTCCCGTCGGTCTCCATGGTCGTGGTGAAGATGGCGAGGTGGGTCAGGCGGGCGAAGTCCAGGGTGGTCGGATCGACCCCCCAGTAGGGGTGGTAGCCGTAGACGGTGGCGCGCTCGGCGGCCGCAGCGGGCGGCTGAAGGGCCAGAGGAGCCCCTGGCCTGAGCCCTCCAGCCCAGCTCGGGACGATGTGGCCGTGCTCGGCCAGCGCCTGGGCGTGAGGCCCGGCGAAGGCGGGGAGGAGGAGGAGCAGCAGGCTCATCGCAGCACCCGGTGGGAGCAGCCCGGCAGGTCGATCGGCCGGGCGAGGAGGACGGGCTGGCGCGCGGTGAGCGGCGGACCGGCGGCGAGGCTCTCCGTGGCATGAGCGGCGGCCCGGGCCATCTCCAGGAAGAGGTCCAGGTCGACGTTGTCGAGGGTGTCGCAGGCCTGGTGGTAGCAGGCGTCGTAGGCCAGATTGGCCTGGCCTCCGTACTCGTCGACCTCGGTGTCGAGCTTGCTGCCCTCGGCGCCGGTGAACAGGCCGCCCGCGGGAACGCCCGCCAGGATGAAGGGCCCGTAGTCGCTGCGCCCGCTGAAGGCGGTCGCCTTCCAGGGCAGGCCCTCCTGGTCGAACCAGTCGGTGAAGAGCGCTTCGAGGGCGTCGCTGCCCTCGGGCGCGGGGTAGCCGGCGAGGTCGGCGCTGTCGTCTCCGTCGTAGACGAAGCGGACCCCGTTGGGGCTGGCGACCATGTCGAAGTTGAGGTTGGCGACGTGGCGGTCGAGCTCCTCGGCCGAGAGGCCCGCGACATAGGCGGAGGAGCCGATGAGGCCGCTCTCTTCCGCGCCCCAGAGGGCGAAGCGCAGGGTGGACTCGGGCTGGAGCTGCGCCTGAACGGCCTGCAGGGCGAGCTCGACGACCAGGGCCGTGCCGCTGCCGTTGTCGTTGATGCCCGGGCCGGCCTGGACGCTGTCCAGGTGGGCGCCGACCACCACCAGCTCGTCGCTGGCCCCGGGCAGGTCGACCAGCAGGTTGTGGACGGTGATCTGCTCCAGGCGGGTGTCGACCCGGAGCTGGACCTCGACGGGCCCCAGCGCCGCCAGGGCCTCGCCCAGGGCGAAGCTCGCGCCGAGGGCGGGGATGTCCAGCTCCACCGCCGGGTCGAGCGTGCCCTCGACGGCGTCCTGCCGCCCGGGCTGGCCTTCGTTGAAGAGGATCACCGCCGCGGCGCCGGCGGCCTGGGCGTTTGCGACCTTCTCGGTGAAGGTGCAGGTCCCGCGCTGCAGCAGGGCGACGGCACCCGACGGGAAGCCCTCGAAGTCGCTGGCCTCGCAGCCGCTGGTCGAGGCGTTCTCGGCGCCGGGGGGCAGGAGCAGGTCGACGCCCTGGAGGGTGGCTCGGACCTCGCCGGGGGGCGAGTTCTGGAAGGTCGTGATCTCGGGCTGGTCCGGTGCGCCCTCCCAGCTGAGGACGGGCTCGCTGAGCTCCTCGAAGACCCGGTGGGGGAAGGCCTGGCGCACCGGGCTGAGCCCGACGTCGAGCCAGAGCGCCTCGGCCCAGTCGAGGCCGGCCTCGTAGCCGCCACCTCCGGCGAGGCGGGTGCCCTGGTGGGCGTCGGCGTGGCCTTGCAGGGCGGCGAGGTGGGCTTCCAGGCGCGCCAGCTCCACGCGCTCGACCAGGCTGGGGCCGGAGCTGCCCCCGGAGTCGGTCGCGCCGGTCTCGAAGGGCGAGGCGGAGCAGGCGAGGAGCAGGGTGAGCATGGCTCAATCATGCCCCACAGGCTCGGCCCGCGCCACGCGCCGGAGTAAGCTGTCCCGCCCCCCCGGAGGCATCATGACCCTGCGACCCATCACCGACATCGCCGCCGAGCTCGGCATCTCGGACGAACACCTGCTCCCCTACGGCCGGGTCAAGGCCAAGATCGAGCTGGCCGCCTTGCAGACCGCTCGGCGCCGCCCCGGCCAGGGCAAGCTGATCCTGGTCAGCGCGATCACGCCGACCCCCGCGGGCGAGGGAAAGACGACCACCAGCATCGGCCTCGCCCAGGGCCTGCGCCGCCTGGGGCAGAGCGCCTGCGTGGCGCTGCGTGAGCCCAGCCTGGGACCCTGCTTCGGCGTGAAGGGCGGCGGCACCGGCGGCGGCAAGTCGGCCCTGGAGCCCTCGACCGACATCAACCTGCACTTCAACGGCGACTTCCACGCGATCACGGCGGCCAACAACCTGCTGGCGGCGGTCATCGACAACCACATCCACCACGGCAACAGCCCCCAGATCGACCCGCGGCGGGTGGTCTGGCGCCGGGTGCTGGACGTCAACGATCGGTCCCTGCGGGACTGCGTCATCGGCCTGGGCGGGCAGGCCAATGGCCACCCGCGGCAGGCGGGCTTCGACATCACGGCCGCCAGCGAGATCATGGCGATGCTCTGCCTTGCCAGCGGGCCCGAGGACCTGCGCGCGCGGCTGGACCGGACCCTGGTGGGCTTCGGCGACAAGAAGGCCGTGCGGGCCGGCGAGCTGAACGTCACCGGCGCCCTGATGGCCCTGCTCAAGGACGCGATGCTGCCCAACCTGGTGCAGACGGTGGACGGGACCCCGGCGATCGTCCACGGCGGGCCCTTCGCCAACATCGCGCATGGCTGCAACAGCGTCCTGGCGACGAAGATGGCCCTGCACCACGCCGACTGGGCCATCACCGAGGGGGGCTTCGGCTTCGACCTCGGCGCCGAGAAGTTCCTGGACATCAAGTGTGTGCAGGCCGGCTTGCGCCCCTCCCTGGTCGTGCTGGTGGCCACGATTCGCGCGCTCAAGATGCACGGCGGGGTGGCCCTGAACGAGCTGGGCAAGGCCGACGCCCAGGCCGTGGCCCGCGGGATGTGCAACCTGGAGAAGCACATCGACAGCGTGCAGCAGTTCGGGCTGAGGGCGGTGGTCGCCCTCAACCGCTTCCACCTCGACACCGACGAGGAGATCGCCGTGGTGGCCGAGCGCTGCCGGGCGATGGGGGCCTCCTTCGCCGAGAGCCGCCACTTCGCCGAGGGTGGCGCGGGCGCCGAGGACCTCGCCCGCGCGGTCATGGAGCTGGCTGATCCGGATCCCGGCCCGGTGCGCCCGATGTACGCCCTCACCGACAGCGTGCCGGACAAGATCAACGCCGTGGCTCGGCGCATCTACGGGGCCGACGGGGTCGACTTCACCCGCGAGGCCGAGAAGGGCATCGAGCGGGCCCTGCGCCTGGGCTGCGGCGAGCTGCCCATCTGCATGGCCAAGACGCAGAACAGCCTCTCCGACGACCCGACCCTGCGCGGCCGACCGAGCGGCTTCCGCATCACGGTGCGCGACGTCGTCGTCAACTCCGGGGCGGGCTTCCTGGTGGTGCTGACGGGCGAGATGATGCGCATGCCCGGCCTGCCCAAGGTGCCGCAGGGCGAGCGGGTCGACCTCGTGGACGGTCAGATCGTCGGGGTCGGCTGAGATGAGCCTGCTGGCCGGCCTGGTGGCCGTGGGGGTGGCGCAGGCTGCCCCCAAGGACCCCTTTGCCGAGCCCGACGAGAGCGAGCTGTTTCGGGCGGAGCTGGAGCTGGTGACCGTCGCCAGCCGCTTCGCCCAGACGGTGCGGCAGGCGCCCAGCATCGTCCGCGTGGTCAGCGCCGGCGACATCCGGCGCTCGGGGCATCGCACGCTCTCCGACGTGCTGCGCTCGATCCCCGGGGTCTACATCTCGGTCGCCAAGGAGTCGCGGGACCTGGCCTGGTTCCGCGGCGTCACCAGCTCGGACAACAACAAGTTCCTGCTGATGATCGACGGGGTGCCCTGGTACGACGGCATCTACACCCACGCCTGGCTGGACGAGTACATCGCCCTGGACCATGTGCGGCAGGTCGAGGTGATCAAGGGACCGGGCTCCGCCTTGTACGGCACGAACGCCTTCACCGGCGTCGTCAACATCGTCACCCTGGACGGGCGCAGCTTGGACGGAGGACGGATCCGGGCCCTGGTGGGCAGCGACGGGCGGGTGGGGGCCTCGGCGGTGCAGGGGGAGCGGGTCCTGGTGCGCGGGCACGAGGTCGATGTGCGGGCCTATGCGCGGGCCTTGACCTCGGACGGCGACGGTCTGGACACGGTGCCCCGCGGGCGAAGCAACATCAACGGCCTGGACCCGCGTCGCTCCCTGAACGCCGGGGTCAAGCTGGCGGTGGACGGACTGAACCTGTCGGTCGACGTGGTCGACTACCGACACACCTACTTCGTCAACGAGCAGGACGACGCGCTCGACGTCCTCCTCAGCGATCCGGACGACTTCGCCCTTCGTTACCGCAACAGCTACCTCTCCCTCTCCTACGAGGTCGACCTGGGCGATCTGGGCACGGTGGAGCCCTATCTGTACTCGCAGCGTCACGACAACCCCGGCTCCTACGCCTGGTTCGAGGACCTCGCTGTGGACGGATCGAGCGCCGAGTGGCAGACCACCTTGGTGGAGACCGAGAAGGACAGCGCCCGCCACGGCGTGGGGCTGGTGGGGACGCTGATCCCGGCGACCAACCACGCCACGGTGGCCGGCGTGGGCGTGGAAGGCACCCACATCCTGCACCTGGAGGACATCCAGTACGACGACCTCAGCCACGACCCGGTCTCGCCCTCGAGCTTCCAGGCCCCCCCGGGCTGGATCACCGACGCCTTCGTCTTCGCCCAGCACTCCTGGGCGGCCGCCTGGTGGATGGAGCTGACCGGCGGCGCCCGGCTGGACTACCACAGCTACTTCGGCCCCTTCGTCAGCCCCCGGCTGGGCGGGCTGCTGATGCCTGGCGATCTGCTGCTGGTCAAGCTGCTGTACGGTCGCGCCTTCCGCGCTCCGAACGCCCGCGAGCTGCTGGTCGACGTGGGGACGGACAGCGAGGGCGCCAATCTGTTCACCAATGGGAATCCCGGCCTGGACCCAGAGATCATCGATACGCTGGAGCTGGAGCTGACCTTCTCTCCCGACCCGGACCTGGACCTGCGGGTGGGCGGCTTCGCCTCGGGCATCGAGCAGGAGATCGTCAAGGTCAGCGGGGACAACGAGGCTCTGGGCGACGAGTTCTACGCCAACCAGGGCAGCACCCTGGCGGTGGGCGCCGAGCTGGAGCTGAACCTGGAGCGGGGGCCGGCCAGCCTGGATCTGAGCTACTCGTGGACCCGGGCGATCGACCGGCTGACGGGCTTCCAGGTCTACGAGTTTCCGCCCCATATGGCGGCCTCCCGCCTTGGGGTGCGCCCGGTCGAGCCGGTGATCTTCACGGTCATGGCCGAGGTGGTCGGCCCGCGCCCGCGCATCGAGTGGGCGCCGGACAGCGGCCTGGGCGACGGCGCGCCCTATGCCCTGCTGCACGGGGGGCTGGTCGTGGACGGCCTCACCCGCGGGCGCACCAGCGTCGATCTCTCTGTACACAACCTGCTGGACACCCGCTACGCCACCCTGGTCCCCCGCGAGGACGCCAACGCCGTCAACGACGATGGGACCGCCCGCTACCCCGAAGACCTGGAGGGGCAGGGCCGGACGGTGATGGTGCAGGTCGAGGTCAAGCTGTAGCGGGCGCAGGGTTGCGCGGCGTCGTGCTGAGCAGCTGCTCGCGGTGGTCCTGGAGGGCCTGGAGGGCCAGCGGCGAGAGGCCGGGGCCGCCGGTCTCGTCGAGCCAGGCGAAGATCGCCCGTCGCATCCGGGGGTCCCAGAAGCGACGGAGGTGACTGGCCACGGCCGCCGAGGCGCTGGCCGGATCGGGGTCGGTGGCGAAGAAGGCGGCGATCTGGTTGGCCATGCGGGCCAGCTTGTCGGCGTCCATCACTTCGCTCCGAGCGGCTGGACGCCGGCCGAGACCTGGACCGCCGTCACCTTGTACTCCGGGCAGTTGGTCGCCCAGTCGGAGTAGTCGGTGGTGATGATGTTGGCGCCGCTCTCGGGGTGGTGGAAGGTCGTGTAGACGATGCCAGGCTGGACTCGCTCGGTCAGGTGCGCCCGCAGGCGGGTCTCGCCCTTGCGGCTGCGGACGATGACGGCCTGGCCCTCGAGCACGCCGCGCTGCTCGGCGTCGTGGGGGTGGATCTCCAGCCGGTCCTCGCCGTGCCAGCGCTGGTTCTCTGTTCGCCGGGTCTGGGCCCCGACATTGTACTGGGTCAGGGTGCGACCGGTGGTCAGCAGGAGCGGGAAGCGGCTGCTGGTGCGCTCCTCGGTCGGGACGTACTCGGTGGTCACGAACAGACCCTTGCCCCGGACGAAGTCCTGGATGTGCATGGTCGGCGTGCCCTCCGGCGCGTCCTCGTTGCAGGGCCACTGCACCGAGTGCAGGCGGTCGAGCTTGTCGTAGCTCATGCCTTGAAAGGTCGGCATCAGGCGGGCGATCTCGTCCATGATCTGCGAGGGGTGTTCGTAGGCCCAGTCCAGGCCGAGCGCCCGGGCCAGGCCCAGCGTGACCTCCCAGTCGGCGAGGCCGGTCATGGGCGGCATCACCTTGCGGACGCGGTTGATGCGCCGCTCGGCGTTGGTGAAGGTGCCGTCCTTCTCCAGGAAGCTGCTGCCGGGCAGGACGATGTGGGCGAACTTCGCCGTCTCGTTGAGGAAGAGATCGTGCACGATCACGCACTCCATGGCGGAGAGGGCGGCGTGCACATGCTGCAGATCGGGGTCGGACTGGGCGATGTCCTCGCCCTGGACGTAGATGGCCTTGAACGAGCCGTGCAAGGCGGCGTCGAACATGTTGGGGATGCGCAGGCCGGGCTCGGGATCGAGGGAGACCTTCCACTCCCGCTCGAAGCTGGCGCGGACGGAGGCGTCCGAGATGTGCCGGTAGCCGGGCAGCTCGTGGGGGAAGGAGCCCATATCGCATGAGCCCTGGACGTTGTTCTGTCCACGCAGCGGGTTGACGCCGACTCCCTTGCGGCCCAGGTTGCCGGTGGCCATCGCGAGGTTGGCGATGGCGATGACCATGGTGCTGCCCTGGCTGTGCTCGGTGACCCCCAGGCCGTAGTAGATGGCCCCGTTGCGGGCGCTTGCGTACAGTCGGGCGGCGGCCCGCACCTCGGCGGCGGGGACGCCTGTCACCTCCTCCATGGCTTCGGGCGAGTTCTTCGGCTGGGCGGCGAAGGCCCGCCAGCGCTCGAAGGCGGGGGCCTCGCAGCGCTCGGCGACGAAGGCCTCGTCCACCAGGCCCTCGGTGACGATGACGTGGGCCAGGGCGTTGGCCAGGGCGACGTTGGTTCCCGGCCGGAGGGCGAGGTGGTGGGCGGCCGCGGCGTGGGGCCGGTTGACCAGCTCGGTGGCCCGCGGGTCGACGACGATGAGCTGGGCTCCCTGCCGCAGGCGGTGCAGCAGCCGGCTGGCGAAGACGGGGTGGGCCTCGACCGGGTTGGCCCCGATGACCATGACCACGTCGGCGTGCTCGACCGACTCGAAGTCCTGGGTGCCGGCGGACTCGCCCAGCGTGGTCTTGAGGCCGTAGCCGGTCGGCGAGTGGCAGACGCGGGCGCAGGTGTCGACGTTGTTGTTGCCGAAGCCGGCGCGGACCAGCTTCTGGACCAGCCAGGTCTCCTCGTTGGTGCAGCGGCTGGAGGTGATGCCGCCGACCGACTCCCGCCCGTACTGCGCCTGGATGCGGCGGATCTCCGAGGCGGCGTGGGCGAAGGCCTGCTCCCAGCTCACCTCGGTCCAGGGGTCCGTGATCTTCGCCCGGATCATCGGCTTCTGTACGCGATCGGGGTGGCTGGCGTAGCCCCAGGCGAAGCGCCCCTTGACGCAGGAGTGGCCGTCGTTGGCCTTGCCCTTCTTGTCGGGCACCATGCGCACGACCTGGTTGCCCTTGACCTCGGCGCGGAAGGAGCAGCCCACGCCGCAGTAGGCGCAGGTCGTGTCGACCACGCGGTCGGGCTGACCGTGCTCGATCAGGCTCTTCTCCATCAGGGTGGCCGTCGGGCAGGCCTGCACGCAGGCCCCGCAGGAGACACACTCCGAGGCCATGAAGTCGCTGCCGCCGGCCGAGACCTGGGAGTCGAAGCCCCGGCCCTGGATGGTGAGGGCGAAGGTGCCCTGCACCTCCTCGCAGGCGCGCACGCAGCGTGAACAGACGATGCACTTGGACGGATCGAAGCTGAAGTAGGGGTTGGACTCGTCCTTGGGCGCGTCGAGGTGGTTCTCGCCCTTCATGCCGTAGCGGACCTCGCGCAGGCCGACCACGCCGGCGACCTCTTGCAGCTCGCAGTTGCCATTGGCCGGGCAGGTCAGGCAGTCCAGGGGGTGATCGGAGATGTACAGCTCCATCACGTTTCGGCGCAGCCGTGCCAGGTTCGGCGACTGGGTGCGCACCTGCATCCCGGGGGCGACCGTCGTCGTGCAGGAGGCGGGGGTGCCACGGCGACCCTCGATCTCGACCAGGCAGAGGCGGCAGCTGCCGAAGGCTTCGAGGCTGTCGGTGGCGCAGAGCTTGGGGATCTTCGCGCCCGCCAGGGCGGCGGCGCGCATCACCGAGCTGCCCTCGGGGACGGTGACCGGGATGCCGTCGACCTGGAGGCTGACGGAGGCCTGAGCCTGGGAGGGGGGCGTGCCGAGATCGGGCTCCTTGACGCTATACATCGCGGGCCTCCGGTCCTGAGACTTCGGGGGGGGTGGGCTTCGGAGCGAGGCCGAAGTCCTCGGGGAAGTGGTCGAGCGCGCTGAGCACCGGCAGAGGAGTCAGCCCACCGAGCGCGCAGAGGGAGGCCTGGGAGAGCGTGTCGCAGAGGTCCCGCAGCAGGGCGACCTGAGCGGGAGGGCGGTCTCCGGCGAGGATGCGGTCGATGACCTCGACCCCGCGGGTGGAGCCGATGCGGCAGGGCGTACACTTGCCGCAGGACTCGACAGCACAGAACTCCATCGCGTAGCGGGCCAGCGAGGCCATGTCGGCGCGCTCATCCACGACGACGATGCCGCCGTGGCCGAGGATGGCGCCGTTGGCGGAGAGGGCCTCGTAGTCCAGGGGGACGTCGAGGGCGCTTGCGGGCAGCCAGGAGCCCAGGGGGCCGCCGACCTGGACCGCGCGCACCGGCAGGCCGCTTCGGGTGCCGCCGCCCCAGTCCTCGACCAGGGCGCGCAGCGTGATCCCGAAGGGTAGCTCGACCAGCCCTCCGCGGCGGATGTTGCCCGCGAGCTGGATGGGCAGGGTCCCCTTGGATCGTCCGACCCCGCGGGCGGCGTAGGCCTGCGCGCCCTGGGCGAGGATCGCCGGCACGCTGCCCAGGGTGACGACGTTGTTCAGCGCGGTCGGCTTGCCGAAGAGGCCGACCTGGGCGGGCATCGGGGGCCGCGGACGGACCTGGCCCCGGCGGCCCTCCAGGCTCTCCAGCAGGGCGGTCTCCTCGCCGCAGACATAGGAGCCCGCGCCTCGGCGCAGCACGATGTCGAACTGCGGGCCGAGCAGACCGTTCTCGCGGGCGACGGGCAGGGCCGCCTTCAGGACGCGCTCGCAGTTGGGGTACTCGCTGCGCAGGTAGATGTAGCCGAGGTCGGCGCCCACCGCGAGGCCGGCGATGGCCATGCCCTCGAAGAGGGTGAAGGGGTCACCCTCCATCAGCATCCGGTCGGAGAAGGTGCCGGAGTCGCCCTCGTCGGCGTTGCAGACGATGTACTTCTGGTCGGCGGGGGTGTCGAGGACGGTCTTCCACTTGATGCCGGTGGGGAAGCCGGCCCCGCCTCGCCCGCGCAGGCCGGAGTCGGTGACCAGCTGGACGATCTGTTCGGGTCGCAGGCATCGGGCGGCGGCGAGGCCCGCTCCTCCTCCGTTTTCGGTCCACTGTGCGAAGGAGAGCGGCTCGATCAGGCCGACCCGGGCGTTGACGAGGCGGTCCTGGCCCTTCATCCAGGGGTGTTCCTCCACGAGGCCGATGTTCTTGTCGTGGGCTCTGCCGTCGAGGAAGCCGGCCTCGAACAGTCCGGGGATGTCCTGGACCTGGACGGGGCCGTAGCCGACCCGGCCTGTGGGGGTCAGCACCTCGACCAGGGGCTCCAGGAAGAGCATCCCGCGGGAGCCGTTGCGGCGCAGGTCCAGGCTGAGGCCGCGCGCGGCGGCCTGGTCGGCGATGGCCTGGGAGACGAGGTCGGCGCCGAGCGAGCGGGCGGCCGCGTCTTGGGGGATCCAGATGGTGGTCACGAGCGCTCCAGTGCGTCGAGGAGCGCGTCGAGCCGAGCGGCGTCGACCATCCCGTGGAGCTGGCCGTCCAGCATCACCGCGGGGGAGAGGGCGCAGTTGCCCAGGCAGTAGACGTGTTCGACGGTGACCGCGCCATTGGCGGAGGTGCCGGGGGCCTTCAGGCCCAGCCGACGCAGGGCGTGGTCCTGGAGGGCGCTGGAGCCGACCGCCTGGCAGGCTTCGGCCCGGCAGAGCTTCAGGCGGTGTCGGCCGGGAGGCTCGGTCCGGAAGTCATGGTAGAAGCTGATCACTCCGTGGACCTCGGCCCGGGAGAGGTTCAGCGCGGCGGCGATGACGTCGAGGTGCTGCGGCGGGATGAAGCCCAGCGCGTCCTGGATGTCGTGCAGCACGGGGAGCAGCGCGCCGGCCTCGCCCTGGTGGGCGTCGAGGGCAGCGGTGATGGCGAGCGTGGTGTCCATGGTAGGGGGAGGCTAACACGGGGGTGGGGGTGGCTGACGATGATACGTCGGAGGCTCTGATGCTCTTTGGGCCTGCTCTGGTTGGGGCGCGATTCATCGCGCCCGCGTTAGGTCGATCGGCGCCAGGCCCGCTTCAACGTACAAACCCTGCGGACGGAATGCTGGTTCAACATCGCCGTACTGCAAGCGAGGGCGCGATGAATCGCGCCCCTACCCATCGCTCCGGTGATGACAAACACCTCAGGGACAACGGGCCAGACCGGGTCAGGCCACCGCGCTCAGCGCCTGGCAGCGTTCAGCCCTGGGCGGCGCCCAGCAGGTGAGGGAGCCGGGTCCGGGCGGCGCGCTGAGGCAGGGGCTTCCTAGCGGCAACCTGGTCCTCGAGCTCCTGTACCCGCGCCGCCTCGACCAAGGTGCGCAACAGAGTTGCCCATGCAGTGGCACTCTCAGGAAGACCCAGCCACCAGGCCCTCCGCCAACCGCCGCTCCAGCGCGAGCCGGAGCCGCACGGCCTTGATCGCCTCGGCCTCCACGGGACGTGCCCGCAACCTTCGGGCCGCCTGCGGGGTGACCCCCAGCGCCCAGGCCAGGGTCGACGCCGGCTGGGGGCAGAGGTGGGCGAAGACCGCCCGCGCGCGGGCGACGGCGGGCTCGTTGCCGCTGAGGACCGGGCCCACGCCAAGGGCAGCGGCGGTGGCATCCAGGATCTCCCGGGCCCCCAGTCCGAGCAGCTCCTCTTCCGGCACGGGGACCAGCTCATGCCCGGTCATCCCGGCCATGGCCATCAGCTCGCGGGTCTTCAGTCGCGGGAGGGCGGCTCGGATGCCAAGGCTCAGTCCCGGCAGCCAGCGCGCGCCCACGAGGTCCGGAAAGCAGGAGCCGCTCCAGAGGGCAGGGTGACACTCAAGCCCGTGTTTTCGGGGTTGTTCGATGCAGTACCGCACCAGCCACTGCAGATGGCTACGGTTCTCGACGGGGCGGATGTAGGCCGGACTGAGGGCGGGCACCGGGCTTCGCAGGCGCAGCAGGATGGCGCGGGCGGACCGTCCCGCGTCGGGTCGGTCCTGGTTCATGACCACGTGCAGGTGGTCGTCGACGAGGCAGAAGAGCAGCGCGCGGTCGGCCAGCAGCGGCACCAGGGAGCGCAAGGCGGTGCGCCGCACTGTCTCGTCGGGGAAGAGGGCGAGGCGGCCGTCGGAGGCGAATGTCAGGTGGTGCATGGGTGAGCCCGTATCGAAGTGGGAGGATGAGATAACATGGTCGAACTTCGGTTCGCCGCAGGATCCGAAGTTGGAGGATGGCCGTGTAAGATGGAATCTCGGTTCGGTTGAAGTACCGAGATCGGAAGATGAGATGTCAAGTGTTGACTTCGGTTCGCGGGGGAGCGCTCAGCAGCATGGTTGACCGGCCTGGCGGCCCCCCTCCGGCCCTCCGGGCCACCTCCCCCCGCGAGCGGGGAGGAAGAAACCCTCAGCCTCCTCCCTCC
>ERZ761602.3026-NODE-3026-length-24879-cov-4.635232_pt1 | contig 24879 bp, 21 predicted proteins | sample MGYA00512165_ERZ761602 | MGnify/ENA primary metagenome ERZ761602 (study PRJEB28899, sample SAMN02445085) | bioreactor sludge metagenome | biome: EBPR sludge; isolation source: Thorneside wastewater treatment plant | place: Australia: Brisbane, Thorneside...
GGCTCAAGCGGCGGCCACGGGCACAAGTAACCACAACCACGGTCTCGCTCCGCCGACGCGGCGCGGGCCGATTGCACGAGCCGAGGCTCGCCGAAAGGCTCGGCGGGCCGAAGCAGTGTTCTTTCAGGAGATTGTCCCATGATGTCCGCACGTCCTGTCGTTCTCGCCTCCATCCTCACCCTCACCGCCGTGTTCGTCGCGGGCGGCTGCGCCAGCGACAAGCACACCATGACGTCGGCGCAGCCGGGGCAGGTCTCGGTCTGCACCAAGTGCTATGACGAGATCACCAAGGTGCGCGGCACGTACCACCCGCGGACGGGGTACACCGGCGACCGTGTCATCAAGACGCACCGGTGCGACGACTGCAAGAGCGACATGAGCGTCTACGAGCAGGACGGCGTGCTCAAAGTCCGCTGCGCGTCGTGCGCACCCGAGGGTGTGGACTGCGACCGGTGCGCACCGCGCGCTGCTAAGTGAGTGCCGCCGTCCCGCTGCTCTTCCGCCGCTTTCCCGGAGACTTCGTTCATGACCAGACATGCTCGCCATCTCATGCATCACGTCTCGCGCGGAGTCGCCACCGCTACGCTCGCACTGGTCGCGCTCGCGGGCGGGTGCGCCTCGCTTGATCCGAAGGCGGACATCGACCGCGCCGCCCACACGGTCAATGACCGATCGGGCGTTGCGCCCGGATGGGATGGTCCCTGGGATGTGTCGCTGTCAACGTGGGACGGACGCTCGCACCTCACGGTTGAGTTGGCCCTGGGGATGGCGCTCAGGAACAACCGCGACATCAGATCGAAGGTTGAACTGATCGCGGCTTCGCGGGCAGACCTTGTGCAGGCGGGTTTGTTGCCCAACCCCGTGGTCGGGCTGACGCTGCGATTCCCGTTTGACCCAGTGAGCGGGGGCACGTTTGTCGGGGCGCAGGTTGTTCAGTCCTTCGCGGCTCTCTGGCTCCGGGGTGGAAAGATCCGGGCAGCCGATGCGCGGCTCAACCAAACCGTGCTGGACGTCTCTGACCAGGCCCTCGCGCTGGTCGCGCAGGTGAAGGCCTCGCATACGCGCATCGCCTTTGGCCAGCGTGCGGTTGGGCTTGCAGAACAGAACCTCGCGACCATCCAGAAGTCGATCGACTCCCTCGACGCCCGAGTGCGAGGCGGCGAGGGGACGACGCTGGACGTCAACCGCGCCCGTCAGCAACTCGCGAAGGCCGAGGCCGAGCGGGTCGTGGTGATGCGAGAGCTGGCCAAAGAGCGCCGCCGGATGCTCGAACTGATTGGCTTTGCGGCAGAGAACGCGGACTGGGCCGTCGACGAAGGCGCGTTGGAGTCTGCACCTCAGACGCTCGATGAGGCCACCGTGATCGCGCTGGCGGGGTCGCAGCGGCTGGATGTCGCGGCGGCGCGGTCGGTGGCGCTCGCCCAGAGCGCGGACCTCTCGGTCGAGCAACGGAGCCACCTGCGGGACTTGGGACTCGGTGCCGACTTCGAGCGGTCGGAGTCCGGCGACAAGTCCATTGGTCCGGTGGTCGAACTGGCAATCCCGATCTTCGACACCAACGAGGCCCAGATCGCCAAGGCCGGATCGATCGCCCGCGCGGCCTTCGGCAGCTACGAGGCGGCGTCGCAGCGTGCCGTGCGCGAGGCCCGCGTCGCGTGGATCGAGCTCGACAGCGCATCGCGGCTGGTCGAGCAGTACCGCTCGACGGTGCTGGCGCTCGCGGAGCGGAACCTGACGCTCGCGGAGGCCTCGCTCAGGTCCGGCCAGGCCGATGTGACGGTGCTGCTGGAGGCTCAGCGTGAGGTCACCGACGCACGGGCGCGGCTCAACGACCTGGAGCAAGCCGCGGCGCTCGCCCGAATCGAACTGGAGTACGCGGTGGGCGGTGTTCTGGCATGGCCCCCAACTCCCGGCCCTGATCCGCTGGACCGAGGCCCTTCAACCATTGGAGCGGGGACGCCACCCAAAGGTCTGGATGAAGTGCCTTCTGGAGCACGCCAATGAACAGATACCAACGAATCACCCCGCTCGGGATCATTTTTCTTGCAGGTATCGGCGGCTGCACGGGTGCTCCGACTGCCTCCGAACGGCAGGCCCGATCGGACGTTGACACGGTGCGTTCGATGTACCGCCCGGGGGAGGCGAAGCCGACGCTCCCGAACCTATCGAAGGACTCGCCCCTCGCCGATTACCTGCGCTTCGCCATGCTCAACAACCCGAGGGTCGAGGCCGAGTACTACGCGTGGGCGGCGTCGGTCGAGCGGATCACGGGAGCGAGGTCGCTACCCGACCCGCGAATCACCTTCGAGGCCGACATTACGAGCGTGATTGAGACGGTCATGCCGGGCTTGATGATTGACCTTCCCGGCCCCGGCAAGCTCCGCGCCGCGGGCGATGTCGCGGCGGGAGAATCCCGCGCGTCATACTTCAAGTTCGAGATCGAGGTGCTCAGGACCGCGATGGCGCTCAAGTCCGCGTACTTCCGCCTGCACTTCCTCGAAGACACACTCCGGGTGCAGCGGGACACATTGACCCTCTTGGGAGACCTTGAGACTCAGGCCCAGCAGCAGGTCGCGGCGGGCCGCAGCGGCATCCAGGATGTGCTCCGCGCCCAGATCGACCGGGAGCAGCTCACGACGCAGATTGCGAACCTTGAAGACTCCCGTGGTGTTCTGCTCGCGGAGTTCCGCTCGGCTCTGGGTTTGCGCCCCGACGACCAGACCGTGCCGGTCCCAAGCACCTTTGAAGCGTCGCCACCTCCGCCGCCAGCGGACCAGATCCTCGCCCTCGCCGCGACCCATAATCCACAACTCCGGCAGATGGAGGCGGAAGTGCGACGCGGCGAGGCGATGATCGACCTCGCAAGGACCAGCCGTGTGCCGGACTTCTCGATCGGCATCGAGGCCGATGTGAAGGCCAGCCCGGTGATGTGGCGTCCCACGGGGAGCGTCACCCTCCCGATCTGGCGCGACAAGATTGCTGCGGAGATTGCTGCGGCGCAGTTCGAGAAACGGTCCTCCGAAGCGAGGCTCTCCGCCGAGCAGATCGGAGTGGCCGCGGACCTGGCGTCGATGCTCTACATGTACCGCGAGAGCACGCGGAACAGCGACCTGTACGCCACGACGCTCCTGCCCAAGGCCCGTCAATCGCTCGACGCTGCACGTTCGGGCTATACGGTCGGGCGATCGTCATTCCTCGATGTCATCGACGCTGAGCGTCAGTTGCTGGTCTTCGACCTCTCGCTTGTCGAGGCTCGCACGCAGCGCGAACTGTCTCTAGCGTCGCTCTCGCTGCTCATCGCCGGCACCGCGCCCGAGGGTGCTCCCATCTTGCCGACCGCTCCTGCCCCGTCAAAGGAGGCCAACCCATGAATCGTCGCACCGCCCTCGCTCTCGTATCGCTCATCGTCCTCGTCGCGGTTGGGGCTGGATACCTCCTCGGCTCTGCCCGCTCGGGCTCAGGCGGACGATCCAACGTCCCTGGAGCCTCCGGAGGTGTGGCCGATGCTCCACCGATGGCCAAGCAGGTCTACACGTGTTCTATGCACCCGCAGGTGCGGCTCGACCAGCCGGGTAACTGCCCGATCTGCGAGATGCCCCTGATCCCCGCGGCGTCGGCCACCACTGCGGCCGGAGAGGCACCCATGCTCCAACTCTCGGAGCACGCCGTGTCGATGGCCAGTGTCGAGACCGTCGCCATCGAGCGCCGGCCGCTGTCCCGTGATCTTCGTGCCGTCGGCCGCATCGAGTACAACGAGTCGTCGCTCGCGACCATCACGCCGCGCGTTGACGGCTTTGCCGAGCGGCTCTTCGTGAGTTTCACCGGCGTTGAGATCCGTAAGGGCGATCACCTCGCAGAGGTCTACAGCCCGGAGTTGCTCGTTGCGCAACAGGAACTCCTCATCGCCCTGCAGGCCGGCGTGGGGGGGGGCGGCAACTCGCTCGCCGAAGTGGCCAAGACCAAACTGCGACTGCTGGGATTGACCGAGCAGCAGGTGACGGACCTGGTCGAGAAGAAGCAGACCACCGACCGGGTGACGCTGTATTCGCCCATTAGCGGCACCGTGATCGAGAAGAGCATTGTCGAGAAAGCCTCGTTCAAAGCCGGCGACGCCCTTTACCGCATTGCCAATCTTGACAGCGTGTGGGTCTACCTCGAGATCTACGAGTACGACTTGCCCTGGGTGCGCTACGGACAACAGGTGCGGATCACAGCCCAGGCGATCCCCGGGCGGACGTTCGATGGAGTCGTGACGTTTGTCCAGCCGGTCGTCAATGAGCAGTCCCGCACCGTTCGAGTGCCGGTCTATGTGGACAACAAGGACCATGCCCTCAAGCCGGGAATGTTCGTGACAGCGCTCATCGCCGCGGAACTTACCAGCGAGGGACGGGCCGCGCCGACGGGCGTCGAGGGACGCTACTCGTGCCCGATGCACCCTCAGGTGCTCGCGGATGTGGCGGGTGCCTGCCCGATCTGCCAGATGCCGCTGGAGAAGATCCCGGGTGGCGCGGCCGTCTCAGCAGTGCCGGACCAACACGCCGCCCACGACACACCTACGCCCGCTACGCCCATTCCGGCCGCTCCTAAGTACTACTGCCCCATGAAGTGCGAGGGCGAGAAGACCTACGACCAGCCTGGGCGCTGCCCGGTCTGCAACATGAAGCTCAAGGAGGTGCCGATCGTGCCCGCCGCTGCCGCCCAAGGCGCGGGGGTGCTGGCCGTCCCCGTCTCCGCGGTGCTGGACAGCGGCACGCGGCAGATCGTGTACATCGAGAAATCGAGAGGTCTCTTCGAGCCGCGAGAGCTCGTGCTTGGTCCCCGCGCGGGCGAGTACTTCGCGGTGCTGGCTGGGCTTGTCGAGGGGGAGCGGGTGGTCACGCGGGGGAACTTCCTGATCGACAGCCAGTTCCAGGTCACGGGGCACCCCAGCCTTTTCTATCCCGGCGGGTTGCATGCGTCCATGGGCCACCAGCACGGAGCGACCGCCGCGCCCGGCGGCCCGAACGCTTCGACTCCACCGGCTCCGTCGGCACCATCGGGCGATAAATCACCTCAGCCCGTGCAATCACCGGCTGGCCACAAGCACTGAACGGAGGAGCGACTCATGGTGAACGCCATCATCCGTTGGTGCATGAAGAACACGTTCCTGATGCTCCTGATCATCATGGGCATCTGCGCAGCGGGCTACTGGGCGGTGACGCGCACGCCCGTTGATGCGATCCCCGACATCGGCGAGAAGCAGGTCATCGTCTACGCCGACTGGGAGGGCCGCAGCCCGCAGGATGTGGACGACCAGGTCACCTACCCGCTGACGACCAGCCTCACCGGGACGCCGGGCGTCAAGTCCATCCGCTCTATGTCCGGCTTCGGCTTCTCAATGGTGTTCGTGATCTTCGAGGACAAAGCCGATTACTACTGGGCCCGGTCGCGCGTGCTCGAACGCATGAACGTGGCGCAGCAGCGGTTGCCTGCGGGTGTTACGCCGGTGCTCGGGCCCGATGCGACTGCGCTCGGACAGGTGTACTGGTACACCGTCGAGGGTGAAGGGTTCGACTTGGCCGAGCTGCGCTCGATCCAGGACTGGTACGTTCGGTATCAGATGCAGTCCGTTCCGGGCGTCAGCGAAGTGGCCAGCATCGGCGGCTTCGTCAAGCAGTACCAGATCGACCTGAACCCGGACAAGATGCGGGCCCACCGCGTCACGATGATGGATGTGTACGACGCTGTCCGCAAGAGCAATATCGACGTGGGTGCGAAGGTCGTCGAGAAGAGCGGCGTCGAGTTCTTCATCCGCGGCCTGGGCTTCATCAAGTCCATCGAGGACCTTGAACGGGTCGTCATCCGTCAGGAGGGCGGCACGCCGCTCTACCTCAAGAGCGTGGCCACGGTGCAGCTCGGCCCGGACTTCCGGCGCGGTGCGCTAGACAAGGGCGGCGTCGAGGCCGTGGGCGGCGTGGTGCTGATGCGCTACGGCGAGAACCCGCGGGAGGTAGTCGCCCGCGTCAAAGACAAGATCACCCAGTTGGAGGCGGGTCTCCCCTCCAAGAAACTAGCGGACGGGCGAATCTCCAAGGTCCGCCTGGTCCCGTTCTACGACCGCACCACCATCGTGCGAGAGACGATCGACACGCTCAAGGAGGCGCTCTTCGAAGAGGCGATCATCGCGAGCCTGGTGGTCGTGTTCTTCCTGATGCACCTGCGCACGACCGTCACGGTGCTTCCGACACTCCCGCTGGCCCTCGCAGGCTCGTTCATCCTCATGTACTCCTTCGGCATCGACAGCAACATCATGTCGCTGGCCGGCCTGGCGATTGCCATCGGTGATGTCGCCGACATGGGCATCATCATGGCCGAGAACATCTACCGACGCCTCGCCGCCGCCACCGAGGAGGAGAAGCGCGAGAAGGGGCATTTCGGGATTGTCTACGAAGCGGCGACCGAGGTCGGCGGCGCGATCATCACCGCCGTCACCAACACCATCGTGTCGTTCATCCCCGTTTTCTTCCTCACCGGTCAAGAGGGGAAGATGTTCGGACCGCTCGCGTACGCCAAGACCTTTGCCATCGGCTCGTCCGTCGTGCTCGCCGTCACCGTCGTTCCCTTCCTGTGCTACCTGCTCTTCCGCCCGGTGAAGTGGAAACACCACATCACGCTGCTCGTCGCGGCGAGCGTCGGCGTGCTGGCCATGTTCTCCACGCACCTCGCGTTTATGTGGGGTTTGGGGGGCGGCCATGACCGTGGGTGGCTTGTTGCAGCAGCCGTGGGCGTCGCGGTCGGCCTTTGCGTCGTTCGCATGACCCGCGAGAAGTTCATCCCGCTGGACCGCAACCCGGTCTCGCGCATCATCGCCAGGGCATATGTGCCGACGCTGCGATGGGTGCTCTATCACAAGAAGACCTTCATGATCGTGCCGTTGCTGATCCTCTTCACCGGTCTGACGGTGTGGCTGGGCATCCACCGCACGCTGCAGCCCGTGGAGTGGGTGGTCAACATCCTCGCGAGCGAGAAGGCATCGCCGGAGCTGAAGAAGGCGATGTACGCCGACGCAAACGCGGATCTCACACGCCCGCTCCTCGAACTCGACCAACTCCGCTGGCAGACCGTCCGCGACTCCGACGGCCGCTCGCGCAACCGGCTCCTCTGGCGGAGGCAGGACCCCGCCGAGCGCATCGCCGAGACCGCATCGGGCCTTGCCGTGCTCAAAGAAGGCCGAATCCTCCCCGGCCTCGGCCGCGAGTTCATGCCGCCGCTGGACGAGGGTTCTCTGCTTTACATGCCCTCGCTTCTGCCGCAGGCGTCGTTGTCGCAGGCCGTGGAAGTCAACAGCAAGCAGGACCTGGCGATCGCCACCGTGCCTGAAGTTGAGAGCGTGGTGGGCAAGATCGGCCGCGCCGAGTCCGCCCTCGACCCCGCGCCCATCGGCATGATGGAGTCGATCGTGATCCTGAAGCCCGAGAGCGAGTGGCGTACCAAGAAGGTCGAGCGTTTTTTCTCAGACTGGCCCGGCTTCCTTCGCACGCCGCTCTCGTGGATCTGGTCCGAGGAACGCCGCTTCACCAAGCAGGAAATCCTGGCCGAACTCCAGGAACGCACCGCCATCCCCGGCGTGCTCCCAACATGGCTCCAGCCGATCCAGACCCGGTTGGTCATGCTCCAGACCGGCTTCCGCGCCATGATGGGCGTCAAGATCTACGGCAGCGACCTCCGGGAGATCGAGAAGATCGGCCTCCAGATCGAGCAGCTCCTCCGCGAGGTGCCGGGCGCCACCGACATCGTCGCCGACCGCATCGTGGGCAAGCCCTACATCCAGATCCAGATCGACCGCGAGCGCATCGGCCGCTACGGCGTCAACATCCGCGACGTGCAGGACGTCATCGAAATGTCCCTGGGCGGCATGAACCTCATGGACTCAGTCGAGGGCCGCGAACGCTACCCCATCCGCATCCGCCTGGCCCGCGACTTCCGCGAGGACATGGAGGCCATCCAGCGGATCAACGTTCACTCCTCCACTGGCGCGCAGGTGCCGCTGGCCCAGCTCGCCGACATCTCCACCGTGCTCGGCCCGCAAGAGATCAAGGGCGAGCGCGGCCTGCTCGTCGGCTATGTCACCATGAACACCCGCGACCGAGACGAGGTCTCCGTCGTGCAGGACGCCGAGGCCGTGCTGCAACAGGCCCTCAAGGAGGGCCGGCTCACGCTCCCGCCTGGTTACTACTGGGAGTGGTCCGGCCAGTTCGAAAACCAGGTCCGGGCCACCAAGCGGATGCAGGTGCTGGTCCCGATCACCTTGGGCATCATGTTCGTGATGCTCTACCTGGGCTTTCAGCGCTGGTGGATCGCCCCGGTGATCTTCTTCGGCGTCCTGGTCTCGGCGTCGGGCGGTTTCATCATGCTCGCGCTCTGGGGCGCGAACCTGTCGGTGGCGGTGTGGGTGGGGTTCCTGGTGCTCTTCGGCGTGGTGGACGACGACGGCGTGGTGATCGGAACCTATCTCGAGGGCGTCTTCAAGGACCGCGAGTTCAAGTCCGTCGCGGAGATCCGTGAGGCCGTCATCGACGCGGGGCTCAAACGCATCCGCCCGTGCCTCATGACCATCGCCACGACGGTCCTGGGCCTCATGCCCATCTTCTGGGCTACCGGCCGAGGCTCGGACGTGATGCAGCCGATGGCGATCCCGTCGATGGGCGGCATGGCCATCAGCCTGATCACGCTCTTCATCGTGCCGTGCGCGTTTTCCGCGGTGGAGGAATGGAAGTGGAAGCGCTCAATGAAATGACTCGGTCCATCGAAGATGAACAAGACACATCACAATCCGCAAATCGCAACTGGTGATTGCACTTCACCGGGCCCGGCATGGCACGGGCTGAGCGCGGACGATGCGATCCGCACGCTGGGCTCCGATGCGCGGGCCGGGTTGTCCGCGGCCGAAGCCGCGGCGCGGTTGCAAAGTGTCGGGCCCAACACGCTCACAGCGCGCGAAGGGCGGTCGTGGTGGGCGGCGTTCGGCTCGCAGTTCGCCGCGGTTCTGGTGTGGCTGCTGCTGGTCGCCGCGGGCGTGTCGGCGGTGCTGGGGGAGTGGGTCGATGCGGGGGCGATCGCCGCGATCATCGTCATCAACGCCGTCATCGGGGCCTCGCAGGAGCACAGCGCCGAGCGCTCCATCGCGGCCCTGCGCGGAATGACCGCGCCCAAGGCCCGCGTGGTGCGCGACGGTGTTGTGACCGTTCTTCCCGCCGCCGGCATTGTGCCCGGCGATGTGCTGGTGCTGGAAGCCGGCGACCTGGTGGCCGCCGATGCGCGGCTCATCGAGTCGGCCTCGCTCGCGGCGATCGAGAAGTCGCTCACGGGCGAGAGCGAACCCGCCGAGAAGGATGCCCGGGCTGTTGCGCCGCCACCGCCGGCAGACACGCCGCTGGCCGAGCGGAGCGGCATGGTCTACTCGGGCACCGCCATCGCCACGGGAACGGCCCACGCCGTCGTCGTCGCCACGGGGATGCAGACCGAGATCGGCCGAATCGCGGCGCTCATCGCGACCGCCGAGGCCGATGGGCCCACACCGCTGCAGGCGCGGCTGGCCCGCGTGGGGCGGCTCCTGGTCGTCGCGTCGCTGGTCATCGTCGCGGGGCTCTTCGGGCTGGGGCTCATCCGCGGCGAGCCGCTGCTCTCGCTCTTCATGACCGCCGTGAGCATGGCGGTCGCCGCCGTGCCCGAGGGATTGCCGGCGATCGTGACGGTGGCCCTGGCGCTGGGTGTGCGCCGCATGGCCAGGCGGCGGGCGTTGATCCGCCACCTGCCCGCGGTCGAGACGCTGGGCGCGACGAGCGTGATCTGCACCGACAAGACAGGGACGCTGACGGTGGGGCAGATGACGGCGCGGGCGCTGGTGGTGCCTGGAGCTGGGGGGGCCGAGTGCGGGTCTCGCGGTAGTACGATCTTGACAGCGCTGGACGTGTCGGGCGAGGGGTATGCGCCGGATGGAGCGGTGACGTGCGCGGGGAATGAGTTGACTGAAGAAGTGCGGGCCGCGGCGATGCGGCTGGCACGCAACCTTGCGGGCGTGAACAACGCGACGGTGATGGAGGAGAAGGGACGCTGGGAGGCCAGCGGCGACCCGACCGAGGCGGCCATGCTCATCGCGGCGGCGAAGGTCGGGCTGAAGCGCGAGACGCTGGATGCGGGTTCGCCGCGGCTGGCCGAAGCCCCGTTCGACTCCGACCGCAAGTGTGCAGCCGTGGTGCGGAAGGCGGATGCAGGTGCGGATGTGCTCGTCAACGGTTCGCCCGAGAGTGTGCTGGCGCTGTGTACGCACATTGCGGAGGCAGATGGCTCGCGGAGCATGACCGATGCGGACCGCGCGGCGATCGATGCGGCCAACGCGGACCTGGCCTCCAAGGGCCTGCGTGTGCTGGCCTGCGCGGCGAGGAACCTGCCGCAGAGCGAGGTTGCAGCGACAGTCGCCGATCCCAGCCCCGCGTCGCTTGAACGTGACCTGACTTTCGTGGGCCTCGTCGGCCTGCTTGACCCGCCGCGTGCCGAGGCTCGCGAGGCCGTCGCCAGGTGCAAAGCGGCGGGCATCCGCGTGGTGATGATCACAGGCGACCAGCCCAGGACCGCACTCGCCATCGCGCGAGACCTGGGGATCGCGAGCGAATCGGACGCGGCGCTCTCCGGGGCCGAACTCGGGGCGATCGATGATGCTGCGTTGCCGGAGCGTGTCGGGAGCACGGCCGTGTACGCGCGTGTCACCGCAGCCGACAAGCTCCGCATCGTCCGGGCGTGGCGCGAGCAAGGCGCGGTCGTCGCGATGACCGGCGACGGTGTCAACGACGCCCCGGCACTCAAGGGCGCCGATGTGGGCATCGCGATGGGTGCGTCGGGCACCGAGGTCGCCCGGCAGGCGTCCGACATGGTCATCACCGACGACAACTTCGCTTCGATCGTCGCCGCTGTCGAGGAGGGCCGCGGCGTCTACGACAACATCAAGAAGTCGATGCAGTTCCTGCTCGGGGGCAATGCGGCCGAGCTGCTCTACATGGGTGCTGCCCTGGTGGCCGGGCTGCCCACGCCGCTGCTGCCGATCCAGATCCTCTGGATCAATCTCGTGACCGACGGCCTTCCCGCGCTCTTCCTGGCCGCCGACCCTGCCCCACCGGGCGTGATGGAACGCTCCCCTCGCCCCCGCAACGCGGCGTTCATTGACCGCGCGTTCGTGGGCACGATGATCCTGACGGCGTTCCTCACGGCGGGCGTCGCGCTGGGCGTGTACCTCTACGGCCTCAAGTACCACGACGAGACAACGGCCCGCACCCACGCCTTCGCCGCGCTGGTCTTCGCCGAGCTGCTCCGCTCGTTCGGAGCCCGCAGCGAGACCGTGCCGATCTGGCGGATGGGCTGGCGCGACAATGCGATGCTGCTCGTGGTCGTCGCAGCATCGTTCGGCCTGCAGGTCTGGACTCACCACAACCAGACGCTCTCCTCGCTCATGAAGACCTCGACGATGGGGTGGGAGGAGTGCATCCCGCTTATGGCCGTGTCGTGCATCCCGTTGACGGTGCTCGAGCTAGTCAAGGTCCTGCGGACAACACGGAAGGAGCGTGGGTGATGGATAATGCAGTCGCGTTAGTGCAGGCATTCTTGAGACTGCACGGCTACCTCACGGTGACGGAGTTCCGGGTCGTGCGTGCTGCTCGAGGAGGCGGGCAAGAGTGTCTAACCGACCTGGATGTGCTGGCATTCCGGTTCGGCGAAGCATCGGGCCCGGGTGAGGCGATGCATCACCCGGCCGAGAGCGAAGCGAACGCGCTGCTCGGAATCGCCGGGGGCGTGCCCGACATGATCATCGGAGAAGTCAAAGAGGGGCGGGCCCAGCTCAACGACGCCGCCACCAAGCACGATGTGCTCACCGCGGCCCTCGAGCGGTTCGGCTGCTGCCGGCACAGTGACATCGACGGCATCGTGCATGAGCTGCTCCGCCACGGCAGGGCCCACACACGGCACGGCCACGGGGTTCGCCTGGTCGCCTTCGGATCGCTTCCGCCCGACGCTCCATCGCGCGGCGTCAAGGTCGTGCTTCTCGGCACGATCATCGACTTCCTTCGTGCCTACTCGCGACAGCACTGGGCACAGTTGCAATCCTCGGAGTCCAAGGACCCGGGACTTAGTTTCCTGATGACACTCGAGAAGGCCGAGCGCGGGCGCCGCGCCCGGGCCGCATCCACTGGTTCCACAAGTTTGAAAGGAGATCGCTCATGAATCGCTCTCGCACTTCGTTGATCGGCCTCGTCGTTGGTCTGGCGTTGTCTGCGTCGGCGCTCGCCCAGTCGCAGCCTCCCGCGGGCGTGGACCCGGCCACGCACGCGGCGCACGTCGCGCAGGGGGCCGGCGCGCACCAGCCGGCCGCGCAGCCGGTCGACAACGCGGAACTGGCCAAGCAGGTCGCGGAACTCCGAGCCCAGATCGCGCAGCTCCAGGCCGCTCTCGCGCAGGGCCAGGCCGCCGGTGGCTCGCCTCAACCCATGCCCCAGGGCGGCATGAAGCAAGGCATGCCTATGGGCAAGTCGTCGATGCAGGGCACGGGCATGTCTCGCATGGGCAGCGGATCGATGCCGCAGGGCAACTCTGGCATGTCCGGCATGTCCGGCGGCGGCTCGGGCATGCTGGGGATGTCCGGCGGCAGCGGCACCGGCGGCGGCATGGGCATGATGGACATGGACAAGATGATGATGGGCGGGATGGGTGGAGGCTCGGGCGGCGGCGGCATGATGGGGATGATGGACCAGATGATGGGCATGGGCATGTCGCGCATGGGCGGCGGCATGAACACGGGGGGCATGGCGTCCGCCCTCCCCGGCTTCCCCGGCGCATCGCACCTCTATCACCTCGGAGCGACCGGCTTCTTCCTCGACCACGGTTCGCACATCACGCTGACCGTGGATCAGCAGAAGCAGCTGGGCGAGATCAAGGAGCAGTCGCTGCTCAACCAATCGACGCTTCAGCGGAAGATCGACCAGGCCGAGCAGGAGCTCTGGGACCTGACCGGCGCCGACGCGCCGGACGCCGCCAAGGTCGAGGGGAAGGCCCGTGAGATCGAGCAGCTCAAGAGCGAGCAGCGCATCTCGTTCATCCGCGATGTCGGCAAGGCCGCCGCGGTGCTGACCGACGAGCAGCGCAAGCAGCTCACCGGCATGATGCCCCCGACCCCGGCCCCGGCCAATCAACCCGGCGCGATGCCCGGCATGGGTGGCGCTGGGGGTGGCATGGGCGACATGTGAAACACCCGACGAGCGCTCTCTACGGCGCTCGAAGAAAGGAGCCGCGCAATGTCCAAGCACAATCCTCAATGCAAGCCCGGTGGGATCGTCGTGTCGATCAGGGCCCCCGAGGCCAAGGAAGTGTTCGTCGCCGGCACGTTCAACAACTGGAACGCCCACGCTCAGCGCCTCAAGCGAACGGGCAAGGACGGGCACTGGATCGCGACGCTCGACCTGCCGCCGGGCAGGTACGAGTACAAGTTCATCGTGGACGGTCGGTGGTGCTGTGAGCTGGGATGCGATGGTCCGTACAACGGCTGCCCGGGCTGCGTGCCCAATGCACTCGGGACCATGAACCGGACGCTCGTCGTCGGCGAGCCGGCACCTGAGGACGGCGTGGCGCTGGGCCAGCGATTGTGAGCCATTCCTATGGACCCTGAGAAGGCGAGCCAAGTGCGGAGTGCGTGCGTGTGGGTGGTGATCCTCACGGTGCTGCACTTTGCGCTTGGGACGCGAACACACGCGGTCCACGGCCTGCACATCCTGCTGGCGGGCCTCTTTCTCGTGCCGGTGATCCTGGCGGCGGCGGCGATGGAACGTCGAGGCGGTCTCATCGCCGCCGCTGTGGTCAGCGTCGCCTATCTCGCGCACCTCCTTTGGAGTTGGCGGGGCTCGCCGCTCGTCAACGCCGACCAGTTCGCTTGGCCACTGGTGTACGCCGTGGTTGGGCTGACTTCGGGCCACCTCGTTCACACGGCCAACTTCCGCAAGTGGCAGCGCGACGAGGTGATCCGCCGCGCGTACGAGGAGGAGCAACGTCGAAAGGGCGCCGCCCCATGACCAACCCTTCAGTCTCCATCCGTTCAGGCGAAGATCTTCTCGCTCGGAGCAGCCCATGATTGCACGCGCCATTGCCGGAACGATTCGCTGTCGCTCAATAGCGGCCATGCTCTTGGTGCTGCTCATTGCGCCCACGCTTCGCGCCCAGGTCAGCCCTGAAGAGCACGCCAAGCACCACCCGCAGGGAGGTGCGCCGCAGCAGCCCGGCGGCACTCAATCCGTGGCTCCCGGCGGGATGGAAGGCATGATGGAGGGGATGCACGGCGGAACGCCGCCGAAGGAGCTCTACCCGCGCCTGATGGAGCTGCCATCCCTCACGCCTGAGCAGAGGGAAGAAATGCAGCGTGCCGCGCACGAGCGAATGGAGTCGGGCACCAAGATGATGGCCGAGGCGATGGACATCCTCCTGACCCGCGCGGGTGTCAACGACTATGCGGCCATGCAAGACGCGATGAACCGGCTCCGCGAAGGGGCGGCGAGGTTCGACAGTGGCCTCAGCACCCATCGAGCGATCGCCGAGGGCCGTTCGCCGCAGGACGTCGGTCTGCAATGGTTCAAGGGGCAGATGAATCTGACGGAGCCGCCTGTGACCGGACGGCACGGGTGGTTGGACTGGTCGGTCGAGCACTGGATCGTCATGATCGGGCTCGCGGCGTTCGCCGTGGTGATGGTCGGCATGTACTTCGTCAAGATGCGCCGCGCCACGGCCCTGCTTCGTCGCCTGACGGAGCCGCCGCCGGGCTCTGCGCTCGCGGCCACACCGGCCGCGGCAACCGCGTCAGCACAGCAAACCGCCGCGCCGCGCGTGTCGCCCGAATCTACTCCGCCTCCTCCCTCTTCAGAGGGTGCCGACGGAGTGATCGGTCCCTGGAGTGGCTCACTTCGCGTCTCGAATGTGTTCGCCGAGACGCCCTCGATCAAGACTTTCCGCCTCGTTAACCCCTCTGGAGGCTCCATCCCGTTCGCGTTTGTGCCGGGGCAGTTCCTGACGCTTGCCGTGGCACTGGCCGGGAGGACGACCAAACGTTCGTACACGATCGCGTCGTCCGCGGCCCAGCGCGACTACGTGGAGATCACCATCAAACGGGAGGAACTCGGGGTCGTGTCGCGCTACCTCCACGACCGCGTGGTGCCTGGAGAGCTGCTCCAGATAGCCGCTCCGCAGGGCCGATTCACCTTCTCAGGAACGGAGGCGGACAGCATCGTGCTCATCGGCGCGGGTGTCGGGATCACGCCGCTGATGTGCATCGTCAGGACCCTGACCGACCGGGGCTGGAACAAGGACATCTTCCTTCTGTTTGCGTGCAGGACCTCGGGCGACTTCGTGTTCCGCGAGGAGCTCGAGCATCTCCAGCGGCGGCACCCCAATCTGCATGTCGTCGCCACCATGACCCGGGCTGAGGGCACGGTCTGGATGGGTCCAAAGGGCCGTCTGACCAAGGAGCTGATCGCCCATTCCGTTCCCGACATCTCCACTCGGCGCGTGCACATCTGCGGTCCCGCACCGATGATGGACGCCACCCGCGCCGTTCTTCTGGAACTCGGCGTCCCGAGCAACCAGATTCGAACCGAGGCATTCGGCCCGCCCGAGCGGAAAGACACCCGCCAATCCGCGGTGCAGACCGCGATGGTGGAGGCGTCGCCTGAAACCACCCCCGTGGTTTCGTTCGCCATCTCAGGAAAGGCCGCGCCGCTCCCAGCGGATACCTCTGTGCTCGAGGCCGCCGAGCATGTGGGCGTGTCGATCGACAACTCCTGCAGGGCAGGGACCTGCGGACAGTGCAAGGTCAAGCTGCTCAAGGGGTCCGTCACGATGGCCGTCGAGGACGCGCTCGCACCGGAGGAAAAGGCCCGAGGCATCATCCTCGCTTGTCAAGCCAAGGCGACCCGCAACATCGAAGTGGAGGCCTAAGCGATGCAGGAACGCGAACGCGCCATCGTGACCGGCCTGGTCCTGCTCCTCGTGGTGCTGGTGCTGGGGTTTTACGTCCACCGAGATCCTCGTTTCCCGGGCAGTCTGGCTGGGGGCGTGCTGGGGCTGTCGGCCGCGGCGCTGATGCTCGTGCCTCTGGCGTACCTCTTTGTGAAGCGAATCCCGCTCCTCAAGAGATCAGTGACCCGCGCGATATCGATGCGGACGCTCCTGGCCATTCACATCTACGCGGGCATCCTGGGTCCGATCCTCGGCGTGCTGCACAGCGGCCACCGGTTCCAGAGCCCATTGGGCATCGCCCTCACGTCGATGATGTTGATCGTCGCTCTGAGCGGGTTTGTGGGCCGCTACCTCATGTCCCGAATGTCGATGGACATGCGGGACCGCCAGCAGATGCTGGCCGGGCTGCGTGTCGCTTACGAGCGAACCGCCGGTGAACTGGCGAAGGAACCGGAGAGGGCCGGAAAGCTCAGGCCGTTCGCGGGCTTCTTTACCCGGCTCGCGGCCCCGTTCTTCATACACGATCCCGGGTCGGCCGGGACCTCCGGGCTGGGCGTGCAGGCACGGGCGGTTCGACTGTCCGAATCGATCGCGGATGTCGAGTACGCCATCAAGACCCAGGAGGTCATGAGGGGCGCCTTCGGCCGGTGGCTTGCGTGCCACATCGTCATCGCCGTGGTGCTGTATGCGTTGCTGGCCATCCACATCTGGTCCGCTTGGTACTTCGGAATCCGGTGGCTGCCATGAAGAAGATCGAGCTCCTCTATGCCGTCGTCACAGTTGCGGCGCTCGGAGCGGCCGCGGCGCTCCCGTTCATCTCCCACCGAGGGGGAACCCAGGCCGCTCCGGGATGGGCGGACTTCGTCAGCCCGGGCCACCTCTCGGCCAAGCACGAGTTCCTCGCGTCGAACTGCGAGGCTTGCCACACGCCGCACCGAGGTCCAACCGCGGACAAGTGCATCGCCTGTCACGCGAGCGGGGGCGCGACCGACGGTCTCTTGGCCAAGCAGAGCACGCGGTTCCACGCTGATATCGGCGACTGCTCCGAGTGCCATGTCGAGCACCTGGGCCACGCACACCGCCCCGTCTTGATGGTTCACGAGCAGTTGGTTCGCGCGGCGACCCGCGCCGCATCGAATACCCCGCCGGTGACCGCCGATGCGACCGCGATTCTTGATGCGATTGCGCGTGCCTCCCGGGCTACGCCTCCACACGGGCGGATCTCGCCCCGCGAGATGACGCTCGACTGCAACTCGTGCCACGCGAACCAGGACCCGCACCGGGGCTTGATGGGGACGGGCTGCGCGTCTTGCCACGCGACCGGCGCGTCAGCGGGAGGGTGGAGTATTCCGGAGTTTCGCCATCCATCGTCCCTCTCGACCGATTGCGCTTCGTGCCACCAGGCCCCACCCAGCCACTACATGGAGCACTTCAGCATGGTCTCGATGAAAGTGGCCGGGATCGAGCACGCCAACGTAAGCCAGTGCTTTCTCTGCCACAAGACCAATTCCTGGAACGACATCAAGGGCGTCGGCTGGTACAAGCACCACTGAAGATCCAGGGCGTGAGGCACTGTCCCCGCCCCTCGCAGGCTGAACATGCTCACACTGGTCATCAACACCATCGTCCGCAGCATCGAAGTGATCGCCGCCGTGATGATCGCGGCCTCGGTGGCGATAGCGGCGGTGGAGATGGGCGCCGCTCTGGCGCGACGCGCCGTTCCGGAGCGTCTGACGAAAGTCCGCCTCGCGCTCGCGGAGCGGCTCGTGCTCTCCTTGGAGTTCCTCATCGCCGCCGACATTCTGAAGACCGTGCTTGCGCCGACGCTCGACCAGCTTGCCGTGCTGGGTGGCGTGATCCTCATACGCACAGTCCTGAGTTTGAGCATCGCGTATGAACTCCGCAGGTCGGCGGCCCATGCCCTCCCCGCAGCGCATTCCCGCTATCCGGCGGAACCACAGGTCTCGGAGGCCACCCCATGAGAATCCCTGCCCGACTCCTCGGCCTCGTGTGCCCAATCGCGCTTTTGGCGGTCATGGGCTGTGCCAGCGTTTCGCCTGACAAGCGGTTCCCGGATGTCCAGAGCGACGTTCTGGCCAGAGCGAACGCCCGCGCCGTGTGGAGGCAAGGGGGGCCCGAGGACCGCGCTGTGGACGACGCCATCGCGGCACTACTCGCGCGGCCGCTCTCGCCCGAGGACGCGGTGCAGATTGCGCTGTTCGGCAATAGCGGGTTGCAGGCAACGTTTGAAGACCTCGGGATCGCGCAGGCGGAGGTCGTGACGGCAGGGCAGCTCCGCAACCCCGACATCGCCGGGTTCTTCCGGTTCCCGAGTTCGCCGCCCAGCGGCCTGAACTGGAATATCGGCGTGGATGTTTGGCTGCTGGATGCGTTTCTCGTGCCCATCCGGCAGAAGCTCGCGGACGCATCCGAAGACCAGACACTGCGGCTGGTCACGCAGCAGGTGCTCCGGCTCGCCGCCGACACGCGAACCGCGTACTTCGCACTTCAAGCCGACACGGCAGCGGTCCAGGCCCGCGAGGAGCTCGCCGAGGTCGCTCGCTTGGCGCTGGACTTGTCCCGCACGCAGACCGAGGCCGGAAACGCCGACGACCTGACTCTGGCGTCGGAGCAGGCCGCGTTTCAGCAGGCACAGCTAGCGCTGCTGCAGGCTCGATCAGCGCAGCGAGTCAGCCTCGAGCGGCTCCGAGGTGTCATGGGGCTCACCGATCGACCCGTGTCATGGTCGCTGGTGGCCGAAGCGCCGTTGCCGACGGTCGGCGAGCCCAACGAAGAGAGCCTTATCGCGCTCGCGCTGGAATCGCGACTCGACCTCAAGGCCGCGGCGACGGAGGTCCAAAGACAGGAGTACGCGCTCGAACTCACGAAGAAGTGGTGGCTCTCGACGGTGCAGGTCGGGGTCGAGACGGAAAAGGGCTCCGACGGGCAGTACGCCACCGGCCCGCACTTCTCCGCCGAGTTGCCGATCTTCAATCAGCGTCAGGGCGAAATCGCTCGGCAGGAAGCAGTCATTCGGCAGGCCCGTCACCGAGAGGCCTCGCTCCAGGGCCAGGCCCGCACGGAAATCCGCTCCGCATTGAACCGGGTCGCCACCGCACGTGAGATCGCTCGCATGTACCGCGACGACATCCTGCCGCTCCGCCAGCGGGTTCTGGCCGCGACGCAGGACCGCTACAACTCAATGTTCGTCGGCGTGTTCGAACTGCTGCGTGCACGATCCGAACTCACCGACGCGCAGACCGCGTTCGCTCGTGCGCTGCAGGACTACTGGACTGCTCGGGTTGAGCTTGAGTTTGCCGTTGGCACCCGGTTCCCCGATACGCCGATTCCTGAGTCAGCCGCCACCGCACCCCCGGCCACGCCGGCTCCTTCGCCATCCGCGACCCCCAGCCCTCACCAGCAGCATCAACCGAGGTGACCCGCCATGACCACGCACGATCAATCGCCCATCACCCGTCGCCAGATCCTCGCGACCACCGCCGGTCTCGTTGCGGTCACGCCCGTTATGCGCGCCGTGGCGGCGATGCAGCCCGAGCACCAGGGTCACCGGCCGCAGACACCGCCGCCGACAACCCCGCCCCCGGCTTCGCCCGCGCAGGGCTACCAAGGCCATGCTCCCGTTGCCACGGCCGCTTCGCCGGGGAGCCTGCCCTACCGCCCGGTGATCGCTCCAGATTCGCCGACGCTCCCCTTCGAAATAGACGATGGCGTCAAGGTCTTTCGTCTCACCGCCGAGCTGGTCGTCCGGGAGTTCGCGCCCGGCTTGGTCGTGAACTGCTGGGGATACAACGGTCAGTCCCCCGGCCCGATGATCGAGGCCGTCGAGGGCGACCGCATCCGCATCCTCGTCACCAACAACCTCCCCGTGCACACCACCGTGCACTGGCACGGGCTGCTGCTCCCCAACGGCATGGATGGTGTGGGCGGTCTGACGCAGAAGCACATCCGCCCTGGGCAGACCTTCAAGTACGAATGGACCATCCGCGGGCACGGCACCTACATGTACCACCCGCACTTCGACGAGATGTTCCAGATGGGGCTGGGGATGATGGGCCTGTTCATCGTCCACCCACGTGAAGCCCGCGAGCCGCGCGTGGATCGCGATTACGCCATCATCCTCAATGAATGGTCCGTCGCCCCCGGTGCGGCAACGCCCGACCCGACGGAGATGACCGCATTCAATCTGTTCACGTTCAACGGCCGCGTCTTCCCCGGCACGTCACCGCTCCTGGCACGCATCGGCGAGCGGGTGCGCATCCGCATCGGCAACCTGAGCACGACCAACGCGCACCCCATCCACCTGCACGGGTACTCGTTCAAGGTCACCGGCACCGACGGCGGCCCGATCCCCGAGTCGGCGCAGTGGCCCGAGGTCACCGTGAACGTCCCCACCGGAGCGACCCGCGACATCGAGTTCATCGCCGACAACGAGGGCGACTGGGCCTTCCACTGCCACAAGGTCCACCACTTGATGAACGGCATGGGGCACAACCTGCCCATCGTTCTTGGCATGAACACCGACGAGGTGAACGCTCGACTGGCCAAGGTCATGCCCGGGGCGATGCCCCTCTCGGTGGGCATGGGCCACATGATGGAGATGGGCCGCCCAAAGAACACGATCGGCAGCAGCACCGAGGGGCCGTTCGATGAGATCGACGCGGGCGGGATGTTCACGGTCCTGAAAGTCCGGAAGGATCTGGCCGAAGGAGCCGACCCGGGCTGGTACGAGCACGCAACAGGGACGGTCGCAGAACCGGTGTAAACCCGCGGTGAACCTGCTGGCATCCGCCGACGTACATACTCCGGGGGAGTATACTCTACTCCAAGGAGTTCAGCATGAATACGACGACTCAGGACGTTCGAACCACCCAACTCGCGATCGACGGCATGACCTGCGGGCACTGCGTGCAGGCCGTGACCAAGGCCCTCTCCGGCGTGCCCGGAGTCACGGTGAAATCGGTGGCGGTGGGATCGGCGGTGATCGAGACGGCGGACGGGTGGGCCGCGGGCAAGGCCGTGGCCGCGCTCGACGAGGCCGGGTATCCCGCGAAGGCCGTGGGCGCCGCCGCGGCCGCATCGGCGCCGATGCCCGCGAAGTCGGGCGGGTGCTGCGGCGGCGGTGCCCGCAGCACGGCGGCCAACCAGGCGCCCGATGCCAAGGCTTCCGGCGGCTGCTGCGGGTGAGTGCGGGTGCGAGCGATCAACCAAGGAGCGAAGTCGATGGCCAGGAGCAAGACGAGCACACACAGCGCCCGGCGCGCCGCTCGCCCGGCGCTGAACGGCGCGGCGTGCGGGTGCAATCCCGGGGCGGGTTCTGTTGCAGGTCAGACCCGCGATGGGGTCGGCCCCGGGGCGCACGCGGTCGGAGTGGATGCGGCCATCAAGGCCGCGAACCTGAAGCACCTCAAGCGGATCGAGGGGCAGGTGCGCGGCATCGCTCAGATGATCGAGGAAGACCGCTACTGCACCGACATCATCCAGCAGGCGGCGGCGGTGCAGGAGTCGCTGCGCTCGGTCGCCAAGAACCTGCTGCGCAACCACCTCACGCACTGCGCCGCGGCCGCGATGAGCGAGGATGGGCCTAAGCGCGATGACATGATCGAGGAACTGCTGGAACTGGTCGGCAGGGTGGCGCGGTAGGTCGATGCGAAGGCGAGGTCAACATGAGTTGCAACTGTGGATGCCATCATGACCAACCGCCGGCGACGGGTTGGCGGAAGTACATGCCCTTGATCGTCGGCGCGGTGGTGGTCGTGGCGCTCATTGCCGGGGCGGTGCTCCAGCGCGAGAGCCCGGAGAAGTCGGTGTCGAGCTCGCCCGCGGGGCGGACGACGCCCGCGGCCGCGCCCTGAGATCGGCCCGGAAGATGAAGGACGACGAATGACGAACCTCCACGAACACCACCACGCCGGCGAGGCAGCACCGACGGAGACCACGGCCCCGAAGCCCATAGAGCGGGCCGACCTGCCCATCGAGGGGATGACATGCGCCTCGTGCGCGAACCGGATCGAGAAGCGGCTGGGCAAGCAGCCCGGGGTCGAGTCGGCGAGCGTCAACTTTGCCACCAGGGTGGCCACCGTGAAGTACGACCCGGCGGCGACCGGGCCTGAGGCACTCGCCAAGGCCGTGGACGACATCGGGTACAAGGCGGTTGTGCCCCCGGTCAGACTCGGTACGGTGAATCCCGCCCACGGTCACGCGGGCCACGATCACGCAGCGATGCTCGCGGCACAGACAACGGGGGAGCACGCGGGGCACGCGATGAGCGGTGGTGCGGAAGGCGAGGATCACTCGGCCCACATGAATGTGGGCGAAGCGGAGACGAGGCGACTTCTGATCAAGATGGTTGTGGGCGCGGTGCTGTCGCTCCCGGTGCTGGTCATCGCCATGTCGCACGGAAAGATCGAGGCGTTCAACGTCCCGTGGATCAACTGGCTCCAGCTCGCGCTCACGACGCCGGTCTTGTTCTGGTGCGGGTGGCAGTTCTTCCGCTCTGCATGGAAGGGCCTGCTTCACTTCAGCGCCAACATGGACACGCTTGTGGCTTTGGGCACCGGCGCGGCGTACCTCTACTCGCTTGCGGCGACGATCTGGCCGGGGTTCTTCGCGGGAGTAGGAGGGACCGCGGCGCACGGCGAAGTGGCGATGGGCGGCATGACGATGGTCCCGGTCTACTACGAGGCCGCGGCGGTCATCATCGTCCTGATCCTGCTGGGCAAGTACTTCGAGGCCCGGGCGACGGGCCGGACGAGCGCGGCCATCAAGCGGCTCATCGGGATGCAGGCCAGAACGGCTCGCGTCATGCGAGACGGCACCGAGCAGGATGTGCTGATCGAATCCGTGGTCGTGGGCGACCGCGTGCTGGTGCGCCCCGGCGAGAAAATCCCCGTTGATGGGAACGTTGAGAGCGGCCAGTCCGCAGTGGATGAGTCCATGCTCACCGGCGAGAGTGTGCCGGTCGAGAAGGCGGCGGGAGACAATGTCTTCGGCGCGACGATGAACACCACCGGCGCTCTTCGGCTGGTCGCGACCAAGGTCGGGGCCGACTCGGCACTACAGCAGATCGTGCGGCTGGTGCAGGAGGCCCAGGGCAGCAAGGCCCCGATCGCCCGCCTGGCCGACAAGATCAGCGGCGTGTTTGTTCCCATCGTGATCGCCATCGCACTCGTGACGTTTGTGGTCTGGTGGTTTGCCTCACCGGCAGAGTCGCGCCTAAGCATGGCGCTGGTCACGGCCGTCTCCGTGCTCATCATCGCGTGCCCGTGCGCCCTGGGGCTGGCAACGCCGACGGCGATCATGGTCGGCACGGGCCGTGGCGCGGAGAAGGGCATTCTCATCAAGGGTGGCGAGGCTCTGGAGACCGCCCACAAGCTCACCGCCATCGTGCTCGACAAGACGGGCACCATCACTCACGGCAAGCCCGCCGTGACCGACATCATCCCGGCACCCGGGGGGACGCTCGATGAACGCGAGTTGCTGCGATTGGCCGCATCAGCGGAGCAGCACAGCGAGCACCCGCTTGCAGCGGCGATCGTGCGTGAGGCCACGGCACGCGGTCTGTCGCTCGCCGAGCCCATCGGCTTCCAGGCCGTGGTCGGGCACGGCGTCGAGGCCACGGTTGACGGGCACGCGGTGCTGGTCGGCAAGGCGGCGTTGCTGGCTCAGCGCAGTATCCCGTCCGCACTGGCGGAGAAGGCCGCTGCTCTGGCGGGGATGGGGCGCACGCCCATGTTCGTCGCCGTAGACGGCCGCGAAGCCGGGGTCGTGGCCGTCGCCGACACGGTGCGGCCGGAGTCGAAGGAGGCCATCGCCACGATGCACGCGCTCGGGCTCCGCGTGGTCATGATGACCGGCGACAACCAACGAACGGCCGAAGCGGTCGCCTCGCAGGTCGGCGTCGATGTGGTCTTCGCCGACGTCCTGCCCAAGGACAAGGCGGACAAGGTCAAGGCCCTCCAGGCCGAGGGTCACGTCGTGGGCATGGTCGGCGACGGCATCAACGACGCCCCGGCGCTCGCGCAGGCCGACGTGGGTCTCGCGGTCGGAACCGGCACCGACGTTGCGATGGAGTCTGCGGACATCACGCTCATGCGGGGCGACCTGCGGGCCGTGCCCCAGGCCATTGCCCTCTCGCACGCCACGATGCGGACGATCAAGCAGAACCTCTTCTGGGCGTTCATCTACAACGTCGTCGGCATCCCCATCGCGGCCGGCGTGCTGTTCCCGTTCACGGGATGGCTGCTCTCACCGATTATCGCAAGCGCGGCGATGGCGTTCAGCAGCGTGAGCGTGGTGCTCAACAGCCTGCGGCTGGCACGCGGCAATGCGACCTGAGCGATCGAGGCCGATGAGAAAGACGCGCCCCCACACACGTGCGTCGCGGCTGGGAGCAAGGCGTGATGAACGCCTCACTCGTCGTCGAGCGTGGGCAGAGCGCCGTCGGTCGCTTCGTCCCATTCAAGGGCGTAGCGCTCGGCGATGTCCTCGAGGTCGTGCTCGGTGAGGTAGTCGGCCGTCTTGCGCTCTTGGCAGGCCGCGACGGTTCGGGCGAGGTCCGTCCACTCCTCGATCGTGACCATCCGGTCCTGCCGCGCTCCGAGCAGGTAGAGCGCGGCCTGCAGCACGGCATCGAGTTGGGCTTGGGTCGGCGCGGGCTGCGGGGCGGGGGTGGCGCTCATGGCTCAGGCTCCCTTCCCCGCGACGAAGACGCCGCGTTCGTGCTTCTTGAAGCGGGCGGCGGTGCCCTTGGCGGCGATCTCGCGGATGATGGCGGCGTAGAGCGTGGCCTCGGGCGTCTTACCGCCGGGGCTGGTCCAGAGTTTCTTGGCCTCCATC
>ERZ761602.3027-NODE-3027-length-24867-cov-5.537845_pt1 | contig 24867 bp, 17 predicted proteins | sample MGYA00512165_ERZ761602 | MGnify/ENA primary metagenome ERZ761602 (study PRJEB28899, sample SAMN02445085) | bioreactor sludge metagenome | biome: EBPR sludge; isolation source: Thorneside wastewater treatment plant | place: Australia: Brisbane, Thorneside...
CGCTGTCCGACGCCACCGACATCCGCGTGGTGGGCGAAGCCGGCGACTACGGCGAGTTGCGTGCGCTGATGCGCAACCTCTCGGCCGCACCCGGCAAGGCCGTGCCCTGCGACGTGCTGGTGCTGGACATCAACCTGCCCGGGCGCAGCGGGCTGGACGTGCTGCACGCGCTGAAGGACGAGGCCAACCCGGTGAAGGTGCTGATCGTCAGCATGTACCCCGAGGACCAGTACGCGATCCGCGCGCTGCGCGCCGGCGCGCACGGCTACGTCAACAAGGGCGGCGACCCGCAACTGCTGGTGCAGGCGGTGCGCACCGTGGCGCAGGGGCGCAAGTACGTGACGCCCGAGATCGCGCAGATGTTGGTGGAAAACCTGAACGCCCCGGCAGCCGGCCAGCCGCACGAGAAGCTGTCCGACCGCGAGCTGCAAACGCTGGTGATGATCGCCTCGGGCAAGCGGCTGAGCGACATCGCCACCGACCTGGTGCTGTCGCCGAAGACGGTGTCGGTGTACCGCGCGCGGGTGCTGGAGAAGCTGCAGCTGGCGAACAACTCGGAGTTGACCGTCTACGCGATTCGCAATGGGTTGGTGGGGAGTTGAGGGGGATGCCTATTCGCTTCGAAGGCATCCTCAGCTCCTGGAACGACGACCGTGGCTTCGGCACCATCGAATCAACACAAGGAGGCGAGCCCATCTTCGTCCATGTGTCCGCATGGCCGAGAGCTTCGGGGCGACCGCAGGTGAAGCAAGCAGTTTCTTTCGCGGTCGAGTCGGGCCCGAAGGGCAAACGAGCGAAGAACGTCCAGATCGCAAAGACGCGGCGAGTTGCCAGGCAAGCGCAGAGATCGGGACCGGCGCAACGGGGTGCGGCCACACTCATCGCCATGCCAGCCTTCCTGGCTGTCTTCGCGGTTGTCGCAGTTGTCTGGAAACCGCCGCTGTGGGTGGCTGGCCTCTACGTGGCGGCGAGCGTCGTCACCTTCATCGCCTACGCTGCTGACAAGTCGGCCGCCGCAAGCGGCGCTTGGCGCACACAGGAGAGCACCCTGCACCTGCTCGCGCTGGCGGGCGGCTGGCCTGGTGCGCTGCTTGCCCAGCAGTTTCTGCGCCACAAGTCCACCAAGCAGCCGTTCCGGCAAGTCTTCTGGGCAACTGTCGCGCTCAACGTGGTTGCTCTCGTCGTGCTGGCCTCACCGCTTGGTCGCCGAATGCTGGGAGTGCAGTGAGGTCCAACTCCAACGCCGACCTCTGGATCCGAGCGAGTCGTGAACTGCCTCAGCGCCGGGCGCGCTAGACTGATCCGCAATCTTGGAGCCAACATGCCCGATACGGTCGCAGACTTGGTGCAGCGCGGGCGGGCATTGCCCCGCGAAGAGCGTGAGGATCTCGTCGAGCAGTTGCTCGAATCGTTGAACGAGTCAGCCGCGCAGGAACTCGACTCCACCTGGAAAGCCGAGATCGCAAGGCGTCTGGCCGAGTACGACAGCGGGGCGGTTGCCGCAATCGACGCAGAGGAAGTCTTCGCCAAGGCCGAACGTCTGGCGCGGTGACCAAGGTTCGCTTCCTTCCGGCAGCCGAGATCGAGTTGCTTCGCGAGACCGCGTACTACTCGAAAGCCCGCTGCGGCACGGGTGTTCGGTTCAACGAAGTGGTGCGCAAGGCGGTGCTTCTCGCCGTTCACCACCCGCACGGCGGTGCGCCATCGCATGGACAGACTCGGACCATGCTCGTAAAGGGTTTTCCGTTCAGCCTGGTCTATCGGGCGTCGGAGAGCGAGCTGCTCGTGGTGGCCCTTGCGCCGCATCGCAAACGTCCGTACTACTGGCAGCCACGCGTGAGGTGACTGCTGATCTGCCGATCCCCGGCGCCGAATGTCTGGCGGCACAGCGGGAGCTGCGGGCAGCGATCAGAAATACGCCAGCATCCGCTCCAGCGCCATCGTGAACGGCTGCTGCAGCAGCGGCAGAGTCATCAGGATGCCCAGCAGTCCCACGCCCAGCGTGATCGGGAAGCCGATGGCGAAGACGTTGATCTGTGCGGCCACGCGCGAGATCACGCCCAGCACCAGGTTGACGAACAGCAGCATCGCCACCATCGGCAGCGCGATCCACAGCCCGGTGGCGAAGATCATCGCGCCCCATTGATGCGGCAACGTCTGGCTCAGGAAGGCGAAGGGTGCGTCGCCCGCCGGAAAGGTCTTGAAGCTGTCGACCAGCGCGGCAATCACCAGCAGGTGGCCGTTGATGACGATGAAGAGGAATCCGACCACCGCGCCGAAGAAGCGGCTGGTGGCGGTGGTCTGGCTGGCCGTCACCGGGTCGAAGAAGCCGGCGAAGTTCAGCCCCATTTGCAGGCCCACCACTTCGCCGGCCATCTCGATGGCGGCAAACACCAGCCGGACCGCGAAGCCCAGGCTGATGCCGATCAGCAGTTGTTGCAGCACCAGTCGCAACGCCAGCGCCGAGTCCAGCGGCACCGTGGGCGGCGGCGGCAGCGACGCCTGCGCGGCCAGCGCGATCAGCGCCGCGATGCCGATGCGCACGCGTGTGGGCACCACGCGCGTGCCCAGCAGCGGCATGGACGACAGCAGCGCCAGCGCGCGCAGGAAGGGCCACAGTAGCGGCGTGATCCAGTCCAGCAGCTGGGCTTCGCTGAAGCTGATCACCGCGCCGGGCCGAGTGTCAGCCGACCGCGCCAGGAATGGCCTGCAGCGTGCGCTGCAGGTACTCCACCAGCGTGCTCATCATCCACGGCCCGGCGAAGGCCAGCACCAGCACCGCGGCCACCACCTTGGGCACGAAGGACAGCGTGGCTTCGCTGATCTGCGTGGCGGCCTGGAAGATGCTGACCACCAGCCCCACCGCCAGCACCGTCAGCAGCACCGGCGCGCTCACCAGCAGCAGTTGCATCAGCCCTTCCTGGCCGATCGTGAAGACCTGCTGCGCGTTCATCGCTTGGCCGCCTCAACTGGCAAAGGACGAGGCCAGCGAGCCCAGCAGCAGGTTCCAGCCGTCGGCCAGCACGAACAGCATCAGCTTGAACGGCAGCGCCACCAGCACCGGGCTCAACATCATCATGCCCAGGCTCATCAGCACGCTGGCCACCACCATGTCGATCACCAGGAAGGGGATGAAGATCAGGAAGCCGATCTGGAACGCGGTCTTCAGCTCGCTGGTGACGAAGGCCGGCAGCAGCACGCGCAGCGGCACTTCGTCGCCCTTGACCTCGGCCGGCAGCTTGGCCAGCCGTGCGAACAGCATCACGTCGGCTTGGCGTGTTTGCTTGAGCATGAACTCGCGCATCGGCTGCTCGCCGCGCTGCAGCGCCTCGTCGAACGCGATCTGGTTGGCGGCGAAGGGTTGGTACGCCTGCTCGTACACCCGGTCCAGCGTCGGGCTCATGACGAAGAAGGTCAGGAACAGGCTCAGGCCCACGATCACCTGGTTCGGCGGCGCGGCCTGCGTGCCCAGCGCCTGGCGCAGCAGGCTGAGCACGATGACGATGCGCGTGAAGCCGGTCATCAGCAGCAGCACCGCCGGCAGGAAGCTCAAAGCGGTGAAGAACAGCAGCGTCTGGACCGGCACCGAATAGCTGGTGCCGCCCGCGCCCTGGCCCACCACCAGCGGCAGCCCCGGGCCGGCCTGCGCCGCAGCGGCAGCGCTGGTGGCCAGCAGCGCAGCGGCGATCAGCGCGCGCATCGTCAGGCGTCGCGCTTCAGCCGCGTCAGCAGCTGCGCGAAGGCGGTGCCCTGGTCGGCGGCCGGCGCCGGCGGCGGCGGATCCTGCGCGGCCATGGTGTGCAGCGTGTGGATCGCCTGCGGACTCACGCCCAGCACCAGCCAGCGCCGTGCTGCGCCCTGGCCGACCTCGACGATGGCCACACGCTGCGACGCCGACAGCGGCAGCATCGCCACGTGGCGCAGCGGCCCGCTGGCGCTGCCCGCGCCCAGCGGCGTGCGCTTGAGCAGCCACAGCGCCAGCGGGATCAGCACGACGATCGCGCCGAACCACAGCAGCGGCGTCAGGCTTTGCGACATCAGGTGCGGCTGAGTCTGCGCAGCCGCTCGCTGGGCGTGACGATGTCGGTCAGCCGGATGCCGAACTTGTCGTTGACGACGACCACCTCGCCCTGCGCGATCAGGTAGCCGTTGACCAGCACGTCCATCGGCTCGCCGGCCAGCGCGTCGAGCTCGACCACCGAGCCCTGCGCCAGCTGCAGGATGTGCTTGATCGGGATCTTGGTGCGCCCCAGCTCGACCGTCAGCTGCACCGGGATGTCCAGGATCATGCTGATGTCGTTGCCCGCGCCCGCGGCGCCGCCGGTGGTCGGCGCGAAGTTGGCGAAGGTGGCCGCTGCGACGTTGTCGCCGGCCACTTCGCTGGCGACCTCGTGCGCCTGCGGCGCATCAGCGTCCAGGGCCGAGGCCCAGTCGGCGGCGTTGGCTTCGTCGTCGGACATCGGTGCGGCCTGCTCAGCGGACATTCATCGTCTCCCCCAGCCAGCCCAGCTTGGAGCCGGTCAGCAGTTGGTCGACCTTGATCGCGTAGTGCTTGTTCGAGGTGCCGTAGTGGCAGTCGAACACCGGCACGCCGTCGACCTTGGCCTGGATCACCGGGTCCAGGTCGAGCTCGACGAAGTCGCCGGGCTTGAAGGACAGCAGCTGTTCCACCGTGGCCGGCGCCGTGGCCAGCGTGGCCACCAGCTCCACCTGCGCCGACTGGATCTCGGTCTTCAGCAGCTGCACCCAGCGCCGGTCGGGCTCGCCGGCATCGCCCTGGCTGGTCGAGTACAGCACGTCGCGGATCGGCTCGAGCGTGGAGTACGGAAAGCACAGGTTGATCGAGCCGGTGCTGTCGCCGATCTCCAGCGTGAACGCCGCGCTGACCACCATCTCGCTGGGCGAGGCGACGTTGGCGAACTGCGGCTGCATCTCGGCGCGCTGGAACTCCAGCTCCAGCGGATAGATGCCCAGCCACGACTTGCGGTACTCGGCCATGATGGTCTGCAGCAGCCGCAGGATCACGCGCTGCTCGGTGGGCGAGAACTCGCGGCCCTCGATGCGCGTGTGGTACTTGCCGGCGCCGCCGAACAGCGCATCGATCACCGCGAACACCAGGTTCGGGTCGCACACCACCAGCGCCGAGCCGCGCAACGGCTTGACGCTGACGATGTTGAAGTTGGTCGGCACCACGATCTCGCGCAGGAAGGCGCTGTACTTCTGCACCTTGATGCCGCCGATCGACACCTCGGGGCTCTTGCGGATCAGGTTGAACAGGCCGACGCGGATGTTGCGCGCGAAGCGTTCGTTGATCACCTCCATCGTGGGCATGCGCCCGCGAACGATGCGTTCCTGGTTGGCCAGGTCGTAGGTCTGCGGCCCGGCGCCCGCGGCGGCTTGCTCCTGCTCGAGCGACTGGGTCTCGCCGGTGATGCCTTGCAGCAGCGCGTCGACTTCGCTTTGGGTGAGGATCTGCTCGTTCATTCGGGCAAGCGCGGCGCCGCGGCCTTACTGGATGATGAAGTTGGCGAAATGCACCGCGCGCACCGGCCGCGCGTCGGCATCGGCGTGGCGCCGCTTGGGCGAATCGGCCGGCAGCGGCTCCAGCCCCAGCGCGCGCTCGGTCTCGCGCAGCACCTCGCCGGCGAGCTTTTCCTTGCCCGCGCGCTCGAGCAGCTCGCTGGATTGCTTGTGCGCCAGCACCATCAGCACGTTGTTGCGGATCGCCGGCATGAAGGCCTTGATGCGGTCGCCCGCCTTGTTGTCGGCCAGCTCCAGCGAGATGCCGATCTGCGCGTAGCGCTCGGCGTCGCGGTCGGCCAGGTTGACCGTGAAGTTGTCCAGCGCGATGAACACCGGCACCGCCTTCGGGTCGCGCCGCTGCGGCGCGGCGGCACCGTCGGCGCTGAGCTCGGCGGCGGCATCGTCGTCGGCGTGCGCGGCCTGCGACCTGGCCTTCAGCCACCACAGCATGCCGCCGCCGGCCACCGCGGCCAGCAACAGCAGCAGCGCCAGGGCGATGATCAGCTTCTTCTTGCCGGCCTTGGCGGGCGCTGCGCCATCGGCGGCCGCGGCAGTGGACATGGAACCTCCGGGTTGGCGGACGCGGCACGCCACCCGTCGGGGCGCGTGCAGCTCATCTGCGGACGATTATTCAAACCGTCCGGCGCGGAGGAAGGCGCAATAAGCGGGCTAAAGCCGGCCGTCTCGCGGCACCCGGGTGCCGTCAGCCGGCCGGCATCCAGTTGCCGTGGAAGCCCATCGGGATGGCGTGCGCAATCTCCACCACCGCCGCCGGCTCGCCGCAGAAGCGTTGCGTGTCCAGGATGACGAACTCGCTGCGCTGGCGCTCGAGGTCGAGCACGTAGCCCATCAGCCAGCCGTCGCCCTCGGCCGCTTGCGCGTGCCGCGGCTGGAACACGAACTCGCTGGCCAGCCGGCCGGCGCCGAAGTCGTGCACGCGCCGGCGTCCGTCCTGCAGGTCGTGGTGGATGAGCAAGCGCCCGGGCAGGAACTCGCCGCTGCCGTCGTCGTTGAGCTGCACCGTCCAGGCGTGGCGGTAGGGCTTGCCGATGTAGCGCTCGTCGGGGCGCGGGAACTCCTGCGGCTGCGCGTCGATCACCCGCCGCGCGACGCGGCGCGCGCCCAGGTCGATGGTCCAGCGCTCGAACTTCGACCCGCCAGCCGAAGGCCCGATGCGGCTGGCCTCGAACATCGTCGGGTGCGCGACCACGTCCAGCGTGATGCTGCCGTCGGCGTTCTCGAAGGCGTTGCAGGGGTGGAACACGTAGCAGGGGTCGACCTCGCACCAGACGATGTCGCGCCCCGGCGCGGTCTTGCCGAGCACGCCGACGCGCGCCTTGTGCTGCGGATTCCAGGCGTAGGGAAAGCCGTAGCCGGCCAGGTAGCTGGACATCGAGAAGGTCACCGGCAGGTCGAGCACGATCACGTAGCGCTCGGTGATCATGCAGTCGTGCACGCTGGGGCCGTGCTGCACGGCGATCGGTTCCTCGCGCTGCACGCGGCCGTCGGCGCCGACGACCACGTGGCGCAGCGTCTTCAGGTCGATCGCTTCGTAGCAGATCGCGTGCATCGCGCCGCTGGCGGTGTCCAGGTGCGGGTGCGCCGAGAACGAACCCTTCAGGCTGCCGCCGAAGGGGTCGTGCGCCACCGTGTCGAGCACGCCGTCGAGCTGCACCGGCCAGCCGCCGGCCTCCACCAAGGCCCACGGCTTGCCGGCGATGGACAGCACGTTGGTGTTGACCGTGTCGCTGAAACGGCGCGGCCCGGGCTTGGGCGGCTCGCCCAGCGCCTGGCTCACCTGCGTCGAGCGGATCCAGCGGTTGCGGTACCACAGCGCGCGGCCCGCCTGCAGGCGCACGCCGTGCACCATGCCGTCACCGGTGAACCAGTGGTGCTTGGCCGGGTTCACCTCGACGATCGGGTTCGGCCCGATGCGTGCATAGCAGCCGTCCAGCTCGGGCGGGATCGTGCCGCGCACCGTGGGCAGCTCCAGCGTGAACTCGCTCTCCAGCGGCTGGTTCGGCCCGCTCAGGTAGGGGTTGGGCTGGCCCTGCGCCGCCATGCGCTCGCGGTTGAAGCGGTGCAGCGCGTTGACGCCGCGCGTGAGGGTGTTGCGGATCGCGTTTTCCAGCGGGCTGGCCATCGGGTACTCCTTTGTGCGGGTCGTGCAATGTGAACTCTGTTCACATTGATCTGCATCATGCGCCGCGAAGTGAACGCTGTCAACATAGAATTCACCGATGACCGCAAGAGCATCCGCCGCGCCGCGCCAGGCTTACCACCACGGCGACCTGCGCGGCGCGCTGCTCGATGCCGGACTGCGGCTGCTGCGCTCTCGCGACGTCGACGACCTGGGGCTGCGCGAGTTGGCGCGCGAGGTCGGGGTCAGCGCCGCGGCGATCTACCGGCACTTTCCCGACAAGGGCGCGCTGCGGGCGGCGCTGGCCGTCGAGGGCCTGGAGCGGCTGGGCAAGGCGCAGCGCCAGGCGACGCGCTCGGCCGGCGGCGGCAAGGCCGGCTTCCTGGCCAGCGGCTTGGCCTACGTGCGCTTTGCCGTGGACAACCCGGCGCTGTTCCGGTTGGTGTTCAGCGCCGCGCAGCAATGCGACCCGCTGGATGCGCCGGCCGACAGCGTGTCGGCCGCGCTGCGCAACCTGCACCAGGACATCGAGGCGCTGCTGCCGGCCGGCGCCCCGGCGGCCGAGCGCAAGGCCGCGGCGCTGCATGCCTGGGCGCTGGTGCACGGCATCGCGCAACTGGTGCTGGATCGGCAGATCGCGGCCGACTGGCGGCTGATCGAGCGGGTGCTGTCGCGCGTACCGCTGGGCTGATGCGGTCCGCGTTCAGGCTGACAGCGGCAAGCGGCCGTTCCCGGCGCCGCCGGCCATGCTGGCAACGAGCACCATCCTGTCACTGGAGTCGAGCGACACGCACTGCTGACCGCCGACGCGCTACCGCGCGTCTCGTATCCCGTCATTGACACGCGCGCAGCGATCAGCGGCTACCCGCACGGCGCACCAGATCGAAGCGCAGCCCGCTCGCGCCCTCGCCGCGCCCGGTGGTCTTGCTGCGCCCGATCCACAGCAGCGCGCGGCCCGACGCGTCGCGCGCGTAGTTGAAGGCGCGCTTCAACTCGATGCCGTCGCGCGGCACCTCCTCGTCCTCCAGGCGCAGGAAGTCGGTGCTGGTGAGCGAACCCGCATCGGCCGGCGTCAGTCGCAGGATCTCGCCGCGCGGATGGAACATGAAGCCCTGCAGCCCCGCCTGCTCGGGCTTGGCTTCGACGAACGGCGTGCTGCGCAGCCGCGCGATCACGGCCGCGTACTCGGCGTTGCGCGGCTCGGCCAGGCGCTGCGCGTCGACCTGGTAGTGCTGCACGACCACGCCGCGCTGCAGCTGGATCGACCAGTTCAACGGCGTCGCACCCTCGCGCTTGACCGGCAGGAAGGGGATCCAGTGCGCCGCCACCGGCGTGTGCAGCGTGTAGTGCAGCGGCGCGCCGGGCGGCGGCGTCGCGCCGAGCGCGACGCGCAGTGTCTGCGTCGTCGACAGCCGCGTGCTCTCGAAACGCCGCTCCAGCGGCTCGCCTGACGCGCCCTGCACCTTCTTCTCGATGGCCCAGGCGAGGTTGGCCATCTCGTCGCGCATCAGCAGCACGTGTTCGAGCGGCGGGCCTTCGTGCGCGTGCAGCGCCGGGCACAGGAACAGGCAGTCGTCCAGGCGCGGGCGCGGCGCGAAGGGGCTGGGCTGGACCGACATCTCGAACATCGTCCACTGCGTGCCGTCGAGGTTGCGCGCCGGCGGGATCGGCACCTCGATGCCGAAGTTGTCGCGCACGCTGAACTCGGCCACCTTGTACAGCGCGTTCACCGGCAGCGTCACCGGCAGCAGGTACCAGTCGTTGCCGAAGACCAGCGCGTACTCCAGCACCGCCAGGCGCGCGAGGTCGCTCTTGGCCGCGCCGATGGCGCCGACGTTGACGCGCCCGTCCTCGAACTCCCAGTAACGATCGGCCGGCATGCCAGGGTAGCGCGCCAGCGCCGGCAGCGGCTGGCGCTCGGGTTGCCACTCGATCGGCGCCGCGCCGACGATCGGCTGGCCCGGCACCGCCGCGGTGGTGACGACGAAGTCGTCCCAGTCGAGCCGCCCGTCCAGGTACTCCTCGGCCTCGACGCGCAGTTCGGGCTGCACACCGTCGCTGCGCAGGCCGAACGCGTATTCCAGCCGCTGCGGATTCCAGTACGGGCTGGCGCCGCTGGCGCTGCGCGGGTCCAGCGCCAGCGCGTCGACCCAGCGCAGCCAGGCCTGCAGCACGCCGCGCACCGGCGCCGCCGGCGCGATGCCCAAGGCCGCGACGAAGGCCTCGACCTGCGCGTCGTCATCGGCCAGTGGCCGCAGCGCGGCGGCCAGCCGCTCGGCGTCGATCGCGCGGCCATCGAGCAGCCGGTGCCAGACGAAGCCGGCGTTGTCGGCCGCGGCGTCGGCCGGGTCGGCGATGACCGCGGCATACGCGGCGCGCAACGGCTCGATGGCAGCGACCTGCCCCGCCGCGCGCAGCATGCGCATCAGGTGCTGGCCGGCCTGCGCGTTGAGCTTGGGGTGCGCGCCGAGCACGCGCTCTTGTTCGACCATGGCTTCGATCGGCGGCGCCCCGGCGGGCAGCGCCACGTCGGGCACGGCGCCGCTGCGGTGCACCAGCCGCGCCATCGGCACGCCCAGCACGCGCAGTTGCGCGGCCACCGGGCTGCCGGCGTCCTCGCCCTGCAGCTCGTTGAACTGCCACTGCCGCGCCAGCAGCCACAGCGGGTCGGCCACCGGCGCCTGCAAGCCCAGGCTCACGTCGTCGGCAGTGGGCAGCGGCTCCAGCCGCGACCAGGTGGTCGCCGACGGATCGGGCTTGAAGGCCTTGAGGTCCAGCGCCACCACCTTGGCGGCCGCCGCGGAGACCTTGAACACCATGATCGTCGTCCCTTCTCGATGCCGGGGCCGCTACTCGCTGGCGATGGCCTTGCCGGCGGCCATGTGCATGAAGCTCTTGGCCGTGTTCTGGCCGTAGGCGGCGCGGATCGTGCCCAGGTTCAGCTCCACCAGCGTCGCGAAGTCCAGCGACGGCACGTCGCGCCTGAAGTTGTTGGACAGCATCAGCGCCGGCAGCAGCGCACCCAGGCCCTGCAGGTCCTGCGGCCGCACCGCGCGCAGCCGCGCCAGCGCCAGCGCCTCGTCGACCACGCCCAGCAGCTCGTCGAAGCTCCAGCTGTCGGCGCCCGGGTCCGACGGCACCGCCAGCAGCATGGTCTGCGGCGCACGCGCGCCCGGTGCGTCGAAGTGGAAGCTCAGGCCGGTGGTCTCCTCGGTGGCCGGGATCGATTCGCTCCACTCGTCGACGAACAGGCCCGCCAGCGCGTCGGCCGGCGTGGCCGCGGCCAGCGCCTGCGGCGCATGCGCGACCACCGCGAGCACGCCGCGCAGGTCGTCGCCCGGGTCGGGCGGCAAAGCGCCCCAGCGTTTGACCGGCGCCACGCCCGGCGCGCCCATCTGCCACAGCTTGAAGTCCGTGCCCTCGGTGGGCAGCCCTTGCGCCTCGGCCGCGCTGAGCACGTCGGCCAGCAGTCCGGCAGGCTCGTGCACGCAGCCGAGCTTGGGCAGCCAACCGGCGATGGCCAGGTCGTCGCCGTCGAGCAGCGTCGCGCGCGTGGCCAGCGACGCCGCCACCTCGGGCGCATAGCCGCCCAGCGTGAAGGCCGGCAACAGCGGGAACGATGCCCCCAGGATCGCGCGCACGCGCTCGATGGTCTTGCGCACCTGCGCACCGAAGCTGTCGGCCAGCGCATCGGCACGCGGCGCGGCCTGCAGCCGCGCATCGACTTCGCCAAACAGCGCCAGCGCGCGGCCGTAAGCCGCCACCAGCGTGTCGCCGCTGGCAATCTGCGCGCCCTGCGCAGCCGCATCGGCCGCCGGCTGGCTGGCACCGGCACTGCGCCAGCCCAGCGCCGCGGCCAGCGCCAGCGCGGCCTGCAGCGACGCCAGCAGCGCCTGCGTCGCGGCGTCCAGCGGGTCCAGCGTCTGGGCTTCGGGCGGCACCAGGCCGGCGATCGCGTCCTGCACCGCGGCGATCGCCGCCTGCAGCGCGTCCAGCACCTGCGCGGCGCGATCGTCGGCGATCTGCAGCCGCGCCTGCAACTCCGCCAGGTCGACCCCGGCATGGTCGCCGTCGTCGAGCGTGGCCTGGGTCTCGACGCCGTCGCGTGCCAGCACCAGGTCCATGCGGCGCAGCGCGCGCGCCTTGTCCAGCAGCCGGCGCAGCAGCCAGCACATCGACTCGAAGGCCACCAGCCCGAGCGTGCCGGGCGGCGCGCCCGCGGGCGCATCGCCTTCGAGCACCACCGCCATGCGTTCGGCGTCGGCGCCGAAAGCGGCGCGCGCCTGCGCCGACAGCAGCGCACCGAGCCGCTCCTGCAGCGCGCTCTGGCCGCCGTGCTGCTGCGGCTCGGCGCCCAGCACCAGCGCCAGCGGCGACATGCCCAACTCGGCAACCCCCGCCTGCAGCGGCTGGTTGCGGTCCTGCCAACGCAACTGCGGCCGGCCGTCGTAGACCTCGCCGGTGGCCACGCGCTCGAGCACGCGCGCGTGGAAGCGCCAGCGCGCCGGGTCGCCCAGCAGCCGTGCGAGCCAGGCGTTGAGCCGCGGCTCGACCTGCGCCGGCAGGTCCTGCAGCGCGCCCCAAGCGCCGGCGTCGCTGCCCTGCAGCGCGACCACCACGCGCTGCGTGTAGCCGCGCGTCGAATGCGGTGTGCGCACCACGCGCGGCTCGGGCGGGCGCGTTTGTTTGTCCAGCACCGACATCGCCGCGGCCGAGCCGTCGAGGTTGCCGCCAACCAGCTGGTACACGCTCTCGGCCAGCAGCAGGTCCGATACCGAATCGAGCAGGTCGACCAGGTCCTTGATGAAGGCTTCGGCCTTGGCGTGGTCGGCCGCGGGCACCGCCGGCGGCCTGAGCGCGGCCAGGCCCTTCAAGCGGTATTCGCTGATCAGCCGCACACCGTCGAGCACGTCGCGCGCGGCGATGTTCTCGCCGCTCTGCGGCCCCGGGCCGACGGCCTTGAACGGGAACTGCCGCCGGTAGTCCAGGATGTGCTGCGACAGGTCGTGGTCGCGCAGCGCGCGCTCGAAGCGGTAGCCGAGCAGTGCGGCCATCGACTGCCCGTTGGCCACGCCTTCGAGCAGCCGCTTGGCGCGCTTGACGCGGTGCGAGCGCAGGTCGATGTCGAAGGCGCCGCCGGCTTGCGCGCGGTTGGCCAGGTGGCCGCTGCGCAGCACCGCGGCGGCGGTGGCCTGCTGCAGCGACGGCGCGTGCACGTAGCCCTGGCTGTCGGCGCTGCGCTGGTCGCGCAGCCGGGCGTCGGGCATCAGGTTCTCGACCACGCCGAAGGCGCCCAGATGCAGCCCGGTGGGGGCGCGCTCGCGCATGCCGTCCAGCCGCTTGGTGGCCAGCGACGTGATCCAGGCGTCGAGCCGGTGCGCGCTTGAATCCAGCGTGGTGCGCAGCGCCAGGTCCAGTTCGCCCACCGTGCGCTGCTGCAGGAATTCCAGGCTCTCGCGGAAGGTGGCGATGTTGTGCAGCGGCTCGGGCCACTGGCCGACGAGTTCGCCGAGCCGGCTGCCGATGAACTGGGCCACCGACTGCGCGCCGGTGGTGCCCTGCAGCTGCAGCCCGAGCAGCGCACTGGCGTGGCCCACCTGGAACTGGTCGCCCACCGCGGTGACGCTGTCCACGCCCACGTACTCGGCATAACGCATGCCGCGCGCCGCGGTCTTCAGCGCCGCCGACAGCAGCGGCGACTTGTCGAGGTGGCCGTAGAACAGGCTGCGGCCGCTGGCCAGCACTTCCTCGTCAGCGGCGAAAGCGAGCAGCGCCTCGAGCAGGCTCTCGGCGTCTTGCATCTGCAGCAGCGCGGCGCGCGGGTCCTGCGCTGGCGTGGACAGCAGTTGCACCAGCGCGGCGATGAAGTCGCGCGCCAGCGGCTGCGCCGGTGCCAGCTCCTGCTTCGGGTTGGCCGGGTCGCGCTGCACCCAGGCCACCACGTCCAGCGAATGGGGCTTCGGCAGCACGCCGCACAGCGCAACGAAGGGCAGCTTCGACGGCTTGCCGTTCAGCAGGTCGGCAACCATCCAGCCGTTGATCAAGCGCTGCGACAGCGCCGCCTCCTTCAACTGCGGGTCGTTCTCGACCGCGGTCGGGCCCGCCACCTGGTGGAAGCGTTTGGCCACCGACCACGGCTGCATCGCCAGCACCTGGTGCAGCGTTTCGGCCCCGGGGTTGCGCATCGTCGGCACGCGCGGCAGCGCCGCCTGCCAGAACTCGCGCAACCACTGCAGCACCTGCAGCAGCTCGCGTTCCAGCGCCGAGTTCGGCGCGGGTTGGTAGCCGCGTGCCGTCAACGGCAGGATGCCGTAGGGCTGCTTGCCGATGCGCAGCGCCGACAGCGGCCCGCTGGGGCGCAGGTAGCGCACCGCGTGGGCGCGCAGCGTGGCGATGGCGTCGTCGTCGATCAGCGACTCGGCCGCGCTCACCGGGTTCCAGAAGTAGCGCAGCGTGTAGCCCAGCGTCGCGCTCCACAGCGCGTTGATCATGTGGCCGGCGCTGGCGCCTTCTTGCAGCGCGGCGCCGGGGGTGCGGGTCGCGTCGAAGCCGGCGCTGCCTGCCGGTGGCGGCAGGCCCAGCAGCAGTTGCAGCCGCGCGCCGGCACCGGCCAGTTCGTCGGCCACCAGCGGCACCGCCTGGCCCAACGGCGCCTGCGCGATGGCTTGCGCCTGCGCGTCGGCGGCCACCGGGTCCAGCGCCGCGGCCACGTCGCCGGCATCCGACGCGAAGCCGGCGCGCGCACCGGCGGTGTTGTTGGTCGGCGTGCCCTGCGCAACGAACTTCAGGCCCTGGCCGTGCTGGTGGTTGTGCAGCAGGTCGGCCACCAGCGCCGCCGCCGACTCAGGCGTTTGCGTCCAGTCCACACCCAGCACCACCAGCCGGTCCAGCCCCTGCAGCAGCGTCGCACCGCGCTTCAGGTCGGCCTGCGTCACGGTGATCGCCATGCCGGCCGCTTCGGCCGCCGCGTAGTCGACCAGCCAGGCGCGCTCGCCGCCGAAGGGATCCCAGGCCTTTGGGTCGGCCACCAGCAGCGGGTCGAACAGCGGCGACATCGGCAGCACGTCGGCCACCGCGCGGCCCCATTTGCGCAGCACCTCGGCGCCGTTGCGAAAGCCCACCGCGACGAAGCGGTCGGGCAGCGCGGCAGCAGTCTGCTCGCGCGCCTCGCCCGAGGCCAGCGGGATCGCCGCGTCGTCGAAGGCCGGCGCCGCGTCGACGCCGATCTGCGCCGCGTTGCTCGGCAGCACGCTGCGCACCAGGTAGGCCGCGCGCATCGGCCCGTACAGCAGCGCCAGCTCCTGCCACGGCGATTCGCTGTCGGCCGGCGCCGCGAAGCGCTGCGCCCAGTAGCGCTTGACCGCCTGCACTTCCTTGGCTGTCAGCCCCGGCTCGTGCTGCACCGCATGCAGCACGTCGGGGTAGATGCGGATCATCAGCCGCGTGGTGGCGTCGTCGTAGCGCGTCTGGATCGACACCGGCATCAGCAGCACCGGGAACTTCGCGTCCAGCGCCTGGAACAGCAGCGCCGGGTCGCGCTGCGCGAGCAGCGCCTCCGACCGCTCGCGCACGCCCAGCAGCCGCTGCTGCTTCAGCGCCGCGCCGTCGCGCGCCGCGGCCGACAGCTTGTCGATCCGCGCCTGGGCGCGCGCCAGCGTGCGCGCGTCGCCGCCGCCGAGGCGCAGCGCGTCGAGTTCGGCCTGCGCCGCGTCGACGCTGGCGCGCGCCTGGCGTGCGGCCTGCTGTTGCTGCGCGAAGGCGGCGCGGGCGCGGGCGATCTCGGTGCGGTTCAGGTCAAGCAGCGGCATGGGTTCTCCGGGCTGCGCGAGTTCGATGGATCAAGTCGCCAGGTCCGGCCCTTCCCAGTAGGCGCGGAATGGCTCTTGCAGCAGCGCCTGGGCAATCTCGGCGGCGGTGGGCGTGGGCGTCAGCCCGGGGAAGGACGCAAACGGCGCTTCGGCCGGCGTGCCCAGCGCGGCCAGCGCGCCGATCGACACGTGCGCGCCGGCCTGAACCTTCAGCTGCGACCACGACAGCGCCTTCCACGGGTTCAGGCCGATCGCCTGGAGCTTCTTGGCGTCGTCGGAGCCGTCGTCGCCGCGCGCGAACACCTCACGCGCCCACGACAGCGCGGCGCGCGGCTGGGCACCGATCCTCGCGCCGCCGCCCGCGCCGGGTGGCGCCTGCGGCACGTCGAAGCCGAAGCGCGGCTCGCTCATCGGCTCCTCGACCACGAAGCACCACTGGCCGATGTCGGCCTTGTCGATGTCGAAGCCGAAGAAGCTGATGTCGGGCGCAATGAAACCGCAGAACACCGGCAGCTGCACGTCGACATCGGCGTCAGGCGGCAGGCCCTGCGCGTTCTTCAGCAGCTGGCTCTTGTCGGGGGCAGCGTTGTTGGCGCGCCGCCAGGCGTAGATGTGGGCGTTGGGGTAGCGCAGCAGCAGCCGGCCCTTGATCAGCAGCGCCACGCGGTCGGGGTCGGCGAGGTTCGGGTCGCTGCGCAGGCCCAGCGGCTGCTTGCCCCATTGGTGGATCGGCTGCATGTCGGGCAGCTTGTCCAGGCCGCCATCGCTGCGGCCCTTGACGCGGTCCCAGAAGCGCTGGAACGGCGTGCCGCGCAGGTCGGTGGGGAAGGCGCGCCACAGCAGCTCGCGGTTCATCTCGAAGTTGGCGCCGACCATGAAGGCGTCGATGAAGAACTGGTTCACCTGCACCAGCATGATCAGCTCGGGCGGCAGCTGGCCGATGCCCGGCATGAAGGCTTCCTTGTCGTACGCGGCCAGCGCGCGGTACATCGGCTCACGCAGCTGCGGGAAGGCCATCACGCGGTCGAACAGCGGTGGAATGACGAAGCGCAGCCGCGCCGCGTCGGGCGCATCCAGCAGGTGCGCGGCGACGAAGGGGCTGGCCTTGCCCAGCGCCGCGCCGGCCAGCGCCACCTGCGACTGCAACCGCGCGCGCAGCGTCAGGTCGGGCAGCGTGCGCGCGCGCAGCACCTGCGCCGACGCCGCGAGCGGGAAGTCGACCACCTGCACCGCCACGCGCATCGCAGCGAACGGTTCGCGCCAGGCCTGCTGCACGCCGCGCACCGCGGTGGCGTAGGCCTTGAGCACCGCGCGCTGGCGCAGCGCCGGCGGCAGCGTGATGCTGAGCACGTTGCGCTCGGGCGGCGGCTCGCCCAGGCGGTCGATCTCCAGCCCGGCGCCGACCTTGAACTTCACCGCGGCGTTGCCGCCTTGCAGGTCGACCGCGTTCGGCGGCAGGTTGGCCACCAGGCTCAGGTTGTCGAAGCGCTGGGCATCGACGCGCGGCATCGAGCCCAGCGTCAGCCCGGCCAGCGCGCCCGCACGGGCGCCGGGGCGCGACGCGGCGCGGCGGCCGTCCAAGCGCAGCAGCGGCTGGGCGACGCGCAGCGCGCCGCTGCGCGCGTCGACCCGCAGCGCGCTGAACTGCAGCGCGCCGCCGGCCTTCTGCGCCTCGACCAGGAAGCCTTCGACACCGCGCTGGCCGAGTGCTTCGACCTGCGCCGCCACCAGCCCCAGGTCGGCCGCGCTCAGCCCCTGCGCGCTGCCGGCCAGCGCGCCGAAGCGCTCCACGTGCACGTCGGTGAACACGCCCTTGGACTGCCCCGCGCGAATCTGCGGCGCCGACACGCCGCGCCCGGCGGCCACCGCGGCGCGCGCCTGCTCGGCCGCGGCCCGTGCGCCGCGCACCTGGCCGGCGCTGATGCGGCCGCGAAAGCCGCGCGCCGCCAGGTCGACCGGCGCATCGTCGGCGCCGGGCAGGTCCAGGCCCTCGAACAGCTTGCTGCCGAGCAGGCCATCGGCAATGAAGTCATTGACCGCGAAGGCCGCCGGCCGCCGGCTCGCGGCGGCCATCGTCTGCAGGTAGCCGCCGGCCAGCGCCGGCAGCCGCTGCAGCGTGCCGGCGCGCATCGCCGCCACGCGCAGCGCGCGCCGCTGCGGGCTGGCGCCGCGGCGCAGCGCCGCATCGACCAGCGCCGCCGGCATGCTGGAACGGTCGAGCTGCCCGCCCAGCGACGCGGTCTGGCCGTTGACGCGGTAGGTGGCCACGCCCTGCGCGTCCAGCGCCTCGATGCGCGGCAGCGCCGGGCCCATCACCTGCAGCAGCCGCTCGGGCGGCAGCGGGTCGAAGTGCTTGATCTTCAACGCGCGCTGCGCCTCGATCGCCAGCCGCGTCAGGTTGAACAGCGTCTCGGCCTTGCGGATCTCGCCGATCTGGTCCCAGCAGGCGTCGACGTAGTCCTCCTGGAACTTGCGCACGACCTCGGCACCGTAGCCGGCAGCGCCGCGGTAGCGCGGGTTCAGGTTCAGGCCGGCCAGCCACCACTGCGGCTGCTGCGCCGGCTGCGCCGTGTGCCGGTTGGCGTGCCAGGCGCCGTACAGCGGCGGCTTGACCTCGATGCGCCGCACCGTGCCGCCGGGCTCGTCGCGCACCGGGTTGTCGACCTGCGCGGCCGGCGTGTTGACGATCGCTGCCAGGCCGTCGGCATGCACCGCTTGCGGCGCCTGGCCGGGCTGGTACTTCAGCGGCACCAGCGCGCCTTCCATCGTCGTCAGCAGGCCCGGCGTGGCACCGTTGAGCAGGTCGTCCACGCTCATCGGCGAGGTGCCGATGCTGCCCAGCAGCGCGCTCGTCTGCGGGTCGTTCTGCCACTTCTTCGGGCTGCGCAGCTTGCGCGCCAGGTACTCGAAGTCGCCTTGCGGCCCGGTGGCGAACTCCCAGTGGTAGTACACCGGCAGCACCACGTCGGCGGCGACGGCGGCGTCCCACGCCGGGGCCAGCGTCTGCATCGCCGCGCCCGCGCCGTCGCCGGCCAGGCCCAGGCCGCGCAGCACGCCGGGCTTGAACGCGGGCACGACGCAGGCGATGTAGTCGGTGTCGGGCTTCAGCCGCCTGGGGCACACCAGGCGCGAGATGTTGCTCTTGGGGTCGCGCTGCAGGTCGGCCTGGATGCCGGCGACGTCGCCGGAGGCCTTCTCGCTGACCACCTGCGCATGCGCCCACGACCACGATTCACCCAGCGGCGGCAGTTCGTCGGCCACGTGCGGCGCGCTGATGCGGATCTGCGGCAGCAGCGCGGGCGCCTGCAGGCGCGGGCGACCGACCTTGGCCGCCTCCAGCACCACCAGCACCAGCCACGGCCGCAGCCGGTCGTCGGCGTTGGCGCGCGCCGGGGTCAGCATCCACGGGAAGTCGGGCGGGTCGAAGTCGACGATCGCCAGGTAGTTGGGCTCGAAGTTGGTGGTGCCGGGACGCGGGTCGGTGCGCACGACCAGCGAGGTGTCGATCGCCACCACGTCGCCGGGGCCGTAGAGCTGCAGCGTCAGCGGCGCGATCGCTTCACCAGCATGCGCGCCGGCAAGCCTGACGCCGACGCTGGCGGTGGCGCGCGCCGGCAGGTGGCCCAAGCTGTCGGCGGCGTCCAGCGCCACCGTCAGGCCGCGCCGCACCCAGGGCAGGAACTGGTAGGAGATGGCCATGTCGCTGCCCCCCGGCTCAGAACGCGGCCTCGAACTGCTCGACCACCTGCGCACCGGCGGCCGCGTCCTCGGCGTGGAAGAAGGAGCTCGCCGCCAGGCCGGTGAGCGCGCTGGCGTTCATCGTGCCCAGCGCGGTGTCGATGGTGGCCAGCGGCGGCGGGTTGACCGCGAGCTTGACCTGCTCCTCGGGCGCGAGCATCTGCTTGCGCCGCTGCGGCGCGCGGCCCGCGGCGCCCATCTCCAGCGCCCAGCTGCGGTGCTGCGCCAGCGTCAGCCCCGGCCGCGCGAGCACGCCGCCGCCGCCCTTTTCGACCGACAGGTTGACCTCCTCGTAGTCGAAGCGCTCGCCCACCGCCGCGCCGAACTGGTAGTCGCGCTGGCCCGCTTCGAAGCCGGCAGTGAGGCGGTCGAACGACGGCTTGCCCAGCAGATCGTCCTCGCTGCGCTTCAAGAACTGCGCGGCCGGGAAGTTGTCGGTCAGCGTCTTGTCGGGCGCCTTCTCGATCGCGCCGAACAGCAGTGTGTCGACGGCGATCTCGCGTTCGCCCTCGATCGAGTCGGAGCCCACCTTGTCCAGCTTCTTGGCCAGCGGCAGGCGCTTTTGCAGGAACTGCAGCACCGCGTTCGGGTGCGCGATCAGCGGCGCGCCCTGGTCGGCGGCGGGCGGCGGCAGCTTGGCGAAGCTGGCGAACGCGTCACCGGCTTGCGCCAGCTGCGCCGACCAGTTGACCGGGTTCTCGAGCTCGGGCTTGAGCGCGCTGACCAGCGTGATCTTGCGCACGATGGTCTCGCGGTCGTCGCCCCATTCCTCGTCGACGTGGAAGCTGAAGTCGGGCAGCGGCCACGGCGTGTGGATCTCGGCGCGGCCGACGATGTGCCAGCGCCCGGGGCCGGCGAGCAGGCCGTAGATGTCGACGCTGGCGAAGTCGATGCCGAAGACCTCGACCCCGGCGAAGACGTGGATGTCGGTCTCGAAGCGGAACTTCGGCACCAGGTAGACGATGGCGTTGAACTCGAAGCCGCCTTCGAAGCTGGCGATGCCGACATCGCCCCACACGCGCAACGCGGCGCCGCCCTGCACCGTGGCCGAGGTCACCGCGAAATAGCCGTCGAAGCTCAGGCCGACGATGCCGATCGAGAACTCGCAGCCCACGCGCTGGAACGGCGCCGGGATGCCGGGCGGGATGTCGGTGAAGCGCGGGTGGAAGCCGCCGGCGCTGATCAGGAAGCTGGGCTTGTCGCCGAAGATCGCGCGGAATGCGAACTGCCCGTGCAGCGAGATGAAGAGCACGCGCGAATCGCGCAGCACGCCGTCGAACCAGATCTGCAGCGGGCTGAACACCACGCCGCCGGCGAAGTCGACCTGCAGCCGCAGGATCGCCAGGCTCTGGTCGACCAGCGGCGGCAACTGCACGATGACCTGGCCGACGAAGACGATCTGGCTCGGCTCGATCAGCAGCCCCACGCGCGCGGTCACCAGGCTGGGCGTGCCCCAGCCCAGTTCCAGCATCGGGCCGATGACGAAGCCGCCCGCCTTGAACGGAAAGATCACGCGCAGCTGGTTGAAGATCTGCGGCGCGTTGGCCACCGGGTTGTGCGGGAACAGGAAGCTGTCGAGCGAGCCGCTGGCCAGGCCGCTGGACAGCGCGTCGATCGAGATCGTGTGCTGCACGCCGATCAGCCCGCCCAGGCCGGTGAGCGTGAAGCCGAAGCCGAGCTGGATCGGCGGCAGGTTGGCCGCGACGATCAGCAGCAGCGACCAGCCCTGCGGGTTCTTGGTGCCCAGCAGCCCGATCGCCTTGACGCCGATCTGCATCAGCTTGATGTCGAGGATGCCGCCGTATTCGCCGCGATCCGGGTCGAAGAGCAGGAAGCCGCCGCCCTTGAGCACGCCCGCGTCGATCGCCAGCCCCGCGCCCGACGGCGGCTTCAGCCCCCAGCCGGCGTCGGCCACGCCAGCCAGCAGGTTGTCCAGCTTCAGCTTGGTGCCGAGCCGGTCGATCGAACCCTGGAACGGCCCGATCTGCACCTGGAACGAGCCCGACAGCTCGACCTCGATCTTGTTCAGCCCGTCGGCCTTGCGCAGCTCGAAGGTCAGGAACGGAATCTGCACCGGCGAGTTCGGGATCGCCTCCAGCGGGATCGTCGCCTTCAGCCCGGTGCCGTCCTTCAGCCTCAACCCGCCGGCGGTGTCGGCGACCAGGCCGAAGGTCAAGGCGACCTCGATCTCGTCGCCGATGATCGCGCCGAGGAAGGGGTCGTCGCCGATCTTCAAGCGCAGCTTGCTGTCTTTCAGGTCGAACTCGAGGCGCGGCTCGAGGTTCTTCAGCACGATCGAGCCGGACAGCTCGCCGATGGCGAAGTGCGTGCCATCGGCCGGGCCCAGCAGCAGCGGCTGCGCCGCGTTCTTGCGCCCGAACTTCAGGCCGAACTCGACGTTGCCGCTGAACGAGGGCTTGGGCAGGCTGGCCGGCAAGGGGTTGAGCGGCGGCAGCTCGAAGCCGAGCACGACCTCGTCGCTGGCGGTGATGCCCAGCGCGAACGGGTCGCCCAGCGCTTCTTCGACCAGCAGCGAACTGCGCAGCCGCGCGAACACCTTCTGCGGATTGGCCACGCCGTCGTAGCCGAGCTGCAGCAGCAGCTTCTTGCTGGCGTCGGCCGACTTGGCGAGTTCGAACTCCTTCGTCACCTGCTCGGCCGGCAGCGGGATGTTGGCCGCCGCGCGCGGCGCGCCCTTCGGCATGCCGGCGTCGGCGCTGTCGCTGCCAAAGGCGCGGTCGATCACCGTGCCCAGCGCCATGATCGCCAGCGCGACGATCGCCTGCGGCTCGGCCACCTGCGCATCGCTGAGCGCGTTGCCGGCCGGGTTCTCGCCCTTGAGGATGCAGACCAGCCGGCGCGCCGGCGGGCGGTTGTCGGGCTCGTCGGCGTCGCCCGAGACGATCAGCAGCAGCTTGGCGATCGAATAGGCCGACGGCGGCTTGCCCGGGTCGGCGCCGAGGATGCGGTCGATCTGCCGCACCACCTTGACCAGGTCATCGAGGTTGGCGTTGCCGGCCTGCAGCGCGGCGATGACCTCGCCCAGCGTCTTCAGCGCGGCCAGCGTCTCGCCGGTGACCAGCGTGGCCAGCGCCAGCGACTCGGCCGCGGCGCGCGTCGCGGCGAAGGCGCTGGGGTCGATGGCGGCGTCGGACTTGTCGAGCTCCAGCCCGAGCCGCGTGCGCAGTGCGTCACCCAGCGGCGTGCGCAGCGCGGGCAGCGGGATCTCGGATTCGAGATGGGTGACCGCCGCCTTGAACCACCTGAAGGCGCGCAGAAAGACCTTGTCCGCCGTTCCCGCCATGCCGTGCTCCCGCCAAGCGGGGCAATGTAGGCAGGCGCCGGGGCGGTGTCACCCCCTAATGCCGACGGCGGTGCGGCGCCGGCTCAGTCGCTCTTGCCCAGCAGCGGGATGGCGCCATCGGCGCCGGTACCCAGCAGCCCGACCTGGGTGTACACGCCGAGCTTGGCGCGCGTGTCGGCGATGTCCAGGTTGCGCATCGTCAGCTGGCCGATGCGGTCGGCCGGGGTGAACGCGCCTTCGACTTTTTCCATGCTCAGCCGCTCGGGCGCGTAGGTCAGGTTCGGGCTCTCGGTGTTGAGGATCGAATAGTCGTTGCCGCGGCGCAGTTCCAGCGTGACCTCGCCGGTCACCGCGCGCGCGACCCAGCGCTGCGCGGTCTCGCGCAGCATCAGGCACTGCGGGTCGAACCAGCGGCCCTGGTACAGCAGCCGGCCGAGCCTGCGGCCGTTGATGCGGTACTGCTCGATCGTGTCCTCGTTGTGGATGCCGGTGACCAGCCGCTCGTAGGCGACGTGCAGCAGCGCCATGCCCGGGGCTTCGTAGATGCCGCGGCTCTTGGCTTCGATGATGCGGTTCTCGATCTGGTCGCACATGCCCAGGCCGTGGCGGCCGCCGATGCGGTTGGCCTCCTCGAACAGCTCCACCGCACTGGCGAAGGTGCGGCCGTTCAGCGCCACCGGCACGCCTTCCTCGAAGCGCACCGTCACCTCCTCGGCCTTGACGGGCACGTCGTCCTTCCAGAAGGCCACGCCCATGATCGGGTTGACGATGCGGATGCCGCTGTTCAGGAATTCCAGGTCCTTGGCCTCGTGCGTGGCGCCGAGCATGTTGCTGTCGGTGCTGTAGGCCTTCTCGACCGACATCTTGTAGTCGAAGCCGTTGGCGATCAGGTACTCGCTCATCTCCTTGCGCCCGCCGAGCTCGTCGATGAAGCGCTGGTCGAGCCAGGGCTTGTAGATGCGCAGCGCCGGGTTGGCGAGCAACCCGTAGCGGTAGAAGCGCTCGATGTCGTTGCCCTTGTAGGTGCTGCCGTCGCCCCAGACGTTGACGCCGTCCTCCTTCATCGCCACGACCAGCGAGGTGCCGGTGACCGCGCGGCCCAAGGGCGTGGTGTTGAAGTAGGTGGCACCGCCGGTGGAGATGTGGAAGGCGCCGCACTGGATCGCGGCCAACCCTTCAGCCACCAGCGAGGCGCGGCAGTCGATCAGCCGTGCGATCTCGGCGCCGTACTGTTTGGCCTTGCGCGGGATGTCGTCGTAGTCGCTCTCGTCGGGCTGGCCCAGGTGGGCGGTGTAGGCGCAGGGGATCGCGCCCTTGGCGCGCATCCAGTGCACCGCGGCGGAGGTGTCCAGGCCGCCGGAGAAGGCGATGCCGACACGCTCGCCGGCAGGCACGGATTGCAAGATGGTGTGGGACATGGCGAACGAGGCTCGATGCGATGGTGGGTTGATTGTCGCAAGGCTGGCCGCCCACCTGGCGCGATGGCACGGCAGGCTGCCGTTGGGGGAAAGCACTGAGCGCCAGCCCCGCCGCGACGCCCGATGCTCGCGGCTTGCGTGCGCGCGGCGCACGCCGCAGCCCCGAGGAGTCCAACGAACATGTCCGACGATCATTCCACCCGCAGCGGCCCGCGCCGCCGCGATGTCACCCTGGGCCTGGCGGCCGGCGCCGCCGCGCTGGCCGCGCCCGCGGTGCTGCGCGCTCAAGCCGCGCCGGTGCGCATCGGCTACGCGATCGCGCGCACGGGGCCATGGACCGGCGGCGCCCAGGTCAGCCAGGAGCCGAACTACATCCTGTGGGCCGAGCAGCTCAACGCCGGCGGCGGGCTGAACGTCAAGGGCACGAAGCGGCCGGTGGAGCTGATCGCGTCGGACGACCGCAGCGAGATCGAGACCGTGGTGCGCAGCTACGAGAAGCTGATGGGCAGCGACAAGGTCGACCTGATCCTGCCGCCGTGGGGCAGCAACGCCAACTTCGCGGTGGCACCGCTGGCCAACCGCCACGGCTACCCGTTCATCGCGCCGACCGCGCTGTCGAAGAAGCTGATTGAGCTGAAGCTGCCCTACTTCTTCCTGATGCTGCAGCAGCCGCAGCCGATGATGAACGCGCTGGTCGAGCTGCTGAAGGCCAACGGCGCCAAGACCGCCGCCGTGATCTACGTCGACGACCTGTTCGGCCTGGAGAACTACGCGGCGCTGAAGGTGGCGGTGGGCGGCAGCGGCATCAGCCTAGTCGAGGAAAAGAGCTACCCGCTGGGCGTGAAGGACTTGAGCCCGGTGCTGCGCGGCATCAAGGACAAGAACCCCGACGTGTTCATCGCGCTGTCGTACCCGCCCGACACCATCCTGGCCAGC
>ERZ761602.3028-NODE-3028-length-24853-cov-5.448544_pt1 | contig 24853 bp, 27 predicted proteins | sample MGYA00512165_ERZ761602 | MGnify/ENA primary metagenome ERZ761602 (study PRJEB28899, sample SAMN02445085) | bioreactor sludge metagenome | biome: EBPR sludge; isolation source: Thorneside wastewater treatment plant | place: Australia: Brisbane, Thorneside...
GTACCGCGTACGGGAATCGAACCCGTGATTCATCCGTGAAAGGGATGCGTCTTAACCCCTTGACCAACGCGGCATATCCTGTTTTTGGGGAGTGCAAAGATAGGGGGGCAGCACTTTACAGCCAAAAAAATCTAACAATAACTTATTTAACAATTACATGTGATTAAAATCATGTGGCTGGCATCTCATTTTTCACCGTAAAAAGGCTAACTTTACACCCTCAAAAAAGTTCTTACTTAAACAAAAATCTATAAAAACTATGAGCAAAGTAAAAGTTGCCATTAACGGTTTCGGCAGGATCGGACGTTTGGCATATCGTAAAATTTACGATCAGGAAGGAATTGATGTTGTCGCTGTAAACGACCTTACAAGCCCTAAGGTGTTGGCACATTTGTTGAAATATGATTCAGCTCAGGGCCGTTTTGATAAAGATATTACCTACACTGACGATACCATTACTGTTGACGGCGACGTGTTAAAGGTTTACGCACAAAAAGACCCTTCTCAAATTCCCTGGAAAGACCACGACGTGGATGTGGTTCTCGAATGTACAGGGTTCTTCACCGACAAAGCAAAAGCTGAAGCTCACCTGGCTGCCGGCGCAAAAAGAGTTGTTATCTCAGCTCCTGCAACTGGCGATTTGAAAACCGTTGTTTTCAACGTGAACCACGATATTTTAGACGGTAGCGAAACTGTGATTAGTGGCGCATCTTGCACCACCAACTGCCTGGCTCCAATGGCGAAAGTATTGGATGAGCAATTCGGTATCGAACTCGGCATCATGACAACCATTCACGCTTACACAAACGACCAGAATACTTTGGATGCCCCTCACGCAAAAGGCGACTTGAGAAGAGCTCGCGCAGCCGCTGCCAACATCGTTCCCAACAGTACCGGCGCTGCAAAAGCAATCGGTTTGGTACTTCCAAATCTTAAAGGTAAATTAGATGGCGCCGCTCAGCGTGTTCCAACCATCACAGGTTCTTTAACCGAGTTAACAGTTGTTTTAAACAAACAAACAACTCCCGAAGAAATAAATGCTGCAATGAAAGCTGCAGCTAACGAAAGTTTTGGTTACACCGAAGATCAAATCGTAAGCACCGACATCATCGGTACTTCTTACGGTTCATTGTTCGATGCCACTCAAACAAAAGTTATGACCGTTGGCGACAAACAATTAGTAAAAACTGTTAGCTGGTACGATAACGAAATGAGCTACACCATGCAGCTCGTTCGCACCGTAAAGCATTTTGCACAGTTGATCAGCAAATAATCAAATAAAACTCAATAAAAGCGGGGCGTTACGTTCCGCTTTTTAGTTTTTATGATACCAGCTACAGAATAAATGGCATCAACTGTTGTGTCACTCACTTGTGCGCCCCGTTTTCATGGCATCATCAATCGAATTGATAACAACACCCCCAATTCAATTCATAACTCTCAAATCCTAAATTCTAAAACCATGTCAGAATTTTCAAATTATAACTTCAAAGGTCAAAAAGCATTGATTCGCGTAGATTTCAACGTGCCTCTAAATGCAAATATGGAAATCACCTCCGATGCAAGGATGAAAGCCGTAGTGCCAACAATTAAAAAAATACTTGCAGATGGCGGTAGCGTCATTTTAATGAGCCATCTTGGTCGCCCAAAAGAAGGGCCGGAGGACAAATTCTCATTAAGGCATCTCGTAAATCACCTCAGCGAATTATTAGGAGGCGTCAAAGTAAATTTTGCAACCGATTGTATCGGCGAAAAAGCCGAAAGCGCTGCGGCAGCCCTGCAAAACGGCGAGGTGCTGATTCTTGAAAACCTTCGTTTTTACAAAGAAGAAACCAAAGGCGATGAGGCTTTTGCAGAAAAACTCAGCAAACTCGGCGATGTTTATGTAAACGATGCTTTTGGAACCGCACACCGTGCACACGCGTCAACCGCAATCATTGCAAAATTCTTTCCTAACGAAAAAAGAATGTTCGGCCTCTTAATGGAAGGCGAAGTAAAAAGCGCGCAAAAAGTTCTTAGCGAAAGTGAAAAACCATTCACCGCAATCTTGGGTGGCGCAAAAGTTTCAGACAAAATTCTTATCATCGAAAACCTGATGGAGAAAGCAACCGACATCATCATTGGTGGAGGTATGGCATTCACTTTCTTCAAAGCGCAGGGCGGCAAAATCGGCAACTCTCTCGTGGAAGAAGACAGGCTGGAAACTGCCAAAAACATTCTGCTAAAAGCAAAAGAAAAAGGTGTAAATATTCATTTGCCCGCCGACAGCGTAATTGCCGATAAGTTTGCCGAAGATGCGAATGTTTCTGAGTCGCCAAGCAATAATATTCCCGATGGCTGGATGGGATTGGATATTGCGCAACAGGCACGCGAGCAGTTTACCAATGTTATCAAACAATCAAAAACTATTTTGTGGAATGGCCCGATGGGCGTTTTTGAGATGGAAAAATTTCAGGCAGGTACAAAAGCCATCGCTGAAGCAGTTGCAGAGGCTACTCAAAACGGCGCATTCTCATTGGTTGGCGGCGGCGACAGCGTTTCTGCCGTAAACAAGTTTGGATTTAAAGATAAAGTAAGCTACGTTTCAACCGGTGGCGGCGCCATGCTCGAATTCTTTGAAGGAAAAGAGCTACCCGGTATTGCTGCGGTGAATGCATAAAACATAATTCGGCTTAAAGCATAACAGAGTAATTTTTATTATTATTTTGTTTTAGCAACCGTTGCAATGGCTTTTTGCAAGTAGTGAGCAATATTCAAGATGTTCTCATTTGGATATTTGTAAATATGTAAATGATTTTTTAATGAAGAAACTGCCGGTGAATCACAAACGGCACTAATTTGTTCGGAGCATAATTTATGCTCCGAAATTTTTTCCGGTATTTTGTATCTTCCAAGACGAAGCTTACCACTGATTTCTGAAGCGCGAAGTCGTTCCAACAGAAACTTATTTAACCTGCAATTAATTTCCGAAATTAGCTTGCAGATAAAAAACTTCAAATGACCTTTCATTCAAAATGGTTCATTATTTTTTCCGTGTTGTTTATATTGATCTCAGCATGTGAAAATTCTAAGTCGGAGGATGCAGCTTCGCCAGACGGGGAATCAGCATCGTTAACCCCTCAGTCAGGTATGCCTTCGGTAATTTCTAAAGATGCGGCAACCTTAGGCAAAGTATTAAATCTGCAGAAGTTTAAACCAGACTCCGTTGTGTTCCATCTTTCGGGTTTCGATATCGGCAAATATGTTAAAGACTCAATAAAGAGTAAATCCTTTAAACTCGAAGCAGTTCTTTATTACGAAGAACATGTGTACGGTTCTGTTCTCGAAAAATACATGGAAGAAGGTTTTCCTAAGGGAAATTATGACAAAGAAGATTTCTGTTTTGGCTGGCTTAACGAAAATTTGTCAGCAGAACTCAATCTCAGCAAGGTTGAATATAAAGGGAATCCTGATATTTTCCTGGGTACGAATGGCGGAGCTGAACTTTGGTTCTCTGACAAAAAAGTTTTTGTAAGGTGGTACAATTGATATCTTCAGGTAAAGAGGTTCGCCGACATTTTATTTGCATTTACCGATTTATCATAGCTGTGGCGTTTTATTTGATAACGTTTTATTTGTAAAAGTTTACATTTGTTTTTTAAAACCTAAAATCACAAAAATGAAAGGAATTGGATTAATTCTTGTTATTGCGCTTGTTATCGTAGGCTTTATGGGTTGCCAGGGGTATAATAGCCTGGTAAAGGAAGACGAGAATGTAAAGAAAGCCTGGAACAACGTTCAAAGCGAATATCAAAAACGTAACGACCTTGTTGGCAACCTCGTAAATACCGTAAAGGGTGCCGCAAAGTTTGAACAGGAAACACTTACCCGCGTTATTGAGGCAAGGAGTAAAGCAACTTCGGTAAACGTGGCTCCTGAAAATTTAACTCCCGAAAACATTCAAAAGTTTCAGGCCGCTCAAGGCGAAGTGAGCAGCGCATTAAGCCGTTTGTTGGCAGTTGTTGAGGCTTATCCCGACCTGAAAGCCAATCAAAATTACCTTCAATTACAAGGTCAACTGGAGGGGATTGAAAACGATATTCGCGCCTCGAGGCAAACTTTTAATACGGCAATTAAGTCATATAATGATAGAGTTCGTTCCTTCCCCATGAAGATATTAGGAGGACTATTTGGCTTTAAGGTAAAGGAAGGTTTTCGGGCTGACACCGGTGCAGACAAAGCTCCTCCGGTTGAATTCTAAAACAGGTTTTGGTTTGAGGTTTGTTGTATGGTGTTTGTCCAACTTCAATCCTCAGACTTTGAACGACCAACTTCATGAATCAAAAAAAATATTCAGGGTATTTGATTGGCGCCGCAATTGTATTGATCGGGCTCTACATGATTGTGGCTTACAACTCTCTTGTGAAAAAGGAAAATGAGGTAACCCGCACCTGGAGTGAGGTTCAAAGCACTTATCAACGCAGGCTTGATCTTACACAGAATCTTGTAAATGTGGTAAAGGGCATGTCGGATTTTGAGCAGGGAACGCTTACGCAAATTGCTCAGGCAAGAAGCCGGGCGGCGAGTGTTACAGGTGGCGAACCTACCGCCGTCAATGTACAAAATCAGGCAGAGGCGCAAAATCAGTTGAGTGTGGCGAGTAACAGGTTGATCGTTGTGGTTGAAAAATATCCGCAGTTAAAAGGTACCACGGCTTATCTCGGTTTGCAAACGCAATTAGAGGGAAACGAACGACGGATAAAAGTAGCCAGGAATGATTTTAATGCGGCAATTGCTGATTATAATAATTCGGTGAGAGGTTTCCCGAAAAGCCTGGTTGCAAAAATATTTGGATTTGATGAAAAGAATGGCTTCCAATCAGTAGCCGGTGCAGATAAAAACGTTGAAATAAAATTCTGATGGCATTCTCTTTTTTCAATAAAAAACCGCTTGATATTCTCACAGATACGGAGAAAGAACAAATTGTGCAATCCATTCGGTTGGCTGAAAGCCAAACCAGTGGCGAGATTCGGGTGTATATGGAGCAGAAATGCAAGTATGTGGATCCTGTAGAACGTGCGACAGAAGTTTTTTTTCAACTGCAAATGGATAAAACCGCTGATCGAAATGCAGTGCTGTTATATGTTGCTGTAAAAGATCATCAACTGGCGATTTTTGGCGATGAAGGAATTTATAGAAAAACAGGAAAAGACTACTGGGAAAAAACAGTCGGCCATATTTTACAACACTTCAATAAAGAGAACTTTGCGGCAGGTGTGAGCGAGTATGTTGCCGATATCGGCGAAGCGCTTCACTACCATTTCCCTTATGACCGGGTTGCCGATCAAAATGAATTACCCGATGAAATTGTATTTGGTGATTGTTTAAAAAAATAACCGACTTCAGTTTAAAAATTTTGCTATCAAAACAATTATTTACATACAAAATCTTTCTTCAAAATTTTTGATGCAACTACGCATTGGCTTCATGCTGCTGTTACTTGTTGGGGTAAGTATTCCTTCTTTTGCGCAAATTGAATCAGTTATTCCTAATCCTCCCCAACCACCAAGGCTGGTAAACGATTTTAGCGATAAATCAAACGGTCAATCGGGTTTTTTAAGTTATGAAGAAGTGCAGTCTTTGGAGAGTAAGCTCGTCGCATACGATGACTCTACTTCAAATCAAATAGCTGTAGTAATTGTAGATGACCTTGGGGGTTATTCAATTGATGAATACGCGGTGGCGCTCGGCAGGAAATGGGGAGTTGGTGGGCAAAAGCAGTTCAGCAATGGCGTTGTACTACTTGTAAACACGGCGAAGAAAGGCGGTCAGCGGGGAGTTTTTATAGCCACCGGCTATGGAATGGAGGGTGTTGTTACCGATTTGGTGGCGAGTGAAATTGTTCAAAGAAATTTGCTTCCAAATTTCCGCACCGGTAGTAATTTTCAGGGAATTGATGAAGCGGTGGATAATATTATTGCGGCGGCGGCAGGCCGGTACTCAGCTCCTGAAGGGTATCATCAGCGTGGCGAAAGGGGAGGTATGAGCATCTTCAGTATTATCATAATCATTATTGTTGTTTTCATCGTTCTGTCAATCATCAGCCGAAAAGGAGGGGGCAGCGGCGGATATATGTCTCGCCGTGGTTATTCAAAAGATTGGGGTGGGCGCGGCCGAAGCAGCATTCCATGGATTATTCCCGGCGGTGGTAGCGGATGGGGTAGCAGCGGCGGCGGCGGCGGTGGTTTTGGTGGCTTCGGAGGTGGTAGTTTTGGCGGTGGCGGTGCCGGCGGTAGCTGGTAGGAGAAATAAAAAGAATCGTCGCAGCCGTTTAATTGACAATATTAGGAACGGATATTAGAACATTGCAATTGTGAAATTGGCTTCAATCACCTGATTGTTTAACCGTTCTTTGTTTTCTGAAAGAAGAACAAATTCTATTAAACTTTATCTTCTATGGCTTTGCTTTGCAAACTTCTTCTGATTGTTTTTTTCGCAAGTTGCACTTCTAAAAAACCAACGGTTCAACACGTTTCAAACAATTTTGTAAAAGGTGCCGATATCAGTTGGCTACCGCAGATGGAAGCATCAGGGTATAAATTTTACAACGATAACGGCCAGCCCGAAGATTGTTTTAAGATTCTGAAAGACCACGGCGTAAATTCCGTAAGACTCCGTACCTGGGTTAATCCTGACAACCACAAAATTAACGGGCATTGCAGTATGGCAGAAACGGTTGCTATAGCCGTTCGGGCCAGGCAACATAACATGAAGGTGATGCTCAATTTTCATTATAGCGATTCATGGGCCGATCCGGGCAAACAGAATAAGCCAGCAGCCTGGGTAGGATTAAGTTTTGAGGATTTGAAAAGAGCACTATATAATTACACGATTGATGTGATGACGCAACTGAAAAATGCCGGAGTTAACCCCGAATGGGTACAGGTGGGCAACGAAATCCCGGGTGGTATATTACTGCCCGATGGAAGCACCGACAACTGGCCACAGCTCGCGCAGCTACTGAACACGGGTTACGATGCGGTAAAAGCTATAAGCCCTTCGGCAAAAGTGGTGCTGCATGTAGATCAGGGAAACAATAACGCACGGTTTCGCTGGTGGTTTGATGCCGCCACCACCAACCACGTAAAATATGATGTGATCGGTATGTCGTACTATCCTTATTGGCTTGATGGCAGACCCGATTACACATTGTCCATCAATGATTTGGGAAATAATCTAAAGGATATGGCAGCGCGCTATAACAAAGAGGTAATGGTTGTTGAAGTTGGGGGCGAAGATACTAAAGCCCAAAATACTTACGACATGCTTGTGGCTGTCATTAAAAAGGTGAAAGAGGTAAATGGCGGCAAAGGCTTGGGAGTGATGTATTGGGAACCACAAGGGGCGAGAAGCTGGAGCCAATATCCATTAAGCGCCTGGGGAAATGATGGCAAACCAACAAAGGCTATGGACGCTTTTTTGGTTGACTAAGTTTTTGCTTTTTCAAATACTCAACATACATTTTTTTAATCCAGTATCTTTTACTCAGGCTGCGAACATATTTTTTGTCAAGCCGAAAACTGCCATGGTCAAATCGCAGGAGATCTTTTAAAGAATGAAAAGTTCTGTGATTAAATTTAACCAAAGGGTTACCTGTACTGTCTTTCAGCCGGTAGCCATATTTTTGACTGCCACTGATCAAGCCTCCTTCCAACAACCATTCAAGAATTGTTTTTTGTAACGAAGTCATTCAAAATCATTTATCCTTGCAATTTAATTATTTATTCTCTATATTAGTTTCAAATCAAGAATTATGGAACAGGAAACATTGGGAATTGGCACAAGATTACAGCATACTTTACATGGCCCCGGCGTAATAATTGGAGTACGATACGCAACATACCTCATTTCGTTTATTCATGATGGAGTAAAAGAAATAGATAAAAATGACCCAAAGCTCGATGAGATCATTCCCGAGAACGTCACAGTTGAAATAGAAACTACTTCGGAGGTTGAAAAATCTCTTTTGAAAATTCTCAGGCTTTGGAATGGAACGGCAGAGAAAGTTTCGCTGGGCGACCGGTGGAAAGGCGGGAAAATGCTGTTGCAACCTGCAGACAATTCTTTAAAACCAAAGGAAATTCCGGTGGAAGATTTCTTTCATAAAATTGTAATGCTACGCGACAGGCTTCGAGTGCTGGAACAAAACATCAACAGTTCCAAAAATTTAGCCGATGAAGAAAAAGTGAATATACAGCAATACATCACCCGCTGCTATGGTACGCTCACTACGTTCAACATATTGTTTAAAGAAAAAGAGCATTGGTTTGTGGGTGACAAGTCAAAAGGGGAGTAATGGCCATTGGCTGAAGGATGGTTTCAAATGAAGCCAAAAAAAAACAGGAACCATTAAAGTCCCTGTCTTGAAAACAATTAGTGAGGATAGGTTTATTGGGCAGGTTGAATTACGTTATCAATCACATGAACAACTCCGTTGGAAGCGGGAACGGATGCAATAATATTAGCCCCGTTGATGGTTGGCTTGCCGTCAACAATTTTAATACTTGCATTTTTGCCATTCACCATTCCTAACGACTGGCCGTCCTGTAGTTGAGCAGTTTGCAATACACCCACATACACATGGTATTGCAAAATGTCAGTTAAATCATCTTTTTTCTCCGGCTTCAAAAGGCCTTCAACAGTTCCTTTAGGCAGCTTATCAAATGCTGCATTTGTGGGCGCAAATACTGTAAAAGGCCCTGCGTTGCTTAGCGCAGTTACAAGGTCTGCTGTTTTTACAGCCTCAACCAGTGTGCTGTGGTCTTTGCTGCCAATAGCAACCTGCACAACATTAGGCGCTGATGTGCTGTCTTCTACACCAGCCTGAGAGTGCGTTTCAATCTCAGTACCGACCGACGAATTCGATTTTGTTTCGGTTCCGCTATTGCAGGCAAACAATGCAGTAGCGCCAAGAAAAATTAAAAATACTTTTTTCATATTCGTTTGATTTTGTTTGCAAATTAGAGTACGGCGAGTCAATAATTTATGCGTTGAATCATAAGAAACACGTGATTTAATTCATGTTTGTCTGCCGCTTGTAAGAACAGCGTTGTCATTTTTACTGAACTGTGAAAAAAGAAGTACCAGTATGCCCATCATAATGGTAAAGGCAACACCCAAAAGGATTTCGTTCACATAAGGAATTGACGTATAGGAAAATGCGGCAACTCCCTGCACCAACAATACAAATTCGTTCAAAAATACACCTGCGGCAATAATCGCCAGCCCAGCGATAGTTGTTTTATTGCGTTGAAGAAAGCCATTCTCAAAAGAATATGATAGCAGGAATAAAGAAAATACAGCCAGCAAAATTAAATGTAGATAGGCAATAACAATGGGTCTGAAACCAAATGCCAATTTGCTGACAGCTGGGATAGTAGAGCCAAGTTGCAACAATAGTTTAATCGTAAATGCAAAGGCAGCCAGCATAAGTATCAACCCTCCTGTTTTACTAACCATGGGTTTTAAACGTTGCCAAAATCCCGCGAGTTGTTTCAAAAAAATTGTCCATCCTGCAAACTGAGCCACAGCGGCAAAAACGGTGAGCACATACAGCCAGGGCGGCAAATTTGCCCAAAGCGTAGAAAGCAAATATGCGGGAATACAAGCCCAAAAAGACAATTGAAAAACCAACGGACTGATTTTTACATCGGGTAACAGATTTCTAAACCAGGCAATCAACAGCCCCATTGCCGCAAAAGAAAACCATCCGTTGTATTGAAAATGGAGGAAAAAATACAAAGAACCGAGGTATTGATTTTGATCCACCGATCTTGAATACATCATGTAAGCAAGGTAAAATGTTCCCAGAGAGGAAAGTACACTGAAGAACAGCGATGCTTTCAGCCAGGGTTTTGACGCGTGGCTTGGCATTTTCTTCAAATCACGGCAATAGGTAAAAGCAAATGCATAATTGATGATGATGGAAAGAGTGGCGAACGAAATTGAAATGATCCCGTAGCCCTGTGCGGTGAACGAAAATAACATTCCGTAGCAGGCAATAAGATTACCGATGAGCAAAAACCGATACCTCCTATTCAGTACTCCGTTTAATTGCTTTTGCAGAAAGTAAAGCAGAAGCACATAAAGTGTTTGTGTGATCCAGCCCGTAAAAGCGAAGTGCGAATGGGCATGCAACAAGTGTTTTTGATGCAGGGCAGGTAAGGAGAAGGGTATTTTATACCTCATTAAAACGCCCAAAATAGAAACGATGAGAAAACTTATAATTGAAATGCGCAGCCACTGCCTGATTGATAATTTCATGTACGTATTTTTTATGTTTTTGATAGCCACATACCCACCTGATCGGATGGACAGCGAATCTTGTTAAAATAGAATCACTTCGTAGAACTCACATCCAGCGCCGGTTGGTACCAATCAACGCGAACTTTTTGAGTTCCATGCCATACTTAGTAATATAGTTTCTTATCAATAATTGAAACGACGTTTTTGGTTTTCATTTTTTGAAGTGTTCTTATCACGGTTTCTACCCGAAGTCCTGTTGAATTTGCAATCTCTTGCCTTGTTACTGCCACTTGTGCCTTCTCTTTGTCAAATCCGTTCTTCTTTTTGTACTGACACAAAAAGTTTATGATTCGTTCCTCAGGCGAATTACTCACAAGCTCTCGCGCCAGTAATGATTTTTCGTAAATCCGTTCTGAGAAAAGCGTTAAAAATTTTTTTTGTAGTGCAGGATATTCATCAAGCAACTGTAAAAATCTCTCTTTCAGAATTCTGATGAGTGTGGTATCTGTTACCGCAATCGCGCTGGCGGGGTATGTTTCGTTTATAAAAATTGGTGGTTCTGCAAAGCTTTCTCCATTTGAAAAAACTCCCTGTGTCAGTTCTTTTGTTTCGTTAGACGAATTGAACATTTTTACTTTTCCTGACATGATCTGGTAGTAATACCGGGGAGCGTCTCCTTCACGAAAAATAAATTCCCCTTTTCTGTACTTTTTGGCAATCGCGCCCCAGGTAATTAATATGTCCGTGTCTATTTGCATAAAATCTACTTCAAAAATACATCTCCGTTTTCAATTACCCTCGCCAATTGTGTAAGCGGAATTTCTTCAAAAATTTTCGCAATATCCTTCCTTAGCGGGGCATATTTATTATGAACAGGGCAGGGATGTTTTGCCGAGCAATCATCCAGTCCCAATATACATTTGCCGAAAACATTAACCCCTTCAATGGATTGAACTATTTCCGACAGTTGGATTTGCAGTTGATCTTTTGTGAGGTAGAAACCGCCATGTGGGCCTGTAGCGCTACTCAAAAATCCACGCTTAACAAGGCTTTGAAGAACTTTCGCAATGGTGTGCGCGTTTTCACCCGTTATTTCTGCAAGGTTCTTCACGTTCACACAACCTGCGTCACTACTGCAAATGTGTGCGAGTGATTTTATCGCAATCTGGCACGACTGACTTAATATCATATTCAAATGCAAATATAATCTTATTTAAGTATTTAAATACTTAAATTGAACATTCGGGGAATGATTTTTTTGCAATACATTTGAAAAAATTGGTAACATACAAATCAGGGAGTGATAATTGGTGCAAATCTGAAATGCGGAACGTCACGAAAAATTAGCCTACACTATGTCAAAATCTGTCTCAATAAATCCCGCAACCGGAGAAACAATCAGGGAGTATCCCAGGATTAGTAAAGAAAAAGCTACAAATCTTATAAATAGAACAAGAGAATGTTTTATAGGCTGGTCAAAAACCAGCTTTGATCAGCGCGCTCAGTTTATGTATAAGGCGGCTGAAAATCTTGAAGCCGGTAAAGAGCAATACGCCGCATTCATAAGCAATGAAATGGGTAAGAATTATAGTGCGTCAATTTCCGAAGTTGAAAAATGTGTTTGGGTACTCCGCTTCTTCGCCGATAATGCAAAAGATTTTCTACATAAAGAAATTGTGAAAACTGAGGCTCAGGAAAGTTATGTTACTTTTAATCCTTTGGGAGTTATACTTGCTATTATGCCGTGGAATTTTCCTTTTTACCAGGCAATTAGGTTTGCAGCGCCAGCGTTAATGGCAGGAAATACAGGGTTACTAAAACACGCATCAAATGTACAGGGCTGCGCCGAAGCCATCGAAGGTTTGTTTATTAACGCAGGCTTTCCGCAGTATGTTTTCACTAATCTAAACGTTGCAAGTGAAGAAATAGAGTGGATCATTGCGAATAAAAATGTTGCGGCAGTTACGCTAACCGGAAGCGAAAATGCAGGGCGTTCTGTTGCAGAAATTGCAGGTAGAAATCTTAAAAAATGCGTACTTGAGTTGGGTGGTAGTGACGCATATATTGTTACAGATACGGCTGATTTGGATAAGGCAGTCAAGCTTTGTGTAAAGGGAAGGCTTCAGAATAATGGGCAGACTTGCATTGCGGCAAAACGATTTATCGTTTACGAAAACATTTATGAAGCATTCGTTGAAAAATTTACGGAAGCGATGAAATCTGCCAAAATGGGCGAGCCTTTTGACGAGAATACATTTTATGGGCCGATGTCATCAACTGGTTTGCGTAATGAATTGCATCAGCAGGTTCAAAAATCGGTGGAACAGGGGGCAAAATTAAAATGCGGCGGTTATATTCCGGAGGGGCGGGGCACTTACTACCCTGCAACCGTGCTGGCGGAGGTGAGGCCAGGTATGATTGCTTTTGAAGAAGAATTATTTGGTCCTGTTGCCGCAATCATTGCAGCCAAAGATCAAAGTGAAGCGATTGAACTGGCTAATAATTCCTCATTTGGTTTGGGAGCAGCAATTATTACCGGAGATCCACAGCAAGGGAGCAAAATGGCCGCGGACAATATTGAAGCTGGAAGTGTTTTTGTAAATTCAATAGTGGTTAGCGATCCGCGGCTACCGTTTGGAGGCATAAAAAATAGCGGCTTTGGCCGGGAGTTATCAGGCTACGGCATTAAAGAGTTTGTTAATATCAAAACAGTATGGGTTCAGGGCAATTTGGCTTAGTAGTTAATTTTTTCAACATTTGTCAGAAGAGTCTTTTTGGTACGATTTTTATAGTAATATATTAAGAATCAGATTATTTAACCTCAAAAGAATATGTTATGAAAAATAGAGACAAGATACTCCTTGGGATTTTGGGAGCAGCTGCGGCAGGTGTTGCAGTAGGGCTTTTGTTTTATACCGATGAAGGTAAAAAGACGAGAAAGAAAATGAAGAATGCGGCCAATGACTGGGCAGATTCTTTTGGAAGCCTCATTGCTTCGGGGAAAGAAAATCTTTCCCACTTCTCTGATAAGGCCTTGAAACAGGCTAAGCAGGGGTTTAAAAAAATTAAGAGTAAAGCTGAAGATGCCTATTCTGAAATTTCTGATGAGCACAAGGCCAACTGAGTTAGATAAATAAACCTCTCTAAAAAAAGCGATAGGTTGCTTTATAAGCTTTGAACGGGTAACATGCATTAAAAGTTGTTACTTTGGGTGTCGGCTTTTAAAGCAGCCTTTTTCTTTAACAGTAAAAACTAATTATTTTATGTTTGAAATAAGGGATAAAGTAGAAAATATAGCTGAAAATGTAGAAGAGATTGTAAAAGACTATTATGAACTTAGTTTCGTAAACGCCGTTGATAAAGGCAGTAAATTAGGTTCGCTGTTTATTGTAAACTTGTTGGTGGCAGCTTTGGGTTTCTTTGTATTTCTGTTTGTGGGTTTTGGTGCGAGTTTTTGGATAGGAGAAGCGTTAGGCAGTATTATGCTGGGTTTCTTTATTGTTGCCGGTTTTCTTTTACTAGTTCTTGTAATAATACTGGCTCTCAAAGCCAAAACCATTGTACCGTTATTACGAAACATAATTATTAAGAGTATTTATGATTAATACTAAGTCCACAATTGAAAACCGGGCAGACCTTTTGGCCGAGAAAGAAAGACTAAAGGCCAACGTCAGAGCGCGTAAGGCAGAAATTGGGAAGTCTTACAATGAAATAAAAGACGAGCTGAACCCGCTAAATCTATTTTCCGGCAAAAAGGGAAAAACCGGGTCTGATATGGATATAAAATCCGGATTTCAGAAGTTTTTGCACTCTGCCGGCGGCAATCCGCTGGTTAGCATGGGAGTATCAGGCGCAGCCAATTTTTTACTGAAAAAGATTTTCTTACGCAATGCCGGCTTTCTGCCGAGGCTTATTTTACCCCTCGTTGTGCAAAAAGTTTCAGATTTTATTGTGGCGACTAAACTTCCTAAAAAAAGTGTTTCGGCAATGCACAATGTAGCAGATGCAATCAGGGAAACGGATGTAAAAGAAGTTTTACCGCCCGCCAGGGTGTTGGTGTCAGATACAGTACTGGCCGGTGTGGCAAAAACCAACTATAAGATTGCCGCCAAACTTCATGCAACAGCCGAAAAAATTCGACTGGAGGAACAGTTACAACCAGTTTTTGCTTCCTCCTTGTCAAAAAAGAAAAGCGCTCAAAGGAATATTGCAAAAAAACTTCATGAGTTGGCCGATGCGATAAGGGGATAACGAAAAAAAAAGAGGCTACTTCTTAAACAACCTCTTTTTAGGTGGAGGGTATCGGAGTCGAACCGATGACCTCTTGCATGGCATGCGCTTCATCTACACTTTTTCATTATTTTTATTTGTTTTTATTTCTGTGATTTACAGACAATTAAGAAAACTATTTTTTTTATTCGGATGCACCCGTTCAGATCCTGCATTCGCATAAAATTAAAAATCTCCAGTACTTTTGCCTCGTATTGCTTCGCATACATCATACAAAAATGAACTTCATGCATGATATTGACATTGGCCTGATTGAAATGAGCCTTGACATAATGAAATATGCCATCAACCGCGTTACCGAAAAAGATCCCCAATTGGGAAAATTTAAAAGCGCACAGGAGTTAAAAGCGCTGGTTGGCGAAACCGTTACTCCCGAAGGCATTACGGGCGAAAAAGCTTTGCATTTATGGAAAACGGTATTGTCAAAAGCCACAGTTTCCATTGATCATCCCCGACACCTCGCATTTGTGCCGGCATCACCATCTCGGGCGGCTGTGATGTTTGACCTTGTTGCGTCGGCATCATCCGTTCACGGGGCTTTCTGGCTGGAAGGTGCGGGAGCTATTTTTGCTGAGAACCAGGCCATGGAATGGCTGGTTTCATTAACGGGTTTACCCAAAGGAGCCTTCGGGGTTTTTACAAGCGGGGGTACTACCGCCAATCTGTCTGCTATTGTTACGGCCCGCGAATATTGGAGAAGTTTGAACACGGAACATCACAATCATAAAGGCATCATTATTACTTCGCAAGGCGCACACTCCTCAGTAAAAGCTATGGCGAGGGTGATTGATGCAGAAATCATTTTGATTGACACGGAAGATAGGCTGACGGCAAAACAACTATCAGATACGATTCAGGTATTGTCAGCCGAAAAACGAAACCGCCTTTTTGCCGTTGTAGCAACCGGCGGCACTACCAATGCGGGTATCATTGATGACCTTGCAGGCATTGCCGAAGTGTGCAAGAACGAAGCTCTCTGGTTTCATGTGGATGCGGCTTATGGAGGCGGCGCACTGGCTGCGGACTCAGTGAGGCATTTATTCAACGGCATCGAAGATGCTGACAGCATTACCATTGACCCACACAAATGGCTTTTTTCGCCGTACGATTGCGGCGCCATTATTTACCGCAATCCTGAACTGGCAAAGAAAGCGCATGGCCAGGAAGGTTCCTATCTTGAAGTATTTAAAGAAGCGAACGGCTTTAACCCGTCTGACTATCAAATTCAACTGACGCGCAGGGTTCGGGGACTACCGTTGTGGTTTTCGTTGGCGATGCACGGAACCAATGTTTACAAAAAAGCAATTGAGCGCGGCATTGAACTGGCGAGTACTGCCGCTGAAAAAATCAAGGCAAATCCATTGTTGGAACTTGTGCGCGAACCAGGGCTGAGTTGTGTTCTGTTTCGCCGCAAGGGTTGGAAAGCTGATGACTACACGCGATGGACTTTTAAGAATCTTGACGATGGTTTTGCTCTCGTTACACCAACTAAATGGAAACAGGGTAATGTACTCGAAACAGTCGCAAGATTTTGTTTTATCAATCCCGATACGACAGAAAAAGATATTGATGATATTCTTGAAACCATGAAATAAGAGATTTGGGGCAAATTGTCAAAACTACGTATGAGGACTAAGATCGGGAGAAACTGCTATTATCATCTAACAGTTACAGGCTTACCCATTAGGGCAAAAACCAATAACGGCAACTTCCAATCAACCGTTACAAAACGCTACGATTTCTGCTTCATCAATGTCGCGCATACATTTAAAGTGCCCTTTCGGACATTTAGCCAGGCCGTATTTTGAACAGGGTCTGCAACCTATATCAACACCGGAAATGAGGCTTCGGCTCACTTTGTAGGGATCTACACCAAGTAACTCCGGCACGGTACTTCCCCAAATAGACGCGATAGGTTTGTTAAATGCCTCAGCAATATGTGTGAGACCGGTGTCGAAGCCAATTACAAAACCAGCTTTAGAAACGATGTAAACCGATTCGTCTAAACTTGTAACGCCACAGGCATTGTAAACACTATCCCCCAGCACCGCCGCAATTGCATCGCCATTATATTTTACATCGTTACCACCGAGTAACACCACGGGTTGTTTTAATTCTTTGCAAATAGAAACCACCTTTTCGTTTGGCATTCTTTTGGTAAAATGTGCAGCACCAATTATAAAAGCGACATAACCGCTTTGATGCCCGATGGGTAACAGATTTTGCAGGTCATGTTCTGTTTTTATGAAATAGTTGATGGGTTGGTTGTCATTTTTTACACCAAGAAACTCCACCGCTTTCAAGTACCTGTCCACAAGATGAACAGGTGGCACCAGTTGTCTGCGAAGCTTCAGGCTCAACCACTTTCTCAGCGTTTGTTTATTGTATGTTGAAGCAGGAATAGATGTACGCAATTTTATGATAGCGGTGCGAAGGTTACTGTGCAGGTCAATAATATGGTCATACTTCTCGGCATTGATTTCCGCAATCGTTTCATTAAGGGTTTCTTTTAGTAACAATAGTTTATCCAGGTAAGGATTGCCATCATAAATGTACTTGAACTGCGGCTTTGTAAGAAAATGTATTTCCGTGTTTTTTAATTGACTTTTCAGGCAACGCACCACAGGTGTGGTGTAAATGATGTCCCCCATTGAGCTGAAACGTATTACTAAAATCTTTTTGGCCACGAATGCTAATTAATTTAATAAGCGTTTTTGATCTTTTCGATAATATTAGATGTGGACAATCCTGCCACTATTGGAGTGATTTTTATTTCACCTCCGTTTTCGGCCACTTCTTTAGCCCCCACAATTGTTTCGGGCGTGTAGTCGGCAGACTTCACTAAAACGTCAGGCAACAAATTTTGTATAAGGGTGATAGGAGTATTCTCGTCAAACAAAACAACGGCGTCCACACAACTTAAAGAAGCTAATAACAATGCTCGATCATTTTCAGAAATCACCGGTCGGAAATCACCTTTCAGCCGTTTTACCGAACTGTCAGCATTTAGCCCAATGATCAGCCTGTTGCCAAAAGAAGCAGCTTGTAGCAACGAACGAACATGCCCCGCATGAAGAATATCGAACACGCCATTTGTAAAAACCACCTTTTCGCCCCAACTCTTCCATTGGCACCGTTTCTGCACGCACTCATCGAGCGTCATGATTTTACTCTCTATATGTTCAGCGCTGGTTTTCATTGAGCTTTTGGTATTGATGACAATATCTCGTTCACGGTTACTGCCACGCTACCCACCCTCCGCACGGCAATGGCGGCAGCATAGTTTGCCAGCTCGCATGCAATTTTAATGTCAAGCCCCAGCGCCAGAAAGTACCCCAGCGACGCAAAAACGGTATCGCCAGCACCTGTCACATCAAAAACCTCCGTTGCTTTCACGGGAAAATCATCAAAACTGTTTTTTGACACAAGTGCAATGCCTTCTTCCGAGCGGGTAACAACCATGTACCGGGTTTTTGTTTTCGCAATCACTTTTCGCGCGGCAGCTTTGAGTGCATTTGTATTCTCGATCAATTCCACATTTGCCGCTTCGGCAAGTTCTCTTTTATTGGGTTTAATAAGCCAGGCGCCTGAATATTTTTCATAATTCAAGCCTTTGGGATCAATCGCAACTTTTTTCTTTTTCTTATTGCACAGACTGATGAGCTTAGGGGTAAAAGACTCCGACAGCAGCCCTTTGTTATAATCGGACAGTAATATCAAATCCACCGAAGCGATTTTTAATTCGATAGCTTTCAGCAATTTATCTTCAATTGATTTTGGAACGGCACGGGTTGATTCTTTGTCAACCCTTAAAAGTTGGTGGCTTCCCGCCATCACACGAATTTTTACGGTTGTTGGTCTTGATTCATCAATGATGATGGCCTCGGGGTTTACACCCTCTTGTTGCAACTGTTCCTTCAGGATTCTACCAGCCTCATCATTTCCAATTACGGAGCAAAGCATCACATCCGCATTTAACTTAAACAGGTTCTGGGCAACATTAGCAGCGCCGCCCGGCGTGTTCGTTTCATCTTTTACATCAACAACCGGTACCGGAGCCTCAGGCGATAGCCTTTTCGCACTCCCCCAAATATACCTGTCAACCATTGCATCGCCAACCACAAGTATTGCCGGGCGTTTGACTGGTTTTGAAATGCGTTGCCTGATGTTCTTATCAATCATTAAAAAATAATTTCAGCTAAAGTAAAACATTTAAGTAAAACAAGCCATTTTGATCAGGGCGGACGCATAAAATTCATTTGAGTGTGAACAACATATCAATTAGGATGTCATTATTCCATGCTGCGATGTTTCGTTTTCTTGGGTGCATTTCAAAATGTCTTGGTTCAAGCGATAGCTTTAAAATCAGTTTTGACCATTTTTACTATTTTCACCCATTGACCATTCATTTTTATTACTCTTAGGTTAAGCATGTTTTGTGCTCCTTCAGAACGTCGGAAAAATTGGGGCTTTTATACGCATGGAACGAATATGGCGAGGGCGGCTGGCTAACGCCGTCAGTTCCATTAAAAGATAGTTTGCTTCAGGGTTTAAAAGAAGCGTTACGAAAATAAATATTACTGCTCTTCGCAGCAAAAAACCATAACAGATTCGCGACCAACCATATTGTGAATCCCATTGTATTGAAAGCCACTGGCTTCAATCTCGCTCATTTGGTTTAATATGGTTTCAATATCGCTTTCAGAATTTATGGGTAAATGAAATAAGCCTTTTTTTTCATCTACACATCTCAAACCCAGTTTTTCGGATAGAACACGCATAGTTTTAATTTTCATTGGTACTAAAAAGATTCGATTGCTTTCGCAAGATACAAAGTCAGTTTTCGACGTTATGAAGGGTTGTGTTAAATATTAGTTGCATGAATGTTATTATTTTTTAATTATTAACGTTGGTTTAACTTCCTGTATTTACCGTAAAAGTTGGCTATCTTTACCCACTATCAAAATTAATAACAGGCAAATGAACGAGTCATATAAGCAGCCCGACGAACTTGGATATTACGGGGAGTTCGGTGGTGCCTTTATTCCTGAAATGCTGTACCGGAATGTGGAGGAATTGCAGGAAAACTATCTCAAGATTATCAATAGCGGGTCATTTCGCAAAGAATACGACTATCTTTTAAAAGATTATGCGGGAAGACCAACCCCGCTTTACTATGCAAAGAGGCTGAGTGAAAAATACGCTACAAACATTTATTTGAAGCGGGAAGACCTTTGCCATACCGGCGCGCATAAGGTAAACAACACCATCGGACAAATTTTGGTTGCTGAGAGGCTTGGAAAGAAAAGGATTATTGCAGAAACCGGTGCCGGACAGCACGGCGTTGCCACGGCCACAGTATGCGCTTTAAAAGGTCTTGAGTGCATCGTTTATATGGGAGAGAAGGACATTGAACGTCAGGCCCCAAATGTTGCGCGTATGAAAATGCTTGGGGCAGAGGTAAGACCCGCGTTAAGCGGAAGCAAAACTTTAAAAGATGCCACTAACGAAGCTATTCGCGATTGGATTAACAATCCTGAAGATACTTTTTACATCATCGGGAGCGTTGTGGGGCCACACCCTTATCCTGATATGGTGGCGCGTTTTCAAAGTGTGATTAGCGAAGAAATAAGGTGGCAATTGAAGGAAAAGACAGGTAATGAATTGCCAAAAGCGGTGATAGCCTGCGTGGGTGGCGGCAGTAACGCAGCCGGCACATTTTATCATTTTGTTGATGAATCCTCGGTTGAAATCATTGCAGTGGAGGCAGCCGGCTGCGGTGTTTACAGCGGTATGAGTGCAGCCACAACACAACTCGGCAAGCCCGGAATTTTGCATGGGAGTAAAAGTTTTGTAATGCAAACGCAGGATGGGCAGGTGGTGGAGCCACACAGCATTTCTGCCGGTCTTGATTATCCCGGTATCGGTCCCATGCATGCTAATTTATTTGCATCAGGGCGTGGTAAGTTTTTATCAGCCACCGATTCTGAGTCTTTGGAGGCATCTTTTCTATTAGCAAAGCTCGAAGGAATCATTCCTGCTCTCGAAAGCGCTCATGCATTGGCAGCACTAAATCAACTCCAGTTTAATGTAAATGATAACGTAGTGATCTGCCTGAGTGGGAGAGGAGATAAGGATATGGATACCTATATGAAGAATATGAAATAAAAGCATTAAGTTACTGAAGTTTACTTATCTGTAGCTTTAAATCATGAACAATTAATTATGAGTCGTTTACAAAATCTGTTTCAAAAAAAGAACAGCAATATCCTAAACATCTATTGTACTGCGGGCTATCCGCAATTGAGCAGTACTTTACCCGTAATGAAAGTTTTGCAGGAGAGTGGCGCCGATATAATTGAACTTGGGATGCCTTACAGCGATCCACTGGCTGATGGCGAAACCATCCAAAAAAGTGGTTCAATTGCACTGGCAAATGGCATGACTATAAAGAATCTGTTTGAACAATTAGTTAATTTTCGAAACGGCATTTCAATCCCCGTTGTGTTGATGGGTTACCTCAACCCCTTGTTACAATACGGCTTTGAAAATTTTTGTGCAGACTGCGCTAAAGTTGGTATTGACGGATTGATCATTCCGGATATTCCCGTGCATGAGTATGAGAAAAATTACAGGCAGATAATTGAAAAATATAATCTGGATTTCATCTTTTTGGTTACACCGGAAACATCCGAAGAGAGAGTTAGAAAACTTGATGCATTGAGCTCTGGATTTTTGTATGGAGTATCGTCTTCGTCAACAACAGGAAACGAAAAAGATTTTTCACTGGTTGAAAAATATTTGCAGCGCCTCCAATCGTACCAGTTAAAAAATCCTGTGCTGGTAGGCTTTGGCATAAAAGACAAAGTGACTTTTATGCGTGCTTGCAAGTTCTCAAACGGCGCCATTATTGGGTCTGCTTTTATTAAAGCTCTCGGCAATGGTGCACCTGAGGAAGAATCAACAAAAAGGTTTATACAGAGTATTCTGGCGAACTAACGATTTAGGCCAGACAAGCCTGACATAACGAAATGAAGTCTGAAAGTTTCGAAGTAATCTACGCCGACCTGCCATAAACCTGCGCGTGACGAAGTCAATATGTTTGCACAAAATGATTACCAATAAATACATAAAGATTACTTGAATGAGAAATTTATTTTTATTGTTTGCTTTACTTCAATTCTTTATTGGGGGGGCACAATCAAAACCTAACGTCATTATAATTTACGCTGACGATTTGGGTTATGGCGATTTAGGTAGTTATGGCGCAACAAAAATTAATACGCCAGATATTGACAAATTAGCGGCCTCAGGAATTCGGTTTACCAACGGCCATTCCACTGCTGCTACGTGTACGCCTTCACGCTATTCACTGTTAACGGGGATGTATCCCTGGAGAACAGGCGCTGCAATACTTCCCGGCGATGCAAAACTGATTGTTCCACAGGATAAGCCAACATTGGCCACTATTTTTAAAAAGGCGGGTTATATTACATCAATTGTTGGGAAGTGGCATCTTGGGCTTGGGAGTGCAGTACAGAAAGACTGGAACAACGATGTAAAACCTGGCCCTCTTGAACTTGGTTTTGATGAATCATACATCTTCCCGGCAACGGCTGACAGGGTGCCTACAGTTTTCTTAGATGGGCGCAAAGTTGTTGGCCTTGAGGCGAATGACCCAATTGAGGTGAACTACAAAGAAAAGATTGGCAATGAGGCAACAGGGCTTAATAATCCTGAATTGTTAAAAATGAAGGCATCGCCCAATCATGGCCATAACAATACAATTGTAAATGGTATTGGGCGCATTGGATGGATGACTGGAGGTAAGGCTGCCCGCTGGACGGATGAAGAGGTCGGAACCACATTTTTGTTCAAGGCGCAGGAATTTATTGAACGCAATGCGGATCGCCCCTTCTTTCTTTTCTTTGCCTTGACAGAACCGCACGTACCTAGAATGCCAGCAACGATGTTTAAAGGGAAAAGCGGGCTGGGCTTCAGGGGAGACGCGATTTTACAAATTGACTGGACGGTTGGCCAAATCATGAAGCAATTGAAAGCCCTTAAAATTGACAGAAATACAATGATTATTTTTAGTAGCGACAATGGCCCTGTTTTAGACGATGGTTATGAAGATGGTGCGGTTACAATGCTCAACGGGCATACCCCTGCGGGCGTTTTGCGTGGAGGAAAGTACAGCGCTTTCGAAGCTGGAACAAGGGTGCCCCTTATCATCAGTTGGCCGCAGAAAATTAAGCCTGGTACCTCGGATGCTTTGGTGAGCCAGGTGGATTTTATGGCATCTTTTAAATCCATGTTCAGGCAACCTTCGTCAAAAGAACTGGATAGCGAAAACATGTTGTCGGCTTTTTTGGGAACATCAAAGAAAGGTAGAACGGTTTATATTGCTCAGGGAGGCGCGCTTTCGATTACTGAAAATGGATGGAAGTATATTGAACCTCACAAAGGACCGGCAGTTCTGGCGTTGACGAATATCGAATCTGGGAATCTGGCTGAGCCACAGTTGTATCATCTGAACAGTGATCTTTCCGAAAAAATTAACCTCGCTGAAAAATATCCGCAGAAAGTAAAAGAATTGGCTGAAAAACTCAGTAAAATCAAAAGCCGTTAGATAATCATTATACTTGGGCGGCGGAAACAATTTTGCAATTTTGGCATATTCATCCAAACTTTTGCCACTGCCATTTGTTGGAAGATAATTAATAAAATATCAATGAAAAGAGTCTTTGTTTTTGCATTTTTATTCTTGCCATTTTTGGGGATTTCTCAAAAGTTAACCTTAACAGGAAATATTGATGGCCTGAAAGATGGAACTGAAGTGAAATTAGCCAATCTTCAGAATAATGACGGGTCATTTGTAGATCAGACTAAGTCGGTGCGTGGTGCTTTTGTATTGAAAGGCCGCTTGGAGGAGCCCACAATTTTAGGTTTGATGGTTGGCGACAGTTTAAAAACGGCTGTATTTCTGGGAAACGAACACGTAAGAGTTGATGGCTCTGTGACACAGGATATAGATGACTGGAAATACACCGGCTCGGCATTGCAGAACCAGTTCGCAGCCTTTCAAAAATTTTTTACTCCTAATTTTCAGAAGATAAATACTCTCGCTCAGTATCTTCAAATGGCTGCGGGTGATGATAGTTTAAAATTTGAGTTTGAGAATTTGGTGAACACAGTTCAAAATGATGTGGACGCCTTCATAGCAAAATACCCTGCCTCACCGGTAAGTGCTATGGTTATATTATCCACTATTAGCCTTACCGACGATGTGAGCCTGATAAAAAAGCGGGCAAATGCTTTACAACCTGCGGCGATGAACTCAGCTTTCGGTGGGCACTTAAAACAAGCCATTATTGATGCAACCTTTCTGAGTGTGGGAAGTATGGCGCTCGATTTTGCGCAGGCTGATACTTTAGGCAGATCAGTATCGCTTGCCGAGTTTCGTGGTAAATACGTGTTAGTTGATTTTTGGGCGAGTTGGTGCGGTCCCTGTCGCCGAGAAAATCATAATCTGGTAAAAACCTTCAAAAGGTTTAAGAATAATAATTTTACCGTACTTGGCGTTTCACTTGACGAAGACAAAGACAAATGGCTTGCGGCCATTAAAAAGGATGAGTTGAAATGGACACATGTGAGCGATCTTAAAGGCTGGGAAAATGAAGTGGCTCAGAAATATCGCATCACAGCCATTCCTCGCAATTTATTATTAGGGCCCGATGGTAAAATCATTTCAAAAGATATCCATGGAGACGAATTAGAGGCAAAATTGGAAGAGCTTTTCGGGAAATAAATTCTCTGTCTATTTCAATTTCGGGTAATCAAACATCAGGGGCCAAAATATTTTTGGCTACTGTAGGGGGCATCTGAAATTATGAAATTAGATGTGTGATGGGATGGCACTCTTGTGGGATCGTTGCCCCAATAATATAAAAAAATAGTTGGCGCTTTGCTCCCGTAAAAGGCAAACCCTTCTGTGCTGGAAAGCCATGTAGTTTCCTTTACATTGTCTTTGCCAACCGTATTTTCAATGATTGGATAATTTGTTTTGCATGTGCCACATTGGTAAAACTTACCAGTACTTTCTTCCGATAGTAACTGAGGCAACCGCGTTATTCGTCTCAGCAATTTTTGGTATTACTTGTCTAATTTTTGTTGTATTAATAAGAGTATAAATTAGTAAGGGTTTTGTATATTTGCTCATGGCAAAAAAAGATGGGAGAAATCGGACAGCTTCGGCACAAGCTACCATAAGGGAACA
>ERZ761602.3029-NODE-3029-length-24852-cov-16.404162_pt1 | contig 24852 bp, 17 predicted proteins | sample MGYA00512165_ERZ761602 | MGnify/ENA primary metagenome ERZ761602 (study PRJEB28899, sample SAMN02445085) | bioreactor sludge metagenome | biome: EBPR sludge; isolation source: Thorneside wastewater treatment plant | place: Australia: Brisbane, Thorneside...
CCCTTGTCCCCTTGTCCCCTTGTCCCCTCGACCCTTGTCCCCTCGTCCCCTCGCCCCTACTCCCCGATCTCCACCTCTCCCGCATGCACGCGCCTGATCACGCCATCCACGCCCCGCAGCTTCAACGCTCCGTCCCGATCCAGCCCGACCGCCACACCAACCGCGCCGCCCGCCCGCAACACCAACCCCGTCGCCATCCGCGCCTCCCACGCCGCCGCGATCGCCGGCACGCCGCCTTCCAGGAAGCGATCGATCCACGGCTCCACCTCCCGCAACATCGCCTCGACGAACGCCGCCCGCTCCACGATCTCACCCCGCTCCTCACAGACCGACGTCGCCCGCGCCGCGATCTCCGCCGGCAGCCCACTCTCTCTCGCCTTACTCACGCGCACGTTCACGTTCACCCCGATCCCGACCACCACGCATCCCTCGCCCGCCACCTCGCACAGCACCCCCGCCAGCTTCCTCGCTCCTCCTCCTCGGCCGCCGTCGCCGCCGTCGCCGTCGCCGCCGCCCGGCACCACGACGTCGTTCGGCCACTTGAGCGCCGCCCGCGCCGCGCCCGCCTGCCGCACCGCGTCGACCACCCCGACGCCGACCGCGAGCGTCATCGGCGCCAGCGTCGCGACCGGCACCGACGGCCGCGGCGCGCGCACGATCGCCGACAGGTACACGTTCACCCCCGGCGGCGACGCCCACACGCGCCCGAGCCGGCCGCGCCCCGCCGTCTGCGCGTCGGCGATGACCACCGTCCCGTGCGCCGCGCCTGCGCGCGCGTGGACGAGCGCGATGTCGTTCGTCGACTCGCACACCTCGACCTCGATGCGCTCGGCGCCGAGCCAGCCCGGCCCGGCGCTACGCAAAGTCGAGCCCGATGTCGACCGCGGGCGCCGAGTGCGTCAAGGCGCCGACCGAGATGAGATCGGCGCCGGCCTCGGCGTACGCGCGCACCGTCGTGAGCGTGATGCCGCCCGAGACCTCGACCAGCACGTTCCTCGCGTGCGCGCGCGCCGCCGCGGCGCGCACCTCGTCGGGCGTCATGTTGTCGAGCAGGACCACGTCGGCGCCGGCCGCGAGCGCGGCGTCGAGCTCCGCCAGGTTCGTCACCTCGCACTCGACGCGCAGCGGATGCGGCGCCTCGCGACGCGCGCGCGACACGGCGGCCTCGACGCCGCCGCACGCGACGATGTGGTTGTCCTTGATGAGGACCCCCGAGCCCAGATCGAAGCGGTGGTTGCCGCAACCGCCCGCGAGCACCGCGGCCTTCTCCAGCACGCGGAACCCCGGCGTCGTCTTGCGCGTGTCGACGATCTTGCACGCCGTGCCGACGACGGCGTCGGTGTACCGGCGGGCGAGGGTCGCCACGCCCGAGAGCCGCTGGACGAAGTTGAGCGCCGTGCGCTCCGCCATCAGGATCTCGGCGGCGGGCCCACGGGTGACCAGGATCTTCGCCCCGGGCTCGAGCACGTCACCGTCGTGCGCATGGCGATCGACCACGATCCGCGGATCGACCATCGTGAACACCGCGGCCGCGACGTCGATCCCGGCCAGCGAGATGTGCGCGCGCGTGTTCATGATCGCGGTCGCGTGGGTGTCGCGCTTGCCGACGGTCACCGCCGTCGTCACGTCGCCGCGACCGAGATCCTCGTCCAGCGCGAGCTCGATGAGCCGGCGCACGTGGGGCAGCCTCGCCAGTCCTCGGATGGGATCCACAAGCCACATCTAGCACGCCGCCCCGTGCCCGTGCCCGTGCCCGTGCCCGTGCCCCGATCTCACCGCTTCCCCGCGAAGCCCACCCCGATCCCGCACAGGATCACCACGCCGCCCGCGGCCGCGGTCCACGGCGGCACCTCGCCGAACGCCGCCCACGACAGGAGCGACGCGCCGATCGGCTCACCGAGGATGGCCAGCGCGACGAGGTGGGTCGGCACCCGCCGCACCGCGACGTTCAGGAGCGTGTGGCCGCCGACCGACGCGAAGAGCGCGCTCGCCGCGATCGCCGCGTAGCTCCACGCCGTGACGCCGCCGCCCAGCTCGAGCACGGTCACGCCCGCGACCGCGGTCGCGATCATCAGCCCGATCCCGGCGACGCCGTTCACCGCCGCCAGGTAGGGGAACAGGGGCAGCGCCTCCCGCAGGCGGCGGCCGACGATGAGGTACGCGGCCGCCGTCGCGGCGCCGAGCACGGCGAGCCCGTCTCCGATCAGGGCGTCGCCCCCGGCCTGCCAGTCGCCGCCGGCGAGGATCGCGCAGCCCCCCGCCGCGACCCCGATCCCGATCCACTCGCGACGGCTCACCGAGTCGCCGATGATCCAGCCGAGCAGCGCCGCGAACATCGGGTTGGTCGCGACCAGCGCGACCGACGCCGCCGTCGACGTGAACGACAGGGACGTGATCCAGACGCCGAAGTGGACCCCGAGCAGCAGCCCGGCGGCGAGGACGAGCGCGCGCTCCGTGCGCCCCAGCCGCCGGAGGGACGCGAGGTCGCGACCGGCGATGGCCGCGAGCGCCAGGGCGGCCAGGCTGATCCGCAAGGCGGCGATCGCCAGCGGCGGCACCGGCGCGGCGGCGCGGATGAGCGGCGCCGCCGTCGACAGGAGCAGGATCGCGAGGACGAGCGGTACGCGCGACGGCACGCGCGGCGGAGAGTATCCGACGCGCGCAGCGACCGACCGGACTGTGAGACAATATCGTCGGATGATCTCGGTGCTCGTCGTACACGGCGATCGCAAGACCCAGCGCATGCTGGGCCGGGTCATCACGAGCGGGTTCGGGCCGGCCGTCCTGTGCGACGACCTCGAGGCCGCGACCGCCGCGGCGAACGGACGCACCTACGCCGTGGTCACCGCCGAGCTCGCCGCCCACCCGGCCCTGCCCGGCCTGGTCGCGGCGCTGCGCGCCGGCGGCGGCGATCTGATCCTGTGCGGCGAGATCGGACCGCCGGAGGTCGTCGCGATCATCCGCGACCACGCGATCGACCACGTGGTCACGACCGATCCGATCGCCTCGGCCGACGAGCTGCCGCTCACCCTGCGCACGCTCGCGCGCCCGCACGGCCTCGACGTGCTCGGCGTCGAGCGTTACCTCGGCCACGGCGTGCACCTGACCGAGCTGTCGCCCGAGAGCACCCACGCGCGCATCACCGTGCTCGCCGCGATCCGCGACGGCCTCGCCGCGATGGGCGTCGCGGCGCGCCACGAGCGGCACGCCGCGCTCATCGCCGACGAGCTCCTCGCCAACGCGATCCACGACGCGCCCCACGGTCCCGACCCGGCGCTGCGCGACAGCGTGCGCGACACCGACCGTCCGCTTTCCGGACGCGATCGCCCGCGCCTGCGCTGGGGCGCCGACGGTCGCATGCTGGCGATCGAGGTCACCGACCGGTTCGGCTCCCTCGACGCCTCGACCATCCGCGCGCACCTGGCCAAGCTCGCCGACCGCTCGACGCGGCCGCGGCAGGGCAACGGCGGCGCCGGCCTGGGCCTGGCCATGGCCTACCTCGCCGCGACCCAGCTCGTCTTCCACCTCTGCCCCGGTCGCGTGACCCAGGCGATCGGCCTCGTCGATCTGCGCGCGCGCCCCGACGGCGTCCGCACCCTCGTCCCCTCCCTGCACATCTTCACCGACCGAGGTTGAGCCCAAGATGGCTGCAAGTCCGGCACAGAGCTTCGAAGTGACACGCACGCCAGGCCGACTCGTGCTCGCGGGGCGGATCGACGAGCGCGCGCAGATCGCCGACCTCGCGGCCACGATCGACGAGCCGACGCTCGCGATCGATCTCGCGGACGTCACCTACATCAACTCGCTCGGCGTACGCGACTGGGTCACGTTCCTGCGCACGCTCGCGCGGCAGGACGTCGCGCTCACGCTCGAGCGCTGCGCCGAGGTCATGGTGCTGCAGATGAACATGATCGTCGACGCGCGCGGGTCCGCGAAGATCGCGTCGTTCTACGCGCCCTTCGCCTGCGACGCGTGCGGCTGGGAGGGCGCCGCGCTGGTCAGGACCGAGGACGTGCAGCCGCTGGTGCCGCTGGGACGTGCGCCGGTGACCACGTGCCCCGACTGTCAGCAGGAGGCGCGCTTCGCCGACTTCGTCGACCGCTACTTCCTGTTCCTCGCCGCCTGAGGGATCGAGAGCTCAGCGCGCGAGCACGGCCGACGCGAGCGTGCCGTCGCGCGTGAGCCAGTAGACGCTGCCGACGCGGTCGTCGTCCCACGGCACGTGGATCGGCTCGGCGTCGGGCGCCGGCGCCTCGTCATAGGTGTCCTCGTCCCAGCCGACCGCGGGCCCGGCGCGCACGACGAGCACGCGCTTCGCGCCCCTGGCCTGCTTCCAGCCCCTGGCGCTCTCGAACACGTACGTGCTCGCCAGCTTGTTGCCGCCGGCCTCCTTGCCGACCTCGATCGTCTGGACCTCGTAGAGCTTGCCGTCGCGCGCGCCATAGATGAGGAGCAGGTCGCGCGCCCCGCCGCCGCCCCGTTGCCGGAGCTTGACCGCGAGGTGCTTCGTCCCGTTGCCGGCGAGGTCGACGACCTCGACCTTGGCGACGTCGGCGGCCTTCGCCGCCGGGAACGACACGAAGCCGATCGCGTCGGTGACGAGCGCGGCGCCGGTGCCGCCGGCGACCACGCGCTCGGGGCCGGGCCGCGTCGGGTCGAGATCGACCGTCGCGTCGAGGGTGAGCTGCGCCTTCTTCACCTTCAGCGCGGCGAGCGCGGCGGCGAAGGTCGAGTCGGCGTTGCCGAGCGCGAGCGCGCCGGACCAGGGCACGGTGTTCTCGCTGATGGCGAGCCTGGGCACGTCGGTGTCGTGGAAGGTCACCGACGCGGCGACCTCGGGCACGCTCGGGCCCCAGCCCGGGACCTGGGCGAGCGGCACGACGAGCTCGATCGAGAAGCCCTTGGGCTGCAGCGTGTCCTCGATCGAGAGCCAGCGCGGCGCCGGCTTGCCGCCGACGAGCCGCCGGGGCGCCGCGCGGTCCTTGCCCGGGAACGCCGTGACGACGAGGCTCTTGGCCTTGCCTGCGGCGAGCGTGATCTCGACCCGGTCCTCACCCGCGGGCGTCTTGCCGGCGCGGGACACGCGCTCGTCGCGCACGTCGATGGAGAGGTAGAGCCGAGCGCCATCGAACAGACAGCGCAGGTCGAAGCTGGCATCGGGCGCGTTCGAACCGGCGCGGGCCTTGTCGACGCCGCTCCAGTCGTCGAGCATCCCGTCGACCTCGATGGTGTCCGCCTCCGTGGCCGCGCACGGCAGCCGGGGCGCGGGCTGGGCCGTGGCGGTACCCGCCCGGACGAGGGGCCAGACGAAGGGGATGGCGACCAGGAAAAGGACGGCCGGGCCTCTCATCGTCCGTAGGACACCTCAGAGGCCGGTCCGATTCAATATCAACGTGGTATACGCAGCCCGTGTTCGAGACCATTTCCAAGGGCTTCCGCGCCGCCAAGCAGCGGCTGACCGGCAAGGCCGAGCTCGATGACGAGGTCATCGACGAGGCGCTGCGCGACGTTCGCCTGTCCTTGCTCGAAGCCGACGTCGAGTTCCGCGTCGTCAAGCGCTTCCTCGACCGGGTGAAGGAGGCCGCCCGCGGCGAGCAGGTCACGCTCAAGGCGCGCTCGGAGGAGTACGGCGTCCAGCGCATCACGCCCGAGCAGGCCTTCATCAAGATCTGCCAGGACGAGCTGACCAAGATGATGGGGCCGGTCGACACCGAGCTCCGCTGGGCCAAGAAGGGCGCGACCGGCATCATGGTCGTCGGCCTCCAGGGCTCGGGCAAGACCACGTCGGTCGGCAAGCTCGCCCGCTGGCTGGAGAAGACCCACAAGAAGAAGCCGCTGCTCGTCGCCGCCGACGTCTACCGTCCCGCCGCCGTCGATCAGCTGAAGACGCTGGGCAAGCAGCTCGGCATGCCGGTGTTCTCGATCCCCGGCGCCGACCCGGTCGCCATCTGCAAGCAGGCGGTCGACGCCGCGTCGACCGAGGGCTGCGACGTCATCCTCTTCGACACCGCCGGCCGCCTCGCGATCGACGAGCCGCTGATGCAGGAGCTCGAGGACATCGACAAGGGTGTCCAGCCGGCCAACATCTTCCTCGTCCTCGACTCGATGACCGGCCAGGACGCGGTCAACGTCGCCGACACGTTCAACAAGCGGTTGAACCTCGACGGCGTGATCATGACCAAGCTCGACGGCGATGCCCGCGGCGGCGCGGCGCTCTCGGTCAAGGAGATCACGGGCAAGCCGATCAAGTTCCTCGGCATGGGCGAGTCGCTCGACAAGCTCGAGGAGTTCCGGCCCGAGGGCCTGGCCTCGCGCATCCTGGGCATGGGCGACATCGTCGGCCTGGTCAAGGACTTCGAGCAGGTCGTCGACGCGGAGAAGGCGGAGGAGGACGCCCTCCGCATGCTCAAGGGCAAGTTCGACATGCAGGACTTCGTCGAGCAGATCCGGATGATCCAGAAGATGGGATCGCTCAAGGATCTGTTCGACAAGCTGCCGTTCTTCGGCGGCCAGATGCCGGAGGGCGTGAACCTCGACGATCGCGAGCTGGTGAAGATCGAGGCGATGATCAACTCCATGACGATGGAGGAGCGGACCCAGCCCGAGGTGTTCGTGACCACGTCGTGGGAGGAGTTCACCTCGACCGCGGGCAAGAACGCCAAGCGCCGGCGCGCCGACTTCGAGGCCGGCCGCGTGCGCCGCATCTCCAAGGGCTCGGGTCGCAGCGAGCAGGAGGTGAAGGAGCTGCTCCAGAAGTTCGCGACGATGCGCCAGATGATGGTGCAGCTCGGCGCGTCGACCGGCCTCATGGGCAAGCTGCCCGGCTTCAAGCAGTTCTCCCAGATGAAGCGCCTGGCCAACATGGACCTCGGCGCGATCATGGGCGCCGAAGGCGCCGCCGGGCTGCCGCCGGGGATGGCCGGCATGCCCGGGATGCCCAACATGCCGATGATGCCCGGCGTGCCGTCGGGCAACGTGCCCGGCATGCCCAAGGGCTACACCGCGCCCGGCACCAAGAACACGCCGGCCAACCGCCCGCACGACAAGAAGGACAAGCGCGACAAGCGCAAGGCCGAGAAGGCCGCCCGCAAGAAGGCCCGCCGCCGCTAGGGCTGGAGTACGATCCTCGCGATGCGGCGCTCCGAGGTGCCTGGCGTGAACGAGACGACGCCGCTCGTGACGTCGTCGGGCGAGGGCGCGCTCGTCGGCGATCGGCTGCTGGTTGCGGGTGAGGGGTCCTTCTCGACGCACGATCTTGGCGCGGGCGAGCTGCTCATCGGGCGCGGCGAAGGCTGCGACGTGCGCATCGAGCACAAGGCGTTCTCGCGGAAGCACGCGGTGCTGCGTTCCGGGCCGCCGGCGACCGTGCAGGACCTCGGCTCCACCAACGGCACCCGCGTCGCGGGCAACGTGCACAAGGGTGGCGAACCCATCGCGCTGGCGGCGACGGACAGCTTCCACATCGGGCCGTTCTCGTTCGTGCTGGTCGCGCGATCGACGGGCGACAAGGGCTCGCTGTCCGGGCGAGACGTCCTGCGTGTCGTCGATCCGACGCCCAGGGGCGTGCCTGCGCTGGTGAAGGACCTCGCGGCGAGCAAGGCCAGCGTCCTCATCCTGGGAGAGACCGGCGTGGGCAAGGAAGTGCTCGCCGAGACCCTGCACGAGCTGTCGGGACGCAGCGGCGCGCTGACGCGGATCAACTGCGCGGCGCTCAGCGAGAGCCTGCTCGAGAGCGAGCTCTTCGGGCACGAGAAAGGCGCCTTCACCGGCGCTGCGGCGCAGAAGATCGGTTTGCTCGAGTCCGCGGACGGCGGGACCGTGTTCCTCGACGAGCTCGGCGAGCTGCCGCTGTCGATCCAGGCCAAGCTCCTGCGCGCGGTCGAGCATCGCGAGGTGCTGCGCATCGGCTCGACGCGACCGGTGAAGATCGACGTGCGGTTCCTGTCGGCGACCAATCGCGACCTGCCGGCCGAGGTCGCGAACGGCGCGTTCCGTCGCGATCTCTACTTTCGCCTGGACGGCGTCACGCTCGTGATCCCGCCGCTGCGCGAGCGACACGGGATGGTCGGGCCGATGGCGATGCAGTTCCTCGAGGAGGCGCGGAAGAAGCCGGGGACCACGACCGGCCAGCCGGCCAGGCTCGGCACCGACGTCCTGGCGGCGCTCGAGCGGTACCCGTGGCCGGGCAACGTGCGCGAGCTGAAGGCGGTGATCGAGCGCGCGGTGCTGCTCGCGCGCGGCGGCGAGATCGCGGTGAAGCATCTGACGTTCGCGAAGAACACCGCGGCCGCCCCCGCGGCGGCAGCCGCACCCACACCGGTAGCCGCACCCGCACCCGCACCCCCACCCGCAGCCGGTGATGATCTCGGATTCCTCGACGACGAACAGAAGGCCGACCGGGCCGCGCTGATCGCGGCGCTCGACGAGTGCGCGGGCAATCAGACACGCGCGGCCAAGAAGCTCGGCATCGCACGGACCACGCTCGTCACGAAGCTGCGCGTCTACCGCATCCCGCGGCCGCGCACCTGACCACCACCATGGCCAGCGATCCCAGCGACAGCGGCGGCTTCGACGACACGATGCCGTCATCGGGTTCGTCGCCGGCGCAGGTTCCGGAGCGCGTCGGGCGCTATCGCCTCGAGCGCGTGCTCGGCAGGGGCGGCATGGGTGTCGTGCACGCCGCCCGCGATCCGGATCTCGATCGGCTCGTCGCACTGAAGCTCATGCACGACGCGCGCGGCCAGGCCCGCCTCGTGCGCGAAGCGCAGGCGATGGCGCGGCTCCGCCATCCCAACGTGCTCACCGTGCACGACGTCGGCGTCGCCGGCGACCGCGTGTACATCACGATGGAGCTGATCGAGGGCACGACGCTGCGCGCGTGGCAGTCCGCCGCGCCGCGCACGTGGCGCGAGGTCGTCACCGTGTACATCGCCGCCGGCCGCGGGCTCGCCGCCGCGCACGACGCCGGCATCGTCCATCGCGACTTCAATCCCGGTAACGTGCTCGTGGGCAACGACGGATCGATCCGGGTCGCCGACTTCGGGTTGGCGCGCGGTGACGAGCCCGACACCGTCGAGGGGCACGGTCCACCCACGCCCTCCAGCGCGAGCTCGAAGCTCGGCGATCCGCTGACCACGGTCGGGACCGTGGTCGGCACGCCTGCGTACATGGCGCCCGAGCAGCACGAGGGTGCGTCGGTCGGCCCTGCCGCCGACCAGTTCGCGTTCGCCGCGGCGATGTGGGAGGCCCTCGCCGGCGGGCGCCCGTTCGTCGGCGCGAGCATCGACGAGCTCGCCCTCGCCAAACGCGAGGAGCGCGTCGGCCCGCCGCCACGCCACGCGCCGAGCTGGCTCGTCGCGCTCCTGCGCCGGGCGCTGCGCTCGAATCCCAGCGAACGCCACGCGTCGATGGCGAGCCTGGTCGCGGCCCTCGAGCACGGCCTCGGCCGACGGCGCCGCGTGGTCGTCGTCGCGGGCGCTGCCGCCGCCGCCGCGGGTGTCGCCGCGATGGCGCTCGTCGTCGCCGCCTCCCGCACGCCGGAAGGCCCTGGCTGCAAGGTCGCGGGCGCGGACGTCGCCGCGACCTGGAACGACGCCGCGCGCGCTCGCATCACCGCGGCGTTCACGGCGAGCGATCGCCCGCACGCAAGCGACACGCTCTCGCGCGTGCTCGCCGAGCTCGATCGCGCCGCCGGCGCGCTGTCATCGGCACGCATCTCCGCCTGCGAGGCGACACGAGGGCGCGGCGCGCCGACCGCGGCCGCGCTCGAACGTCGCATGGCATGCCTCGAACGCCGCGGCAGCGACCTGCGCGCGATCGTCGCGCTCCTCGGGACGGGCCCGGACGCCGACGTGATCGACCACGCCTACGAGAGCGTCATCGGCCTGCAGGATCCGGCCCGATGCGAAGCGGTCGCGCAGCGCGAGGTCCCGCAACCGGCGCCGACCATCCGCGCACAGGTCGACGAGCTGCGTGCACGTCTCGCCGAGACCGAAGCCCTCCACAACGGCGGCAAGATGGACGCTGCCGCGGCCGCCATCGACGCGCAGGTCGCGCACGCGCGCGAGCTCGGCTTCGCGCCGCTCCTCGCCGAAACGCTGCTCCTACGTGCGCGCATCCTCGACGAGCAAGGCGATGCCAAGGCCGGCGTCACCGCCTTCGGTGAGGCGGCAGAGGTCGGTGCCGCCGCGCAGGACGATCACCTGGTCGCCGCCGCGCTCGTCGGACAGCTGGAGTTGCTGGAGGACGAAGGCGGAAAGCCGGCCGACGCGCTCCAGTGGATGGTCGCCGCCGAAGCCGCCGTGGCGCGGACCAACGATCCCCAGCTTCGCGAGGACTTCCTCGCAGCGCGTGGCAACACCCATCGCAGCCTCGGACGGTACACCGAGGCCAAGGCCGATCTCGAGACCGCGCTCGCCAGTGTCGAAGCCCGCCTCGGCAAGGACAGCTTCGAGACCGCGCGCGTCGTCATGAGCCTGGCCAACGTACTCTCCGACGAGGGCAAGATGGACGACGCGCTCGCGCTCGATCGTCGCGTCGAATCGATCTATCAGAAGACGATCGGCCCCGAGCACCCGAAGTTCGCACAGCTGCTCAACAACATCGGCCTGCGCCTCGACGCCCTGGGCAGGTACGACGAGGCGCGCACCGAGCACGAGCGCGCCCTCGAGCTCAAGAAGCGCGTGATGGGCCCCGAGCACCCGTCGGTCGCGTCCTCGCTCAACAACCTCTCGCTCGTCGCGGGTCATCAGAATCGCCAGGACGAAGCGATCGCGTATCTCCGAGCCGCGCTCGCGATCCGCGAGAAGGCGCTCGGCCTCGAGCATCCCCTCACCGCGAGTACGATCGCCAACCTCGGCGTCCAGCTCGCGGAGCAGGGCTCGTACGAAGAGGCGCTCGCCTTGCATCGGCGCGCGCTCGCCATCCGCGAGAAGGTGGTGGGCCCCGAGCACCCGAGCACCGCGTTCTCGCTCTCCGGGATGGCGGCGGTCCTGACCGAGCTCGGCCGGCTCGACGAGGCGCTCGTGGCGTCCAGGCGCGCGCTTGCCATCCGCGAGAAGGTGCTCGGTGATCACAGGTTGACGGCGAAGTCGCACCTCAACCTCGCCAGCGTGTTCGTCGGCATGGGCAAGCGAGACGAGGGATGCACCGCGGTTGCACGCGGGCTGGCGATCATGGAGAGGGTGGTGGAACCCGACCACCCAGAACTGGTGCTCTTCCTGACCGGCCAGTCGAACTGCCTGCTCTTCCGCGGCAAGCCGCGCTCAGCGCTGCCGCTGGCCGAACGCGCGGTCGCCATCGGCGAGAAGCACGAAGGGGACGAAGCGAATCTCGCGAGCGCACGCCGTGAGCTCGCGAGAGCACTGTGGGCGGCCGGCGGCGACCGCGCGCGCTCGATCCGCCTGGCGCGCGACGCCTACGCGCGCCTCGCTGGCGTGCCCGGGTACGAGGCCGACAACGCCGAGCTCGCAGCCTGGTTGAAGGATCGGGGCTTCTCGACGACGGCGCCCTGACGTCGGCGATCAGCGAACGCGCAACGCGCGCGCCCGCGTAGCGCGCAGCGCCGCCATCGCCGCGGGTTCGGCGCCGATCTCCTCCATCCGCTTCACGCGCGCGTCGAGCGCGGGGAGCGCATCGGCCGCGTGCCCCGCCGCGATCTGACACTCGGCGAGGCCGATCGTCGCCCGCGTGATCGACATCTCGTAGGCGAGGACCTGAGCGCGCTCGATCGCGAGTTCGTAGGCTGGGCGTGCCGTGACGCAGTCGCGCTCCGCACGCGCGAGCTCGCCCTGCGCGAGTGGGAGCTCGGTCGACGCCGGCATGTCGAGCGCGCCGGCCTCGGCGAGGAGACGGCGAGCGGCCGCCTTGTCACCGCGCGCGAGGGCGACGAGCGCGGCGGTCGCGAGCGAGTCCACGAGATCCGGCAACGTCGTCGCGCGCCCCGCCGCGACGCTGCGATCGGCCCGCTCCGCCGCACGTGCGAGATCGCGGGTGCTGAGCGCGACGGCCAGAACCCTCGCCGCGAGGAGCACCGGCACGGAGTCTCCAGGGGCGGTCTTCTCGGCCCACGCGAGGGCGATCTCGCACACGTCGTACATCGTCGACCAGCGACCGAGCTGGTAACGGCCGCTGCACGTGTTCGCGGCCGAGAGCCAGTCGTGGACACCAGCCGCGCGGATGATCTCGAACCCGCGGCTCCAGCTCGCCTCGGCGGCGACCAGGTCGCCGCGCCGCTGATGAACGTTGCCCAGGTTCGCATGAGAGGTGCCGACCTCGGGATGATCGGGTCCGCGCTGCGCGATGTCGTAATCCAGCCGCTGCTGCATCAGCGCGGCCGCTGCTTCGACGTTGTTGCGCGCCATCTCGAACACGCCGAGGTTGGAGATGCCGTCCATGATCGCGACGTTGTCGGCAGGCAGGATCTTGCGCAAGATCGCCAGCGATTCCTGCTCCGCCGCGACCGCCTCATCGAATCGACGAAGCCAGTAGTACGCCGCCGCGAGATGATTCAGCCAGTTGGCGCGCAGTCGCGGCGGGTTCCCGGCGCGCTGGAGCGCGAGCTCGACGAAGGACTTGCCGGCGAGCGCGTCGGCGGGCTTGCCGAGGTCGTCGGCAAGCGTGAACGCGCGGCTGACGAGCGCGTCGGCGACCACGAAATCGTCGTGGGCCTGCGCCGCCGCGGTCGCCGCGCGATCGAACGCGGCCAGCGCCCCCGCACCGTCACGGGCATGGCTGAGCGAACGTCCGTGCTGGACAAGCGCGCGGGCCAGGAGCGGCGTGTATCCGGTCTTCTCGGCGAGAGCGACGGCGTCGGTCGTGAGCGGCATCCCGCGGTCGAACTGGCCCACCTCACCGAGTGCGAACGCGCGCGTCAAGAGGTCCTCACCGCGCTGGACCTCGGCGCGCATGACCGGATCGGCCGGTAACGGCATCACCTCGCGCGGGTCCTGGCACTCGTCGATCGGCCGCAAGCCGCTGACGACGACGACCGCGTCGTCGGGCCTCTTCGCGTCGGCCTCGAGCCACGCGGACACGATCGTGTCGATCTCGATGCGGCGCTGCTCGAGGCAGCGATTGCGGCGATCGAGGAGGTCCGGCGAGCTCGCGCCGCGGCGCGCCTCGACACACGCATGCGTGCGCGCCGCCGCCCAGTCGTCGCGATAGCGATCGAGCGTGGCCACGACCCGCCGCGCGACGCCGCGCTGCGCGAGCGCCGCCGCGCGCTCCGGGTTCCAGGTCGCGTCGAAGGGCGCATCGAGGCCGTCGCAGCTCGGCCCCTCCGCCGCGGGCGCGCCGATCGCGAGGATGATCGCCGCGGCCGCGCCCGTGACCGCGACCGCGCCGGCGCCGCCGAGCACCAGCGCGCGGCGTGACCGCGGCGTGATCGCCGCGACGAGATCGTCGACGGTCGCGAAGCGATCGGCAGGCGCACGCGCGAGCGCTCGGCGGATCGCCGCGCGGATGTGTCGCGGCACGGCGGTCTCGCGCGGCTCGTTGCGGATCGTGCCGGCGAGCACCGACGTCGCGATCTCGGCGATCGTGTTTCCGGCGAACGGACGCACCTCGTAGAGCGCCTCGTAGAGCGAGCACGCGAGCGCCCACTGATCGGTGCGCGCGTCGGCGGGCTCGCCGGCGTGCTGCTCCGGCGCCATGTAGGCCGGCGTTCCGAGCACGGTGCCCGTTCGCGTGAGGGTGACGTCCTCGGTGTCGGCGCCGACGCCGGCCCTGGCGTCGGACGCATCGCCCGCAGCGCGGACCAACCCGAAGTCGGTAACCCGCACGACGCCATCGCCATCGATGAGCGCGTTGCCCGGCTTGAAGTCGCGGTGGACGAGGCCCATGCGATGCGCGGCGGCGAGCCCGCGGCCCGCCTGGACGTACACGCCGACGATCTCGCGCCAGGTACGAGCCGCGGCCCGCCGCCAGGTGGCGAGGTTCATGCCATCGACGAGCTCCATGACGATCCCCGTGCCCGCACCGACGCGGATGATCTCGTGGACGGTCACGACGTTGCGATGCGACAGCTTCGCCATCGCCTGCGCCTCGCGGACCAGCCGTGCGCGCGCCTCGGCGTAGTCGCGCACGAGCACCTTGATCGCGACCCGCCGTCCTAGCTCGGTATCGAGCGCCGAGAGCACGACGCCCGCGCCGCCCGCCCCGACGACGCCCTCGACGCGGTAACGACCGATGGTCGCCCCCGGCGCGAAGGCCGTCTGGCCATCACCGCCGCCGCCGCCGTCCGGCGCGGTCGCGTCGTCGTCCACCGGTGTCTTCGGCGGCGACGGCACGGTCGCGTCGTCTTCCAGACCAGCCATACGGCGGGATGATAGGCGAAGACCGTCCATCCGGCCGGGACCTAGCGCGCCGTCCCGTTGCCGTTTCCCAGCGGGAAGTCGCGGTAGCGGGAGCTCCACCCACACCATGGCGCCGTTCGCGGCGCATGGCGCTGGACCACGGCAGCGACGAGACACCTCGCGTGGTTGCACGACGGACGGTCGATCCGTCCGCACGAACTGACCGCACTGACGATTCGCCGGCTCCGCGCCCGAAGGGAACTGGACGCTTCGCGGCCCTTCGCCGAGGGCACGCTCGGTGCAATGGGCGGCGCCCATGAAGATCAACCATCCGATCCTTCTCGTCGCAACGTCATGGCTCCTCGCCGCGGGCGCTTGCAAGAAGAACGAGGCGAGCCAACCTACCTCCGGCAGCGCCGCAGCGGAGGGCGGTGCGGTGAAGGCCGCAAAGCCCGATGACAAGGCGCCCGCGGCCTGCCCGCCGACCGCGTGGAAAGAGCCCGGCGGCCTCTTCTGCATCGACGCGCCGGGTTTCACGACGAAGATCGAGCAGACCGACGACCAGGACGATCCCGAGATGCGGGTCTACTTCAAGAAGGAAGCGGAGGGCGACAAGCCGGAGCTCCACTTCAGGGTCCAGTGGTTCCTGAAGCGGGGAGATGCCGCCACCCAGGCGGTCCTGCGGGTGACCACGCTCGAGGACGCCTACAAGAACAACCGCGGCAAGGACCAGGGCGCGATGCCGCGCGGCACGGGCAAGTATTTCCACTACGCCAAGGCCGACGACGAGACCTCGGAGGTGTTCTACGCGGTCGTCGAGGGCAAGCAGTTCACGTACGAGTGTGAGGCCAGGAGCTACCAGACGCCGCTCGCCCCCGAGCTCGTCGCGGCGTGCAAGAGCCTGCTCGCGACCGACTGACGCGATGCTCGGACGAGTCTGTCCCGAAATCGAACATCACCAACGAGGGGACCATGGCACTACAGCGCATCAAGCTTTCGCTGACCGAGCTCCGTTGTCTGGCGCAATCGGAAGGCGCCGCAGGGTCGGAGCCGTACCTGTGGACCACCTTCTTCGCCTTCGGCGCGCAAAGGCTGCCATCTCAAACCGGCAATCTGGGGGTCATCACGCCGGCGTACGACGCCTTCCGCACGGAGTTTCCGGACGGCATGAAGGGGGGGCAGGTTGCTGCCGTGCCGCCGTTCATCGCGTCGGCGCACTTTGACATGGACCTCGACACGGCGCCCAGGCCGAAGCTCGTCGGCTGCGTGGTCATCCTCATGGAAGAGGACAGCACACCTCACAACTCCATCGTGATGGGGCGTATCGCGTACGCGAAGGAGATCGAGGCTCAACTCGAAGCCCTCGTGCACGAACGCATCCGCACGCAGAACTTCGACGACATCACGCAGGCGGAGTACGCAGCGATCCAGTCTGCGGTGTCTTCGAAGGCGCGTTCGGCCATCGCCCGCAATCAGTGGAACCCGTGGCGCGATCAAGACGACAACATCGGCGCCACCTACGCGCTGTTCAAGTACCCGAAGCCAGCGGATGCCGGAGGCCAGCCTTCCGGACGCTGGATCGAGCTCCAGTACTTCGACCTCCCGGAGATCACGAACAACAAGGGCGATCGATTCGTGCTATCGGGCCGCCTGTCGGTCGAAGCCATCCCTCCTCCGACCATCGTCATCTGCGCGACGGAGCGGGCAGCACTCGAGGCGAAGCAGGACCAGCTCGATGGCCTACGCCGCCGCATCACGACGCTGCAACAGCAACTAGCCAACGCGAGTGCTTCGCAGAAAGCAGCGATCGTCTATGAGCTGGAGGCTACGAATCGATTGATCACTGAAGCCGAGGCGCAGATCCCGGCGCTTCGAGCTGCCCTCGCCGCCTGCATGCCGCATGACGCGGGTGGACGACCTCGCCGTGATCAGGGGCGGTAACAGACCGCGTGTTTGTGGCGCTTGCCGCTCATCATCTGTTCGGCCTCGAGATCGCGCCTCCAGTGTTCACCCTCGAACCATGCTGAGCAGGCTCGCGCGACGGCCTCACCCAAGGCGTCCGGCTCGAAGCAGGCGCCACCACGCGGGTCTGCCAACCTGCGGACGCTGTCGGGGCACTCGACGCTCGAACGTGTAGCTGGGTTCGCTGACGCCGGGTGGCCGGTCGAGCAGGCCGTGAGCGCGATCGTGCGATTCTTCTAGCAACGCTCGTCGCAGGCTGTGGCGATGTCGCGACGATCGAGACTGCTGAGTCGGCGCGCGTCGAGGATTGGGCGGCAAGTGATCGAGCCCAGAAACGGGGAGCTCGGGCCGCGCGCGCCAGGGCCGAGCAGGACCGGCGGACGAGCAAGGCGGCCGAGAGCTGCGGGGCGGACGCGGCCTGCCTACGCACACCCGCGGCAGCCGAATAGGAACGAACAAGCCGTCGCCGGTCGCGAGGACATGTCCATGTCGCGCCGCTGGCCCGACGGGCGACGCCTTCGAGGACCGAAGCTCGATCCGGCAAGCGCTGTTCGCGCGGCCAGATCGCGCACGCGAACTGGCCGGCAGATGGCTCGAGGGCCGTGATGTCGGGCGGGTGGGCGTGGCCTGGCGCTTGCTCGATCCGGCGTCATGAGAAGCCACGACGACCGCAAGCACGAGGACGCGGCCCCTTCGCTCGGCGCCGACGCCGGAATCCCGGGCAAGCGTACCCGCACCCAGGCGCTGCCCGCCGGCGGCGGCGGGGGCGGGGCGCCGATCCTGCAGTTCAAGCCTGCGGGCGGCGAGAAGCCGCTGGCAGGCGGGAGCTTCGTCGACGAGCTGCTCGGTGGAGCCATGGCCGGCGGCGAGAACCAGAGACCGGCGTGGATGGATCCCGCGTCGAACGCGCCGCTCCCCGGCGATCCCGTGCCGGGCTTCGGCCCCGGGCACGTGTACACGGTCGCCGACAAGGACAAGCTGCGGACCGCGTACAGGGCGCGCAGCAAGGCCAACAGGGCCGGCGTCGGTGCGTTCCTCCGCGAGTACGTCGACGCGGCGGTCACGATCATGGGTCGATACGTGAAGGGCTCGGTCAAGGACAAGGACCAGGTCCACTCGTTCCTCAAGTTCGTCGTCGCCGAGAGCCTGTCCACCCTGGCAGGCGGCATCGGCAAGAAGATGGCCAAGGAGGGGATGGAGTTCCTGGCCTCCAAGGTCACCGACTTCGGTATCAGCGCAGCGCTCGAGGACGACGAGACCTTCGAGGACGAGAAGAACCTGGACAGGCTGATCGCGACGATCGGCGGCACCACCGGCGCGCTCGCCGAGGGCATGGTGACGAAGATGGAGGACGGCTTCGACGCCGGCATGTGGCTGGGCGCGGCCCGCGTCGAGGATCTGCACCGCTTCCGCGTCCCGGAGCTGTTCGTGTCGCCGCCGCGCGAGAAGATCCGCGGCGTCGTCGCCGGCATGGTCGGGGGAGCGCATCACCGCCGGGTGATCGGCGGCCAGATGGGCTCGGGCACGCAGTGGATGGTGGTCACCGACGTGCAGGAAACCGATCACAACGTGATCGTGGTCCACGTCGGCGTGACCTCGGTGGGCACGGCGTACGTGAAGTCGGCGCGCATCAACAGCCGCAACAAGGAGCTCGCCAAGGAGATCGACGACAAGGTCGACATCGGCACGCTGTCGGCGATGGCGCTGCACGTCACCGTCGATCCGAGCGGGGACCGCATCAACCCAGCGGCGCGTATCATGAAGGCGATGACGCGCGGGCAGGCGTCGCACGACGACGTGTTCGCGTTCGAGGCCGCGTATCCGAAGAACGGCCCGGCCTTCACGTACACCCGTAACACCAAGCACGCGTTCGCGACCGAGGGCGAGGGCTCGCTGGCCGACCATCTGGCACTCTACGAGCTGGCCACCGGCGATCACGATCTGTCGGCGCTGGCCGACCGGTTCAACGCGATGGAAGAGGACCACGACGAGAAGATCTCGCGGCCAGGACGCCGAGCTCCGGCGGAGCTGGCCCGTCTCGCGTACACGGCGTTCAAGTCGACCGAGTCGGCCGTGACGTCGGCGCAGGCGCTGCAGGCCCGCGTCGTCGACAAGGCCACGCCTCACTGATTCAGGGCGTGTCCGCTCAGGCGGGATTCACGACGACGCGAGCGATCTCGCTGGTCGAATCCAGGTTGCCCTCCCTGTTCGCGAACGACGTCCGCTCGCGAACCTCCCGGATCTCGCCCCGCTGGATCGTCCGCCCCGACTCGCTCAGGAAGGCGACCGCCATCCCGCGGTAGACGCCGTGCGCCGATCCGCCGCCGATCGCGAGCCGAACGCCATCGTCGACCACCGACTTGCCGATGATCCGCGTGCTCATGTCGTGCGCCGGCTTCGCGGAACCCGGGTTGATGATGACGTGGTCGACCTCCTGGACGCCATCCGGGGTCTTGTGCGTGTGAGCGTAGGAGACCGTCTCGTCCACGTTCACGATGGTGACATTGGCGAGCGTGACTCCCGACCTGCTCACCAGGCGACACTGCATCGGGGCGGTCACGCCGTGTCGCTCGCCGGCACCGAGGCATCGCGACGACATGCGGTCGGTTCGACCGCACGAACTGACCAGTCAGGATCGACCTGTCACCGGCGCTTGAGCAGCGCGCGCGCGTCGGCGGTGCGATCGCCGTCGGGGCCGGCGCGCCGGATGTACTCCTCGAGCGGCTTCTTCGCCTCGCGCACCCGGCGGGTCAGCGCCAGCGCCTCGCCGAGCACGAAGTACGCGTCGACGTTCTCGGGATCGAGCTTGATCGTCTTCTCCGCGGCCTGCGCCGCGCCGCCGTGATCGCCGAGCTCGGCCAGCACCGTCGCGAACGTCGACCAGGCGTCGGCGTGGTACGGGTCGGTCGTCGTCGTCTCGAGGAGCAGGCTCTTGGCGCGCGCGAGGTCGTCGCCGATGTACGCCGAGAGCGCGAGCCAGTAGCCGGCGTCGGCGCGCTGGCGGCGCGGCGCCTTGGCCAGCAGCTCGCGCGCCTTCAGGAACTGCTTCTGCGCCTCGGCCGGGCGGCCGCCCGACAGCTCGAGCCGCCCGCGCGCGAGGTGGGTCTCGGCGCGACCCGGGAACAAGCGCGTGAGCTCGTCCGCGAGCTGCTGCGCGCCGGTGGTGTTGCCGCCGATCACGTACGCGTCCATGAGCAGGAGCTTGATCTCGAGGTCCTCGGGCGCGCCCTTGGCCGCCGCCTCGAGGCCAGACACCGCCGCGGCGACGTCGCGCTTGCGCAGCGCGAGCCGGCCGCGCTCGCGCGCGACGCGTGACCGGGGCGCGCTGGCCTGCTCGGCGAGATCGAGCGACGCCTTGGCCGCGTCGAGCTCGCCGGTGAGGATCTGCGCGCGCGCGACCTCGACCTGGACCAGGCCGTCGTCCTTGGCGTCGGCGGCGAGGCGCACGAGCGCGTCGCGGCCGCCGGCGGCGTCGCCGTCGTCGACGAGCAGGACCGCCGACTCGAGACGGACGGCCCGCGACGAGGGCAGCATGCTCGCCGCCTCGCCGTAGGCGGCGCGCGCCGCCGCGAGCTCGCCGGCGTCGCGCTCGACGCGCGCCAGCTCGAGCCAGGCCTGGCCGGCGAGCGGACCGGCCGGGCCGCTCTTGAACTTGGTGAGCGCCGTGCGCGCGGCGTCGAACTGCCGGGTGGCGCGCTTGGCCGACGCGTAGACGATCGCGACCGGCGCGGAGGCTTGCGGGCCGTAGCGCGGCTCGATCCGCGCCAGGGCGGCGAGCGCGTTGCCGCGCTCGAGCTCGAGCTCGGCGCGCGCCACGATCGCCGCCTCGAAGTCGGGGCTCTTCGCCAGCGCGACGTCGAGATCGCGCTGGGCGGCGTCGAGATCACCCAGGGCGCGCGCCAGCTCGGCGCGCGCGACGAGCGCGTCCATCGTCGACGTCGCCGCGCCGGTGAGCCCGCCGAGCACCGCGCTCGCGCCCGCGACGTCGCCGGCGGCCAGCCGGGCCCGCGCCGCGACCAGCGTGAGCGGCGCGCTCGCGCTCCAGCGGGTGAGCCCGCGCTCCGCGGCCGCCCGCGCCGCGGCGATGTCCCCGAGCGCGAGCAGGACCGCCGCCTCGGCCTCGACGAAGGCGCGGCTGTCGACGCGCGCACCTTGCGCGCGCTCGAGCGCGCGACGGACGGCGATGGTGTCCCCGACCGCGAGCTGGACCTCGGCCAGCGCGAGCTGCGCCCACGCCGATTGCGCCGGCGACACGCCCAGCGCCTGCTCCTGCGGCGGCTTCGCCGCCTCGGTCACGAGCGCCTCGAGCTCGGCGACCAGCTTCGCCGTGTCCTGTCGCGCGGCGCCGCTCCGGGCGCGGACGCGCGCCCGCGCGATCGTGGCGCCGGGGTGGACGACCGGGCGACCGAGCTGCTTGCTCGCCGCCTCGTCGACCTTGGCGCACGCCTGCTCCGCCTCCGCCCACAGCTTGCGCGCGGTCTCCGCCTCGCACAGCGCGAGCCACGCGGCGGGCCGCGGGTCGCGCTCGGCCGCCTGCTTCGCCGCCGTCGCGGCGTCGTCCCAGCGCGCCTCGACGAGCGCGGCCTGCGCCACGACGAGCGCGACCGCGGGATCCTCGGCGGGCCCGGCCGCCATCGCCGCGGTCCGGGCCTCGGCGGGATTCCCAAGGGCGATCGCGAGCCACGCGCGGGCGAGCGCGGCGTCCTTGCCGCTCGCGTCGCCGAGCGACGCCACCGCCGCGCGGGCGCCCTCGAGATCGTCGTGGAAGCCGGCGGCGAGCTGCGCCTGCGACCGCGCCAGCGAGGCGAGGTGTCCGGTGCTCGGACGCACGCGGTGGATGCCGGCGAACCGATCGCGCGCGCTCCGCCAGCCGGCCCAGGTGTCGGCGCGCGCGTCACCGCGGGCCAGCGCGCGCGCCTCGTCGATGCGCTTGTCGAGGCGCATCTCGCGGATATAGAAGCCGGCGAACACGCCGCCGCCGATGATCACGACCGTGATGAGCGACCAGAGGGCGATCATCCACGGCCGTCGCCGCCGCGGCGCCGCCGGCCCGCTGCCGGGTCGCACCAGCTCGGTCTCGGGTCGCACGCTCCAGCCCGGATCGCGGCCGCCCGGCGCGCGCGCCGGCGTCGCCGGCTGGACCGTGACGCCGGTGGCATCTGGCGGCGCGCCGCCGAGCCCGGCGCGGATGAGCGCGAGGTCGGCCTGCTGCGCCGGCGACGGCTCCGGCGCGCCCGGCGCCGCGGGCATCGTGACCGTCGGGCGCACGGCGGCGACGTTCACCGGCACCATCGTCTGCGCGTTCGGCGCGGCGCGCGCGTGCGGACCGGGCGTCCCGCGCAAGCCGTCGGGCGGAGCGGCGGTCGCGCCCGGCGGCATCGGCGGCAGCCCCACCGGCGCCCGCGAGGGCGCGACCTCGGCGAGCGGCCCCGGCGACATCGCCGCGACCTGCGGGTTCGGCGGACGGCCCGTGTCGCGGCGCGGACGCGGCGGCTCGTCGTCGGGGAAAAGGGCATCGATCGGGTTGGGGTTGGGCCGCGGCTTCTGCACGGTCGGCTGCTCGCCCGTCGACGGCGGCGCCGGCACGGGCAACCGCGGCGACGGCGCCGCCGGGCGCGGCTTCGCCTGCGTGTCGCCCTCGGAGTTCTCGTCGGTGCCCCACACCGCGACCGGCCCCTTCTTCGCCGCCACCGCCGCGGCCAGGTTGCGCGTCGGGCGTTGCCCGAAGACGTCCGCGGTCGACTCCTCCTCCTCGTCGACGTCGAGCAGGTCGTCCTCGCCGACCGGCATCGTGTTCGTGCTGGTCTTGCTCGCGACCGCGTCGCTCACCGGCGGCTCGGCGACCTCGTCGTCGTCATCCTCCTCGAGGTCCACGTCGGCCAGCTCGACGGTGCCCGAGCGATCGCCGATCGCGAGCTCCTCGGGCGGCGGGGTGCGGCTCGCGCGCACGGCCGGCCCGCTGATCGGTCGGGTGAGGCTGCCGGACGCGCCCGTTCCCTCCGCATCCCCGCCGCGGTGCGCGGGATAGTGCTTGGTCAGGCTATCGCCGTAATCGCCGACCGCCGGGCCCGTCGAGCGCGCCCCATCGGCTGCGATCGCGAGGCGCCCCTCCGCGAGCAGGCTCGCGATCGCCGGATCCCCCGGCGCCAGCTCGAGCGCGCGCTCGAGGACGTCGACCGCCGCGAACGCGTCGCCCTTGCGCAGGAGGGCCTCGCCCTTCAGCTGGTGCGCGCCCGCGTTGCGCGTGTCGAGCTCGACGGCGACCCGCATCTCGGCCAGCACCTCGTCGTAGCGGCGCAGCGCCAGGAGCGCCTGCCCGAGCACCAGCCGCCCGCTCACGTCCGTGGGTCGCGCCAGGAGGCCCAGGCGACAGACCTTGACGGCTTCCTGGTACTGACCGCTCAGGACCAGATCTTGCCCCCGGCTGACGAAGTCGGGTTGGGCCACTGCGACTGGATCTTACGTCAATTCTCCTCGGCGGGCGCGGTCAAGGCCCGAGCCCGGGCATATCCGCGCCCCGAACCCGGGCCTCCCCGACGATGCGCCAGGCCTTGCCCTGGCGCTCCCAGGCCTGCTTGGCCCAGGTCTCGTGTACGGTTCCTTCGGAGTCCCGGTACCAGGTCAGCTTGACCTGCACGTCGGCGACGTCGCCCTTGTCCTTCACCCGCACGACCTCGTAGTCGGTGATGCGCAGGTCCTCGGCGAGCTCCTCGCGCTCGTCGAGGAACGTCTCGCGCTCGCGGGCCGGGACCCGGCTCGCGGCGGCGGCGAAGCGCTCCCAGCGCACGCCCTCGTTGTACGTGCGCACCGCCTCCATCAAGGTCTCGCCCTTGGGCGTCGCACCGCACGCGGCGCAGGCCGCCGCGGCCATCGCGAAGATCGCCATGCGACTCATGTCTCTCCTCCTTGGCCGCGCCGGGCGCGGACCTGCGCGATCGCTTTCAGATCGGCCTTGCCCAGCTCGCGCGTCGCGACGAGCACGGCCAGGTAGACGACACCGACGATGGCCGCCTCGACCAGCGTCATGAGCGGCGTGCGGAACGGGATGACGCGCCCGACGGCGATCGCGGCCACGACCGCGACGGCGACGCGCACCAGCGAGCGCACCGGGAGGAAGGCGCCGAGCCTGCGCCAGAGGAAGTAGCCGGCGAGCGACGCCCCGAGCACCATCGCGCCGCCGGTCGTGCTCGCCGCGGCGAGCAGCACCTCCGTGCCCGGGTCGCACATCGGGATCACGATGGCGTTGCCGACCGCGGCGACGGCGAGGGTGACCGCCGCGCTGATGATCGCCTCGCGGGTGAGGCCGGCGCCGTTCAGGATCGTGCCGGCGATCGCGAAGATCGAGAACGCGACGTTGCCGAGCGCGAGCGCGGTGAGCGCCGGCGCGCCCAGGCGCGCGTAGTCGGCGGCGTAGGGGATGTCGAGGAGCGGTTCGGGGTTCGCGGCCATCACGACGGCGAGGGCGGTCGCGAACACGAGCGAGTAGCGGAGCGTGAGGTTGACGTAGCGCCGCGTGGTGTCGACGTCGGCGTCGAACGTCGAGCGCGACACCAGCGGGAAGATGACGAAGGTGGCCGCGAGGATCGCCTGGTACGAGAGGCGGGCCAGGTTCTGGACCGCGCGGTAGTAGGCGACCTGCACGTCGGCGAGCGCCGACGGCTCGAGCGCGAAGCCGGTCGCCTCGCGGGCCCACGGCAGCAGGCGATCGAGGTCGTTCGCGAGCGCCGGACCGTGCGCGCGGTACCACTCCGTCGCCAGCCGCTTGAGCAGCAGCTGGTCGACGAACATGATGAGGTTGAGAAGCACGAGGTAGACCGCGACCCCGGCGAAGAAGCGCAGCATCGGCCGCACCGGCACGCGGTCGGCCGGCTCGATCCGGCCCGGCAGCCCGACGACGAACGTGGCGAGCGCGAGGATGAGCGCGACCGCCGCGACCCAGCCGCCGATCGCGCCGTAGAGGCCGAGGCCCGCGGTGGCGAGCCCGAGGATGCCGAGCGCGCGCAGGGTCGCGAAGGTGACGTCGAGGCCGGCTTGCTTGTTGAACTCGCGCCGGCCGTTGGCGGTGCCGACGAGCACGGCGTAGAACGAGTAGCCGGCGACGATGCCGCCCGCGAGCATGAGCGGCCCGACCTTGCTCATGTCGTGCAGGAGCCACGCCCACAGCGGCGAGAGCGCGATGAAGAGCAGCGCCACCGGCAGGCCGATGAAGAGGTGCATGCGCAGGCCCGCCGCCTCGACCGCGCGCGCGGTCTCGGGGCGCTGGGCGGTGAAGCGCGAGACCGCCTGGATCGAGCCCGTGACCAGCACGTTGTTGATCGGCGACACCACGGACGACACGACCGCGTAGGCGCCGAACACCGTGCGCGCGAGCACCGCCGGCAGGCGGAACTCGATCACCGCGCCGGCGACCATGAAGTAGAACTTGGCGAACGCGATGTAGAGGACGCCGCGGCCCGCGCCGGTACCTGTGGACTCCTTGCTCACGACGGTCCTAACCGGGTAACACGGCGGGATCCCAGGGGCAATTTCCTGTAACCTCGTCACATTCGCTCGGGTCTACTCGCCGCTTCGCGGCTCGTGCCGCTTCGTCGTGGGC
>ERZ761602.3032-NODE-3032-length-24787-cov-41.250566_pt1 | contig 24787 bp, 17 predicted proteins | sample MGYA00512165_ERZ761602 | MGnify/ENA primary metagenome ERZ761602 (study PRJEB28899, sample SAMN02445085) | bioreactor sludge metagenome | biome: EBPR sludge; isolation source: Thorneside wastewater treatment plant | place: Australia: Brisbane, Thorneside...
GTTCATGGACATGGATTCTGGTGGGTGGTGGTCCAGAAATCCAGCTCACCTCAATACGCGCTTTTGAAAAGTACAAGTCAAAATACCATAAATATCACTCATTTTAACTCTGACGGACTAATAGGCTACAAGAACAGCAATCATGCCCCCCAGCAGTATCGGTTTTGAGATGCTTTGTTGTAGTGTCGAGAGGGTAGTGATCTGAAAAATGGATAAACCCATAGCGATGACACCAATGCTGCTCCATGCAATAATGGCTCTTCTGGCCACAATCGATCCACGAAGTGTGAATCTTGCTAGTGTAATTGCCACGGCTGTCTTCGTAATGTTCAGCCAAATGCCGGTGTGATTCTTCCAGTATAGGGCATCGCAAATCGATATGGCTGCGATAAGAACAAAGATGGATAGCGCAATCGCAACTTTCATCTTGGCAGAACAGGGCATCACTCCCCGATGCGCAGCAGATGCCCTTCCGTCCGCACGAGGAAACCGTCGGGCACCACCGCGAAGGAGGAGAGACCGTATTCGCCGAGCTGGTTCTCCGCGACTTTGCGGAAGACTTGGTCGGGCCGCACCACCGTCGTCACCCCGTCGCCGTTGTGGAAGTAGAGGTGGCCGCCCGCGTAGACTGGCGAAGCCGAGTAGCCGCCCCGGCCGTCGAGGCGCTCGCGGTAGAACTCCTCTCCGGTGGTGGCGTCGAGGCAGCTCAGGATGCCTTTGTCGTCGTTGAAGAAGATGCGGTCGCCGACGAGGATGGGGGAGCTTTCCTTCGGCACGGTTTTGTCGCTCTGCCAGACCAGGTGGGTGTCGGTGACGTCGCCCGTCCCGTCGGCGCGCACCGCGAAGAGGCTGGCCCGGCCGAAGCCGGAGCAGACGTAGACGATCCCGTCGCGGAAGAGCGGGCGGGGCACCACGGAAAAGCCTTCGCCATAGCGGAAGCGCCAGATCTCGCGCCCGTCCGACGGGTCGTAGGCGACGACCGCGCCCGATCCGGGGATGACGGCTTGCGCCTTGTCGGCGACTTCGATGATCAGAGGGGTCGAAAAGGAGAAGGTGTTCTTCACCGCGACGTTCCGGGGCGTTTTCCAAGCGACCGAGCCATCCCCCGCGTTCAGCGCCACGACGAAGGGATCGCTCTGGCCGTCGCAGGCGAAGATCAGTTTGCCCCCGTGCAGCGCGGGGGAGCCTCCGTTGCCATGCACAGGGAGATAGGGCAATCCGGTCTGCGTCCAGAGGATGGAGCCGTCGGCGGCGTCGAGCGCGGCGGTGCCGTCGTGGCCGAAGTGGACGTAGAGCTTGCCTTCGGCATGGACCGGGGTGGGGGAGGCGTGGCTGTTTTTCTGGTGGATCGCGCCTTGGCCCTTGCGGAAGACTTCGCGGTTCCAGAGTTCGGTTCCATCGTCGAGCCGGAAGGCGAGGGTCCGCAGGGAAAGATCGTCGCCCTCGGCGGCGGCCGTCGTGACATAGACGTTCCCGTCCGCGATCACCGGGGAGGACCAGGCCTTTCCGGGCACAGGAACCTTCCAGCGGATCCGCTCCGTCGCCGACCAAGTCGTGGGTGGGGTCGCCTCCGGCGCATGGCCGTCCGCCGAAGGGCCTCGGAATTCGGGCCAGGAGGAGCCGACGACGGAGGCGGGCAGGGGCGCGAACGCGAACGCGCAGAGGAGGCGCAGGATCATGCACGGACTCTACCCTGTGCGGTCCCGTCCGCAACCGGGTCGGGTGGCGGAGTTGCGGAGGTCGCCCTCACCGGGCCGGAGGGGAGGGGATGTCGTCGATCGGCCCACCGGGGGCGGCTGGCGCGGGTGCGGGAGCCGGGGCGGGGCTGGACGACGCTCCTGCCGGGAGGGGGACGACGGCGTCATCCGAGGTCCGCATCTCGACTTTGTCCTTCTTGAGCGGGTTCGGGCCGAACATGGAGGCCTTCTTTTCGACGGTCCCGCCACTGTCGAGCGCGGCGAGGCGCTCCTGGGCCTTCGCCGCCCAGCTCGTGTTGGGGTTCTTCACCACCTCACGATAGTAGATCCGTGCCGCCTCGGGTTTGCCGCTCTTTTCGTAGAACTTCCCCGTTTCATAGAGCTTCTCCATGGATTTCTCCTCGACCTGCCTCATGTCGTCCTTGACCTCGGCGGCGCGCTGGTCCTCGGGGTTTTGGTTCACGAAATCGAGTCCGGCCTCGACATGGGCGCGGTCCTTCAGTGGGCTGTTCGACTTGTCGGCGCTCACACCCCGGAGTTTGAAGATCTGGTATTGGGCCTCCTTGGCGAACTCCGTGTCGGGATATTTGTCCACGACTTGCCGGAAGGAGGCGATGGCGGGGTCCGTCTCCCCGATCTCGGTGCGGATGTAGCCGATGTTCAGAAGGGATTTTGGAGACCATTCCGTGAAGGGGGCGCTCGCGGAGATCTTCTCGAACATTTCGACCAGCTTCGACGGCTGGATCGCCGCCCCGATGCCGAGGAACCCTTTTTTCTTGGTCTGCCTGAGCCCCTCGGCAATCTCGAACTGCCTCCGCACCGCCTCGTTGAAGTCTGGCGAGTTGCGGTAGTTCGTGACCAGTTCCTGATACTGGTCGAAGGCTTTCCGCCCGTCCCCCTCGTTCTCAAGCATGCGGGCGTAGCCGAATTTCGCCGTGGCTCCGGACTGGGTTCGCGAGTAGTTCTGGGCGATGCCCTTGTAGGCGTCCCGGGCCTGCCGCGTTTTTCCGCTCTGCTCGTATTCCTGCGCTTTGGCGAGGGCGGCGGCGGCCTTGCCCTCTTGGGTGGTCAACTCCTCGGCATTGAGCACTTTCTTCTCCTCCGAGCGTTTGCGGATGCCACCAAGGAAGGCTTGCGAAGGCTCAAGCCCCAAGGAGAACACGAGGAACCCGAGGAGAAGGGAGGATGTCAGGGGGCGGATCATCGGCGGTGCGTGAGGTCGGATGTCGGAGGAAGGTAAGCGGAGGGCGTATCCCCTTCAAACACAATTCCCGGCCGGTCCCGGCGGCGTCGAGTCCGAAGGGATTCCGGCTGATGTGAAAAGTTCGTTGAATTTGAATGCCGGGATTTCGGAACATTCCATGTGGAACGCGCCACGCCGCCCGCGATACCTGAGACGGGCGGGGTGGGGGAAATCTTAGCCCGAATGGCAATCGGTTAAGGTATGGCATCCGATCCAAACGCGAAGCTTGGGTAGGGACGCCTGGCTCAGGCGTCCGCCATTGATGCCTTGCGCGACCTTGCGGCGGAGGTCTGAGCCAGGCGTCCCTACCATTCCGCTTGACCGAGCGCCATTCGTGTCAGCTCGCATTTCAGTCGAGTTCACGTCAGTCGCGCGAATCCCGTGTGCTTCACCGGACCGCCGAGGCGGGCGACGACATCCCCTTTCGCCAAGGCGTCGGCCAGTTCCGCGAACACTCCATCGAGGGCTTGGAGGTAGGCGGCGACGTGCCTCTCTTCGTGGGCGAGCATGGCGTTGAAGCCGCCTCCAGCGAGGAAGCCGCGCTCCAGCATCCGCGTCGTCATCAGGGTGAGCAGGGCCGCCGCCTCGGGATGGTCGAAGACGAGCAGGGCCATTTCCGGCCGTCCTCCGGCCTTTACTGGCAGACCGTGTTTCGTGCCCAGCTCGCGCCAGCCCGACATCACCGCATTTCCGATGCGGGCGAGATGGGAGGGCACGTCGAGCGATCTCATCTTGCGCACGCAGGCGAGCGCCGCCGCCGGGCCGACGCCCTCGGTCCAGAAAGTGCTGGAGATGAAGGCTCGCTGCGCCGCCTCCATCGTCGCGGAGCGCCCAATCACGGCTCCGATGGGAAAGCCGTTGCCGAGGGCTTTGGCAAAGACGGCGAGATCGGGGACGACGCCGTATTTCAAATGCGCCCCGCCGAGGCAGAGCCTCCAGCCGCAGGAGATCTCGTCGAAGACCAAGCGGACGCCGTGGCGGTCGCAGCGCTCGCGCACGCCTTCGAGAAAGCCGGGTTCGGGATCGGCGTGTCGGATCGGCTCCATCACGATCGCGGCGAGCTCGCCGCCGTGCTTCGCAAGGATCGCGTCGAGCTCGTCGAGCCGGTTGTAGCGGAAGGTCAGCGTGCTCCCGGCGAGCGGAGCCGGCACGCCGACAGGATCGAGTCCGGGAAGGAGATGCCCGTCGAGCCCGTCCGTGCCCGACAGGTTCGCCGCGAGATACCAATCGTGCCAGCCGTGGTAGCCGCAGAGGGCGATCCGGTCGCGCCCGGTCGCAGCGCGGGCGATGCGGACGGCCACGGCCATGCTCTCCCCGCCGCCGCGGGTGAAGCGGGCCTGGTCCGCCCACGGGTGGAGGTCGAACAGCTCCCGCGCCAGATCGACCTCGTCGTGGGTCTGGAGGGTGGACATCGCGCCGAGGGAAACGCGGCGCATGACGGCGGCATTCACCTCCGGATCGGCATATCCCAAGATCGTCGAAAGGATTCCTCCCATGCTCATGTCAAGGAACTTGCGCCCTTCCATGTCGATGATCTCGCAGCCTCTCGCCTCGCGGTAGTAGGCGGGCCATTGCTCCGGCGCGAACATCTCGGGCCGCTTGCTGAGGAGCTGGGTTCCGCCAGGAATGATGGCCTTGGCCTCGCGGTAGGCGGTCTGCACATCGGGAACCCGGCGCGGCAGGGGCAAACCGAGAACACGCCTCGCGCCAAGACAGAAGATCTCCTCCACGTCCGTCGCATCGAGATGGCGGTTTTCGCAGGCCTCCTTCAGGGCGAGGAGCGACTCCAGCCCGAGCAAGGTGGGACGGGCGAAGCGCGATTTCCGGAAATCGGCGCGGATCTCGTCGAGCCAGAGGAAGCCGTCGGCAAGGTTCACGCAACGGCTCCGCATCTCGGTGACGCAAAAGTCCGCGCCATACCAGAGCCGGGTGGGTCCGAAGACTTCGAGAATCGCCTCGAAGGCCGAGGCTTCGCACACGGCCGAGGTATCGAAGTAGACGTTGTCGAGTCCGCGCAGCGACGCGATGCCCTCGACCGTATGGCGTCCGCAGAAGCCCCGCGCGGCATGGGCGAGGATGAGCTTGGCCTTCGGATAGCGCACGCAATGCTGACGGATGTATCGCTGGTTCTCCGCCTCGGCGAGGGCGCGGGGCAGGACCATGTGGAGCATGATGGCGAGACCTCGCTGGTCCGCCAACTCCCAGGCCCACTCGGGGATGAACTCCTCGGTGGGGGCAAAGAGCGTGTCCGGGCGCTCCGCGAAGAGATGGTAGACCTTGAACCCGGCGATGCCGTCCTCGTTAAGCTGCCGTTCCACCGCCGCCGGATCCTGGCGGGGAGTCACGATCATCAGTCCGCGCGACTGCGGATCGGCCCGCATTTCGTCGGCGAGATGCCGGTTCGCCGCCTCGACATTGAGGACGCGGGTGGGAAAGGGAAAGAACAGCCCGCCTGTCGGGCAGCGGTCCGGCATCCAGAGGGAAAGCCGTTCGTTGTAGACCGCGCGGGTCACGACCTCGGGCCCGGCGGCGGCGAGGGCGGGTGTGGGAGAGCCGAGATCGGCGACCCGCCAGAGATGGGCGTGGGCATCGAAGGCGTCGGGCGGGACGAAATCGGCGAGGTGACGGTGCCAGAGATCGAGGTCGGATGCCTCGATTTCGGCCCAGACGTAGGGATTGGGTTCAGGTTCGGCGGACATGGGAGGAGGCTTGGCGGACGAGGGGTTTGATTTCGGGGAGAAAGTGATGGAAAATTCTGTCACAATTCATCATGAAAACGCTTACGGTCCGGGATTTGCGATACGATTTTGCCAAGGTCGAGGAATGGCTCGCCGACGGCGAGGAGATCGAGATCACGAAGCACGGCAAGGCGGTGGCCAAGCTTTCGCCTCCGGGCCGGAAGCAGACGCCTGTCTTCGATGCGGATGAGCATCGGCGCTGGTTGAAGGAAACGTGGGGCGACAGGGTCTTCTCGGCCGAGGAAGTGCGGGAGATGCGCGAAGCCGAACTTGGAGACTTCAGTTGAAAATCGCCGCCGACACCTCCTTTCTCTGCGCCCTCTACCGAAAGCAGGGCAATTCGGAAAGGGCGCTCGCCTGCTTCGCATCGCTGGAGCAGCCCCTCACGGCCTCCCGGCTGTTGCTCTGGGAATTCCGCCAATCGGTCCGGTTCCAAGCCTTCCGCCATAGCAAGGACCGGAGACTCGGATTCCCCTATTCCGAGGCCGAGCGGATGATTGCGAAACTGAGGCAGCATCTCGACCGCGATGCGATCCGGCTCGCGGATGGCCATCTCACCCAAGTCCTCGCGCTCGCCGAACGCGTCTCCAAAGCCCGCACCTTCCTCGGAGGCCATCGCAGCTTCGACGTGCTGCACATCGCCGCGGCCTTGGGGATGGAGGCGGACGCCTTCCTCTCCTTCGACGCGAACCAGAACGCTCTCGCCGCAGCGGAAGGGCTCGCGACTCCCCTCGCCACCGTGTAGGCGGCAGCCCGGTGGGGCGAACCGTCCCCGGTGAGCCGCTGCGTCGGGAGGGCGCTGGACCGACTCAACCTCGGGGCGCGGGCCGATCTCCAAATCGGAAAAGAGAATGCACCAGTTCCAGAGCGGATAGGGCTTTCCGGCGCGCGTGCCGTAGGCGGCATCGGCGAAGGCGTGGACGGAGGCGGCCTCGTCCGAATCCCGCAGGTTGCCGTAGCTGAAGGGGCGCATCGCCACGAGTTCCTGCCCAACGGCGAAGGGAGTGCCGTCGCGGAGTTCGTCCGGATCGTATTCCAGCACGGTGGTCCCGCCTTCCTCGCGCACGCGGCGCACGGTCGCCCGCGCGGGAGCCTCGGTGGAACGGTTCATCACGAAGAAAGCGCCCTCGTCGGTCAGAGGCCGGAGCTTGTCTGGAAAGCGCCCCTCGATGACGATCTCCTCGCGCCTCTTTCCCTCCCGTTCCGGACCTTGCCGGATCGCAGCGATATTTCTCAGCGAACCCGCCGCAGGATGACCGTAGCCGATCCGGCAAGTCTCGCCCTCCGGCAAGGGCTCGACGAGACGAAGGCGGAGCCGCGTGGGCGCGGCCACCTCCACCGACGCGATCGCTAGGGGCCGTCCCGCTCCGTCGCGAACCTGGAATCCGGCAAGGGAGGAGGATCCGCCGCCCGCTTCGGTCTCTTGCCGTGGCAGGAAATCCGTGTCCAGCACCAACGGCGGACGCGGCACGGAGAACTCGACGAGCACGCTGCCGCGCCCCGTCTCGAACTCGGCGCTCAGCGGGCGGAGCGGCTGCCAAGCTTCCTTCCCGTGCAGGACCCGGTGCATCACCTTCGCGACTTGCTCGCCCCACCAGCGCTCGCCGTCGGCGGAGAGGTGGATGGCGTCGCCATGCCGTCCCGGAGCGGTGCGGCTGTTGATCGCGCTGGACACGGCGTAGTGCGGGCCGACCAGATGAATCGACGGATCGGCATCCGCCGCCAGGAGCTGCGCCTGCCCCGCCGGGCCGAGCGTCTGATAAGTGAACAGGGGGATCTCGCCGCCCTGCCCGGTGATTTCGCAAAGATCCCCCGACCACTGCCTGCGGTAGGCGACGAGCTGGTCGCGATACCAGGCGAGCCCCTCCCGGCGCGGCAGTTCCACGTCCCAGCGCGTCGGCACGAGGCCTCCGGTCGGACCGCCATTCCCCTCCCCCTGCATCCAGTAGAGGGCCTCGATGCGGAACTCCCGCCCCTGCGCCTCGGCCTGCTCCCTCGCGCGCCGGGCGTCGTCGAGGCTGGTGCGGTAGTAGCCGCCTCCGTGCCGCCGCGACTCCGGCGTGCGGGGATCGGTCGAGAGGTCGCCGGGAGCGAGCTCCTGAATCTGGCGTCCCCCCTGCCCGGCACAGGCGATGAGGAAATGCGGCGGACCGTTTCGTTCGCCGCCCGGCTTCGTCGCCAGAATCGAGGCCTTCAAATGGTCGGCGAGGCCGTTGGCCACGGTTTCGCCGAGACCGCCGTTCACCTCGGCACGAAGGGGGACGAACTCGAATTGCTCCGCCGACCGCGTCTCCGGGGTCGCGGAATGGTCCATCGCCCGCCAAGTGCGGACGCCCCGGCGGAAGGCGTAGTTGCCCCAGCCGGTGTCCTCTGTCGTCACGATCGGCAGCGACTCCGATCCGTCGCAGAGGGATTGTCCCATCAGCCAGATCCCGAGGATGGGAGCGTCGGGATCTTCCGCAGGAAGCGACCATGGCAGGAGCATCGCTCCGATCGCCGCGAGGGATCGGCGAACCTGACAGGGGCCGGTCATGCTCATGACAGGGTCCAATGCGCCTGTCGCAGCACGGCCATGCCGGTCCCGCCGTGCGTCTCGTTCCAGTCCTTGCCGCCGTTCATGCTCTCGTACCACACGGTCAGCAGCGAGCCGTCCGCGAGCTGCACGGTGCTGGGATAGCCGAGGTCCACGCCGACGCCGTCGCCGGAGAGGATGATCGCCTCGCCCCAAGTCTTGCCGTTGTCCTCGCTGAGACGCGCTTGGTTGCCGAAGGGAGCGCGGCGGTGGCCGTAGGTCATCAGGAGTCGTCCGTCGTTCAGCTTGAGCAGATGCGAGGGCAGGCCCCACACGCCGATGGAATGCGGTTCGCTCCAGGTCCTGCCACTGTCCTTGGATTCGCTTTGCAGCGTCTCGCCGGTGTTGGCGACCTTCCCCTCGACGCGGATGTGGGCAATGATCGTGCCGTCGTCGGCCTCGACGGCGTGAAGCTCCCAGTAGTTCTTGGCCGCGTCGTCGCCCTCCCGCGTCGGGATGCCGCCGATCCATTGCCAAGTCTGGCCGTCGTCGGTGGACTCGCAGGCTCCGACGCGCTTGGCATCGGTGTAGGCTTCCTTGCCGAGATAGAGCATCCGGCCGTCCTTCAGGGCGATGGGGCCGTGCGGGCTGCCGACAATGCTGGGCACGGGAGCCGACCAAGTGAGCCCGCCGTCGGTGGAGCGGATCACCCATTCCCCGAGCAGCTTCTGTCGTTCCTCGGCGGAGACCCGTTCGTGGGCGGCCTTCCACGCCGAGAGCGTCTCGGCGGTGACGAAGTGGTTGAAGGTCCCGCCTTCGGCTTGGGTCAGGAACTGCTCGTAGTAGAGGGAGGTGAAGGTCGTCGCCAGCAGGCTGCCCTGCGGCGTCTCGACCACGCCCGCGTCGCGGTCGTCGATGTCGGTGTCGAGCAAGGTGCGCGGCCAGGACCAAGTCTTGCCCTCGTCGTGCGACACGATCAGCTCCACGCGACCGAAGGGGCAGACGTGCTTCTGCCGTCCGCCGGAGCAGACCACGAGCAGCGTACCGTCCTTCCGCCGGGCGAGGGTGGGCCAGCCGTGGTAATACTGCGGCACTTGGCTGATGACTTTCGTTTCGAGCACCTTGGCGGTGGAGGCGCGAGCTTCGGTGGAAAAGCCGACGAGGGCCGCACCGGACATTCCGCCGACGGCGCGGAGGAACTGGCGGCGCGAGGAGGGAGTCTGAGGATTGGTGGACATGGCGGGATTATTCGGTGAATTGGAAGGAATAGATGTCGGCGTCCTTCATCGAAAAGCGAAGGCGCACCGCCTTTCCGGCGAGGGAGCTGACGTCGGAACCGGATTTCCAAGTGACCTTGCGGTCCAATTCGTTGCCGATCTGCATCACGGCATCCTCAATGGAGAATCCGGGGATGGGCTGGCCGTCGGCGTCCTCGAATCCGACCTTCACGCCACCAGCGGCGGAGGTGGCGAAGTTCAGCGACAGCTCGCGCCCGGCGAAGACGAGCGGCTTGGTGATGGCGTGTCCGCCGGCGTAGCCGCAATGCAGCGAAGAGAAGCCGTCGAGGCGCAGCGAATAGCGGCGGAGATGGGCGGTGGGCTGGGCGTAGTCTTGGTTCACATACACCGACATCTCCTCCGGCCCTGTCGGCACGACGTTCAGCGCGGGGTAGTTGGTGCGCGAGACCCAGTTGCGTGCGCCGATGCCGCCGCGGATGAAGCCCTCCAGGAAAGTGCGGTCGTAGTTCGCGGCATTCTCGCCGCCCTCGACCGGTCGCGTCGTCATGAAGATGGCGTCGGAGGTGTCCTTGAAGTAGCCGGGGTTCACGTTGATCGCCTTGGCCTGCTCTTCGTTGAGCACCTGACGTCCCGGCATGAAGCGCGCGGCGACGGCGACGTAGAGATGCGGGGCGCGGAAGTAGGGATGCGTCTGGTTGGTGTAGAGATGCTCGATGGGGGCCTCCATGTCGGGATTCCGGTAGCCGAGCAGCACGGGAGGCGACCATGTCAGGAAGTCCCCGCTCTCGCTGCGAACGATGCGGCGGATGTTGTCCTCGAAGACGCGGTAGTAGGCCACGTATTTCCCCTCGGCGGGCGACCAGAAGGCCACGTTCTGCGAGTCGAACATGTATTTGTAGGGCACCATCTCCTTGGTGATCACGGGCTTGTCCGCCATCTTCTGCCAGCGCAGCCCGTCGGGCGACTTCCACGCGAGCAGGCCGCCTCCCTCCATCGTGCCGCCGAAGGCCTTGAACTTCTCGTCGTCGGGCACGCCGGGACGCTCGTCGCGGAAGGGGCTGAAGTTGTGGGCAGCGGTCTCGGTCTGTGCCAGCACGACGTTGTTCTTCGCCGCGCCCATGACTTCGTGGATGTCGAGCTCGGGCTTGGTCCAAGTGCGGCCGTCGGCGGACTCGGCGACGCAGGTGATCTCCTCGTCGCTGCCGTCCCGGTTGGCGACGGCCTTGCCGCGATAGTAAGCCCGCAGGCGACCGTCCTCCAGCGTCACGATGGTGGCGTAGCCGCTGAAAAGTCCTTCCCAAGGCTTGTCGAATTCGAAGGCGATCCCCTCGTCGCGTGGAGCGTGCATCTGGAGCCGCGTGCCGTTGAGTTGGTCGAGCAGGAAGCGGTCGGCGAAGAGCTCCCGGCGTCCGCCGATCTGGATGGGATCGGATGCAGTGGCGGTGAAGGCTGCCGAGGTAAGGACGAGGGCGAGAAGGCGGGATCGTTTCATGGCTAGTGGGATGTCAGGGTTTCGATAAGCAGTTCTTGGAGGGAAAGCGGCTCTTTGCCGTCGAGCGGATGGCGGACCTCGCAGGTCACGCCGAGGGGCGCGAGGGTGTCTTGCAGCATCAGGCCGAGCACGGCGCTGTGGGTAGGGTCGGTTTGCGGCTCGCCTTTCACGGGCGGCTTGTCGGCCTTGGCGAAGAGCAGGAAGGCGGTCGGGTCGTCGGCGCTGGCGTGAGCCATCGGCGACCAGCGGCGGAGGTCGTCGCGGTGTTTTTCTCGGTTTGTCAGGAACGGGGCGAAGGCCTCGGGACGGGTCCTGCCGGGATGGCCGAAGGCGTGGCCGCCGTATTCGTAGTTCGGAATCCACTCGACGAGCTCCGCCGGATCGAGCGAGGGCTGCGGGGCCTTCGTCGCGGTGAAGAGGACGCGGGTCGACTCGCGGGCGACGGGATCGCCGCTCGCCGGATCGGCCATGTCGTCGTGCATCGCGAGCCAGAGCGCGGAGCAGCCGCCTGCGCTGACGCCGCTCGCGGCGATGCGGGTTTTGTCGAGATTCCACTCCACGGCCTTCGAGCGGACGAACTGCAAGGCCCTCGCCGCGTCCTGAAGCGGCCATTGCAAGGGCGGCGAGACTTTCGCGGCGTTCGCATCGGCGAGGAAGCGATAGTTGGCCGAGACTACGGAGAGGCCCGCGTCGAGCAGGCCGCGCACGTCGAGATGCTGATGGATGTCGGTCTTGTCCTGCGCCGCCCAGCCGCCGCCGTGGAGGTAGAAGACGAGCGGCGTCGGTTCGTCCGATTCCGCGAGCCAGACGTCGAGCGTCTGCCGGAAATGGTCGCCGTAGGGCACGTCGGTGAGGGTCGCGGGCGTGGCCACGGCCTTGTCGGTGGCGAAGCGCCTTTGCACCTCGGCGGGCGGCATCCAGCCGGTGGTGCGGGCCTCGCCAGGCTCGTAGGCGACGGTCAGGACATACAGCTCGGTCGCTGCGGCCTTCGCGGGTGGCACATGCACCTGGATCTGCGTGAAACCGTCGGCGGGCCAGCTCTCGTAGCCGTCGGTCGGGCTTTCGGCGAGCGGCTCGCCGTTGAGATGGACGACGAGATTGCGGGGCGCATGATAGGGCAGACGGAGGCGCAGGCCGAGACCGTTCGCGATGGGATCGGTCGCCGTGTCGGTCGCTGCGAGCAACTGCGGCGGCGCTTGCTCCATCGCCAGCTTGATCTCGGGGCCATCGTCGAGGAAGGCCTCGATCGCCGCCGCTTTGTCGCCGAACTCGCTCCTCAGGTTCGCCCGCAGGGACGCCAGCTCCTCGACCGCCACGACCTTCTTGGCCGCCGCCGTTGTCGCCACGACGAAGCTCTCCCGTCCGTCGGTCTGTGGATAGAGAAAGCCGAGGGCGAAGTCGCTCTGGCGGTTCCACAGCTCCACCCGGCTCTCGCGCCGCTCGCTCGCGGTCGTCCCGTAGCCCGTGACGAAGTGGCCGACGAAATGCTTGATCCGGTTCACCGGATAGCCCGGCGCGCGCTCGTCGAGCCAAGGACCGTTGCCGATCTTCATCAGGCCCTTCATCCGCGCGACGACGCTGGCCTCCCATGCGACCTCCTGCGTGATCAGCATGGTGTGGTATTTCGCGTAGCCGTAGTGGGCGGAATAGAAAAGCGGCGCTCCGTGCCAGAGCTTCTTTCCGAGCGGGGCCAGCTCCGGTCCCCAGAAGGTGCGCTGGGCGTCGGCCTCGAAGCGGTCCGAGGGGTAGCCCGCCTCCTTCCCCGCCTCGATCATCGCCTCGGTGACGCGCCAGTCCCACGGGCGGAGGGCGCAGTTCGAGTAGGCCCCGCCGGTGACCTCGGTCATGATCTGGCCTTGATACATGCGGCGCGAACCGAGCTGGCCGGGACCGTATTCCTGCATTCCCGTACCGTGCAGGTCGGCATGAACCTCGGGCCGGTATTCGTCGATCACCGAGAGCACCGCGACCAGCTCCGGTGCCCGCTCGGGGGTGAGAAGCGAAAGCGATTTCACATCCCAGATCTTGCCCACCGGCCCCAGCCCCGCGTAGGGATCGACGCCGTGCTCGTTGCGGAAGCGGTCGGTGTGGAAGAAGGCCAGCGGGTTCACGATCGGCATGATCAGCACGATCTGCTTTTTCCTCGTCTCGGCCGCGAGCGGGTCGTCGCCGAGCAGCCATTCGGCGAAGGCCAGCGCCCCGGTCGCGCCGGACCGCTCCGGTCCGCAGTGCAGCGTCGTGATCAGGCAGACCTGCTTGTCCTCGTCGGGCACGGTGGAGTCGGTGACCTTCAGCAGATAGACGGGCATCGTCTGCCCGCTGAGGCCGCGCGATTCGAGCGTGACGAGCTGCGGATGGGTGCTGCGCCAATGTTGCAGCGTCCCCGCGTATTCCTCCCACGTCAGGCGGTGCATGGGGGCATGCTTCTCCTGCGCCATGATCGTGGCGAAGGGTAACAGGGAGGCGAGGATGAAAAGGAGCGCGGGCACTCCTGCCCGCAGAGGGGCGCACGCATCCCGGCGGGCAGGAGTGCCCGCGCTCCCGTACCAGTCGCGGACGATGGGGATGGGAGCGGGCCGCTTCATGGAGCCGGAGCCTCCCAGATCGAAACGCCCATCTGATAGGATTCGTAGAGTGGCGATGCCTTCGCATACCATCCGGTCACCAGCTTTCCGTCGGCGCGCTGCACCGTGCTGGGATAACCGCAGTCCAACTCGAGCGAGGTCGCGATCCGCAGGGGTTCGCCCCAGATCTTCCCCTCGTCCGCGCTGAATTTGCCGAGTACGCCGAAACGCTCCTTCACCCGGCAGCCGTAGCTGAGGAGGATGCGTCCGTCCTTCAGGCGCAGGAGCTGGCCGTTCAATTCCATCGGGTCGGTCACGTCCAATTTGTCTCCCCAGGTCAGGCCATCGTCATCCGATCGGAAGACCGCCACGTTCCTCTGCCGCGAGGCCGCGAGCCAGCGTTTCCCGCCGAGGTGGAGGATCGTCGTCTCGTCCCCCGAGGGATTGATCACCGAGACCTTCCGCCATGTCGCCCCGTCGTCGTCGCTGCGGAAATGCCACGAGCGGAAGCTCTTGAAGCGGGTGCTCTGCGTGGGATCGGTGAATTCGCCGCCGTAGCAGGAAACGTGGAGCGCTCCGTCCTCGCCGTGCTTGATGTCGCCGAAGGGGATGTAGTGCGTCCAGCCCGGCTCCGGCGCGGGGAACTCCTTGATCTGCGTCCAAGTCTTGCCTCCATCGGCGCTGCGGCAGATCCAGTTCGAGAGAATGTCGTCGCGGAAATCGGCCTGCTTCGGGCGCTGCGGCTGCTTCACGTTCGTCCAGCCCGAGCAGAGCACGATCAGGTCTCCGTTGCCCGCGATGCCGGCGGCGTGGTTCATGCGGTTCGTGTCCGGCTCGTTCGGCGCGGGGATGCCGCGCTTGGTCCAGACTTCGCCGTCGGGGCTGTTCCAGACCTCGATGGATCCGGCGATCTGCCCGTGGCTCGGCTGGCCGAAGATCGTTGCATTGATCGAGCCGTCCGGCAGCAGAGTCAGGGCGGGCCAAGCGCAGACGTCCTTCACCGCGACGAGGTGGTGGATCGAAGGCGGTTCGGGCTCAGTGGCGTGGAGAGTCCCCAGCGCAAGGAGAGAGGCAAGAGTCACGAGATTCGTTTTCATGGTCGATGGGTTTCAGGATAGAGTTTCGCGAGCGCTTCCGGGTAGGCCCCCTTCGCGCCCGCTTCGGAGGGAACGCCGTTGATGAGGGAATCGGTCCAAGTCGCGGTTCCGGTGGTGCGGAACTCAATTCCCTCGAAGGTGCAGCGCGTCGCGTCGAGGGTGGACCTAGCCATGACCAGCCCGAGTCGCGGCTCGACGAGACGGCGGAAGAGGACGTTCTCCAGCCGCAGACGGCAGTCGCCGTCCTCGCGTCCCGTCACCGTGAAGGGGTTCTGCGCCGAGGAGAGGACGACGGCGTTCTGGATCGAATAGCGCCCGCGGTCGAGGAAGAAGAGGTCGTAGCTGACGCAGTCGGCGATGAAGATGTCCTCGTAGTCCGTCACCGCGTCGACGGTGTCGCAGATTCCGGTGCTGTTGCCGATGCTGACGAAGCCATTCACCCGGTATTGCGCGGTGCCGTGGGCGCTGATGCCGTCGTCGCCGCAGCCGTAGGCGGCGATGTTCTCGAAAAGCACGTCCTCGCAGTGCCCGTGGATGTTAAAGCCGTCGTTGTAGGGATGGCGGGCGGTGAGGTTGCGGATGACGAGATGGGCGTTCTCGCCGCCGAACTGGACCCCGGCGCTCCTGAAGGGGATGGAAATCGGCTCGTCCGCGAGCGGGCGGCCCGGCGCGAGCTTCAGGTAGAAGGTTCCGAAGAACTGCGTCGAATCGGGAAGGTCGCGCGAGGAATCGCGGACGAAAGTCCATTCGCCGGGCACCAGATCCTCCGGCTTTTTCAGAGGGACGCTCTTCGCCTTCGAGGCGGTCCCCATGCGGTTGACCTCACCGTTCCAGAGGAAGAACCAGCGACCGAGAATGGCGCTGTCGAGGCGAGGAAGGAGGTTCTCGTTGGCGAAAAGGCCCGGTTCGATCTCGGTCCAAGTGCTGGAATCGAGCGGGTCCGAGCCGTCGAGGATGGCTCCGTGGCCGTCGAGGGTAATGGGCTTGCCCGGCTCGCCTTTCTTGCCGTAGAAGCCCGCGTAGTCGCGATAGACCTTGCCCGCTTCGAGATGGATCGTGTCGCCGGGCTGCGCGAGCTTGATGGCATGAGCGATGGTAGGAAGGTCAGGGTCGATCCCGACATGGAGGTCGCGGGCGACGAGAGGGAGAGTGGCGAGGCAAAGGAAAAGGAGCAGGAGCGCGGACACTCCTGTCCGCAATGCGGAGCCCTGGGCATCTCGGCGGGCAGGAGTGCCCGCGCTCCCGTAAAGGTCTCGGGTGGCGAAAGGGAAGGCCGCGAGGCAAGGGAAAAGGAGCGCGGACACTCCTGTCCGCAATGCGGAGCCCCGGGCATCTCGGCGGGCAGGAGTGCCCGCGCTCCCGTTCTCGAAAGTGTGGATCATGGCGCAGCTTCCCAAAAAACGAAGCCCGAGGCGAGACACGCCTTCGCGGGATTGTGGCGAATGTAGTCGAGGGTGGTCTCGAAGTGCTCGGGACTGCGAATCAATCGGTCGAAATAGTCCGGCTGCCAGAAAGGATTCAGATCGGAGAGACCTTCGCGGTGGATCATGCGGCTCGACACTCCCTTCCATCCCTTCACGATTTCAGGGAGGGATTCTCCTGCGGCGATGCTTGCGAGGACATGGACATGGTTCGGCATGATGACGAAGCTCCACAGCGTGTAGCGTTTGCCGTCGAAATACCGGAGCCGCTCTTCCACGATTTCGGCAACGCGAGGATCTCGCAACGCGCAGCAGCCATGCGCCGCATCGAGTTGCTCCTCGATCCGGTCCGAGAACAAACGGTGATACTCCCGTTCTGTCTCTTCGTCCCATGGAGGGGGATTGGCCGCGACAAACGCATCACGGTCTTCGATCCATTGCCTTAGGATATCCGACGGCAAGGAATCGGCGAGCCGAAAGGTCACGAAGACCGGAACCTCCCCCTGCTGCCAATGGGACAAGCGATGGAGGGTCCAAGCAACTTCTGCTTTTGGGGCGAAGAACTGCATGGGGCATGGTAGGCGTGCTTCACTCTATCGTCGAGGGAGTGGAGCACGGACACTCTTGTCCGCATCGTGGATCATGGTGGTCTTTGCTTCTGATCTGTAGTCGAGAGTCCATGCTTATTCGTTGCGGGCAGGAGTGCCCGCGCTCCCTTCTTTCGCGCTCCCTCATGCCGGAGGTGTCATCGCGGCGGCGACGGAGTAGGCGTCCTTCCGCGCCGGATCAGTGACCGTATGCGATCCGCGATAAACGAGAAGAAAACCGAGCCGCGCTTGGTCGGTCGTATTCGGCGCGGAATAGTGGATCGTCTCGCAATGGTGTATGCTCGCGTCGCCGGGTTCGAGGAGGGCGACGAGACGCTCGGCCTCGCCCGCCTCCGGCGTTTCGGCGAGGCCGATGCTGTTGCCCCGGACGCCCGAGGGCCGGGTCGGCAGGGGGCCGAGGCGATGCGAGCCTTTCAGATAGGTCACCGGCCCGTTCGCCTCCGTCACCGCGTCGATGGCGATCCACACAGTGAGCATGTCGGGCGGGTCTTGGCAGAAGTAGGCGTTGTCCTGATGCGGCGGCACGCCGGAACCAATCCTGGCGGGCTTGTTGAAGGTCTCGACGCCCGCGAGGACCGGCTCGCCCTTCACGAGGGGGGCGATCACCGCGAGCAAGTCGGCGCGATGGGCGAACTCGCGGAAGTAGCCGCTGTGCTGCTCCAGCCGCCAGAGGTTGCGGACGGTTTTTTCGTCAGCCTCGAGGGTGCGGGCATCGAGCGGTTTCGAGGGGAGATCCTCGCGGATGTAGCGGTCCAGCTCGGCGCGGATCGCGGCGACTTCCCCGGGGGAAAGGAAACCACGCACGATGGCCACGCCGTCGCGTTCGTAGTCGGCGAGGAGGGAGGGGATTGCTGTCATCGTTTGGTCAGGATTCGATTCTGTCAGGGTTCGAGATAGATCGCATAGACGTGGGCCGCGCTGTCGGCGGGGTAATGGACGCGCAGGGCGACCTTCGCCTCCGGGTCGAGGGGGCGCGGCCATTCGACAGGCGCGCGCAGGCCGTTGGCGGTGAGCCGGACCTCCTGTCCCTCGATGGGGCGGTCGAGGGGATCGAGCAGGCTCAGTGTGAGCGGCGCGTCGGGCGCGAGGCCATCGACATTCAGCGAGATGCTCCGCGCCGAGAACGGGCTGGTGATGAAATGCGCGTCATTCTCCGTCACCTGCGGCGAGAGATGGCCGAAACCGTCGCGGCGCAGCGTCGCCAGTCCGATCTCCATGGTCTTCAGCTTGCCGCCCGTGTCCCAGTGCGAATACCAAATCATCGTCTTGTCTCCCTCGTTGATGAAAGCGTGGCCTTGCAGGAGGGCGATGTCGTCCCACTCGCCGTTCGCGCCGCGTTCGATGAGTTTGAAGCCCGGCACCGGCTCTCGGTAGTGGACGCCGTCGTTGCTGATGACGAGGCCGAGATCGATGCGCACGCCATAGTTCCAGTTTTCGCCTGCGGGCGGCTTCTCCGCCGCGTCCTGCCAGAGGCCGTTCAGGCCGACGAGGACGTTGCCGCGGTTCCACAGCCCGAAGCCCATGTGGCATTGCTGGCCGGGCACGGGCGGGTTGGCCAACTGTCCGGCACGGGCGAAGGAACTGGCCTTGGCCCTCGACCAGTTCACGAAATCCGGCGAACGGTAGGCGAGCACGTCGCGCCCGACCGGACTGCCGTCCGCACGCCACGACCAAGGCGAGAGGAGCTGCCCGGTGGCGTAGTAGAAATCGCCGAAGCGGTAGAGGCTGCTGACCTCGAAGCGTTCGCCCTCGGCGTTGGCGGGCCGGTCGCCGACGATCTTCCAGCGCAGTCCGTCGGCACTGGTGGCGCAGATCATCGCGCCCCAGCGCCCTTCGTTCGGCCCGATCTTGCTGCGCCCGCCGCGCACGTCGCCGAAGGGCGGATGGGCGATGTAGGCGCACTTGTAGCGACGCTCGGGGTCGGGATCGTCGGGGTCGTGGAGCACGGAGAGGAAATCGTTCACCCGCGTCAGCGATTCGGGTTCGCCCTCGATGAGGCAGATGTTGTTCTTCGTGCCGCCGTTGAACTCGACGAGGCCGAGCTCCGGCTTCGTCCAATGCACGCCGTCCTTGCTCTCCGCGTAGCACATCGGCCGCCACCATCCGGGAGCTTGGCCGTTCAGGTTTTCGGTTTCGAACATGCCGAGATACCACATGCGGAAGGTGTCGCCGTCCTTCACGACCGTGCCGTAGAGGATGGCGTGGCCGTGGTCGGGAGCGCCCTCCGGCCCGCGACGCAGCACCGGGTTATCTGGGTGCTTCGTCGCGGTCTCCAGAGTGAGTTTCAGATTGTGCTTCCACGCGAGATTCTGGTCGTCGAAGGCGAAGAAGACCTGCTCCTCGGCTGGCAGCAGCGGGGTCGAGGCGAGGAGGGCGGCTAACAGGATCGTTGGTTTCATAGCGGAATCGTCGGTTTCAAAAATGGATAAAAAGGGCGTCGTTCACCATTCCCCGTCGCGCTGGAACTTGGCCCGGACCTTCTCGCGGAAGCGCCCGATGGCCGCCTCCATTTTCGCCAGCTTCGCCTCGACACCGTCGTCCTCGGTGTCGCGGGCGGCGGGGATCACGGTCTCGCATTCGTTGCGGTCCATGAAGGTCGCGGCGTCGAGGAGACTCTCCTGCTCCTCCGGCGCGATGACGAGGAAACCGTGCTTGTCGGCGTGGATGAGGTCGCCGTGTCGGACCTTCGTGCCGAAGACCTCCACCTCGCATCCCCAGCGCACCGGATGGACGAAGGCGTGGCCCACGCAGAGCCGTCGGGCGAGGGCCTTGAAACCCGCGTCGGTCATCTCGTCCACGTCGCGGATGGCCCCGTCGGTGATCGTGCCGACACAGCCGAGGGCGCGGTGCAGCCTCGCGTTCACCTCGCCCCAATGCGAGCCATGAACGCGCGGCCTGTCGAGATCCTGCACCACGACGATCTTCGGACCGGGCAGACTGGCAAGGTAGCGGCGGTATTCCTCGCCCGCGTTCGGGTTGGTCTCGCGATGAACAGGGTTCGATGGCTCGATCAACAGGGTCACGGCGTAGCCCGTCATCGGCCCCATCTGCGGCATGAAGTCGCGGGTCTCCTCCAGGTTGAAGGCGTCGCGACCGGGGTTCCGCCGCGTGATCTGCTCCCAGCCGTTGTAGATCGTCGGGGTGTTCCAGCGGTTCAGTTGGTGAAGGTCGCCGGGAGGCAGGGGACGCGGGGGATTGGCAGGATCGCTCATGTTGTCATTTTGCCCCTTGCGGAGCGGTTCCGGCAAGCCTGCCTTTCTGGTAAAGATTTCTGACCAGATGACCGCTCCGTGAGACACCTCCGACGAACTCCCTCTACCGCGTCCGTGCCCCCCTTGGGAAAGGGCGCGGGTTTCCGGGGTTTTCCGGAGTCAAAAATCTTGATGACTCTGGCAGCGCGAGGAAATTGGTGAAAATATTGCGAAGTTTAGATTTCTGTCATGCAAACCACTTTGCACATCGACGACCGCCTCTGCCGTGAAGCCAAGGCCGAAGCGGCGCGGGAGGGGCTTACCTGACCCGTTTCCTCGAAGAGAGCCTGAGGCTGCGTTTGGAAAAGGGGGTGGCCCGATCCAAAGGTTCCCACACGTTCCGGGTGTATTCGCCCGAGCAGCCCGATTCCCGTTCTTGGGAGGAGAGCGAGCGGATCGCGGAAGAGGAGCTGGGAAAGGCCGATCTCGCCAAACTGGGCATCGGTTGGTGAGCACCGCCGCTTCGAACGATTCCTCAGCCTCGATTGGCGGAATCCGTCCGATCCGGCGTGACACGTTATCGGGGGAAGGCAAAGGATTGAAAAGGGGGATTCCAACCCTAGCATCGCCCCATGTCGAGCACGCCTAGCAAGTCGTTTCCGAACAAACCCCAGCCCGTTCTCCTCGCAGGAGTTTTCGCGCTCGTCGCGGGCCTGATGGCAAGCAGCTCCGCAGATGAATCCCCCGATGCCAAGACGAAGCTGGCTTTTTCCGTGACGGTCGATTTCGGAGCGGACAACGGCAAGAGCCTCGGCTCTCTGTTCGAAGCGAAGGATGCCCAAGGCCGGGTGGTCGCCGGAGCTGGTTTCCCGACGGTCTACAACACGCGCTACCTGATGGATCGGCACACCGTGCAATTCTTCGTGCGGCCACCGGAGGGCGAAAACCAGTTCACCTTGGAGCGACTCCCCCGGCCGGACGATCATTGCGGCCTCTATATGTTCGATTTCGCGGGGCGTCTCTTCGCCATCAACCTCCACTATAGCCAGCAGTTCAGCGAGTGGAATCCGGCATCCGGGGAATGGCAGGCTCCGGCGAAGCCCGTGGAAGGGCTCGGCTCGGGATACGATGGCGTGGTCCGCGTCGGAGACGGCGTGCTGCGATTCGCCGACGGCAGGGTGTTCTACAACGACAAACTGATCCTCGACGCACCCGCCATCGGAAAATATAACTACTTCTACTACGGCCAAGGAAGGCTGTTCTTCTATCACAACCACTCGTCGGAGCAGGACGGCTTCACCCGCATCCATGCCTGCCTGTGGACTCCGGACAACCCGCGTCTCATCGATCCGGAGAAAGAGAGCGACGCCGTTTCCGTCACCCCGGTCGGCGCCGCCACCTGGGCCTTCGGCAGCTTGGGCCAGCAGGTCCTGACAGTGACCAACCGGGGCGGCGTCTATGTCCACGATGGCGAGTCGTGGCGGACGCTTCGCGAGCATGTCCCGAACACCAGCTATCAGATCTACAGCGTGCTGAACTACCGGAACAAGCTTCTGTTGGGCCAGTATCCCACCGGGGATGTGTTCGAATACGACGGGCAGGAGCTGAAGCATCTTCCCGGATTTCCTCCCAAGCTCCCCGAGGTTTCCGGCAGCTCGCGGGAATGCCAGACGCTGGCCCTGTATCGCGGCGAACTCTACGCCGGAGTCTGGCCTTGGGGCGAAGTGTGGCGGCACGAGGAGGAAACCGACCGCTGGATCTCGATGGGGCGGTTGTTCACGCATCCCGAGCCGCACAAGCGTACGACCCACCCCTACGAGGACGGCGCCAAGAGGCACGGTCTGGTGATGAACGATTGGGGGCAGCGGGTGACCAGCGCCGTTCCCGTGGGCGATTCCCTGATGTTCGCGACCTCGGCGAAAAATGTCGTCCAGTGGGATGCCAAATACCTCGATTTCATGTCCGAAGACGCCCGCAAGGAGTACGGCTCCGTGCTGAAACTCAAACTGCCGGGAAATCTTTCCGCTCCGATCCAGTGGAAATCCGGCCCGACCGTCTTGACCTTTGTCGTAGAGGCGGATCGGCTCGCGATCTCCCAAGACGGACGCGACCTCGGCTCGACGCCCCTCGACCCCGAGTTCGTGAAGACCCTGAAGCCGGATTCCATCTCCTGGGGAGAGGGCATCTTCGGGCGACTCGACGGCGAGATCACGCAGAAAGAGGCGGGTGGTCCCGAGTGGCCCGCGAAGACCGGGGAACAGTAGAGCGACGTTCGCCGGTAGGCTGTGGACGCGGGGGATTGGCGTCCGGTAGATAGCTCGTATGCGTTCTTTTCGCAAAAGGCACGCATGATAGGATTCGTGGGATTTCTCCGTTTGCGATCCCGCAACTTCCACTTCATTCCGCTTCTCCATGGCCCATCCCGACGACTCCACAGTTTCCACCGCAGCCAGCGTGAGCCGCCGCGACTTCACCCGGCAGGGTGCGGTCTCGCTGAGCGCGCTGGTCGCCGGTGCCTCGCTCTTGCTGCCATCGGCGCACAGCTCCGAGGGAACCCGAAAGAAGATCCGCATCGGCATCGCCGGAGGACGCTTCGGGGCCTCCTTCCAGTGGCACGAGCACCCGGACTGCGTGGTCGCGGCCGTCAGCGACCTGGAACCCTCCAGACGCGAGCATCTCAAGAAAACCTACCACTGCGACAAGGAATATCCTTCGCTGGAGGAAATGGTGAAAGACCCGGATATGGATGCCATCGGAGTGTTCACCGACGGCCCCCTCCATTTCCAGCATGCCATGCTGGCATTGGAAAACGGCAAGCATGTCATTTCCGCCGTGCCCGCCGTCATGGCCCACACGGTCAACGAGGCCCTGGATCAGGCCAAAAACCTCAGGGACCAGGTCAAGAAAACCGGCCTGACCTACATGATGGCGGAAACGTCCTACTGGCAGCAGAAGACCATTACGACCCGCCGCCTCTACGAAAAGGGAGCCATGGGCGACATCGTCTCCTGCGATTCGGACTACTTCCATCCCGGCCTGAAGGTCCTCTATGGCACTGCGGACGATCCGACCTGGCGCTACGGCGTGCCCCCTATGTTCTACCCCACCCATTGCACCGCGCATCTGCTGAGCATCACCAAGGAACGTTTGGTCGAAGTCGCCTGCCACGGCTGGGGCAACGACGACCCCATCCTCCAAAAAAACGCCTTCGACAACAATCCCTTCTGGAACGAAACCGCCCATTTCAAGACCGACCGGGGACACCCCTTCCGCGTGCGGCTCTGGTGGGAGGCCCCCGTCTGGAGCACCGAAAGCGCCTCCTGGTTCGGCACCAAGATGACCCTCACGGCAGCCGGCGAGAAATGGAGCCCTTCCGAGGAGCTGGGCCGCGACGATGCCGGCTTTGCCTACCGCAAAGCCACCAAATCCAATTTCGAAATACCGGAATGGTGGAAGACCGACATGCTCCCCGAGCCGCTGCGACACAACAGCGGGCACGAGGGCTCCCACACCTTCATCACCCACGAGTTCGTCGAAGCCCTCGTGCAGGGCCGCCCTTCCGTGATCGATATCGACGCCTCGCTGGACTACACCATCCCGGGCATCATCGCCCACCAATCCGCCCTCAAGGGAGGAGAGCTTCTGAAAATCCCCGTGATATCATGATGGGTGGAACATTCCACCCCATCCCCCGTTCCAGTTTCAGCCCGGTGACCCCAGGCCGGAAGGCCCACCTTTCCGGTAACGGCTCCTGACCAGATGCCCACCCCGAGCGAAGCCTCAGACGAACTCCCCCGCCGCGTCTCCCTTGTCGCCGAGACCGCCCGCGCCCTGCGCTCCGCCATCGCCTCGGGCGCGTGGGTCGAGGCCCTGCCGGGCGAACGCGAGCTCTGCGTCCGTTTCCAGGTCAGCCGCCCGACTCTGCGCGGGGCTCTCGACGAACTGGAGCGCGAGGGCGAAATCGAGCGTTCCCCGCGACGGCGTTGCCGCCTGCTCCAAGCGCCGAAGAAACGGCGGCGTGGGCGGAGCGACAGCCGCGTCATCGCCGCCATCGCCTCGCGTCCCCTCCTCGCGATGCCGCCCTCGGCGGTGGTCATGGTCGATGAACTGCGGGCCAACCTCGCCCGCGCCGGATTCCAACTCGAGGTCCTCGTCAGCCCCGCCTGCTTCAAACGCAAGCCCGAGCGGGCTCTGCTCGAACTGACCTCGCGGACGGCGGCGGCGGTCTGGATCACCTTCGGCTCGCGCGAGCCGATGCAGCGATGGTTCCATCGCAGCGGCCTGCCCTGTCTCGTGGCGGGTTCCTGCGCCCCCGGCATTCCTCTTCCCTCGGTCGATATCGACTACCGCGCCGCTTGCCGCCACGCCGGAGGGCTGCTACGGAAGAAAGGACGCCAGCACGTCCTCCTCTGCCTGCCCGAAGGGGCCACCGGCGGCGAAGCGGAAAGCGAGGCGGGACTGCGCGAAGGCTTTCCCGAGGGGGATGGACGGAGGCTTTCCGTCTTCGCCCACGACGGTTCACCCGAGCATCTCCTCGCCTTGCTGGATACCGCCCTGCGTTCGCGCACTCCCCCCGACGCGATCGTCGTGGCCCGTGCCGTCCACGTCCTGACCGTGCTGACCCATCTCCAGCGGAACGGCCTGCGACTGCCCCGCGATCTTGCTCTCGTCTCGCGCGACGACGAGGGCTACCTCGCCCATCTCACACCCTCGGTGGCGCGCTACACGACCGATGCGGCCCTGCTAGCCCGTCAGCTTTCCTTGGCTCTCCGTCGTTTTGCCGAGACCGGTTCGCTGCCGTCTCATGCGGTGCGGTTGATTCCGAAGTTTGTGGGTGGCGAGACGCTTTGAACGCCAGTTCTCCTACTCTTACTCTTTACTCCTACTCCTTACTCAAAATCGGAGGATGGGCGACGTTCGGGGAGTAAGAGTAATTCCAATTCGCTTTCAAGATAAGACTGATCGAATCCAAGGCCATGCAGTCAG
>ERZ761602.3033-NODE-3033-length-24786-cov-4.891755_pt1 | contig 24786 bp, 32 predicted proteins | sample MGYA00512165_ERZ761602 | MGnify/ENA primary metagenome ERZ761602 (study PRJEB28899, sample SAMN02445085) | bioreactor sludge metagenome | biome: EBPR sludge; isolation source: Thorneside wastewater treatment plant | place: Australia: Brisbane, Thorneside...
GCCAAGCGTGAACGGCTTGTCCTGAAAACTTCCCTCGAGTCCCTCGAGCGCGAGCCTGGTGTCGGTGATGACCGCGCCTCCGCGGGCGCTCGCGATGTAATCCTTCGATTGCACCACCCGCTTGAGGTCGAGGTCGACCTTCCCGTTCACCCCCTGCCAGAACGGCTGCGCATCGCGGCCCGGGGGCGTCGCCGCTGGCTGCGGCTGCGACGGTGTCGCGGCGGGCTTACCGGAAGGGCTCGCGGGCGCGAGGCCGGGGGGCGGCTGAAAATCCTCCACGAAAAGCTGGTTGCTCGCGACTTTCCCGGAGAAGACGTAGGCCTTCTTGTCCGCGTGGGGACCGAAGGTGCCGTCGATCGCGAGGTCGGACTTCCGGGCGCCATTCACGAGGGAGATCGGCGCGGTGAGTTTCCCGCTTCCATCCGGCCTAAGCTCCCCCTGCAACGCCACGTCAAGGTCGCCCAGGGGCCGGTTGTCCGCCTTGGCTACCAAGCCCTTGGCGGTGATGGTCGCCGTGGCCGCGGTCGCGTCGCCGTGCTTCGCGTCGAAATCGGCCGTCAGCCGGCCACGCGCGAGAGTCGCGTAGGGAGCGAGCGCCGGTTGCCGCAGCAGCGAAGCCACGTCGGCGTCGAGGCGGCCCTTGGCGGTGACGGCGGGCTTCGCCCCCAGCTTTGCCTCGCCTGCGACCTGCAGGGCGGCGACGGCGGCCTGGCCTTGTCTCAGGTCGAGCTGACGCACCTCGTAGGAGATCGTCTCGCCGCGCTTGGTCGCGCTGAGCTGCGTTTCCAGGTCGAGCGACTGCGCGAGCGCCTGGCCGTCGATCGTCGCGGACACGCCGCGAAGCACGAGGGGCGAGGCGGTCGTGAGCGTCACGTCGTCGGTGCTTCGGGCCGCGATCTCGAACGTCCCGGCTTCGACCTGTCCGGCGAGTTTCGACTGGGCGACGAACGGTTCGGCCCACGCGAGCGGCAGCGGGCCCAGTTGCAGCCGCAGGGCGGTCGCGGCCGGAGTCGGCACCGAGAACGTCGACGCCTTGAGGTCGACGCGCACCGGCTGGCGGAGTTCCACGGCGGCGAGGAGGGCGTCGCCTTCGCGCGTGACCCGGGCGTCCATCCGCGCGAGTTGCAGCACGTCGCCTTCCTGTCGGCCCTCGAGCTGGGCGGTGACGGCGAGCGGGCCGGTCGGCACGGGCAGGAATGGCTTCAAGGCTTGCGCGACCCGGCCCTGAAGCTGCGCGGTGAACGCGACGACGGGATTCGCAGGCTTGGTCGCAAACTGCGTGACCTCGGCGCTGATCTCGCCGCCGAGCCGGTCGCCGTCGGGCAGCGTCACGGCCAGCTCGGAGAGTTTCGCCCCGAGCTTGCTCTCGGTGTAATCGAGACTGGGCTTCACGGTGAGCGAGACGCGTTCGGCCAGGGCCTTCTTCGCCGCGTCCCGTACGGTCACCTCGCGCAGGGTGAGAGGCTCCACGGCCCGGGTGCGAATGCGGCTCCCATCGGATTCCGCCTCGACGGCAAGCACGAGGGACAGTTCGCCGCTTTCAATCGTCAGCGGGCGCACGAACGTCTGCGCCCAAGCGAGCGGCACCGCCGTCAGGGCCACGCGGGCGAGCTCCGCCTGGGGCTGGGAGAGCTGCACGCGCTTTTCCGCGACGGCGAACGCGATCTTCTGCAGGGTGCGCACGTCGACGAACTTGCGGCCGTCGCCCGTCGCAACTTCGAGCGCGAGCTGATCGAGGCGCGCCAGGTCGTCTGCATAGCTGGCGTCGAAGCCGGCGGAAACGTTCACCTGGCCGAGCGTCGCGAGCCCCGGATTCAGCACCTCGAGCTTCGCGGCCTGGGCCCGCAGCGTGCCGCTGGCGGCGACCGCCTCGGTGTCGGGCTTGAGCGTGAACTTGCCTGCGCCGGTGGCGGCGATCTCCGGGAGGCCGAGGCCGGCGAGCACCCGGGCGAGCTGTTCCGACCTGACCGCCAGCTCCCACGTGCCGGCGATTTCTCGCGCGGCGGCGGAAAAGCGGGCGTCCGCCTTCAGCAGCGGCTCGGTTCCGGCCGCGCGCAGCAGACTCACGGCGGCCGCGTAGGTTTCGTCCGCGGATCCGGCGGGTTTCGCGGCCGTGACCGTGATCTGGATACGCTCGTTGGGCAGTTTCGGCCCGAGCGGGGCGGCGATCGTGTCCAGTTCCACCAGGTCGATCCGGCGGTCGGCGGTGAGGCGCAGTCCGGCCGAGCCGGTGACGCGCGCCGCGCGCAGGTCGGCATCGGGCGTGGCATCGGCGAAGTCCAGCGTCCATTCGACCTTGCCCTTCTGACCGGCCTCGATCCCGGCCGCCTTCAGTTCAAACACGACCGTCTGGTTGGCGGGAAGTTGCGCCCGGCCCTGCGCACGCACGCTGCCGACGCGGAGGTCGAGCGGCAGCCGGGCGGCCTGGAGCAGTCCGGCGAACGGAGACTGTTTTTCCGGTTGGGGCGTCGTCGCCGGCCGGGCGGAGGGGGAGCCGGTCCCGGTGGCGGGAAGGGCCGATCGGGAGGGAGAGACGCCCGGCGCCGCATCGCTGCGGGCCGTGCCGCGCAGGTCCACCTCGAGGCCGTCCACCACAAGCGACTCGAGGTTCAACCGGTCCTTGGTCAGGTACTCCCAGGCCGAAAAGCGGGCCGTGGCGGATTTCGCCTGCAGTTTCACCCCGTCCTGGGCCAAGGTCAGGCCGGCGATTTCCGCGCCCGACATTCCTGCCGATACGCGGGTGGCGTCGAACGTCACGCCGGGCTGGCCGGCCATCGCCTTGCGCACCGCCCACGTCTGGAAGGAGGCGTTGAACGCCACCACCAGCGCCGCGGCGACGAGCAATGCGAGGCCACCTACGATCAGGCCGAGTATCTTGAGTCCTTTCATGGGAAAATGGGAAAAACGGTCCGGAGCGCCGCCGCCGGTGAAGACCCTGGCCGCGGTGGCAAGCCCCTCCGCACCGACGTTTCACAGTGCCAAAGGTTCCGCAAACGGCAATCCGGGCGGAAACTACCCCCGCCGGCGCGTGGGGACACGGGTTTCCTGCCAGCGCTCCAGGGCGCCGGTCACCGCCGCCTCGACCGCGGCGCGATGCGCGGCAATGCGCTGGGCCAGCGGCAGTCCCGACGGCGTCTCGAACGTATATCCCAGCGGCGTCAGCTGGGCCTGCAGGTAGATTGATTCCGGCCACGCCTCGCGCACCGCCGGATCGGCACCGGGATGGATGATGCCGGGCTCGGTCACCGCCCAGCCGTCGATCGTGGCCGAGCGTTCGAGCGGGCACCGCGTCGCCGCCGCCGCCACGATGGCACGGGCCAGGCCGGGCGTCGGCTGGGCGGTGATCTCGTAGAGGTAGAACCCGCCGGCCTCCCAGTCCTCGTGGAGGCACAGCGCGAGGTCGAAGCACGGCTGGGCCGCGAGCCAGCGGGTGTGCGCGCGGATCTCCTCCGAAAGAAGGTGGCGGTAATCGCGGTTGAGGTCCAGGCCGGCCCCGTTGCCGCGCGTGCGCGCGAGGAAGCCGGCGGGATTGAGCAGCGGACACACGAACCAGACGGCGCGCTGGTCGAAGATGCCCGCCTCGACCATCTCGAGCAGGGCCAGCGGCGGCGCGGGCTCGTCGCCGTGGATGCCGGCCGACAGATAGATGCGCGGTCGCGGCCCGGGCGTGCGCCCGGTCAGCGCGAGCAGCGGAACCCCTCCGATCCGGCCGAAGGTCGCGACCTTCAGGCCGCTCCGTCGGGCGGAGGTTTCCATCCGTTCCGCGAACGCGGCGGGATCGAGGACGAGGGGCGCGGGTGGTGGCACGAATGCAGTCTTTCCTTTCCGGCCCGATTCTGCGAATCCGTTTCGTTCCGCCCGTTTCCTTATGTCACACGTCCGCGTTCGCTTCGCTCCCAGTCCCACCGGCTTCTTCCACATCGGCAGCGCCCGCACGGCCCTTTTCAACTGGCTGTACGCGCGGCACACGGGGGGCACCTTCATCCTCCGCATCGAGGACACGGACAAGGAGCGGAACAGCGAGGCCTTCCTCAACCTGATCTACGACAGCCTGGGCTGGCTGGGGCTCAACTGGGACGAAGGCCCCCGGGTGGGCACGAGCGGGGGCGGTGACTTCGGGCCCTACCGCCAGAGCGAGCGGAGTGCCATCTACCGGGAGCAGGTCGACCGGCTGCTGGCCGCGGGCCGCGCGTACGAGAAGGACGGGGCCATCTGGTTCAAGCTGCTCGGCGAGCGCTACGAGGTGTTCGACGACCATCGCCAGAAGACCGTCACGAAGGTTCGCGTGCCTCCGGTCGTGATCGAGGACCGGATACGCGGCCGCGTGGAGCGGCTGGAGGACGAGGATTTCGTCATCGTGCGCTCGGATGGCAGCCCGGTGTTCCATCTCGTGAACGTCGTCGACGACATCGCGATGCGGGTCACCCACATCATCCGGGGCGAGGATCACCTTTCCAACACCAGCAAGCACGTGCACCTCTACGAGGGCTTCGGCGTGAAGCCGCCGGAGTTCGCGCACATCCCGCTCATCCTGAAGCAGAGCGGCCCGGGCAAGATGTCCAAGCGGGACCAGGGCGCGCTGATCGAGGAGTATCAGCGGCGCGGTTACCTGCCTGAGGCGCTGGTCAACTTCCTCTGCCTGCTCGGCTGGAACCCGGGCGACGACCGCGAAAAGATGCCGATCGCCGAGATCATCCGGCTCTTCGATCTGCCGGGCGTGAACCAGAGCAACGCGCGGTTCGACGAAAAGAAGCTCGCGCACATGAACATGGCGTACCTGCTCGAGCTGCCCGCTGACCGGTTCGTGGCCGAGGCCCGGGCCGGCTTCGCCCGGCAGGCCGAGACGCCGGCCGCGCGCGCGGCGCTGGCGGCGCCGGTGGAGTATTTCCGGGAGGTCATGCTCCTGAGCCAGCCGAAGATCAGGGGCATCGAGGAGCTGCCGGCCTATACCGCGTATTTTTTCACCGAGGACGTCGCGGTCGATCCCAAGGTCCGCGACAAGGTCATGGGCAAGGGCGACCCGAAAGCGCGCCTGCGCGAGCTGCTCGCGGCGCTGCCGGAGATGAATTTCGCCTCCGACGCCGCGATCGAGGAGGCGTTGAAGGCCCTGGCCACCCGCCACGGCCTGGGCTTCGGGGACTACCAGGCCGTCGCCCGGCTGGCCGTATCCGGGACGAACGCCGGCCCGAGCATCACCGGATTGTTCCGCGTCCTCGGACGCGCGCGGGTCCAGGCCCGCCTCGAGCGGCTCCTGGCCGCCTGACCGCAAGGCAGCAGGAAGGTGGAGCGGCCTGTCCCCAGGCCGCTGCCCGCGCGATCGAGCTCCGCGTTGCACCGCCCTGCCGGCCGCGCTCGCTGCACGGAGAATCGCGTTCTCGCTACAGGCGCGCGGTGATCAGCCGGAGCAACGCGTCGTATTCGTCGACCGCCTGGAACTGCGGGAACTGCCGCACGATGTTCTCCGGCGCGTGGAACAGAAAGCCGTGGTCGGCCTGGCCGAGCATCGACGTGTCGTTGAACGAATCGCCGGCGGCGATGACGCGGTAGTTCAACGCCTGCAGCGCCGCCACGGCGTGCCGCTTCTGGTCTGCCATGCGCAGGGTGTATCCGGAAATCCGATCCTCCGTCACCACGAGCCGGTGGCAGAAAAGCGTCGGCCAGCCCATCTGCCGCACCAGCGGCTGCGCGAACTGCTCGAACGTGTCGGAGAGGATGATCACCTGCGTGCGCTGGCGCAGCGCCGTGAGGAATTCGAGCGCCCCGGGCAGCAGCGGCAGCGAGCCGATGACCTGCTGGATCTTCGACAGCGTGATGCCGTGGCGGTCGAGCAGGTCGATGCGGTAGCGCATCAGCTGGTCGTAGTCCGGCTCGTCCCGCGTCGTCCGGCGGAGTTCGGGGATCTGCGTCCGTTCGGCGACGGCGATCCAGATTTCGGGCGTCAGGACGCCCTCCATGTCGAGGGTGACGATGCTTTGCTTCACGAGGGACAGAGGGCGGGCGAGGCAGGGAGGCGGGCGAGGGGCTTCACGCCTTCGCCCAGGTGTCCTTGAGGGTGATCGTGCGATTGAAGACCGGGCGGCCGGGCGCGCTGTCCTTGGGATCGAGGGCGAAATAGCCCAGGCGTTCGAACTGGAAACGGTCCTCGACGCGCGCGTCCGCGAGCGACGCCTCGAGCCGGGCCGTCACGACCTGGAGCGACGCAGGGTTGAGATGCCGGGTGAAATCATCCGTGGCGCCCGGTTCGGCGACCGTGAAGAGCCGGTCGTAGAGCCGCACCTCGGCGCCGAAGCTCGTGGTGGCGCTGACCCAGTGGATCGTGCCCTTCACCTTGCGGTCGGCGTTGGGCCCGCCGGCCCGCGTCGTCAGGTCGGCGGTGCAGCGGAGCTCGACCACGGCCCCCGCGGCGTCCTTCACGACCTCGTCGCACTTGATGATGCACGCGTACTTGAGCCGCACCTCCCCGCCCGGCTTGAGCCGGAAGTATTTCGGCGGCGGCACCTCGGCGAAATCCTCGGCCTCGATGTAGACCTCACGGGTCAGCGCGACGGGGCGCGTGGTCGGCTGCTCGTCCTGCGGGTTGTTTGTGGCGTCGATGAGGATCGTCTCACCGGCGGGCAGGTTCGTCAGCACGAGCTTGAGCGGCCGCAGCACCGCGAGCCGGCGGGCGGCGGCGCGGTTGAGTTCGTCGCGGATCGCGTGCTCGAACAGGGCGACGTCGGTGACGCTTTCGAACTTCGTGACGCCGACCAGCGTCGCGAGCTTGCGAATGGCGCTGGCGGGGATGCCGCGCCGGCGGGCGCCGGAAAGGGTGGGCAGGCGCGGATCGTCCCAGCCGCTGACGTGGCTCTCGGTCACCAGTTGGAGCAGCCGGCGCTTGCTGAACAGCGTGTAGCTGATGTTGAGCTTCGCGAACTCGTACTGGTGCGGCAGCGCCCGCGGCAGGTCGAGGCTCTGGAGGATCCAGTCGTAGAGCGGCCGGTGCACCTCGAACTCCAGCGTGCACACGCTGTGCGTGATGCCCTCCAGGTAGTCGCTGAGGCAGTGGGCGAAGTCGTACAGCGGATAGATGCACCATTTGTCGCCGGCGTGATGGTGGGCGACGTGGCGGATGCGGTAGAGCAGGGGGTCGCGCAGCCAGATGTTGGGCGACGCCATGTCGATCTTCGCGCGCAGGCTGCGCGCCCCGTTGGGAAACTCGCCCGCGCGCATGCGGGTGAAGAGGTCCAGGTTTTCGGCGACGCTGCGGTGGCGGTACGGGCTGTCGCGTCCGGGCTGGTCGGGCGAGCCCCGGTAGGCATCGGTTTCCTCGGCCGAGAGGTCGCAGACGTAAGCCTTGCCGCGCCGGATCAGCTCGACCGCGTAGCCGTAGATTTGCTCGAAGTAGTCGCTGGCAAAGAACGCCTCCGCGGCCGCCCCGGCCGCGGCCGGGGCCAGGTAATGGTCCTCGCGCCCGTCCAGGGTGACCTTGGCGGGCGTGGCGCCCCTGGGCTTGAGTCCGAGGCAGTGGTCGGCCCAGCCCGCCACGAGCCAGCGGACGTCGGCCGTGATCGACTCCACGTACTCGACGTCTTCCTTGACCGGATTGGTGTCGTCGAAGCGCAGGTTGCACCGACCCTGGTTTTCCCGGGCGATGCCGAAGTTGAGGCAGATCGACTTGGCGTGGCCGATATGGAGGTAACCGTTGGGCTCGGGGGGAAAGCGAGTCACGATCGTCGGGTAGCGCTGCTCGGCGACATCCCGGGCGACGATGTCGCGGATGAAATCGCTGGGTGCGGGTGCCGCCGGGGCGGCGCCGGGATCGTTGGACGCAACGGACATATCCCGCGAACTTGCGAGGCGGCGGGAGGCGAGGCAAACGAACAATTGCCGCCCAAAGGCGTACGCGGCGGACCTTGCGTGCCAGCGGGATTTGCGAAACACCTTGGCCTGGCGCGACAGACGCGATCCCGCCGCCGCGCCGCCTCCGCCATGAGCTTTGCCGCCCTCGACCGCCGTCGCTTCCTTCAAGGTTCTCTGGCCGCCGCTTCGGCCTCGCTGCTGCCCGGTCGTGCCGGCGCCGCGGAGGTCCATCGCGTCACCGCCGGCGCGCTGCAGATCGCGCCGTTTCGGTTCGATGTGACGCCGCCCAAGGGGCACGGCTGCTGCGGTGGCTGGATCAAGCCGGTGTCGGATTACGACGATCCGCTGGACGCCGTCGGCTACGTGCTGCTGGGTGCCGGGAAGCCCATGGTCTTCTGCGCGATCGATTGGACCGGCGTCTTGAACGGCGCCCATCTGCGCTGGCGGACGGTGCTGGCGGAGGCCGCGGGCACGACGCCCGACCGCGTGGCATTGCACAGCGTACATCAGCACAATGCGCCGCTCGTGTGCTTCGACGCCGCCGACCGGATCGGTCGTCAGCCCGACCTGCCGCGGGTCTTCGAACGCGACTTCTTCGACCGCTGCCTCGAATCCTCCCGCACGGCGGTGCAGGCGGCGATCCGGCGGGCGCGGCCCGTGACGCACATCGCGCAGGGCGCGGGCCGCGTGGCGGAGGTGGCGGGCAACCGGCGGCTGATGCGCGACGCCAGCGGAAAGGTGACTGCGATGCGCGGCAGCGCGTGCAAGCTGCCGGAGCTGGTGGCGCTGCCCGAGGGCCTGATCGACCCGATGCTGCAGACGATCGCGTTCTACGATCGCGGCACGAAGGTCGTGGCCTGCCATTATTACGCGACGCATCCGATGAGCTACTACGGCGACGGCCGCGTGAGCAGCGATTTCTGCGGACTGGCCCGGCGGCGCCGCCAGGAGGACGAGCCTGGATGCCTTCACATCTACCTGACCGGATGCGCCGGCAACATCGCCGCGGGAAAGTACAACGACGGCACGCCCGCCGCGCGCGTGCGCCTCACTCGCCGGATCTACGACGGCATCGTGGCGTCAGAGGCCAGCCTGCGTCCCGAGCCGATCGAGCGCGTCGAATGGCGCACCCGTGAGATCCTGCCGGCATTCAATCCGGCCATCACGATCGATGCGCTGGAGGAGCTCATGGAGAAGCGCCGCGACAGCCTCGTCGGGCGCATGCGGCCGGCCTTCAAGCTCGCCTTCATCGCCCGCTGTGCCCGGCAGCAGCCCTTCGTGCTCGGGGCGCTGCATGTGAACGATGTCTCGTCGCTGTATCTGCCCGCGGAGCCCTTCATCGAGTACCAGCTCCGGGCCCATGAACTGGCCCGCCGGCCGGTCGCGGTCGCGGCGTACGGGGACTGCGGGCCGTGGTACATCCCGGTGCGCGAGGAGTATCCGCATCGCGGCTACGAGGTCGACTACTCGTTCGTGGATCCGTCGGCCGACGCCCTGCTGACGCGGGCGATCCGCGAATTGCTGGCGTGAGGAAGGGAGCTGCAGCGGGAGTCTGACGGCAGGATCGTGCATTTACGTAGGCTCCGGGACACCGTCAGGATTGCATTGGAGGATGCCGGGGCTTTGCTGGACGTGTAGTTGGTCCTGTTTCGGTTTTTCGATGTTGAATCCAGCCTTCAACCTTCCTTTGGCGCGCCCGCGCCGCGCGTCATGGCCTCGATCCTCGTAGTCGACGACGACGAGATGGTCCGCGACGCGCTGGCCTCCGCCCTGAAACGAGGAGGTTACACCGTGCTCGAGGCGGCGGACGGACGCGAAGCGGCCGCGCGGTTCAGCCGCGAGGCGGTGGACCTGGTGGTCACCGACATCCTGATGCCGGAACGCGACGGGCTCGAGACGATCCAGGCGCTGAGTCGCGGGGCGGGATCGGTGCCGATCATCGCGATGACGGGATTCTCGAGCCGCTCCTCGCTTTACCTCGAAATGGCCCGGACGTTCGGCGCCGTGCGCGTGCTGGAAAAGCCGTTTGAGCTCTCCGAACTGCTGGCGGTGACGCGAGAGCTTCTCGGCGCAAAGGCGGCGCACGGGAAATAGCCGTCGGCGATCGGGCGGGCCGCGGGCCCCGGGATGAGTCAGGAGCTGGTGCGAATGCCGGGAGTCGAACCCACGGGATTCGGTTGAGGCTTCAGAGGTGGCGGGGTGAAGGTTCGGGCGGCTGCTGGCAGTTTGCTGGCAGTGTTTGGCGGCGAACTAGCGGGAGACGTCGTAGCGGCTGTAGTTGTAGCTGCCTCCACCAACCCATACGTACATCACCGCTCGCTGTAGTGGGGAGAAGCGCAGGCCATCCTCATCGACACATTGCAGAAGCGGAATCGAGACCGTTTCCCCTGGAGCCGGTGCTTTGGTCTTTGCTTTGAACCCTGAGGGCGGCTGCCCGTTGATGTAGACAACCAGTTCGTGCCAATCCGAAGTCTGAACGTTCGTGACCTCGAGGCTCGTGGCGCTGGCGCGGACGAGAATTTCGAGCTGCGGAGCGGGCGCGGTGCTAGACTCCTGATTGCCGAAATAGAACGCCAGCGAGAGAAGCACTGGAGTCGCGAGCAAGAATACGAAGGCAAGGTCCGCGGAGAATTTTTGCGAAGGGGAAGAGTCCATAAAATGCGTATTTCCCGCGAGGATACACGAGCCGGGTCGGGTTGACGATTGAGGGGTGTTTACCCTATGCGTTTCTCGCAACCCCTATGATGACAAAGAGCAATCTTGGTACCCTGATTCGAGCGTGGAAAGAAGAAGAGTTGCGAGCGGCTTTCATGCTTCTCCTCCCCGAGCTTTCAGACGAGTCCCTTTCCCGGTTTGCGCAGGCTTGGTGCCGGCGCCGCCAACTGCTGCCCGCCCCGCCCTGCGTTTTTGTTCCTCCGCGAGAAGTTGATTCACGGGTGAATTAGGAATCACGCCGTACTCGGCGCCGGCGGGTTCCATCGATTCGACCAGGTTGCGCAGCTTGTGCAGGAAGTCTGGCCCGGATTGGTGCTCGGCGAGGTACGCGGCCATCTCCTGTTCGGATGTGAAGAGCGACACCGGCTTCGTGAGATCGACGCCTCGATTGACCGCTTCCAGGGCGGCCTCGAGCAATCGCACCAACGCTCGTGGCTGATTCGTCCCGTGCTGGGCGAGCGCCGCGCCGAGCTCGTCGGCGATGGTGGGATGAACCGCCTCCGCGAGATCCCGCAGTGCGAGGGGATTGGCCCGGACTTTCGGCGGGCCGTGCTTCACCCGGTCGATCACGAGATCGGCGACGAACTTCGACGTGTTGCCGTCGTACTCGCTGGCAACGATCTGTTCGGCGGGTTCGACGTACTCGCCGCTCACCCATCCCGCGAAGTTTTTTCCTGAGGCCATGAGAGGAACCTAAAAGTTTCTAAGAAAAAAGGCTTGCCTGAAATGTCGTAGAGACTTTTAGAGTCCTAATAGTTCTAAATATGACCTGCGGCGAAACACAGAAGGCAGAGGGGATGAATGTTGGGGTCTGGCTGTCGAAGGAAGTCGCGCCCACGTTCCGGCGGCACGTCCCCAAGGGTGAAGCCAGCGCGTACGGGGCCCGTGCGATCGAAGCACAGCTGCGGCGTGACGGCCTGTTAGGCGAGGGCGCGCGGGTGGCCGACGTCCTGAAGACTGTCCCCGCGGAGCTGGTGCCGCTGCTGATCGAGTTCGCCGAGTTGCTGGCGGCGCGGCAGGCGCGAGGCGCGGACGCAGTGAAGGCCATGCTCGTCGCGCTCAAGAACGAAGAGATGGAGGCCGCGGCGGAGCGATGAACGCGGTCTTTCCCAGACTCCGGAGCGCACTGGGCGCCTTTCGCATTCTGCGGCGGCGGGCCGAAGAGCTGCGCGCGCCTGGCCTCGCGGTCTGGACGGACGCCGGTGAGCAGAGTCTCACCGCGGCCAAGACGTACGTGACGCGCACGGCGCATGCGGACGAGGTGGCCGATCTCGAGGCCGCGCGGGAGCTTCGCGAGGGGATCGAGGGGCTGAAGGACGGCAACGTGGATGCCGTCGACCTCGCGCACCTGGAGCGTGCGTCGCGCCTGGTGAAGCGGAGTGCCGATCTCGCGCACGATATCGGGGAGGTGGCGTCATGAGCCGGCTCACGATCGAGGCCGTGCGTGAGCGTGCCTGGCGGCAGGGTTGGGAATTCTTCGCCCAGAAGAGGAGAGGTCGGCGGTACGTGGCCCGGCCGGCGCATTGGGTGATCTTTGCTCGGGAGCAGTCGCCGTGGGTCTTCGACGATCTCGCCGCGGCGAACCGGTTTTTCGATACCGCCGCCGAGCCGGTCGCCTGTCGGGTCGACTACGATGCCATTCGTTGGGCCCGCACGCGCGCGCGGCGCCTTCAGGAGGTGGCCGCGTGAACACGCTCGTCGCCATCGGGGGCGTGCCCGTCACGTCGAAGCTCAAGCGCACGGCGGCTTACGCGGAGCTGCTCTGGCAGCGCTGGCCGCGGGTCGAGGACTGGCCGGGTGTGCTCGATCTCTACGAGGCCGCGGCGTTCCTGCGCGTCGATTACAAGTCGATCTGGCGTGCATGCCTGGTGGCCCGGACCGACGGCAAGGCCCGGCTCTGCCACCAGCGGATCGGCAATCACTACCGGATCGCCCGAGGTGACCTGCAGCGATTCGGACGCGTGGAGGCGCGGGCGGCATGAGCGTGGACGAACAACGTGCGCGCGAGAAGTTCCGCCGTGAGGTAGCCGCGCTAGTTCGGGCCGGCGTCGAACACCACCCGTCCGCCCGATTGCTGCGCGATCCCTTGGGCGAGAATGGAAATCAGCGCGTAGAGATCCTCCGCCACGCGCAGTTCCTCGTGGGTTCGATTTTTGGTCAGCCCGGCCAGTTGCACGGCGATGGTGACTTGTCCACTCGGGATTGCGGCGACGTCGACGTTGATTTGGACCATCTTCTGACAAAAGCGGGGATCCTGAAGAAAGGCCAGCCGTGAGCGGGCTCACTCCATTCCCGCTCTATTCGTTCCGCCGCATGCTGCGGGCGCGCGGCTCGAGCTGCGAAATCCTCGCCGATGAGATCGGTTGCGGCCGCGCGCACACTTCGCAGGTGCTCAATGGCCACCGACCCGGCGGCGACACCTGGGCACGGATCTACGCGGTCGTCACCGCGGAAGAGTGGGCGTTCTTGTCCCAGCTGGAACATTGCGCCACGTGGAACAGGCGGCAGCTCGCCGCGGGCGAGACCGCTATGGTGTGGCAGATGCGGGTGCAGTGTGGCAGCTGCCGCCGCTGGGAAGGCTTTCGGCCGTGCGTGCAGAAGATGGCCCGCAAAGTCACCCATGGGCTTTGCCCCGACTGCTACGCGGTGGAGATGGCGAAACTCGATGCGCTGATCGCCGAAGAGGTGGGCGCCGACGCGAGCCGGTCGCACTTGGTGCGGACGGAAGCGGGGCTGGCGGTTCACCGCAGCCCGACCCGCCCGGCGCTGGCTGATGACCGAGAGCTGCCGCAGTCCTTCGTGGAGGGTGACGCCGCCGCCGCGCCAATTCGCTGCGCTCTTGGTCGCAAAAATCTATCCGCGAGGTAATTGCGATGAAAAAGGCAATCCAACCGACATCCGGCACTCCGGCGCTCGCCCGCCGTTACGTGCCAGCGGCCGACGTCGCCAGGGCGTGCGGCTTGACGGAGTTTGCGCTCGATACCCGATACCGTCCTGACGACTGGGCCAGCCCACGCGACTTCTACTACGACGGGCGCGCGTACCAGTACGCGGTGCTGAGTCTGTGGGGCCTGGCCGACGCGCTCGCGAGCGCCGGCCAGGCGGATGCCGCGACGATGCTCCGCGGCTGGTTGAGCAAGCTGCCGGAGCCGGAGCCGACCGAGCTGCTGCCGGCACACGTCGACCACGTCGACGCCTCGGCGGCGGAACTCGATCGCGTGGCCCAGGGGTTTACGCGCCGGCACGTCAGCGACCGGGAACCGCGCCAGCACTGGACGGAGGGCCGCGATGAATAGCGCAATCGTTTCCGCCCAGCCTCCGGGCGCGCGCGTTGTCGGCAGCGCGATCGTCGCTCAGGCGCCGGCCGCGCTGCCCAGCCGGGCGCTGGGCCTGGGCCCGTTCATCGCCGTGCCGGCGCCGAGCGGGTTGGTCCGCCTGGTCGACGGCGCAGGCCAGGGGCTCGGCGTGTTCGTCAACGAACAACTCGCGCGGCAGACGGCCGCGGCACTCGCCGTATGAGCTGGCTGAAGCTCGTAGGCCTCTTCTGCTTCCTGGTCGCGGCCGCGGTCTACTGCGCGGCCGCGGACCGGGTGGCGCGCCAGCGCCACGCCAAGCATCGCGCTTCGATCGACGTGCCCGCGATCATCCATGCGATTGCCGCGGTCGAGACCGGGCACAACTGGGCGGCGATCGGCAAGCTCGGCGAGCGGGGCCGGTGCCAGTTCATGCGCGCCACGTGGCAGCAGTACACGGACGCGCCGTTCGACGTCTGGGCCTCGAGGAACAGCTCCGTGTCGTGGCACGTGGAGCGCGCGCATCTCGCCCGGATCCTCGACGCATTCGAGCGGAACGGGCACGACTTCGATCCGGCTCTGATCGCGGCCGCATGGCGGTTCGGAGCCACGAACGCATTGCGGTACCGCCGCGCCGATTCCTCCCGCCGGGTTGCCAATCTCTACTGGGAGGCCCTGGGCCTATGACGTGCGGGCTGGCGATCCTTCCCGACGGCCGCGCGTCAGCGGTCCAGGTCCTCGATTGCGGCCGTGAGTCTGTCGTCACGGACATCGGGACCTTTCGGTGGTGCGGCAGCACCGACCTCTGGCGACACGAGCGATACCCGGACGTCCGACTAGATCCAGTACCTTCGCTCTCGGCGGCGGCGCTGGACGAGCTGCGGCGCCTGCGCGACCAGGGCGCGAGCTGTCCGACGCTGGTTTTCTTTCTCGAGCGGCACATCGCCGCTCGAGGCGATGCGGCCGATCCGGAGCTCATCGCCCTTCAACACGAGCTGGCGGAGCTGCTCCCGCCGCCGGCGATCTCCCCGGAGCGGAGCACTCTACCATGATGTCCGTCGAAACAATGAATTTGCCGGCTCCTGCCGGCCCGGATAGCGCGAACCCGGAGCTGATCGCCCACGAGTGGGATCCCAACGGGACCTGCCTCAACCCGGAGCGCGTCGTCGTCGACTTCGGCAAGAAAGGCGGAAACCGCCAGTGCGTGATCGAGCTGGGAGTGTGCGAGGACGGTACCTGGCGGGTCGGTTGGGACCTCACACCGAAGTCTGGTCGGAGCACAGTTCAGGGTTGCAACCGTACCGGTGGCGATTTCGCAACGCGGGTGGCGGCGCTGCGGGTCGGCTTGGCGCGCGCGATGCAACTGTTCGAAGGCGACCGGCCCGGCGTGCAGTGCATTGAGGCGCTGTTCACGCGCACACTTCAGGGCGGCGAGGTTCCACCGGCGTGCGAGCCGAGTGAAGCGCCAGAGGCCCTGCCGGCAGCGCAGCCGCGTCCACTGCCGCGGGGCGAACCGATGGATATCCCGATGGCTGCGATCCAGCGAAACCCAGAGCAACCTCGGAAGGACTTTCCGGCGGTCCAGGAGCAGGAGCTCGCCGATTCGATCGCGTCCGTCGGTCTGCTGCAGCGCATCATCGTGCGGAAGCTGCTGCCGGAGGAGCTCGGCGAACTCCCTGGGATCGACGGGCAGGATCGGTACGAGATTGTGGCGGGAGAGCGGCGCTGGCGGGCGCATGTGCGGCTCGAGCGCTCCACGATCCCGGCGGAGGTTTACAGCGGCCTCAGTCGGCGGGAAGCGGCTGCGGCTGCGCTCGTCGAGAACCTGCAGCGCGAAGGCCTCAATCCGATTGAGGAGGCGGAGGGGTACCGGCACCTGATGTTCAACGAGGGCCTGACGCAGGAGGAATGTGCGAAGCGGGTGGGTGTTTCGCGACCGGTCGTGGCCAATGCACTGCGGGTCCTCGAGCTGCCCGAGAAGGTGGTGCAAATGATCCGTGAGGGCGCGTTGACGCTCGCGCACGGCACCGCGCTCGCGCGCTTCAAAAAGTGGCCGCTCGTGGCCACGGTGATTGCCGAAGCGGCCGTCGACCAGAAGGAGTCCGCATCCGCGCTCGAGGAAGGCCTGCCCTTTGCCGAGGATCTGATCGAGGCCGGCCTCGCCGCCGAAGTGTCGTCGGCGAAGTTCGACTACAAGGTGCCCAGCGAACTGCGAAAGCACAGCTCGGCGTTCGAAAGCGATTACGGTCGCACCTACCTGCTCGACGTCGAGTTCTACAAGGACTTCGCGAAGGAATACGCGCGCAAGAAGCGGGAGGAGCAGGAGAAAGAGGCGGAGCGCCAGGCGAAGAAGAAGAAACCGTCCCAGACGTTGGCGGACCTGAAGAATCAGGTGTACGAAATCAGCAAGCAGCAGGAGCCGATCGTGCTGCGACTCATCCCGGATGATATCACGTCGGAGGTAGCCCGGTCACAGTGGGACAAGACCAAGGTGACGGTGTGCGAGAAACCCGATTTCGCGAAGAAGATCCAGGAGGAGGTGGAGAAGCTGATTCAGGCGGATCGCGCCGCCAGGCTGCCGACGCTGATCGAGCGAGCGCGTACGAAGATCTCGGCACTCAAAAAGGTTGGGCCTCGAGAAATTGGGTTCCTTCTGGTGGCGTCCATTTGTGACGAGCGCGATGGAGGACTGACGCGCGAGGCCGCGAAGAGAATCGGGACCAAGCTACCTGAGAAGCTTTGCGATCTTCACTATTGCCGCATGGACGCGGAGAAGCTCGATCTCGCCGCGAAGGGCGACATCCTGAGCCTCGTCAAAGTCAGGCTTATCTCCTGGCTCGATAGCGTACTACCCGAGGACTACGTAAGGCATTTCATACCGTCGGAACCTTGGGCCGAGATTGTGAGGTGGCTCCTCGAACTCGAGGACTTCGGTCTACTTGAGGAAACGAAGGTCGGGCAAAAGCAGCTCGTCGATACAGTGAAGGCGCAGGAATGGTACCAGCGGGATCTCGCGGCCGCCGAGGGGCGCGAGTACGTGCCCCAGCCGTCCGGACCGGCCAGTGCCGGTAAGGCGGCGAAGAAAGGGGGCCGGAAGTGAAGACCGTGGCGGAACAGTTCCTGCGGCTGCTGCCGACGCTGCAGCACGTGGCTCGCTTCCCGTCGTGCAATCTCTCCGCGATTTGTAAGCGGGACGGCACCGTTCAGGCGGAGGTGGAGGCGGTCATCAAGGATGTCGCTGGCTCGGTCGGGAATTGGGATGAGGAGTACCTGGCTAAGGCGGCCGGCGAGCTCGGCATCGCTTTGCCCGCGTACAAACCGGGCGGCGCGGTTCGGCCGGCTCCCGTCGCGCCGCCGGCCGCGCCCGCCAAGGCGAAACCGATTGCGGCGGAAGCAGAGGCAGGGAAGGAGCGCGCTCAGCCGGTGCAGCTGGCGGGAAAGAAGGTCAAACCGCGCTTTGCCGCGGTCCTGCGCCTGCTCGCGCAGGATCCCAGGCTGACGCCAAAGGCCGCGTGCGCGCAACTGGGCGTGCCGCAAACGTCGTGGTCCTACTTTGTCCGGACCCGCTTCGGATCCACGGAGATCGATCGGGCGAAGCTCGTGGAACAGTTCAGGGAGGAGGCCTCGCGTTCGCCGGCAAACAAGCCGCCGGTGCGAGCAGTCGCTCCCCGCCCGAGCAAGCCCCTGCAGCCGGGACGGATCGAGGTGCGCGAAGTCGCGTCACCGATCCCGACCAATCTCGATCTCCTGGCGCAGATCAACGGCCTGCTGGCCTCGTATCGGATCGAAGTCACGGCCGTCCGCCTAGTGCCCGGGCCTGCCGCCGCATGACCGCACTCGAGGCGTACAATCACCGGGCTCGGCTCGCCGACCTGCTGCGCCGCGAGGGCCGGCATATCACTGAGATCGCGCAGATCCTGCGCGTGCGGCCCGACGAAGCGCGCTCGCTGCTCGGCCGCGCCGCGCGACTCGACCGAGCCATCAAGAAAATTCACCCATGAATCCTCCTACCATAATTCACGCCGGCACGAAGTATGTGTCGGTCGACGCACTTCGCCTCGCCTGCACGAGCGAACACGTACTGGTCAACGTCGCCTGCCTGCTCAAGGTCGCGGTCCATCGGCGCGAGAAGATCGAGACCGCACTCTCGATCATGCTGGCCGGCTTCACCACGCATATCTCCGGCGACATCGCGCCGATCTCATTTTCACCTGAAGAGCAGACGGAGATCTCGGAGCAATTGAAGGCCCCGCTGGGGATCTTCGCTGACGATAGCTGGCCGGGTGCACGGTTGATCGTGGAAATGAAGTCGGTGAAGGAGGGCATGTCCCTCCGGATCAGGCGCGAGGGAAAGACCGACCACCCGGTGCAGTCGCTCTTCATGGGCTCGATCGAAAAAGCGGTGCACGCGGGCTTGCGTGATGCGAGCACTACAGTCCGCCCGCTGGGTGTCGTGGAAAAGCTCGAGATCGAAGGGACGGCGCCGCCCGGCTTGGAGAAGATCGCGTTTCGCCGTGATGAAGCCCCCCCCAGTTCGCGGCCGCCTGAGCCCGGGAGGAATTGAGCGTGCTCTCACCAATCGCAGTCCAGAGCTACACGGATGCCCGGAAGCGGGCGGCCCAAGGCGACCGGATCAAGGGCTCGGGCCGCAAGCTGAACGCGGCCCGACGTCGACCGTCGATCTTGGAGCTGCTCGAGACGACCGGCACGATCGAGTCGCTCGCGCAGATGCGCACGGAGATCCTCGGAGCGGTGGAGTGTGGCGAGATCTCGGCGAGCGAGAAAACCCTGGCGGATTGGCGCGACGCGATCTGGGTGCGCGTGCTCGAGCTCATGGCGCTGCAGCCAGCGAACGCGCCGTATATCTTCAACGTCACGTGCCGGTGGGATAAGCCGCCTGGCCTCGAGGAAGCGCTGCGCGCCCAGGTGCAGCTCGTGACTCAACCCCTGCCGCCGCCATGCCATCGAGCGTGAAAACCTTCACCTTCGCCGTGGAAGAGCTGCGCTCCGGCTCGAGCGTGCGCTTTTCCGTCGACGCTGCGCACCTGGGCGCAGCGGGTGCGGCCGGCCTGAAGGCTTGCGCGCCTGGCTTTGGCGGCAAGGGAGCGCTACGGCTCTTCCGCTTTCAGTTCGCGAACGGCGCGACGGGAGAGCGCTCAACCCTGATAGGCCAGGGTGAATCCTCGACCGAGGCCTGGAGCGATGCACAGAAGCTCACGAGGGAGACGTTCCGCCCGAAGAACGACGGCCGCCAGCGGGCGTCGAACGGGGTGGGGGTGATACTCGAGGGCGGGCGCATCGTGGCGCGGTCGATCGAGAGTTTTGAAGGCGACGAAACTTACGAACAGGAGCGCCGGCGAGTGCGGCTCGAGGAAGAGCGGGCGCGGCTCGCCGCAGGCGGAAAGGCAGCATGAAGACGACGATGACAACACTGCCGCGTAAGATGGCAGAACTACGGAGGTGGGTCGCGCGCATCCGCGGAATCTGCCTCACGACGACCATGAGCGGCCATGAGCGCCGGACGCGCGGCTCTGCAGGCCGGCGCGAGCCGTGTCTCGTGGCTTATGCCGGCGAGGGGCGAGGGTATCGTTCGCAACGGTTTCGCGTGCGCCCTCTGGGCATCCCGGGTGCCGCCGCGCGGGCAATGCGCTGGCGCCGGCGCCATGCGTGCGTCGCCCTCACTTCCCGGACGTGCGATCGCGCGCGGAGAAGGAGGCATGCGTGAGCCGCGTCATGGAAATCTGCTTTGAACAGAGGGGCGCACGTGCGGCCGTGGCGATAATGCGCCGGCTCTTCAATGAGGGATGGGAGACTCTGAATGCGGTTAAATGGGATCCGGAGCACGAGCGCTACCTCACGACGCTTTATCTTCCGCACGCTGGGAAAGGAGGATCCCCGTGACCGAAGAGGGATTCGAGATCCGCGGCGAATGGCTCCACGCGAATGGCGCCCGCTATAATCTTCGCGCGGTGACCTACTATGTGAGCGCCGGTGACAGCGTTCTGATCGCGATCCAAGCGCTGCAGTATCTCCAAACCGTCTCGGTCCCGGATGCGCCTGGCGAGCCGTTCGGCGCCGGCGGGAGCCGGCTCTGCAAGGCGCTCGATGAGTTCTTTGGCTCGAGCACCTAGCTCAGCCACGCGGCTCGAAAACCTATGAACTACCAAAGCAAAGAATCGTGTCAGAACATCGAAGACGTGACCGACGGAGCGGACGGCCAGCCGCGTTGCGCTGTGGCGTCTGGTTCGCCTCCGGGGCTCTACAACCTATACGTCCGCCACACCGATGGGCGCACAAAGAAACTGACGGGCTACGCGATGACACATCACGAGTGCTGCGTGATGAAGAGCAAACTAAGCGAATGGTCGCAGGCCCGCACGCTACTCGTAAAGGAGACCAAATGAAGCTCGATCCCGACCACTACCTCACGCAGCCGATGGACAACCAAGAAGCGGCGCACAATCGCCGCATTGCGGTGACGGACGAGAACGTAGCCGCGTGCGCGCAAGCCATCCGCGATCTCGACCGAGTGACGCCGCGTCCGCTAACCGCCGAAGACCAAGCGCGCGCTGTGCTCACGTTCTTGGCGAACAATGCGAGTCAGCCAACGCCGCCAAGGACATGAGCACAAAGGACGGAGCATCGTCGGCGTTGGCTGTAATCGCGGGTTCGAAAGGCCGGTCTCTGACCTCCGAAAATAGAGCTTGCTATGCGTGCGCGCACGCATACAAATAAAGCCGCCATGAAACAAATCAAAGCTCATATCAAACTCACCGGCGGGAACCTCCTATCCGCGGCGAATGCCTCCCGCATCATCGCCCGTGCAACCTCGCCGACCGACCGCTACGGAAACTCGCTGACGAAAGGGCAATCGCCCATCGAACGCTTGCGCGGCGAGCCGCCATACATGCAGCGCTGGGCGGTGAAGAAAGAGCCGGAAGGCTTCATCTTCCGCGAGGTCACGAACAACAGCGGAACGTGCGGCCATCACCCGACGGTCCGCGCGCTCGTGCAAGCAACGCTCACGCGGACTTTCGGGATCGTCGTGGAGGTGGCCGAATGAAACACCGATGCCCAAAATGCGGACACCGCTTCGACGACAACGCGCAGGCCAAAGCAGCGAAAGCGCGCTGGAAAAAGACCAGCAAGGCGGATCGTTCTTCTGCCGCGTCAGCGGCAGCTAAGGCCCGGTGGAAAACCAAGAAGGCCGCGCCCGGTCCGTCGAACTCCGAGCTGACCGGCGCGAAGCGTCCGGTCTAGCGACCGTTCGGCGTCCTCGAAATGACCTTTACCGCGCTCTCCGTTATTCAGCCATGGCCCTGGGCGATCTTGCGTCCGGATGTCATGGATCCGGCTGCGCGAACGGTGCTGCAGGCTGAGCGGCAGATCAAGGACTGCGAGAATCGCGAGTGGGAGACGCCGGTGCGGGGGTGGGTGTTGTTGCACGCGAGTTCCACGCGGCCGGCTAAGTGGGACTACAAGGCGGCGCAGCTGTTCGCCGCCAAACGCGGCGTCGAGTTGCCGCCCCTGTATATGCGGGAGTCGCTGCCGTACGGAGCGGTGGTCGGCGCAGTCCGGGTGGATGACTGCCGTTGGGGCTATCGCTCGCCCTGGTACACCGGGCCGCGTGCCTTTGTCTTCGGCGTGGCCGTGCCGTTTGCCGCCCCGGTGCCGTGCGCCGGCGCGCCGCGCTTCTTTCAGCTGCCGCAGGACGCGGGCGCGAGCGTCGGCGGAGCCGAGCTCGCGCAGCGACTCGCAGAGGCAATCGCCGGGGCCGGTCTCGCGCGGGCATTTCGTCTGACGACAGAGGACGGGGGGCGACCGGCGGCGCAACGCGTAGACCGGGAGGACTTCCGCCTGCAATGACACTGCTCGAGGCACAGCAGCTCCGCGTGAACTTTCCCGCGCACCCGCATACGACGCTCGGAGCGATCGCGGCGAGAGACGTGACGTACCTCGACTTCCTCGCGAGCCAGACCTGGCTGGACTGGCATATGCGCGAAGCGGTCGACCTGCTGTGTGTCCATCACGGGCGCAAGCCGAAGCGGCCCGCCGCGCCAGGCAACAGCCGCGGCCAGGGGGAGCTCTTCTGATGGCCTACGAGAAGAACGACGATCTTCGCCGGGCGCTCGAGGCGCTGCGCATCCGCGACGTGTGGATGGTGGCATTCACGGATGGGATCCTGACGCGGCCGCCGCCGGATCGGGACGGTTTGGTCGAGTCACCGTTCCGGGAAGACGGCCGGAAGGGGTCGTTTTCGGTCTGTCACGACGGCCGCGGCTACAAGGACTTTGGCGGCTCTGGCATCAAGGGAGGCGTGTGGAAGTTTCACGAACTGTGCTGGCCGGTGCTCGAGAAACAGGAGCGCGCCAAGCGGCTGATCGATCTGGCGGCGCGGCACGGCTACATCACGCCGACACCGGCGCCGATCTCGCGGGCGCCGGTGTCGAGCGAAACGCCGGCCGTGACCGTGGTGCACACGACGGCCGCCGACCCGGCGCTCACCAAAGCAGCGCAGGCCATCGCGAAGCGCGATCGACTGCGAGAGCTCGAGGAACGCGCGTGGGAGGAAAGCGAGCGCGGACTTCGCGCCCCGCCGCCGAAGAAGGTGGAGCCGTGGCCGGAGTGTGTTCGGGACCGCTACCACGAGGGCAATGTGCACATGCGCGAGGAAGAGCGGCGCGGCCGCGAGCTGGCGAAGGATCGCGGCTGGCCGGAAGCGTGGGCGCACGAGCTCGTGCGACGTGAGCTCGTGGCCTACGCGTGGGAGCGCTGGGCCCGGCCAGGCGAACGTTGGGCCGGACGGCAGAAGGCCTTCCGCGTCGACGTGCCCCGCTCCGATGGCGCCGGGGGCGTCGTCCTGGTGCCGGTCGGGTATCACCAGCGATTCTATCAACCGGCTGGGAACGGAAGGCCGGAGAATAAGGGCTGGCTATACGTGCCGAGCATTCCAAAGGCGCGGGCCCGGTCCGAGTTTGAGGAACAGCTCGAGGACTACGGGCGCGGGCTGGGGCTCGAGTGGGGGAGGGACAAGGCGCCGCCGCCGCTGGTGCCGCCGCTGCCGTTTGTCATGGGCGACCTGCGCGCGCCCCGACTGGTGGTGTTGTTGGAAGGACAGTGGGATGCCGTCACCTTCTACGGCGCGTGCGGCTGGTTCCTCGATGACGACCGGTACGATCCGTTGCCGGAGGAGGGCATTTTGATCTGCGGGATACGGGGAGCGCAGGGCATGGAGGCCTTCCTGTCGTATTGGGGGTCGTACCTCGAGCGGTGGAAGCCGAGGGCGTGGGCGATCGCCGACAACGACGCGGCCGGCGGGTCGTGGCGGGATGCGCCTCCGGCGGCACCAGGCATGCCGCGGCCGCCGTCGCTGTCGGACAAGCTCGTGGCGGCCGGCTGCCGGACGCCGCTGATCTCTTGGCTGAAGCGGTCGCCGGCACGGCCGCGGGACAAGGACTTCAACGATTTCTACAAGGCCCACAAACCGACTCCCGACCAGATGCGCAAGTGGATGCGCGCGGTCGGCGTGCTGGACGCGGCCGGACAATGGACATGACCGACGATCATAGCCAGGAAGACGTCAGCGGCCGCCTCGAGCCGGCCGACCATGGAGCGACTCCCGCGCCGGATGCCGCTCCGCCCCCGACCGCGCCTTCGCTGGATGAAGCGGGCGCCGAGCCCGAGAGGGAGGGCGTGGGCGACATCGCGAGCGCGTTCGAGAGCAAGGAGGGCGTCGAAGAATACTTCTACAACGAAGAGCTGAGCCGGTTCATGCGGAAGAACCAGGCGGGGCACTGGATCACGCTCAACGAAGGCGCGTTCCTGCGGTACCTGAAAAAGGAACGCCGTCTGCGCGACAAGCCGGCGCCTGGGAAGCTCACTTCGCCGGCGCACGACGTGTTGTGCGATGTCGAGAATAACCGGCGGGTGGCCTACGCCGGCGTCATCGCCGGCTATAAGTCGGGGCTGCACCAGATCAGCGGTCGCCGTGTCCTGGTGACAGAGGATCCGCAGTACATCACGCCGCAGCCTGGGCAGTGGCCGCTGCTCGAGAAGTACCTGACGGGGCTTTTCTGTGGGGAGGAGCTCGGGGCTGAAGGCGCGCCGCCGATCAAGGTTGACCAGCGGCCGTGGGTCTACGGGTGGCTGCAGCACGTGACGCAGTGCTTTTACGAAGGGCGCACCTCGAGCGGGCTGGCGTTCTGCCTGGCCGGAGATCCCGGGACCGGAAAGAGCTTCTTCGCCCTCCTCGTTCGATGGATTCTCGGGGGCCGGGTGGCGAAGCCGTACAAGTTCATGATGAACGACGATTCGTTCAACCGCGACCTGATCGAGGCCGTCCTGCAGCTGATCGACGACGAGAACCAGGCGGACACGGACTACAAGGCCCGGCAGAAGTTCGCCGGCGAGGTGAAGATGATCGTGGCGAACAACGAATTTCGGGTGCGGGCAATGCACACCGATCCGTTCGCGATCCCGGTTCTTCGCCGCCTCATGGTGCTCTGCAACCTGCAGGGCACGCGGTTGCTGGTACTGCCGCCGCTCGACGGCGACGTCGACGACAAGATGGACCTCTTCAAAGCCTACCCGCCGCCCTTGCCCGCGGGGGACTTGTCGACCTGGCGTGAAGGCCGGCCTACGTTGGATACGCCTGCGGAGCAGGCGTGCTGGCCAATGCCGATGCCGACACGAACAGAGGCGGAAAAGGAGGCGTGGCGCGCGGCCGTGCACGCCGAGCTGCCCGCCTTCCTCTGGTGGTTGTTGAATGAGTATAAAATGCCGACACACGTGTCGGGGGGGCGGTTCGTGGTACGCCATTATCACCATCCGGCGATCGTCGCGGAGCTCACGTCCCATAGTCCGCAGGCGCGGCTGTGGGAATTGCTGGTCAGGAGCCGCGTCGTCTTTTCGGAGTACATCCCGCCGCGCGGACCAGATG
>ERZ761602.3036-NODE-3036-length-24737-cov-397.017786_pt1 | contig 24737 bp, 19 predicted proteins | sample MGYA00512165_ERZ761602 | MGnify/ENA primary metagenome ERZ761602 (study PRJEB28899, sample SAMN02445085) | bioreactor sludge metagenome | biome: EBPR sludge; isolation source: Thorneside wastewater treatment plant | place: Australia: Brisbane, Thorneside...
ACGCCGGCATCCATCAGCGCCAGCGAGGCGCCGCAGACACTGGCCATCGAGCTCGAGCCATTCGATTCGGTGATCTCGGAGACCACCCGGAGGGTGTAGGAGAACTCCTCCGGCGACGGCAGCACGGCGAGCAGGGCGCGCTTGGCCAGCCGTCCATGGCCGATCTCGCGCCGCTTCGGCGAGCCGACGCGGCCACATTCACCGGTTGCGTAGGGAGGGAAGTTGTAGTGCAGCATGAAGCGCTCGCGGTACTCGCCGGACAGCGCGTCGATGATCTGCTCGTCGCGGCCGGTACCGAGCGTCGCGACGACGATCGCCTGCGTTTCCCCGCGCGTGAACAGGGCGGAGCCATGCGCCCGCGGCAGGACGCCGGAGCGGATGGAGATCGGCCTGACGGTGCGCGTGTCGCGGCCATCGATTCGCGGCTCGCCGGCCAGGATGCGGCCGCGGACGATGCGTGCCTCGACCGCGTCGACCATCCGGCGGACGGCATTGGCGTCGGGCGCGTCGTCGTCGGCGGTCAGCGTCTCGACGGCATAGGCCGTGATCTCCTTGATCCGCTGCGTGCGCAGTTGCTTGCTGGTGATCCGGTAAGCCTCTTCGAGTTCGCCCTGCACCAGCCCCTCGAGCTTGCTGTGCACCGCCTCGTTCCGCGCGGCAGGGGTCCAGTCCCACTCCGGTTTGCCGGCCTCGTCGGCCAGTTCGTTGATCGCCTCGATTGCCGCCTGCATCTGCTGGTGGCCGAAGACGACGGCGCCAAGCATGACATCCTCGGGAAGCTCCATGGCTTCCGACTCGACCATCAGCACGGCCGCCCCGGTCCCCGCGACAACCAGATTGAGCCGGCTCGACTGGAGCTGGGTGCTGCTTGGGTTGAGGACATACTGATCGTCAACGTAGCCGACGCGGGCGGCGCCGATCGGTCCATCGAAAGGGATTCCCGAAATCGCCAGTGCCGCCGAGGCGCCGATCAGCGCCGGTACGTCGGGGTCGATCTCCGGGTCGAGCGACATCACCATCGCGACGACCTGGACCTCGTGGTAGAAGCCTTCCGGGAACAGCGGGCGCAGCGGGCGATCGATCAGACGCGAGGTCAGCGTCTCCTTCTCGGAGGGGCGGCCTTCGCGCTTGAAGAAGCCACCGGGAATTCGTCCGGCGGCGTAGGTCTTTTCGATGTAGTCGACGGTCAGCGGGAAGAAATCCTGCCCCGGTTTGGCCGTGCGGTTGCCGACGACGGTGACCAGAACCACCGTCTCGCCCATCGAGACCAGTATGGCGCCGCCAGCCTGGCGCGCGATCTCCCCGGTTTCCAGCGTTACCTGATGCGCGCCGTAGGCGAAGCTCTTCTTGACGATATTAAACATTTTTCCCTTTCTCGATGATCTGGCGCGCGCCTGCCCACGACTCCGGCAGGCGATTCAACCGACACGCCCATTTGCCAACCAAGCTGCTGCAGCACGAACAGCGGCCAGCCCACCGGGGGGCTGGCCGCTGACGGCTTTCGAGTTTGCCTGCACATGCCGACCGCGTTGCGGTTCGGTGAGCAGGCCTACTTGCGCAGGCCGAGACGCTGAATCAGGTTGCGGTACGAATCAACGTTGGTGCGCTTGAGGTAGTCAAGCAACTTGCGGCGGCGGCTGACCATGCGCAGCAGACCGCGACGCGAGTGATTGTCCTTCTTGTGTTCCTTGAAGTGGCCGGTGAGGTCATTGATGCGGGCGGTCAGCAGGGCGACCTGGACTTCCGAGGAGCCCGTGTCGCCAGCCGCACGCTGGTAATCGCCCATGATCTGCGCCTTTTGCGCAACACTTATCGCCATGTCAAACTCTCTTTCCTTGGAATCGGCGCCGCCCCGGTTTGATAGAGCCAACGCCCGGTTGATGAATGTGCTGCATCGCTTGGCGAAGCGAACCGCGGATTCTATCCGCTGCCGGTGTGAACGGCAAGGCTGCTGCGCCCTTTTCAGCCCATTGCGGCAGGTCGCGGTCGCCGGTGGGCGGTCCGTCGTCGCCGGCAGTTACGCCAGCGCCCGGCCAACGACTTCGCGCACGTCCTGCGACAGGTCGGCGCCTGCCTGCAGCTCGCTCAGCGCCGACCGGGCATACGCCTGCCGCTGCGCATCGAAGCGGCGCCAGCGGTCGAAGCGCCGCGTCAGGCGCGCTGCCACTTGCGGGTTGAAGCGGTCGATGTCGGCGATCTGCCGCGCGAGGAAGCGGTAGCCGGCGCCGTCGGCGGCATGGAAGCGAACGTGGTTGTTGCCGAAGCTGTTGAGCAGCGAATAGACCTTGTTTGGATTGTGCAGATCGAACGAGGGATGCGCGAGCAGGCCTTCGACGACCGCCAGGGTCTCCGGCAGCCGGCTCGACGCCTGCACCGCAAGCCACTTGTCGATCACCAGCGCCTCGCCCTGCCAGCGTTCGTGGAAGGTCGCCAGCGCCTGCCGGCGCTGTTCGCAGTCGTGCTGCGCGAGGACGGCGAGGGCGGCGAACTGGTCGCTCATGTTGTCCGCCGACGCAAACTGGCGCATCGCCAGCGTCTGCATGGCGTCCGTTGCCAGTTCGCCGAGATATCCCAGGCAGAGGTTGCGCAATGCCCGCCGGCCGGCTGCTGCCGGCGTTGCCTGGTAAGGACCGTCGGTCGCCAGGGCCTCGTAGCACTGCGCGAGGCTGTCGTGCAGCCGCTCCGCCAGGAAACGGCGGAGGCCGTTGCGCGCGGCATGCAGCGCGTCCGGGTCGACGACCGCCATCTCTTCGGCCAGCGTTGCCTCGCCGGGCAGCGTCAGGACCTCTGCCGCGAAGGCGGGGTCGCCGTCGGCATACCGCAGGATCTGCCCGAGGGCGTCGGCGAAGCCTGCCGGCCAGTCGGTTGCGCGGCCGGCAGCGGCGTCGGCGGCGCCGGCGAGGATCAACCGGCCGGCGAGGCGCTGGCCCGCTTCCCAGCGATTGAAGGGATCGCTGTCGTGGGCGAGGAGGAAGTTCAGCTCGTCATCGCGCCAGTCGTGATCGAGGATCACCGGCGCCGAAAAACCGCGCAGCAGCGATGGCACCGGGGCGGTCGGCAGGCCCTCGAAGACGAATTGCTGCTCGTCCTTGGTCAGCGACAGGACGCGCGTTGTCTGGCCGCGATCCGGCGCATCGCCCTCGCCGGCGAGATGCAGCGGCAGATCCCGGCCGTCGGCATCGACCAGGCCGATTGCCACCGGCACGTGGAACGGCGGTGCCGCGCCGCTGGCGGTCGGCCGCGACTGTGACAGGCTGAGGACATAGCGCCGCGTCGCCGGGTCATGCCGGCCGCTGGCGCGCAGGTGCGGCGTGCCGGCATGGTCGTACCAGAGCTTGAACTGCCGCAGGTCGACGCCGGCGGCGTCGGCCATGGCGGCGACGAAGTCGTCACAGGTGACTGCCTGACCGTCGTGGCGCCGGAAGTAGAGATCCATGCCACGCCGGAACGCTTGCCCACCGATCAGCGTCCGGATCATCCGCACCACCTCGGCGCCCTTTTCGTAGACGGTGCTGGTGTAGAAGTTGTTGATCTCGATGTACGAATCGGGCCGCACCGGGTGGGCCATCGGGCCGGCATCCTCGGGGAATTGCGTGGCGCGCAGCGCGCGCACGTCGCGAATCCGCGTCACCGCGCGACTGTGCATGTCGGCACCGAATTCCTGGTCGCGGAAGACGGTCAGTCCTTCCTTGAGCGAGAGCTGGAACCAGTCGCGGCAGGTGACCCGGTTGCCCGTCCAGTTGTGGAAGTACTCGTGCGCGACGACGCGGTCGATGCTCTGGTAATCGCCGTCGGTGGCGGTGTCGGCGCGGGCGAGAACGTACTTCGTGTTGAAGATGTTCAGCCCCTTGTTCTCCATCGCCCCCATGTTGAAGTCGCCGACGGCGACGATCATGTAGTGGTCGAGGTCGCATTCGAGGCCAAAGGCGTCCTCGTCCCAGCGCATCGAACGCTTCAGGGCGTCCATCGCGTGCGCACACTGGTCGAGCTTGCCCGGCTCGACGTAGACGGCGAGTTCGACCTGGCGGCCGCTGGCGGTGGTGAAGCGGTCGCGCAGGACGTCGAGGCGGGCGGCGACGAGAGCGAACAGGTAGCACGGCTTCGGGAAGGGATCATGCCAGCGCGCCCAGTGGCGATCCGGCCCGTCGTCGCCGCTGGCGACCGGGTTGCCGTTGGCCAGCAGAACCGGCAGGCCGGACTTGTCGGCGTGCAGGGTGACGACGTAGGTCGACATGATGTCCGGCCGGTCGGGGAACCAGGTGATGCGGCGGAATCCCTGCGCCTCACATTGCGTGAAGTAGCCGTCCTTCGAGCGGTACAGTCCCGACAGGCTGCTGTTGCGGTCGGCGTCGATGCGCACCAGCGTGCTCAGCACCAGGGCGTCCGGTGGATCGGCGATGGTCAGCGATGTTTCGCTGCACAGGTAGTCGGTGGCGGCGAGCGTTCTGCCGTCGATCGCGAGGGTGATCGTCTGCAGACCGTGGCCGTCGAGTTGCAACGGCTGTGCGGCGGCGACCACGGGGTTGCGCCGCAGATGCAGCCGGCTGCTGACGAGAACCTCGCCGCTGCGGAAATCGACGTCGAGCTCGACGAGGTCGACGAGGAAGGGCGGTGGGGTGTAATCCAGACGATGGATTCTCTGCGGGACTGGGGTGTTCATCGCTCGTGCATGTCCTCGTGGTGGCGCTGCGGTGACCGGCGACGGGCGCGTCTCAGGGCCTGCCCAGCACGCCGGCGTGGCGCAGCTGGGCGGCGATCTCCGTCGCCATCTGCCGGTAGCCAGCGGCATTCGGGTGGATCGGGTCGGCCTTCAGCTTCGGGTCGGAGAGGACGCCGGCGATGATGCCCGGCAGCAGCGGCAGCTTTTCCTCGCTGGCCAACTCGGCGTAGATCCGGGAGTCCGGCAACTGCCCGGTGACGGCGCCGATCAGTGACAGCCGTGGAACGGCAAGAACGACGACCTGTGCTCCCGCCTGCCTGCTGGCGCGGACGATCGCCCGCAGGTCTTCCTTGACCTCTGCTTCCGGCCGTCGGCGGAGGAAGTCGTTGCCGCCGAGTTCGACGATCACCAGCAGTGGCCGTGTCGCCTGCAGAGTGTCGCCGATCCTCTCGCGAGCGGTCGCCGCGGTATCGCCGGCAACGCCCGCGTTGTGAACGCGCCAGCCGCTGCTCGCCGCCAGCAGGCTGGGGTAGTCTTCCCCCGGCGCGGCGCCGGTACCCTGGGTGATGCTATCGCCGAAGGCGAGGACCGGACTGCCGGCCGGCAGCGCCGCCAGCGGCGGCGATTTCCCGCAGCCGGCGAGGCTGGCGACCGCCAGCAGCAGGAACAGGCGGATGATGGCGGCAAACGACGGCTCGCTATTGCGAGGGTTCACGGCAGCTCGTCACGGTGCAGCAGGAAGACGTACTGGTCGCCGGCGCTGGTGTCGAGCCAGGTGAAGGGTGTCTCCGGGAAAGCGGCTTCGAGCGCGTCGCGGTTGTGGCCGATCTCGACCACCAGTAGACCGCCGGGTTCGAGGTGCTGCCGCGCACCGCCGAGGATGGCGCGTGTCAGGTCGAGCCCGTCGTCGCCGCTGGCAAGTGCCAGCGCCGGTTCGTGCCGGTATTCGGCCGGCAGGCTGGCCATCGACGCCGCCCGGACGTAGGGCGGATTGGCGATGATCAGGTCGTAGCAGCGGCCGCCGAGGCTGGCGAAGAGGTCGCCCTGAAACAGGCGGACGCGGTCGCCGAGCTGGTAGTCGGCGACGTTGCGCCGGGCGACGGCGAGGGCGTCGGCAGACAGGTCGACGGCATCGACGCTGGCGGCAGGAAAGGCTTGCGCGGCAATGATCGCCAGGCAACCCGAGCCGGTGCACAGGTCGAGGACGCTGCCGATCGCCTGCGGCTCGTCGATCCAGGGTGCGAGTTGCTCGTCGAGCAGTTCGGCAATGAACGAACGGGGGACGATCACCCGCTGATCGACGTAGAAGCGATGCTCGCCGAGCCAGGCTTCGTTGCTCAGGTAGGCGGCCGGCAGCCGTTCGCTGACCCGCCGGTCGATCAGGCGCAGCGCGCCGGCGCGCTCGTCGCTGGTCAGCCGGGCGTCGAGGAAAGGCTCGAGCCGGTCGAGTGGCAGGTGCAGGTGGTGCAGCAGGAGGTAGACGGCTTCGTCCCAGGCGTTGTCCGATCCGTGGCCGAAGAACAGCTCCGCCTCGTTGAAGCGGCTGACGGCGAAGCGCAGCAGGTCACGCAAGGTGATCAGCTCTTTGCCGGCGTGCTCAGGCATCGGCGGGCAGCAACTGCTCGAGGATGCGGCGGTAGATCGCTGCCAGTTGCGGCAGGGCGGCGACTTCGACGCATTCATTGACCTGGTGGATGCTGGCATTGACCGGGCCGATCTCGACCACCTGCGGACAGATGGCGGCGATGAAGCGGCCGTCGGAGGTGCCGCCGCTGGTCGACAGCTCGGGGGTGATTCCGGTCTCGTCGCGGATCGCCTGCAGCGCCGCTTCGATCAGGGCGCCGCGGCCCGTCAGGAATGGCCGCGCGCCGAGCGTCCAGCTGATGTCGTAGCTGAGGCCGGCGGCGTCGAGGACGGCGCAGAGGCGACGCTGCAACTGCTCCGGCTCGCTGGCGGTGGCAAAGCGGAAATTGAAGTCGACGACGACGCTGCCCGGGATGACGTTGCCGGCGCCGGTACCGCCATGGATGTTGGAGACCTGCCAGGTGGTCGGCGGGAAGAACTCGTTGCCTTCGTCCCAGACCATCGCGGCAAGGGTGGCGAGCGCCGGCGCCAGCAGGTGGATCGGGTTCTTCGCCAGGTGCGGGTAGGCGATATGGCCCTGGATTCCCCTGACGGTGAGCCGGCCCGAGAGCGAGCCGCGGCGGCCGTTCTTGATCGTGTCGCCGAGGCGGGTGTTGGCCGTCGGTTCGCCGACGATGCAGTAGTCGAGCACTTCGCCGCGCCGGGCGAGGGCATCGGTGACGGCGACCGTTCCGTCGACCGCATCACCTTCCTCGTCCGAGGTGAGGAGAAAGGCGAGCGAGCCGCGGTGTGCCGGCCGCGCGGCAACGAAGTCTTCGGCCGCAGTGACGAAAGCGGCGAGCGAGCCCTTCATGTCGGCAGCGCCACGGCCATAGAGCAGACCAGCGCGCTGCGTCGGCTGGAAAGGGTCGCTCTGCCATTCCGTCGCTGGCCCGCTGGGGACGACGTCGGTGTGGCCGGCGAAGCAGAGCAGCGGTCTCTGGTCGCCGCGGCGCGCCCAGAGGTTGCTCACCGCGCCACGGCGGATGAACTCGCAGCGAAAGCCCGCAGGGCGCAGGCGGTCGGCGATCAGATCCAGGCAACCTGCGTCATCGGGGGTGATCGAACGGCGGCGGATCAACTGTGCGGCAAGCGCCACGGTCGCGTCTTCGCCTGCCGCCTGGTTGCCGGCGTGCGCCATCACGGGGTCCGCCTCAGCCGCTGGCGGCATCGTCAAGGCTCAGGCTGAACTCCTTGTACGACGGGCTGCCGGGGTTGGTCGCCAAGGGGTCGAAGCTGGGTTCGCGCGGCTTCTCGTCCATCGCGATGTTGCCGGCAGACTCGTGGTTGTTGATCAGCCAGGACAGGTTGGTCGGCGAGTCGGCGTTCTGCAGCGCTTCCTGCAGCGTGATCGCCTCCGAGCGATAGAGCCGGAACAGGTCCTGTTCGAAGGTCCGCGACCCCGGCGCCAGGCTCTGTTCCATCGCATCCTTGAGCGCCGTGATGTCGCCAGCCTCGATCAGCTCCTGCACATGGTAGCTGTTGAGCAGGACCTCGACGGCCGGTATCAGCTTGCCATCCTTGCGCTTCACCAGGCGCTGCGAGACGATCGCCTTGAGGGTGACCGACAAGTCCATGTACAACGTCGAGCGGGTGTCGATCGGGAAGAAGTTGATGACCCGGTTGAGCGCGTGGTAACTGTTGTTGGCATGCAGCGTGCCGAGGCAGAGGTGACCCGTCTGCGCGTAGGCGATCGCCGCCTGCATCGTTTCCCGGTCGCGGATCTCGCCGATCAGGATGCAGTCGGGCGCCTGCCGCATGGCGTTCTTCAGAGCGCTTTCCCAGCCCAGGGTATCCATGCCGATCTCGCGCTGGTTGACGATCGACTTCTTGTGCCGGAAGAGGTACTCGATCGGATCCTCGATGGTCAGGATGTGCCCGCTGCAGTTGCTGTTCCGGTAGTCGAGCATCGACGCCAGGGTGGTGGACTTGCCGGAGCCGGTCGAGCCGACGATCAGGATCAGCCCGCGCCGCTCCATCACCAGGTCAGCGAGTACCGGCGGCAGCAGCAGTGATTCGAGGGTCGGGATGTTGCCCATCACGTAACGGATGACGATCGAGATCGACGAGCGCTGGCGGAACAGATTGATGCGGAAGTTGCCGAGTTTGGCGACGCCGCAGGAGAGGTTCATCTCCTTGTTTTTCTCGAAGGCCTCGACCTGCTGCGGATTCAGGAGTTCGGCGGCGATCTTGTCGATCATCGCCGGCTCCATGATCTGCTGGTTGATCGGGATCGTCGTGCCCTGGATCTTGATGTGGATCGGCGCGCCGGCGCAGATGAAGATGTCCGACGCCTGGCGCTCGGCCATGGCGTTGAAGAGTTTGTCGAGGATCATTTGCTGGCCGCTGCCTGAGGGCTGCCGGGAACGGATCAGTCGCCGCGCAGCAGGTCGTTGATGCTGGTCTTGGCGCGTGTCTTGGCATCCACCTTCTTGACGATCACCGCGCAGTAGAGGCTGTGGCTGCCGTCTGCTGCCGGCAGGTTGCCGGAGACGACGACCGATCCCGGCGGCACGGCGCCGTAGCTGACGCTACCGGTTTCGCGGTCGAGAATCCGCGTCGACTGGCCAATGTAGACGCCCATCGAAAGGACCGAGCCCTCGCCGATGATGACCCCTTCGACGACTTCCGAGCGCGCGCCGATGAAGCAGTTGTCCTCGATGATCGTCGGGTTCGCCTGCAGCGGCTCGAGCACCCCACCGATGCCGACGCCACCCGAAAGGTGCACGTTCTTGCCGATCTGTGCGCACGAACCGACCGTTGCCCAGGTATCGACCATCGTGCCCTCGTCGACGTAGGCACCGATGTTGACGTAACACGGCATCAGCACGACGTTGCGGCCGATGAACGAGCCGCGCCTGGCGGCGGCCGGTGGCACGACGCGGAAGCCGCCGCGCGCGAACCGCTCGGCGTCGTAGTCGGCAAACTTGTTCGCCACCTTGTCGTAATAGCGCATCGCGCCGCCGTCGAACACGCGGTTTTCCTGCAGGCGGAACGAGAGCAGCACCGCCTTCTTGAGCCACTGATGCGTCACCCACTTGCCGTCGATCTTCTCGGCGACGCGCAAGCGGCCGCCATCGAGTTGCTCGATGGCGTCGGCAACGGCTTGTGTCACGGCGGCCGGGGCCGCATCGGGCTGCAGCGAGTTGCGGTTCTCCCACGCCTCGTCGATGATCTGCTGGATGTCGTGCATGTCTGCCTTCCTGAGCTTCCTATGATCCAGAAATGAATGAGCGGATGCGCCCGGCTGCCTCGAGACAATCTGAGAGCGGCGCAACCAGTGCGATGCGGACGAAGCCGGCACCCGGGTTGATGCCCTGCGCGGTACGCGCCAGGTAGCTGCCGGGCAGCAGCAGCACATTATAGTCGGCGAAGAGCCGACGGGCGAAGTCGGCATCGCTGCCCGGCGTCCGCGCCCAGAGATAGAAGCCGGCGTCGGGTTGCGTCGTGGACGGCAGGACCTGCGCCAGCAGCGGCGTCACCGCGGCGAACTTCGCACGGTACTGGCGGCGGTTCTCGCGCACGTGCTCCTCGTCATTCCAGGCGGCAACGCTCGCCGCCTGGATCGCCGGATTCATCGCGCTGCCGTGGTAGGTGCGGTAGAGCAGGAACGACCTGAGGATCGCCGGGTCACCGGCGACGAAACCCGAGCGCATGCCGGGGACGTTGGAGCGCTTCGACAGGCTCGAGAACATCACCAGCCGCTCGTAGCCGCGGCCGAGCATGGTCGCCGCCTGCAGGCAGCCGAGCGGTGGCGCAGCTTCGTCGGGAAAGATCTCGGAGTAACACTCGTCGGCAGCGATGACGAAGCCGTAGCGGTCGGCGAGGGCGAACAGGCGGCGCCAGTCGTCGAGCGTCAGCACCTTGCCGGTGGGGTTGCCCGGCGAGCAGACGAAGAACAGTTGTACGCGCTGCCATTCGGCATCGCTCAGCGTTGCGAAGTCAAACGCGTAATCGTTGTCGGGCAGGGTGTTCAGGAAGCGCGGTTCGGCGCCGGCGAGGCAGGCCGCTCCCTCGTAGATCTGGTAGAAGGGATTCGGGCTGACGACCAGCGGCGTGTAGCCGCGCGCCGGATCGACGATCGTCTGGGTGAAGGCGAAGAGCGCTTCGCGCGAACCGTTGACCGGGATCACACCGCTTTCCGGATCGATGCCGTCGAGCTGGTAACGACGCGCGAGCCAGGCGACGATGCTGCGCCGCAGTGCGGCCGTGCCGAGCGTGGTAGGATAACTCGCCAGGCCGGCGAGGGCGGCCGTCAATGCCTCGCGGATGAATGCCGGTGTCGGGTGCTGCGGCTCGCCGATCGACAGCCTGATCTCGCGCAGGTGCGCTGGCGGCGTGACGCCGGCGAGAAGCTGGCGGAACTTCTCGAAAGGGTAGGGCTGCAGTTCGCTGAGGTGGGGATTCACTGGCCTGCGGGGGTCGTGGCGGGACGGCTGATTATAAGGGGCATCGAGCAACGGTGAAAGGAAGCGCTGTGCAGACGGCAGCAGCCGGTGCGGCGGCGGCCGACAGCAGGGCGGCCGTCGCCGCCCTGCTTGCTGGCGCGCTGATCTGGGGGCTGATCTGGTACCCGTACCGGATTCTGCGCGATGGCGGGGTCGATGGCGTGCTCGCGTCGACGGCGAGCTATGCCCTTGCCTTCGCCCTTGGCTGGCTCTGCTGGCGCCGTTCGCCAGGCGCCGTCGCGCCGTCGTGGATGCTGCTCTGGCTGGCTCTGGCCGCCGGCACATGCAACCTCGGCTACGTTCTGGCGACGCTGCACGGGGAAGTGATGCGTGTCCTGCTTCTCTTCTACCTGGCGCCGCTGTGGACCGTGCTGCTGTCCCGCCTGCTGCTCGACGAGCGCCTGCATGCGGCCAACGCGCTGGTCATCGGCCTGTCGCTCGCCGGAGCGGCGATCATGCTCTGGCAACCCCGGCTCGGTCTGCCGGCGCCGCACGATCTGGCCGACTGGCTCGGGCTGCTCGCCGGTCTCGCCTTTGCCCTGTTCAACGTGCTCTCGCGCCGCGCCCGGCAGCTCAGCAGCGAGAGCAAGGTGCTGGCCGCCTTCGCCGGTGTCGTGACGATGGGCCTGCTGCTTCTGCTCGCCGGTGCCGGCAACTGGCGGCTGCCGCGCGACCCCGCGCTGTGGCTGCTGCTCGCCCTGCTCGGCGGCGTCCTGCTGCTGGCCAACCTCATCGTCCAGTTCGGCCTCGCGAGGGTGGCTGCCAACCGCGCCATCGTCATCATGCTGAGCGAACTCGCCGTCGCCGCGCTGGCCGCGTGGCTGTTGGCGGACGAGGCGCTGGCGCCGCGCGAGTGGGTCGGCGGCGCCATCATCATCGCCGCCAGCCTGTTCACGGCGCGTCGTGCGGGGGCGTCGCCGGCCTGAAGCGCGGGGCTGTGTCGCCGACGCCCGAAGCGGAAGTCGTCGCCGCTCGGCTGCCGTTTCCCCGCGGCACCACCTCAGCTCGCCGCGGCACCGCAGCAGCGCTTGTACTTGCGGCCGCTGCCGCAAGGGCAGGCGTCGTTGCGTCCGACCTTCGGCGCCTGCCGGCGGATGGTGCCGACGCCGCGCTGCGCCAGCCAGAAGCGGTAGATGTTGCTCACCGCCTGCGGCAGCTGGTCCTCGCACTCCTCGCGCACCTGCTCGAGCTCCTCGCCCGCCGGCCACTCCTCGTTCGCCTCGCGGGCCGCCTTTTCGGCGTCGCCGACGAGCAGGTAGAGCGGGAAGAGCTGCTCGTCGAGATAGGCGACCTCGTCGCTGTCGGGGTGGTCGTCGTTGGCACCGAGAAAATCGAACCAGTCGTCGGTCGCCGTATCGACGCCCCGCAGGTAGCCCTCGCACCAGGGGACATAATCGCTCGCCGCGTCCTCATCCTCATCCTCCGGGTAGAGCAGCAGGAGGAGCGGCTTGCCGCTCGCCAGTTCGGCTTCCAGGCCGCTGGCCAGACGGCGCAGCAGATCGGCGGCCTGGCGCGCAACCTCGTTGCCCGGCTCTTCCGGGCAGCCGAGAACTTCCTCGAGCCACTGCGACTCGGGGATCGGTTGCGGACCCGAGAGTGCCGCGCACAGGTAGCCCTGGCACTCGTCGAGGCGCATCGCCTGTGGCAGCGCCGGATCGTCGAGCAGTTCCTCGAGTCGCAGCAAATGGTGGTCGGGGATTTGTGCCTCGATGCTCATGGTTTCAGTTCCGGGTGCTGGATTGGCAGGGAAAGTCGGCAAGCTGCACCGCCGGCGCCGGCGTCCAGCCGGCCATGCGCCGGTCGGCGACGACCGTCGTGAAGATGCCGCCGCGAACGTAGAAACGGGCGGTCAGCCGCATGTAGCGCGGCTGCGTGGCATCCGCCAGCCGGTCGAGGATGCGGTTGGTGACATCTTCATGAAAGCAGCCGGTGTTGCGGAACGACCAGATGAAGAGTTTGAGGCTTTTCAGCTCGAGACAGCTCCGGTCCGGGATGTAGTCGAGGAGCAGCGTCGCGAAGTCGGGCTGTCCGGTTTTCGGGCACAGACAGGTGAATTCGGGGATCTCCATGTGGATGTGGTAATCCCGCCCGGGCGCCGGATTGGGGAAGGTGGCAAGCGCATCTGCCGGGTGTTCGTTCATGGTTGGTGTCGCTGCTCGCGGTCAGGAGGTGAATCGGGCGGTTGGGGTGCTATTATAGACACCCATCATGGCGTTTCGCCGGCCGGTTGCGCTTGGTCCGCAGCCGGCGTGCCGGTGGATGCCGGCGCGACACCTCGCCCCTGACCACCTCTTTCCCCGTGCCCGTCGTCGTCACGTGCCAGTTCATGCGCCTGACCAAACTGAAACTTGCCGGCTTCAAGTCCTTCGTCGATCCGACCACGCTGGCGCTCCCAGGGCAGCTGGTCGGAGTCGTCGGACCGAACGGCTGCGGCAAGTCGAACGTGATGGATTCGGTGCGCTGGGTGCTCGGCGAGTCGAAGGCTTCCGAGCTGCGTGGCGAATCGATGCAGGACGTGATCTTCAACGGTTCGAGCACGCGCAAGCCGGTGTCGCGGGCTGCCGTCGAGCTGGTCTTCGACAACTCGCTCGGACGTCTCGCCGGCCAGTGGTCGCAGTACGCGGAACTGTCGGTCAAGCGCCTGCTGACGCGCAGCGGCCAGTCCGAGTATTACATCAACAATCTGCACGTGCGCCGCAAGGACGTGACCGACCTCTTCCTCGGTACCGGCCTCGGTCCGCGCGCCTATGCGATCATCGGTCAGGGAACGATCTCGCGCATCATCGAGGCGAAGCCGGACGAGTTGCGGGTGTTCCTCGAGGAGGCTGCGGGCGTCACACGCTACAAGGAAAGGCGCAAGGAGACCGAGCGCCGGCTGGCCGATACGCGCGAGAACCTGGCGCGCGTCGAGGACATCCGCCTCGAACTGGGCAACCAGATGGAGCGTCTCGAGAGTCAGGCCGGCGTCGCCCGGCAGTACCGCGAGTACAGCGACGAGCTGACGCGCAAGCAGCACCTGCTGTGGTTGCTGCGGCGCAACGAGGCGCAGCTCGAGTGCGACCGGCTGGGGCGCGAGGTGGCACAGGCGGGGCTCGATCTCGAGGCGCAGAACACGTCGCTGCGCGACCTCGAGGCGCGCCTCGAAGAGGCCCGCGAGGCGCACTTCACCGCCAGCGACGGTGTCCATTCGACGCAGAGCGAGCTGTTTGCCGCCAACGCCGAGGTGGCGCGTCTGGAGACCGAGATTCGCCACCGGCGTGAATCGCGGCGCGAGTACGAGACGCGCCTGGCGCAGCTCGCCGACGACCGGACACACTGGCAGGGGCAGGCGGCGAAGCTCGCCGGCGACGCCGAGCATTGGCAGGGACGCCTGGCAGACGCCGACGAAGGTGTCGAGGAAGGGCAGCTGCGCCTCGACGCGCGGCGCGAAGGACTGCCGCTCGCCGAGGAACAACACGCCGCCGCGCTCGACGGGCTCAATCGTCAGCGCGCCGGGATGGCGCAGGTGGAACAGCGCCTGCACGTCGAGGAGGCCAATCGCGGGCACGCGCAGCGCTCGCTGCAGATCGTCGCCAGCCGCCGCCAGCGCCTGGCGCTCGAGCGGCAGGCGATGCCGGTTCCGGACGCCGGGGTGGTCGCCGACAAGCAGGTGGAGCTGGCCGAATTGCGCCGGCGCAGCGGCGAGGCACAGGCCGGCCTGCAGGCGCGACAGCAGGAGCTGCCGCGCCTCGAGGAGCAGCGGCGGCAGGTGCTCGGCGAAGTGCAGCAGGCGCAGAAGGAGCGCGCCGAGGCGAACGCCCGCCGCGCCGCGCTGCAGCAGTTGCAGCAGCGCCTGCAGACGGATGGCAGGCTCGACGACTGGCTGCGCCGGCACGGCCTGCAGCACGGCCAGCCGTTGTGGAAGTCGCTGCAGGTCGAGGCCGGCTGGGAGGACGCCGTCGAGGCCGTGTTGCGCGAGCGGCTATCGGCGCTGCCTGCAGAGCGTGCCGATGCGGCGTGGAGCAAGGAGCGTCCGGGCGGTCGGCAGACCTTCCTGCTGCCGTTGCCGGCGGCGGTGGCGCCGGCGGCGCCGGCGGCCGACCGCCTGCAGGCGCGCATCCATTGTGCCGACGCGGCGCTGGCGTCGATCCTCGGTGACTGGCTCGGCGATGTGCTGACCGCCGCCGATCTCGCGAGCGCGCTGGCAGCACGCGGTCGCCTGCCGGCGAACGCGTGCTGTGTGACGCCCGGCGGCGACATCGTCAGCCGGCAGAGCGTGACCCTGTTCGCTGCCGACAGTGCGGCGCACGGGCTGCTCGAGAGGCAGCGCGAGATTGACCAACTGGCGGCCGTCATCGCCGAGCACGAGCTGCGGGTGGGCCGCGCGCAGGCCGCCCTGGCGGCCGTCGAACAGGCCCTGGCGGATGCGCAGCACGAGCTGCAGGACGCACGCCAGGAAGTCGGCGTGCTGCAGGACCGGGCGCACGCGATCCAGGTCGAGACACTGAAGCTGGCGCAGGCGCAGGAACGTTTTCGCGAGCGGCAGGCGCAGATCGACGACAGCCTGGCCGAGATGGCCGACGAGGAGGAGGGCGAGCGGGAGCGGCTGCTGCTCGCCGAAGAGGCGATCGCCGCGCAGCGCGAGCTGGTCGAGCAGTGGCGCGAAGCGATGGCGGCTGCCCGCCATCACCTCGAGCAGGCCGAGCGCACGCTGCGCGACGAGCGCGAGCTGGTCAATGCCGCCGAGCGCGCGCTGCGCGAGGCCGAGTTCTCGCAGCGCGAATGCCAGGGCAGGCTGCAGGAAATCGCCGCCAGCCGCGAACTGGCGCAGCAGCAGCTTGCACGGATCGGCGACGAACTCGCCCGCTGCGAGGAGACGGCGAGTGCCCTGCAGGCGGAGGATCTCGAGCCGCGCTTGCAGGCGGCCCTCGAGCATCGCGTGACGCGCGAGCACGCGCTGGCGGCGGCGCGCGACGCGCTTGAAGCGGCGGCCGGCGCTCTGCGGGCGCTGGACGAGCAACGCCTGCGGGTCGAGCAGAGTCTCGATCCGCTGCGCGACCGGATCGGCGAGCTGAAGCTCAAGGAGCAGGCGGCCCGTCTCGCCTGCGAGCAGTTCGCGACGCAGCTCACCGAGGCGCAGGCGGACGAGGAGTCGTTGCAGGGCGAACTGGCCGGTGCACGCGCCGGCAGCCTGCAGAACGCGATTGCCGCGCTGCAGCGCTCGATCGAGGCGCTCGGTGCGGTCAACCTGGCGGCGCTCGACGAACTGCAGGCGGCGCGCGAACGCAAGGGCTATCTCGATTCGCAGTCGGAGGACCTGACGCAGGCGATGGAGACGCTCGAGAGCGCGATCCGCCGCATCGACCGCGAGACGCGAGATCTGCTGCAGACGACCTACGACGCCGTCAACCGCAGTTTCGGCGAGCTCTTTCCGACGCTCTTCGGCGGCGGCGAGGCGCGGCTGATCATGACCGGCGAGGAGATCCTCGATGCCGGCCTGCAGGTGATGGCGCAGCCGCCAGGCAAGAAAAACTCGACGATTCACCTGCTTTCCGGCGGCGAGAAGGCACTGACGGCGATTGCGCTGGTATTCTCGATGTTTCAACTCAATCCGGCGCCGTTCTGCCTGCTCGACGAGGTCGATGCGCCGCTTGACGATACCAACACCGAACGTTTTTGCGACATGGTGCGACGGATGTCGGCCAACACGCAGTTTCTGTTCATCAGTCACAACAAGATCACGATGGAGATGGCGCAGCAGCTCGTCGGTGTCACCATGCAGGAGTCCGGCGTCTCGCGTATCGTTGAAGTCGACATGGAAGAAGCGCTGCGCATGCGCGAGCAACTCGTTTAGGAATCGACATGACGGACTTGCAGATGGGTTTGATCGGCCTCGGGGGCGTTGCCGTGGTGGGCGTCCTGGCCTACAACAAGTGGCAGGAAGTGAAGCATCGCAAACTGGCGGAGCAGTTGCTGAACGCGCGCCAGGCCGATGTCCTGCTCGACGAGACGGGCAGCGGCGGCAGTGGCGGCGAGTCGCGCACGGCGTCGGCCGCCCGCGATGCCGGTGATGCTTCGGCGGCCGCCGCCGGCCGGACCACCCGCGCCGCGAGCGAGCGAGTCGAGCCACTGCTGCAGCAGCCGGACGACGCTCCCGCGGTCAGCGAGGTGGACGGGTCCGCGGGCGTGGACGATACGGCGGCGCCGGCCGGCGCGCGGCGAGCGCGGATCGCCGCCGCGCCGCTCTGCCTGCTGTCGCCGGCGATCGACTATATCGCCGCGATCGAACTCTCCGAGCCGATTGCCGCCTACCAGATCCGCGATGCCCAGCGCGTCGTGCTGGCGCGGCTCGGCAAGCCGCTGCACTGGATCGGTTTCAATGACGAGTCGCGCGCCTGGGAGCCGATTGTCGAGGAAGGCGATGGCGCCTATCAGCACATCCGCGTCGGGCTGCAGCTCGTCGACCGCAAGGGGCCGCTGCGCGACGCCGACCTGTCGGTTTTCCATGTCGCGATCCAGGATCTGGCGATCGAGCTGATGGGGGCCGTCGAGTTGCCGTTGCGCGAACCGGCGCTGCAGGCGGCGGCACAACTCGACGAGTTCTGCGCCGGCGTCGACATCCAGATCGGCATCAATGTCGTCAGCCACGGGCAGGTCTTCGCCGGCACCAAGCTGCGCAGCCTTGCCGAGTCGGCGGGAATGGTGCTCGACGGCGAAGGGCGCTTCGTCCGCCGTGACGAAGAGGGCAGGCTGCTCTACGCTCTGCTCAATCAGGAAACGCAGGGCTTCAGCGGCGAATCGATCCGCAGTCAGACGACGCACGGCGTCACCTTCCTGCTCGACGTGCCGCGGGTCGCCAATGGCGATCGCGTCCTCAGCCAGATGGTCGAGCAGGCGCGACGTTTCGCCGACGCCCTGCACGGGCAACTGGTCGACGACAACCGGCGACCGTTGTCGGAGTCGGCGATCGAGCCGATCCGCCGCCAGGTGTTGCAATACCAGTTGGCGATGGCGCATCGTCAGCTGCCCGCGGGCGGGCCGCTGGCGCAGCGGCTGTTCTCCTGAGTGGTGGTGCCGCGGCGACGGTGCGGCGAATGAGTGCGAGCGAGCGGGTCAGCCGCCTGCGCGCCGAGATCGGCGAGCACGACTACCGCTACTACGTCCTTGACGCGCCGCTGATCAGCGACGCCGAATACGACCGGCTGTTTCGCGAGCTGCAGGCGCTCGAAGCCGAACATCCCGACCTGCTGCGCAGCGACTCGCCGACGCAGCGGGTCGGCGCGGCGCCGCTCGCCGGCTTTGCTGCGGTGGCGCACGCGACGCCGATGCTGTCGCTGAGCAACGCCTTCGGCGACGACGAGGTGGCGGCCTTCGATCGCCGCGTGCGCGAAGGACTCGCTGCCGAGAGCGACGTGATCTACGTCGCCGAACCGAAGTTCGACGGCCTGGCGGTCAGCCTGACCTATGAACAGGGTGTCCTGCTGCGTGGCGCGACGCGTGGCGACGGCAGCACCGGCGAGGATGTGACGGCCAACCTGCGCACCCTGCGCAGCATCCCGCTGCACCTGCACGGCAGCGGCTGGCCGCCGCTGCTCGAGGTGCGCGGCGAGGTGCTGATGTGGCGCCGCGATTTCGAACGGATGAACGAGCAGCAGCGGCAGAAGGGCGAGAAGGAGTTCGTCAATCCGCGCAACGCCGCCGCCGGCAGCCTGCGCCAGCTCGATCCGCGCATCACCGCCACGCGACCGCTGCGTTTCGTCGCCTACGGCGTCGCCGCGGCTGCCGCCGGCGCCCTGCCGGCGACGCACTTCGAACTGCTCGAACGGCTCGCCGCCTGGGGCTTTGCGGTCGCCGCCGAGCGCCGCCGGGTCAGCGGCCTCGCCGCCCTGCTCGCCTGCCAGCAGGAGATCGGCAGTCGCCGCGCGGCACTGCCCTACGACATCGACGGCGTCGTTTACAAGGTCGATGACCTGGCGGCGCAGGAACGTCTCGGCTTCGTCTCGCGGGCACCGCGCTTTGCCCTGGCGCACAAGTTCCCGGCGGCGGAAGCGCTCACCGAGGTGCTCGACATCTCGCTGCAGGTCGGCCGCACCGGCGCGCTGACACCGGTGGCACGGCTGGCGCCGGTCTTCGTCGGCGGTGTGACGGTGACCAACGCGACGCTGCACAACGAGGACGAAATCCGTCGCAAGGACGTGCGCGTCGGCGACACCGTCGTCGTTCGCCGCGCCGGCGACGTGATCCCGGAAGTCGTCCGCGTCCTGCCCGAGAAGCGTCCGCCGGCGGCCTCTGCGTTCGTCATGGCGGCGACCTGCCCGGTCTGCGGCTCGCAGGTGGTGCGCCAGCAGGACGAGGCGGTCGCCCGCTGCAGCGGTGGTCTCTACTGCCCGGCGCAGCGCCGGCAGGCGCTGCTGCACTTCGCCTCGCGGCGGGCGATGGATATCGAAGGACTCGGCGAGCGGCTGGTCGAGCAACTGGTCGAGCACGATGTCGTGCGCACGCCGGCCGACCTCTATCGGCTCGGCCTGCTGGCACTGGTGCAGCTCGAACGGATGGCCGAGAAGTCGGCGGGCAACCTGCTCCTGGCGATCGAGCGGAGCAGGCAGACGACGCTGGCACGCTTCATTTACGCGCTCGGCATCCGCAATGTCGGCGAAGCCACCGCCCGTGACCTGGCGCGGCATTTCGGCAGCCTCGATCGCCTGCTGGCTGCCGATGAAGCGCAGTTGCTGCAGGTTCCCGACGTCGGCCCGATCGTCGCCCAGTCAATCCGCCAGTTCCTCGGCGAGCCGCACAACCGCGAAGTCATCGAGCAGTTGCGGGCCGCCGGCGTCGCCTGGAGCGAAGACGAGGTGCCGGCAGCCGCGCTCGGCGCCGTCGCCGGCAGGACCTTCGTCCTCACCGGAACGTTGCCGTCACTTAGCCGCGATGCCGCGCGGCAGATGCTCGAAGCGGCCGGTGGCAAGGTCAGCGCGGCCGTGTCGAAGAAGACCGACTTCGTCGTCGCCGGTGCCGACGCCGGCAGCAAGCTGCAGCGGGCGCAGGAACTCGGGGTGCCGATCATCGACGAGACGCAGATGCTCGCCCTCCTCGACGGACGGCAGGTGGCGCCGTGAGATGTCTCGTAGAGCCGCGCAGCGCCGGCGGCCGCTCGCGCTACCGGCGGGCGGCAGCGCCATGAGCGACCCGCGGCAGGCCTTGGCCATTCTCGCTGCTGCCGAGCTGATCCACTCCGCCGACAGCGTTGCCGCTGCCGTCAGCCGTGTTGCGCGCGCCATCAGTGAGCGGCTGCGCGACAGCAATCCGCTGCTCCTCTGCGTGATGAATGGTGGCGTACCCTTCGCCGGCCATCTCATGACACAACTCGCCTTTCCGCTCGACTTCGACTACGTGCATGTCAGCCGTTATGGTCAGGAGACCAGCGGCGGCGAACTCACCTGGCGACGGCAGCCGGGTGTCCCGGTGCAGGGGCGAACGGTGCTGCTGGTCGACGACATCCTCGACGAAGGACTGACGCTGGCGGCGATTCGCGAGCGTCTGCTGCAGGGCGGTGCCGCCGCCTGCTACACCGCAGTCGTCGCCGACAAACTGCTGACGCGGAAGAAGCCGATCACCGCCGATTTCGTTGCCCTGACCGTTCCCGATCGCTTTCTCTTCGGTTATGGAATGGACGTCCGTGGTGCCTGGCGCAACCTGCCGGCAATCTACGCCATGCGGGAGGACTGAGATGCTGGGAATCATCGGTGGCAGCGGGCTGGCACAGTTTGCCGGCCTCGAAATCTCGCATCGCCGGCCGGCGCCAACGCCGTACGGCGAGGCTTCGGCAGCGCTCACGTTCGGCCACATCGCCGGTCGGCCGGTGGTGTTCCTGGCGCGCCACGGCGATGCACACAGCCTGGCGCCGCACGAGATCAATTACCGGGCGAACATCTGGGCCCTGCGCGACTGCGAGCCGCTCGGCATCGTCGCGGTGGCGGCGGTCGGCAGCATCCGTGCCGACCTCAGGCCCGGCGACATCCTGATTCCGCACCAGATCATCGACTACACCTGGGGCCGCGCATCGACCTACCACGAGGGCCCGGGCAGTGCCGTCAGCCATGTCGATTTCACCGAACCCTACGATCGACAGCTGCGCCGACGCCTGTATGCCGCCGCGGCGGCGGCGGCGGTGGCGGTCAGCGATGCGGCGGTCTACGCCGCGACGCAGGGACCGCGTCTCGAGACGGCCGCCGAGATCAACCGCTTCGAGCGCGACGGTGCCGACGTCGTCGGCATGACCGGCATGCCGGAAGCGGCACTTGCCGCCGAACTCGGCGTTCCCTACGCAGCGATCAACGTCGTCGCCAACTACGCCGCCGGGCGTGGCAAACCTGGCGAGGGAATCAGCCTCGAGGCGATCCATCAGATCCTCGAACAGGCGATGGAGCCGGTACGGCGGATCATCGAAACGCTGCTGGCGAGCGATGATCATGATTAGGCCGCTGCTGCGCATGGGCGACCCGCGGCTGCTGCGACAGGCGCGGCCGGTCGAGCGCTTCGACGCGCCTGAACTGCACAAGCTGATCGCCGACATGGAGGAGACGATGCAGCACCTTGACGGCGCCGGGCTGGCGGCGCCGCAGATCGGTGTCGACCTGCGGCTGGTGATCTTCGGCGTCGAGCGCAACGCGCGCTACCCTGACGCCGAGCCGGTGCCGCGAACGGTGCTGATCAACCCCGTGCTGACGCCGCTGTCGCCGGAAACCGAGGAGGGCTGGGAGGGCTGTCTGTCGGTTCCCGGCCTGCGCGGCTGGGTGCCGCGCTGGAGCCGGTTGCGCTACAGCGGCTTCGACGACCGCGGGCGGCCGATCGAACGCAGCGTCGCCGGTTTCCACGCGCGCGTCGTGCAGCACGAATGCGACCACCTCGACGGCATCCTTTACCCAATGCGTATGCGCGACCTCAGCCGTTTCGGCTTCACCGATGTCCTCGATGCGGCTGCTGCGGACTGAGCGGCTGTGAAGAAGGTGTCGCCAGCAGGCCGGGATGCCAGGCGCGAGCGAGCCAACGACGGGACCTGTCGAATGGATGGGCGCGGGCCGATGGCAAAGCGCGGAGGAACGGCGGAGTGATGCGCCGTGACGGCCGCCGCGCCACTGGAGGGGGGGTGCGAGGTGTGCCGCCGCCGTGCGGCACAGGGACCCGCGAATGGACCTGATCAAGGGCATCGCGCTCTTTCTTGGCTGGCTCTCCGGCTCGCTCGCCGGCATCGCCGCCATTCTCTATTCCTTTGGCTACCTGGTGGCGCGGGCGCAGCTCAACCTGCTCGGGTTGCAGGGGCTGGTGGCGCAGGATCCGGAGCACTTTCTGCAGGAAGGGGCGAAGTTCTTCGTCGTCCTGGCGGCGGACTACCTGGGCCCGGTCTTTCCCTGGCTCTATTTCGCCGGCTGGCTGCTGCTCGCCGCATTGCCGCTGCTGGCGCTCATCGGCTGGATCTTGGCGCGCCGGCCGGAGGCGCTGCTGCGGCTCCGCGATCGTCTGGCGACGAGCGGTGCGCGCCTCGCCGAACAACTTCCCTGGTCATGGCGCAAGCTGGCCTTTGCCGTCCTCGTGCTGGTCCTCCTGTTGCGCCTGACGACCCATCTCAATCCGTTCGTCGACGTGCTGGCGGTCGCGGACATCCTCTATGCGGCCCCCGTGAGCGGCGAAAGCCGGGGTCCGGCCGAGATCCGGCAATGGCTGACCTCCACCGACCGCGCCGATCTCGTGCTGCTCAAGGGCCGCTTCGGCGAGTTGTTGCGTGGCGCGGCCGAGGTGGCGCTGGTGGTGGTCGCGGTGTGGTACCTCGGTGCCGCGTCCCCCTGGCGGCTGTGGTTGGCGCTGCCCTTCACGGTGGTGCTGGTGGTCTATACTCTGTTGTTGCCGATGGCCTATGGTGTTCTCGTGCGTCCGAACGAGTACCCTCTGGTTGCCGTCAGTAGCGACAGCCCGCTGCTGGCTGGAGTGCGCGGCGAGCTGTTCCTGTTGCGCAAGACCGGCGACGAGTTCGTCTTCTGGGACAAGGCTGCCCGCCGGGTTCTCTGGGTGCCGACGGCACAGGTTTCTGGTGTCAGTGCGCGCGCCAGCCGTCTGCTGTTCAAGGAGTGATGCGATGACGCTGCACCGACCGTACCGCCTGCCCCTCTTCGCTCTCGCCTGGTTGTTGGTCCTTGTCGGCGCGGCCTGCGCGCCGCTACCCGCTGGCGATGCCGGCGGTGCGGCGATCGGCACGCTGCGGGTCGCTGGACCGAATGTCTTCCTCAACGGCGCGCGGGCGCGCGATGGCGCGACCGTGCACGAGGGCGATACCGTCACCACTGGCGCCGCTTCGAGCGCCTTCGTCGCCTTCAACGAGGGTGGCTTCGTCCAGCTCGACGAGAACACCGATCCGCGCTTCTCGTTTCGCGTCGAGACGCGCGGCGGGCGGCGCTGCATCCACATCCAGATCGACATCGGGCAGGTGTTCATCGACAAGGATGTGCAGTGCTTTTCAACCCCCGACGTCACTGGCAATCTCGGCAGCCGGGTCAACATCCGTGTCAGCGGCAAGGAGACGATCGTCACCGTCCTCGCCGGACGCGCCCTGCTGTTCGGTGAGCGGGAGCAGAGCGTCCCGGCGGCGGGGGAGGCCTCCTGGCGGCGTGGTCGGCAGATCGGTTCGCTGCGCATGCTCGACGCGGCGGAACTGGCGGCCACTGTCGGCTGGCGCGAGCGCTATCCCGGCTGGTGCTGCGTCGGCGACCGGCTCGAGCAGCGACTGCCGGAGCAGTGCGACCGGCAACAGTTCTCGTTCGACCGCCGTCAGGCCGAAGCGGGTTGCCGACCGCGGGCAGCGGCCGGCTGGTGCTGTCTCGCCGGCGGCAGGTTGGTGCAGATGCCGGCAGCGCAATGCCGTGGCTTCTTCTCGGCCGATGAGGAACAGGCGCGGCAGCGCTGCCCGGCGCCGCCACGTCCGGGCTGGTGTTGCCAGGATGGCCGTCTGAGCGAGACGACGGCCAGCCAGTGTCGCGGCTTTTTCGCCGACGAACGGCGCGAGGCGCAGCGGCGTTGTCAGCCGGAGACTGGCTGGTGCTGCCTGCGCGGCAAGGCAGTCGAAATGAATGCCGAGCAATGCCGGCGTGGCCAGGGGCGTTTCGCCGACGAGCGCAGCGAACTCGGCGATTGCCGGTTGCGGGTGACCCCGCTGTTGCCCGAGAGGCAGCCGACGCGCCCGCTGCCGCCGAGCACACCGGCCGTCATCAAGTAGTTGATCGGGAGAGATCTTGTGGCCAAGGCTTATCGGGTCCTTTTTGTCTGCATGGGCAACATCTGCCGTTCGCCGATCGCCGAAGCGGTCGCCCGCACCCTGGCGCAGCAGCAGGGCCTGGGGCGCGACCTCGACTTCGATTCGGCCGGCACGCACGGCCACTATCATGCCGGCGAGGCGCCCGATCCGCGCGCGCGGCGGGTGGCGGCGCGGCGCGGCTACGATCTCTCCCGCCTGCGTGCGCGGGCGGTCATCGACGCCGACTTCGATCGCTTCGACCGCATCCTGGCGATGGACGAGGCCAACCTGGCTGCGCTGCGACGGCAGTGCCCGGACGAGAGCCGGAGCAAGCTTGGCCTCTTCCTCGGCTACGCCAGCGGCCTCGGCATCGCCGAAGTCCCGGATCCGTACTACGGGGCCGAATCGGGTTTCGAGCGGGTGATCGACCTCTGCGAAATGGCGGCGCGCGGCTTGCTGGCCGATCTCGCCGCTGCTCGCGAAGGCCTCTGAGCAGCCGCAGCGGTCGATCAGGCCGGCGCCGCCGGCGGGCCGTCGACGTCCGACCAGCGCGCGCGCACCGCCTCGCGCTGGCCGGCGAACCAGAAGAGCGCCAGCAGCGGCCACGCCGAATCGGTCTTCCCCTGTTCTGCCAGCAGCAAGGCCTCGGTCGCTGGCAGGCGGACGACGCGGATGTCCTCGCCCTCGTCGGCCAGGCCGTGGATGCCGCCGGCGTTCGCGCTGTCGATGCGGCCGAGGAAGAGGT
>ERZ761602.3037-NODE-3037-length-24737-cov-41.909408_pt1 | contig 24737 bp, 24 predicted proteins | sample MGYA00512165_ERZ761602 | MGnify/ENA primary metagenome ERZ761602 (study PRJEB28899, sample SAMN02445085) | bioreactor sludge metagenome | biome: EBPR sludge; isolation source: Thorneside wastewater treatment plant | place: Australia: Brisbane, Thorneside...
AGCGCATCGTACAGCGCAGCCGGTCCGCCCTCTATCGTGTCGTTGACCGGCAAGCGCATGGTGGCGAACTGGAACGCCAGGGGGTCGACGGTTTCGACGATGCGCACCAGTTCGACGAAGGTGTGTCCTTCATTCTGACCGCCCACGCCCTGGGTCTTGCCGCCATCGTCGGTAAAGCTGAAGGTGCCGTCGGCGCCGACGATCGCCTTGGCGACCTTGAGGAAACCTTGGGGATTGTTCTGCAGCGCGCTGTCGCCGGCGTCGGGCCGGTCGGGCGCGGCCACTTCGGCGTCGATCCTGGCCGCCTCGTTGGCATTGATCGTCAGCTCCCGGCCATCGGCCAGCGTGAGCTGGACCTGCCCGCCGCCGACGACCTGGACGACATCGCCGTCACGGATCGGGTCGCCGGCCTTGAGCTTGCGGACGTTGCCGTCCGGGTCGCGGGCGATTGCTTCACCGGTGATCTTGCCGACGCGGGCGATGATTGCAGCCATGACACTTCTCCAGCAGGTGATTTTCGATGCGCGAAGTGTATGGATTCACCGCGGGCGAATCCATTGCACCAAGGTACAGTCGGCGCTGTCCTGCGTGAGAAATCTCACACTCGGGATCAGATTTTCAGGCCGTTGATCCGCAGTGAGAGTTGCAGGCGGTCACGCACGCCGAGCTTCTCGAAGATGACCGTCAGATGCGCCTTGACGGTGCGCTCGGTGATCGCCAGCTGGTCGGCGATTTCCTTGTTGCTGGCGCCACTGGCGACCAGACGGGCAACCTGGGTTTCGCGCCCGGAAAGCAGCGTGCTCCAGTCATCGATTTTGCCCTCCGGCGGCAGTTGACCGAGACGGCGCGAGGTGGCCCCGACCAGTTGCCGCAGCAGCGACTGGCCGACCCACAGGCCGCCGTTGCTGACCACCAGCGCCACCTGCCGCAGCACGGCCGGCGCCGCCCGCGAATTGCAGCAGCCGGCGGCGCCCAGTGCCAGCGCCTGCAGGATCTGCGTTTCATCCGGTTCGTCGCTCAGGAGGATCACGGGCTGGCCGCCGCTGCGGTCGACGCCGGTCAGCGCCAGTTCGACCGCCTCACCCGAATGCAGCCGCGACCAGATGACCCCCGCCCCGACGAAGCGCGCGGCGGGAAGCTGGTCGCGGCGCAACATCCGCGCCGCCGGCAGGGCCTGGACCCAGTTTGTCAGCGGACCGGCTTCGCGGTCGACGATCCAGTGCTGCATCAGCGCTCGGTCAGCGCCACGTTCTTGGCGCGCAACACGGGTTTCAGCAGGTAGGCGAGCACGCTCTTCTTGCCGGTGATGATATCCACCTCGGCGACCATGCCGGGGATGATCGGCAGGTTGGCATCGCCGAATCCCGGCTTGCTGGTGCGCACCCGCACCGTGTAGAAGGCGTTGCCCTTGTCGTCCGTGACCGTATCGGCGCCGATATGTTCGAGCGTCCCGTCGAGGCCGCCGTAGATCGAGAAGTCGTAGGCGGTAAACTTGACGATGGCCGGCTGGCCGGGACGCAGAAAGGCAATGTCGCGCGGCAGGACACGCGCCTCCAGCAACAGCGTATCTTCCAGCGGAACGATCTCGATCATGTCCTTGCCCGGCTGGACGACGCCGCCGACGGTATTGACCAGCAGGCGCTTGACCGTTCCCTTGACCGGCGAGCGGATCGACGACTGCTTGACGCGGTCCGACAGCGCCACGCTGCCCTCGGCCAAGCTGTTGAGCTTGGCGGTGGTTTCGGAAAGCTCCTTGCCGGCGTCGTTGCGGAAGTTGAGCTCGACTTCCTCGATCTTGCGCTGGGCCTCGTTGATCGCCGCCTGAACGCGGGTGATCTGTGCCGAGGCCATGTCCCGCTCGCCGCGGTAGCGCGAAACGTCGCGCTCGAGGCGCAGCAGTTCGACTTCCGACACCGCGCCGGAGTTGATCAGCGGCCGGGTCACCGTCAGTTCCTTCGAAGTCAGATCGTACCCGGTCGCAGCCTGCGCCCGCCTGGCCTGCGCTTCGTTGAGTTCCTGCTGGCGCTGGGCGAGCTGCTGCCGGGCGATCGAGATCGCTGCGTTCATTTCGGCCCGCTTGGCCTCGTAAAGCTGCAACTCCTGCGCGACGACGTCGGGGGCGTCCTTGACCACCTCTGGCGGCGGCACGAAGGGCTTGCCGTCGGACATCGCCTTGAGGCGGGCGGCACGGGCGACCAGACCGAGGTACTGGACACGGTTTTCCTTGACCGACGAGACAAAGCGCGTCTCGTCGATCTTGATCAGCAACTGGTTGGCCTGGACGACATCGCCCTCGCGCACGAGAATCTCGGAGACCAGCCCGCCGTCGATGCTTTGCAGGATCTGCACCTGTTTCGACGGGATGACCTTGCCCTCGCCGCGGGTGACTTCGTCGAGCTGCGCGACGGCCGCCCACAAGATGAACAGCGCCATGACCATGCCGACGCTGCGCAGCAGGACGCGCGCGCGTAACGGCTCCTGGCGCAGGATGGCTACGTCGGCGTCGGTCGGGAAGTCGACCACGTCGCCCTCTTCCTTGCCCGGCAGGCGACCGAGCACCCGCTCGACATACGGCTTGAACTTGCCGGCAATCCCATCGAGCCTTTCGTGCAGCCGGGCGGCCAGCGCCATCGGGCGGCTCATGACGCCCTCCCGATCTGGCCGCTCTGCAGCGCCTGGATGACCTGGTCGCGCGGGCCGTTGGCGACCACCTGCCCGTCGTCGACGACGATGATCCGGGTGGCGAGATCGAGCAGGCTGTTGCGATGGGTGACGATCACCATCGTCTTGTGCGCCGCCACGGCGCTCAGGCGCTGCTTCAACTGCTGCTCGGAGGTGTAGTCCATCGAACTCGTCGGTTCGTCGAGCAACAGGATCGGCGGATCCATCAGGAAGGCGCGGGCGATGGCGACGCCCTGACGCTGGCCGCCGGAGAGCGAATCGCCGCGCTCGCCGATCAGCATGTCGAAGCCGTCCGGGTGGCGATTGACGAAGTCGCCCAGCCCGGCAACCTCCGCCGCCGCGACGATCGCCGCGTCATCGGCATACGGCGCGCCGATGGCGATGTTGTCGCGCAGCGTGCCGTAGAAGAGGGTCGGATCCTGCGACACGTAGCCGATGTTGCGCCGGAGGTCGGCCGGATCGAGTTGCCGGAGGTCGACGCCGTCGATCATCACCGCACCCTCGCTCGGCTGGTAAAGCCCGAGCAGCAGCTTCTGCAGGGTCGTCTTGCCGGAACCGACACGGCCAATGATGACCACTTTCTCGCCGGCCGCGATCCGGCAACTGAAACCCTTGAGCGCCGGCAGCGACGCGCCGGGATAGCTGAATTCGACCTTGTTGAATTCGATGTCGCCGCGCAGCTCCGGGCGATGGACGAAACTGGCGTCGGCGGGCCGCTCGACCGGCTTCTTCATGATCTCTTCGAGCGAGGTCAGCGACACCTTGGCGTTGTGGTACTGCATCAGCAGCCCGACCATCTGCCCGAGCGGCGCGACGGCGCGCGAGGCCAGCATCGTGCAGGCGATCAGCCCGCCCATGGTGAGCTGGCCGACAGCGATCAGATAGACCCCCGCGATGATCACGATGACATTGACGACCTGCTGCGCCTCCAGCGCGCCATTGGTCGCCGCCGCCGAAAGGAAGCGCATCTGGTTGCCGATGCGGGCGACGAAAGCCACCGACTTTTCCCACTTCGACTGCATGATGCTCTCGGCGCCCTGCGCCTTGATCGTCTCCAGCGCCGTCAGGCTCTCGACCAGCGTGGAATTGCGCAGCGCGCCGGCGCGATAGGTGGTCTCGGACAGTTCGTGCATCTTGTGCTGCAGGATGTACGCGTAAATGACGACGACGACGATGACCAGCAGCACCGGCAGGACGAGTTGCCAGGCAATCAGGGCAATGACCAGAACGAAAAGCAGGGCGAACGGCAGGTCGATGAAGGCGGTCACCGAGGCCGATGTGATGAAATCGCGCACCGCCTCGAACGAACGCAGGTTCGCCGCGAAGGCGCCGACCGCCGCCGGCCGTGCTTCCATGCGCACGCCGAGGACGCGTTCCATGATCTGCGCCGAGAGCTGCATGTCGATCCGCGCGCTGGCGAGATCGATGAAATAGCCGCGCAGCAGGCGCAGCATCAGGTCGACCACGAACAGCAGGATCACCCCCAGCGCCAGCACCCACAAGGTCTCGATGGCGCGGTTGGGAATCACCCGGTCATAAACGTTCATCATGAACAGCGGCATGGCCAGCGCGATGACGTTGATCAGCAAGGCCGCGCTCAGCACGTCGCGGTAGACCGGCCACTGGTCGGCCAGCGCTCCCCAGAACCAGTGGCGCAACCTGACTTCGCCGACTTCCGGCGTGCGCTTGTCGAAGCGGAAATGCGGCCGTGCATAGATGGCGACGCCGCTGTAACGCCGCGCCAGTTCGTCCCGCGCGAGCTGGACCGAACCCTGACCGGTTTCCGGGAACAGCAGGCGGGCGGTATCGCCGGACTCGTCCCAGCCAAGCAGGACACAGGCTTCATCGCCGGAGGTCAGCAGAACGACCGGCAGCAGCGCCGTGTCGATGCGCTCCAGCGGACGCCGCACGACCTTGGCCGCGAGCCCGGCGCGATTGGCGGCGCGGGCGAACAGCGAGGGTGTCAGCGAACCCTTTTCCAGCGGCAGCCCGGCGGTCAGCGCGGCGCGCGTCGCCGGGCGCCCGTGGAAACGCGAAAGTTCGACCAGGCAATCGAGCAAAGGGTCGTGGTGGAGGATGTCCTCGCGCACGCCGGGCTTGCTTCCGGCAACGGGCGCGAGTATTGGCGGGCTCTCGGATTCGTTCATGCAGTCTCCATTTCCGCGCCATTCTACTTTACGGTTTCGCCGGCGGCCGTGAAGTATCCGGCAGCGTGGCGGCGACATGGCCCAAGGGGCGGCGCCGCCGGCCGGACGTGTCGCAAAAAAAAAGGCGGCCGCAGCCGCCTTTCTCCGGAGAGATGCAGGATCAGGCGATCAACGGCACGATCAGCAGCGCGACCAGGTTGATGATCTTGATCAGCGGGTTGACCGCCGGGCCGGCCGTATCCTTGTACGGATCGCCAACGGTGTCGCCGGTCACGGCTGCCTTGTGGGCATCGGAACCCTTGCCGCCGAAATGGCCGTCCTCGATGTACTTCTTGGCATTGTCCCAGGCGCCGCCGCCCGTCGTCATCGAAATGGCGACGAACAGACCGGTGACGATGGTGCCGACCAGCAGGCCGCCGAGCGCCTGCGGACCAAGCACCAGGCCGACGATGATGGGCACGGCAACCGGCAGGATCGACGGAATCATCATTTCCTTGATCGCGGCCACGGTCAGCATGTCAACCGCACGGGAATAGTCCGGCTTGGCCGTGCCATCCATGATGCCCTTGATTTCCTTGAACTGGCGGCGCACTTCGACGACCACCGCGCCAGCCGAACGGCCGACGGCTTCCATCGCCATGGCGGCGAAGAGGTAGGGAATCAGGCCGCCGATGAAGAGGCCGATGATGACCATGTGATTGGACAGGTCGAAGCTGATGCCCTTGAGGCCGGCGGCCTCCAGACCATGCGTGTAGTCGGCGAAGAGCACGAGGGCGGCGAGACCGGCGGAACCGATGGCGTAGCCCTTGGTGACCGCCTTGGTCGTGTTGCCGACGGCGTCGAGGGGATCGGTCACATCGCGAACGTCCTTGGGCAGACCCGACATTTCGGCGATGCCGCCGGCGTTGTCGGTGATCGGACCGTAGGCGTCGAGAGCGACGACGATGCCGGCCATCGACAGCATCGAGGTGGCGGCGATGGCGATTCCGAACAGGCCGCCCATCGCGTAGGCGGCGAAGATCGAAGCGCATACGGAGATGACCGGCAGGGCGCAGGCCTTCATCGAGACGCCGATGCCGGCGATGATGTTGGTCGCGTGACCCGTCTGGCAGGCGGCGGCGACATGCTTCACCGGCGAATATTCGGTACCGGTGTAGTACTCGGTGATCCACACCAGCGCGGCGGTCAGCAGCAGGCCGACGACCGAGCAGCCGAACATCGACATCGTCGTGATCTTGGCCGCCGGATCGCCGGCGCCGATCAGCCACGAGGTGACCGGATAGTAGGCGGCGAGGGCCAGGACGCCGGCGACGATCAGGCCGCGATAGAGCGCCGCCATGATCTTGCCGCCATCGGTCGCCTTGACGAAGTAACAGCCGATGATCGACGCGATGATCGACACGCCGCCCAGCGCCAGCGGATAGAGAACCAGATTCTCGCCGAGGGCCGGCGAGGACTGGATGGTCAGCGCCGCCAGCACCATCGTCGCGACCACGGTCACGGCGTAAGTCTCGAAGAGGTCGGCGGCCATGCCGGCGCAGTCGCCGACGTTGTCACCGACGTTGTCGGCGATGACCGCCGGGTTGCGCGGATCGTCTTCCGGGATGCCGGCCTCGACCTTGCCCACCAGGTCGGCGCCGACGTCGGCGCCCTTGGTGAAGATGCCGCCGCCAAGACGGGCGAAGATGGAGATCAGCGAGGAGCCGAAGGCCAGGCCGACCAGCGGTTCGATGACATGATGCAGATCGGCGGTTCCGCCAGCCGACCTCAGGTAGGCGTAGTAGCCGGCGACGCCGAGCAGGCCGAGGCCGACGACCAGCATGCCGGTGATCGCGCCGCCCTTGAAGGCGACCGCGAGTGCCGGGGCGATGCCGCCCCGGGCGGCTTCGGCCGTACGCACGTTGGACCGCACCGAGACGTTCATGCCGATGAAGCCGGCGGCGCCGGAGAGAACCGCGCCGATCAGGAAGCCGATGGCGGTCAGCCAGCCGAGCTTCGGCACGAACCCGATGACCAGGAAGAGCACGATACCGACGATGCCGATGGTCTTGTATTGACGGTTGAGGTAGGCCGAGGCTCCCTCCTGAATCGCTTTGGCAATCTCTTGCATGCGTGCGTTGCCAGCCGACAACGCGAGAATCTGCCGGCTGGATATCCAGCCGTACAGCACCGCAATTACAGCGCAGACAAGCGCCAGTAACAGAGCCTGAGACATTGAACCCCCTCCTTTGACTAACGAACCACAAAAATCAAATGCTGAACGGCCCGGGTTTCTTGGCCGCGGTTACGTTCTTCGGCCGGGCATGGCCGGGCAGCCCGCTGCAGAGGCGCGGCGGATCCGCGCCCTCGAACCACGGCTACCCGCAAGTCCGGCAGGCAGCGGTGAACCGGAAGCCGTCGGCGCTGACAGACCAAGCCGGCAACTTGCGTTCGGCGTTGGCGATCTCCTTGCACGACGCATCGCTGGACCGCCATTGCTTACCTGAGCGCCTCGAAGACGCCCGCGGTGATGCCGTCGACACTGCCGACACCGGAAACCTTCCTGACTTTCGGCGCACTGGCGTCGCCGGTGGCGGACCATCTGCCGTAGAAATCAACCAGCGGCTTGGTCTGCGAATGATAGATCTCAAGACGCTTTCTGACGGTTTCTTCCTTGTCGTCATCGCGCTGGACCAGGTCTTCGCCGGTCACATCGTCCTTGCCCTCGACCCTGGGCGGATTGAATTTCACGTGATAGGTGCGACCGGAAGCCAGATGAGCGCGGCGACCGGCCATGCGCTCAATGATGTCGCCATCCGGCACGGCAATCTCGAGGACAAACTCGATCGGCACGCCCGCGTCCTTCATCGCCTGCGCCTGCGGAATGGTGCGCGGGAACCCGTCGAACAGGTAGCCGTTGCCGCAGTCGTCCTGGGTCAGGCGCTCCTTGACCATGCCGATGATCACGGCATCGGGCACCAGGCCGCCGGCATCCATGTGTTTCCGGGCCTCGACACCGAGGGCCGTGCCGGCCTTGACCTGGGCGCGCAGCATGTCGCCGGTGGAGATCTGGGGGATGGCAAACCGTTCGCAGATGAATTTGGCTTGCGTACCCTTGCCGGCGCCGGGCGCGCCCAACAGAATCAACTTCATGAAATGTCCCTCGTTGCTGTGTCGCGAAAACCTGCATTTCCTTCCGGCGCTCTGACGGGCCGTTCCGCACCGCCGCAAAGTTAACCGTTATTTCCGGTCCGGTCAAACAGTTTGCGCATCCGCTCGGCATCCTCGGGAGTATCGACGCCCGCTGCCGGAGCCGCATCGACCAGCATCACGCTGATCCGGTAGCCGTGCCACAGGGCGCGCAATTGCTCCAGCGACTCGAATTGCTCGGTGGGCGCCACGGTCAACCCGGCGTAGGCCTTCAAAAAGCTCGCGCGGTAGGCGTAGAGCCCGACATGGCGATAGGCGGGAAAGCCGGCCGGCAAGGTCTCGCCCCCCTCCTCGCGGGCAAAGTGGTCGCGGGCATAGGGAACCGGCGCCCGGGAGAAGTAGGCGGCATCGCCATCGGCCCGGCACACCACCTTGACCACATTCGGATTGAAGAAATCGCTCGCCTCGACGATCGGATGCGCGACCGTGGCGATGTCGGCGCCGCTCGCCGCCAGTTGGCGCGCCGTGCGGATGATCGTTTCCGGCTCGATCAGCGGCTCGTCACCCTGGACGTTGACGACGATCGCATCGCCATGCCAGCCGCGCTGCGCGACCACCTCGGCCAGGCGGTCGGTGCCGGTCGCATGGTCGCCGCGCGTCATCAGCGCCGCCACCTCATGCGCCTCGGCAGCGGCCCACACGTCGCGATGATCGGTCGCCACCCAGACCTCTTCCGCCCCCGCCAGCCGGGCGCGTTCGGCGACGCGCACGACCATCGGCTTGCCGCCAAGGTCGAGCAGCGGCTTGGCCGGCAGGCGGGTCGATGCGTAACGCGCCGGAATGACGACCTTGAAGGCGAAACCCGGCATGCCTATTCTTCCGGCGGCAGCTGGCGCGCCTCGTCCTCGAGCATGATCGGGATGTCGTCACGGATCGGGTAGGCCAGCTTGCACGGCTTGCACACGAGTTCGCTTTCGGCCTTGCGGTGTTCGAGGTTGCCCTTGCAGATCGGGCAGACGAGGATATCAAGCAGCCTGGCGTCCACGGACTTTCTCCAGAATGAGGTCAATAAGGGCCGGCGCAAGTTCGGCCTCGACGGGCAGGACCCACGTCTCGGCCACGGTCAGTCCGGCGCATTTTACCGCATCCTTCTCGGTCATCAGCAGCACGCCGTCGCCGGCGAAGGCGAGATCGGCGGCGCGGTAGGCGTGATGATCGGGGAACGGATGCTCGGCGAAGACCAGACCGAGAGCTTTCAGGGTCCGGAAGAAGCGCCCCGGATCGCCGATGCCGGCCAGCGCATGCAGCCGGCGCCCGGCGAGATCGCCGGCCGCGCACAGCCGCCGCGGATCATCGAGGCGGTAGAAGGCGCCAGGCCGCAGGCGCATGGCGAACCGCGGCGGCGCCGGTGGAATCCGCTCATCGGGCGGACCGTTGCAGATCACGGCAGCAACCCCGGCCAGCCGCGCCAGCGGCTCGCGCAGCGGCCCGGCGGGCAGTCGCCAGCCGTTGCCCGCGCCACGACCGTCGAAGACCGCCAGTTCGACGTCGCGCGCCAGGCGATAGTGCTGCAGGCCATCGTCGCAGAGGATGATATTCACCTCCGGACTGGCGGCCAGCAAGGCGCGCCCCGCCGCCACCCGGTCATGCCCGACCCACACCGGCGCCCCGCTGCGCCGATGCAGCAGCACCGGTTCGTCGCCGACCTCGGCCGGCAGCGCGGTGGCGGTCACCGGACGCGGCGCCGCCTGGTCGCCGCCATAGCCGCGGCTGACGATCCCCGGCCGCCAGCCGCGTGCGGTCAATTCGCCGGCCAGCCAGATCGTCAGCGGCGTCTTGCCGGCTCCGCCGACGGTGATGTTGCCGACGACGATCACCGGAACCGGCAGGCGCTCGGGTCGCGCGCGCGCCCGATCCGCCGCCGCCAGCGCCGAGTAGACCCCGGCCAGCGGCGCCAGAAGCCACAACGCCGGCGAAAGCCGGCGTTGTGCGAACCATTGACGCTGCAACCAGCGAGCCGGCATCAGCGTGGCGCTTGGGTGGCGAACGAGATATGTGGGAAACCGGCCGCCTGCGCCGCCTGCATCACATCGACGACGCTCTGGTGCGTCGCCTTGGCGTCGGCATTGATGACGATGATCGGGTCGGGGCGCGAGCCCGCGGCGCGGCGCAGGGCATCGGAAATGCTCTTGACGTCGGCTGCGGTCAACGGCGATTTATTGACCAGAATCTGCCCGCTCGCGGTGACCGCCACATCGACCTCGTTCGGCTGCTCGGCCTGCTTGCTGGCGTCCGCCGTCGGCAGGTTGATCTCGAGCCCGGAAAATTTCGAATAAGTCGTCGTCAGCATCAGGAAGATGATGATGACCAGCAGCACATCGATCATCGGGATCAGGTTGATTTCCGGCTCTTCCTGGCCGCGCCCGCGCTGAAAATTCATGGAGCCTCCCTGCGCATCGCCTACTTCCGCTCGCCGTGCATGTACTCGACCAGACGGATTGCCTGCTGTTCCATCTCGACGACGAAGCCATCGACCAGCGCCCGGAAATGCCGCCAGAAGATCACGCTGGGAATCGCGATGAAGATGCCGAACCCCGTGTTGTAGAGCGCAACGGAGATGCCGTGCGCCAGCTGCTGGGGATTGCCGGTCCCCGGCGCCTGCGAGCCGAAAATCTCGATCATGCCGACGACGGTGCCGAACAGCCCCATCAGCGGGCTGATCGACGCGATCGTGCCGAGCGTCGTCAGATACCGGTTCAGTTCATGGGTAACGGCGCTGCCCGCTTCCTGGATCGCCTCCTTCATCACCTCGCGCGTCGTTCCGACGTTGCGCAATCCCGCGGCCAGCACGCGACCGAGGGGCGAATGGCGATCCAGTTCCTCGAGCATGCGGTCGTTGTTGGCGCCCGCCTTGAATTCGCCGACAGCGCGCTGGAGCAGACCGGTCGGCACCACCCGGGAGCGGCGCAGGGCAACCAGGCGCTCGATGATCAGCGCAACCGAAATGATGGAGGCCAGCAACAATGGCCAGATGGGCCAACCAGCAGCCTGAATGATGGAAAACACTCGGAATCCTCGCTTGTCTAACAACCCGTCATTCTGCCTTTCCCCCCGCCGGTCGGCAAGCCCCGTAAACGGGCGTGGTTGGCGCTTATCCCCAGAAACTGTGGATAAGTCTGTGCATGGACTGTCATCAACCACCCCGAATCGGCACGGATCATGGCTTCCACCTGCGTTGCCAAAAAATGGAGCGACAATTTGAATTCATTACAAATCAATGGCTTATGAAATCTGCCACAGGCTCGAGGCATGCATGTCGGCGAGCGGCGGGTTACAATGGCCACCATGTCCGACGACGAGCCATCCGTCCCCGCCAATCCGGTCCTCAGCGTATCCGGCCTCAACCGGCTGGTGCGCGACTGCCTGGAAGCGGCGTTCCCGTTGACCTGGGTCGGCGGCGAAATCTCGAACCTGACCCTTGCCGCCTCCGGGCACGTCTATTTTTCCCTGAAGGACGCCAGCGCCCAGGTGCGCTGCGTGATGTGGCGCAACCGCGCCCAACTGCTCGGCTGGCGTCCGGAAAACGGCCAGCAGGTCGAGGCGCGGGCGCTGGTCTCGTTCTACGAGCCGCGTGGCGAGTTTCAGCTCAACGTCGAAACGATCCGCCGCGCCGGCCAGGGGGACCTTTTCGAGCGCTTCCTCCGCCTCAAGGCCCAGCTCGAAGCCGAAGGGCTGTTCACCGCCGAAATCAAGCGCCCGCTGCCCGAACACCCGCGGGCGCTGGCCATCGTCACCAGCCCGCAGGCGGCGGCCCTGCGCGACGTGCTGACCACGCTGCGCCGCCGGGCGCCGCATGTCCGCATCGATCTCTATCCGACCCCGGTCCAGGGCGAAGGCGCCGCCGACCGGATCGCCGCCGCCGTGCAACTCGCCGCCGCCGGCGACTGCGACGCGATCCTCCTGTGCCGGGGAGGCGGCAGCATCGAAGACCTGTGGTCGTTCAACGAGGAAGTCGTGGCCCGCGCCATCCGCGCCAGCCGGCTTCCGGTGGTTGCCGGCATCGGCCATGAAACCGACTTCACCATCGCCGACTTCGCCGCCGACCGGCGCGCGGCAACCCCGACCGCCGCCGCAGAAATCCTCAGCCCGGACCGCGAAGCCCTGTTGGCCGACCTGCGGAAATTCCGCGGCCGGATTGCCCGCCAGCTCGCCCGCGGCCTCGCCGAGCGCGCCCAGCAGATCGACCGGCTTGCCGCTCGCCTGACCCACCCGGCCGAGCACCTGCGGCAGCGACGGGAAAACATCGCACGCCTTGGCGGTCAACTCCGCCGGGCGCGCGACCACCAGATCGGGTTCCGGCGGCAAGGTCTCGACACCCTGGCCCACCGCCTGCACGGCGCCCGGCCCCGGCCGGAACACGCCCGAGACAGTCTGAGGCACCTGCGCCACCGGATCGGCCAGGCGGCCCGCCAGCAAATGACCGGAGCCGCCGCGAAACTAATTGCCCTCAGGGCAAGTCTGATACAGCTTGATCCCAGGGCTGTCCTCGAACGTGGCTATGCGCTGGCCATCGGGCCCGACGGACGCGCGGTTCGCGATGCGGCTGCACTCAATCCCGGCGACGCGCTCAGGCTCGGTTTTGCCCGCGGTTCGGCCGATGTCACCGTCAATCAGGTTGTCGCCACCCCCGAAGCTGACTAGAATTTTCGCTGTACCCCTCAATTCACCGGAGAACACATAATGGAACACCAACTGCCCGCGCTGCCCTTCGCCAAGGACGCCCTTGCCCCGCACATGTCGGCCGAGACCTTCGACTACCACTACGGCAAGCACCATCAGGCCTATGTGACCAACCTGAACAACCTGATCAAGGGCAGCGAATACGAGAACCTCGACCTCGAAGCGATCGTCAAAAAGGCCCCGGCCGGCGGCGTCTACAACAACGCCGCACAGGTCTGGAACCACACTTTTTTCTGGAACTGCCTGACCCCGAACGGCGGCGGCGCACCCGCCGGTGCGCTGGCCGACGCCATCAACGCCAAATGGGGCTCGCTCGATGCCTTCAAGACCGCCTTCCAGACCTCCGCCGTCGGCAACTTCGGCTCCGGCTGGACCTGGCTGGTCAAGAGGGCCGACAATTCCGTCGACATCGTCAACATGGGCGCCGCCGGCACCCCGCTGACGACCGGCGACAAGGCCCTGCTCTGCGTCGACGTCTGGGAACACGCCTACTACATCGACTACCGCAACCTGCGCCCCAAGTTCGTCGAGACCTTCCTCAACAATCTGGTGAACTGGTCCTTCGCCGAAGCCAATTTCGGCTGATCTTCAGCCTGCGCCATGGGGCGCAGAGGAATGTCGTAAAGCCATCCGGAAAGAAGCCCTTCTGCTTGCGCATGAAGGGCTTTTTTGCCTCCGGGTTTCCCTGTCTCGGCGAACCCGCGCACTTGGGCAGCCAGGTCCAGTTGCAATCGCCACAGCTCGGCGCCTGTCGAGCGCCGTCATCTGTCAGCCCGTCCCGGACGCGGGAAGCGACATGGGGCCGATCGCTCTGGAATCGCAGCAACAGGCAGCGCAGACGTTCGACGAAATCGTCGGCGGCTACGGCGATGAACTGATGCGCATCGGCGAGACACTGCCCCGATCAGCCAACCGATAGCAACCGGAAACGATTCCCGGCAGCGATGGCAGCCGGCAGAACGACGGCTCGCGACGCAGATAATGCCGCATTTCTCGGCGTCGACCGCAATAAGTGGGATCCATTCTCCTGCCTCCAGCGCAACCCAGCAGTAGCTGCCTCGGGAAAGTCAAGACCATCTCCGCGGAGCCAGGCGTGGCTCATTCCACACAGGTGCCCAGATAAGTTTCCTGCTGCGTTCCTGCTGCGCCATAAAATCGACGAACGTAGTATTCGACACCATTCTGATTCTTGCGCCTCGCAATCGAACCCGCCGCCCCGACGAAAACCGGAGCGCCTGCTTTTACATGCCCATCAATCGATGCAAAAAGCGTCGAGAGCGCAGGGGGGATTGCTTGATAAAGCGGGGAAGCCATCTTGATCCGATGAAAGCATGCGATGGCTCGAAGTATATCCCTTGCCTTTGGTTTTGAAGGGATATCGCGACAAATAGCCAAGGGGGATGTGCGGCGGCCATGTTCTTTCCGACAGTCGGCCAAGCTGAGGCTGACCGGTTGAAAGGAGCGTGAAAGATGAGAGCAAGAAGAAGCAGCGCAGTGCGGAATTCAAGGCGCAGGTGGTGATGGCGGCCTTGGCAGGAGACAAGACTTTCGCGGAACCGGCCTCCGAGTACTGGGTCCATCCGACGATGATCCGCGCCTGAAAGCAGGAACTGGTGAAGCAAGCCAACCATTGATACGCGATGCACTGGTAAAATCCCATGGTCTTCAGACCTTCGACCAGCGTGAATGATGGCCAAAGCCGGCGAAAACTTCATACAAGACCATCGGCCCACGCAAGACGCACCCGAGATCGTCCAGTTTGACGACCACTACAGCAGAAGGGACACCGGCGTGCCGGTCCGTAGGCCGCAAATGGCAACCCACCTTCAAATTCATGCCGATACCCTGCCTCTGACCGAGCTGCTGGACTTCGCAGCACAAGACAAGGACGGCAAATGCCTTCACGGAAACGGCCCGTGCGGCCGGGACTACGGCAAGCTCGTCACCCGACTGGCCCAGTCAATCGCCGACCTGCAAGGCCTTTACATCTGGGGATACTACGAAAGCAACGGCCTCTGGCGAACCATCTATCTCGGCAAAGCCGGATTGGGCCGCACCGCTTCACTGCGCGCCCTCATCTGGCGAGGCAAACACAGCGGCCTCGAGGACGAAGCGCTGGAGCGGCTATGGCTTGGTCATTATCCACCTTCGCCAGGCAGCAAAGCCTCGGAAAACCACGTCAAACGCGCACTAAGTAAAGCCGGCAGCACCCACATCATTTGGGTCGCCACCCGGGAAATCGATAACGGCCATGTCGCCAGAATCGAAGCCGACCTGACCGAAGCCCTCAACCCGAGCGCCAACGTGCAGCGTCCGGCGCCCACCTCCGGGTTGCAGGAAATGACCGTCAGCGTTATACAGCGATTCAAGGCGGAGATGCACCGGTACCGCCCAACGCCCAAGACTTCGACCACAGGAAGGTGAGGCATGACCAAGGTTGCCGTTATCACAGGAATCACAGGCCAGGATGGCGCTTATCTCGCGGAGTTCCTGCTGAAGAAGGGTTACGTCGTTCACGGAATCAAGCGGCGCTCCTCTTTATTCAATACCCACCGCATAGACCACCTATACCAGGATCCGCATGTCAGCAACGGAAAGTTTGTCCTCCACTATGGTGATCTCACGGATTCAACCAATCTGATCCGGATCATTCAACAGGTTCAACCGGACGAAATCTACAACCTGGCGGCGCAAAGCCATGTTGCTGTCAGCTTCGAAACCCCGGAGTACACTGCCAACGTCGATGGCCTGGGAACTTTGCGTATGCTGGAGGCCATTCGCATACTTGGTCTGCAGAAAAAGACCCGGTTCTATCAGGCATCGACCTCCGAACTTTACGGCCTGGTTCAGGAAACTCCCCAGAAGGAGTCAACGCCGTTCTATCCGCGCAGCCCGTACGCGGTAGCCAAGCTTTATGCCTACTGGATCACCATCAACTATCGTGAAGCTCATGGCATCTACGCATGCAACGGCATCCTCTTCAATCACGAAAGTCCATTGCGAGGCGAGACTTTCGTAACCAGAAAAATTACCCGCGCCCTCGCACGAATTGCACTCGGCCTGCAGGACTGCCTCTATCTCGGCAATCTCTCGGCCCTGCGCGACTGGGGTCACGCCCGCGACTACGTGGAAGTGCAGTGGCTGATGCTCCAGCAGACCCACCCCGAGGACTTTGTCATCGCCACCGGAGTCCAGGTCAGCGTGCGCCAGTTTGTCGAGAAGGCAGCTTCCGAACTCGGCATTACCCTGCGTTTCGAAGGTGAAGGTGAGTCGGAGATTGGCATCGTTGAAAGGGTCGACCGCGGCGGATTGAACTGCAATCCGGGTGATGTGCTCGTCCGCGTCGACCCGCGCTATTTCCGGCCAACCGAAGTCGAGACACTCCTTGGCGACCCGACCAAGGCGAGAGAAAAGCTTGGGTGGAGCCCCCGCACCTCTCTTGATACACTGATTGGCGAAATGGTCCAGGCAGACTACGCCGGCGCCAAGCGCGACGCGCTGGTGAAAGATGCCGGATTCCACACTTTCAGCCACTTCGAGTAGGTCTGTCGGCATTGCTATCCGGATCATCAACTGCAAAGCTGCCACCTTGGTTACCAAGCACCCCGACCGATGCGCTCGAGTGACATGCTGATCATCGAACCAGGAGTGACAGAGCGCCATTACTGGCGTGAGTTGTGGCGTTATCGCGAACTCTTCATTGTTCTGGCATGGCGTGACATCTCGGTTCGTTACAAACAGACCGTCATCGGCTTGGCTTGGGCGTTGATCCAGCCACTGGCCACCCTTGTCGTATTCACCATCATCTTCGGCAGTATTGCGAAGCTACCCTCCGAAGGAAGCGCCCCTTACGCCTTGATGGTGTTTGCGGGATTGCTGCCATGGCAACTTTTCGCATCGTCGCTGACCGGCGCATCCGGTAGCCTTGTTGGCAACGCCAACCTCATCAGCAAAGTCTATTTCCCTCGCCTGATCGTCCCTGTTGCCACCGTAGCGGTTTCGTTCGTCGATTTCTTGATCAGCCTTGTCATTCTCGCCGGACTGATGGCTTGGTACCAGTTCTTGCCCGGCTGGGAGGTTCTGACCCTGCCCTTCTTCCTCCTCATGGCCTTTCTCGCCAGTCTCGGCCCGGGATTGTGGCTGACCGCACTGAATGTCAAGTATCGAGACTTCCGGTATGTCATCCCGTTCGTCGTCCAGTTCGGCCTCTACGTATCGCCCGTCGGTTTTTCCTCGGCAGCGATCCCGGATGAGTGGCGCCTCTGGTATTCGCTCAATCCCCTGGTCGGCGTCGTCGATGGCTTTCGTTGGGCCATACTTGGCGGCCAATCGCAACTCTTCTTGCCCGGTTTCGCCTTGAGTTGGGCGGCAATTGCCGCATTCCTATGGCTTGGCATCCGGCGGTTCCGCAAGATGGAAAAAAGCTTCGCCGACCTGATCTAGCTTATGTCTGACATCGCGATCACAGTCGAGAACCTCGGCAAGTCCTATGTAATCGGCCACAACAGCAAGGAAGCCGAGCGCTATATCGCGTTGCGTGACGTCGTCACCCGCAATGCCCGCAACCTGCTTCGCTCGACCCGAAGCATGGTCAAAGGCGACCCAATCGTGCAAGGTGACGAGACCGAGGAATTCTGGGCGTTAAAAGAGATCGACTTCGAGATCAGGCACGGGGACAAGGTGGGCATCATCGGCCGGAACGGTGCCGGCAAGTCGACGCTCCTCAAGATCCTCAGTCGCATCACCGAACCAACGACGGGACGGGTCACGATCAACGGCAGGCTCGCCAGCCTGCTGGAGGTTGGCACCGGGTTTCATCCCGAACTCACCGGCCGTGAAAATATATTTCTCAACGGTGCGATTCTTGGCATGTCGAGACGTGAAATCCAGCACAAGTTCGATGGAATCGTCGATTTCGCGGAAGTCGAAAAATTCCTGGACACCCCGGTCAAGCGCTACTCCTCCGGCATGTACGTCAGGCTCGCATTCGCCATTGCCTCCTTCCTCGAACCTGAAATCCTCGTCGTGGATGAAGTGCTGGCAGTGGGCGACGCGCAGTTCCAGAAAAAATGTCTCGGCAAAATGGAAGAAGCGGGAAGAGATGGACGAACGGTAATCTTCGTCAGCCACAGCATGGCCATGATATCCAACCTCTGCAAGACGGGAATTGTACTCAACTCGGGCCGGATCGATTGCCATGGCCCGGTTTCTCAAGCAGTAGTGAGGTACTACCAGACCCTGAACCGGACTGGCCGTGCCACAGAAAGGGGTTTTAGTAGCGATGTCGCCGAACTGCTTGGTTGCGAACTGGTTGGATCAAGTAAATTCAACGAAGCAAGCATCTTCGATGCGATCACCATTCGGATGCACTACCGTATCCTGCGGGCAATAGACGCAAAATGCGTTCCCAACCTTCACTTTTTTTCTGCTGATGGTAGTTGCGCATTCGTCTCCAACGCGGACGCAATTCGGGAAATTCCGCCAGGCCATTATGTTGCCGACTGCCAGATACCCGGTGGCCTGCTAAACGAAGGAGCTTACTTTGTTGGTGCTGCCATAACGACATATCCACCGAATGGAACGTATCACGTCGAGTTTTTCGACAGAAACGCACTGACATTCAACGTCATAGATCCCATGGATGAAAGATCGAACCGGTACAACTATGTCGGACCGATACCAGGCTTGTTGAGACCCAAGCTGAACTGGTCCGTGAGAAACTACTCGCCATGAAAGCAGTGATTCTTGCCGGCGGCCTCGGCACTCGGATCTCCGAGGAAACCCATCTCAAACCCAAGCCCATGATCGAGATCGGCGGCAGGCCAGTCCTGTGGCACATCCTGAAGATCTATTCCGCCCATGGCGTCAACGAATTCATCGTCTGCTGCGGCTACAAGGGCTATGTGATCAAGGAGTATTTCGCCAATTACTTCCTGCACATGTCGGATGTCACTTTCGACATGTCATGCAACCGGATGGAGGTCCATCACAAGCACGCCGAACCCTGGAGAGTCACGCTGGTGGATACCGGCGATGACACCTTGACGGGCGGGCGCCTCAAGCGGGTAGCCGACTACGTGAGGAACGAGCAGGCCTTCTGCTTCACCTATGGCGATGGCGTCGCTGATGTCGATATCACGGCACAACTCGCCTTCCATCGCAACCACGGAAAGCTGGCCACGGTTACCGCCGTACAGCCGCCTGGCCGATATGGGGCCCTGATCCGCGAAGGCGATACCGTCCGCGGGTTCCGGGAAAAACCCCCGGGGGATGGTGCGTGGATCAACGGCGGTTTCTTCGTGCTCGATCCCAAAGTCATCGACTTCATCGAGGGAGACCAGGTTTCCTGGGAAAGCGGTACCCTGGAGATCCTGGCCGCGCAAGGCCAGCTCCAAGCCTTCGAGCACGCGGGGTTCTGGCAACCCATGGACACCCTGCGCGACAAGACACACCTCGAACAACTCTGGGCGTCCGGCAACGCCCCGTGGAAGCGGTGGGAGTGAAGCCGTTCACGGGCACCTACCAAGGGCGACGCGTCCTCGTCACCGGCCACACCGGATTCAAGGGCAGTTGGCTCACGCTCTGGCTGCATGAACTGGGCGCCTCGGTCACCGGTGTTGCCCTGCCGCCCGAAAGCCAGCCCAATCATTGGGATCTGCTCGAACTCCCCCTGGATGATCGTCGTCTCGATATCCGCGGCATCGGTCCGCTCCAGAGTGTCTTCGGTGAAGTGCAGCCCGAAATCGTCTTCCATCTCGCCGCGCAGCCCTTGGTGCGGCGTTCTTACCGTGACCCGCTGGAAACCTGGTCCACCAACGTCATGGGAACTGCCAACGTGCTGGAAGCCTGCCGCCGACAGCCCGGCGTGCGCGCTGTTGTCGTCGTCACATCGGACAAGTGCTACGAAAACCGCGAATGGCTTTGGGGCTACCGCGAGAATGACCGTCTCGGGGGGCACGACCCCTACAGCGCCTCGAAAGCCGGGGCGGAACTGGTTGCGGCAAGCTACCGCAGCGCGTATTTCAACGCCGAATCCGCTCCCCTCCTGGCCACGGCGCGGGCAGGCAACGTCATCGGCGGCGGCGACTGGTCCGAGGACCGGCTGGTCCCCGACCTCATCCGCGCGCTGAAAATGGCCCAGCCGCTGGAAGTCCGCGCGCCAGATGCCACACGCCCTTGGCAGCACGTACTCGAGTCCCTCAGCGGCTACCTGCTGCTGGGCCAGAAACTGCTAGCGGGCAACCGTACGTGCGCCGACGCCTGGAACTTCGGCCCCGGGCCTGACGGCGACTGCACGGTAGCCGAGGTGTTGGGCAAACTCGGCCGACACTGGAAGGCCCTGCGCTGGCACGGCACCGACCTGCAGCAACCGCACGAAGCCAACCTGCTTCATCTCGACAGCGCCAAGGCCCGCAGCCTCTTGCACTGGCAACCGGTCTGGAACATCGACGCCACATTGGCTAGAACAGTGGAATGGTATCGCGCTTGGCTGGAGGGCGGCGCGATCAGTAGCCGCCGGCAACTGGCTGAATATGTGGCCTGCGCCAATCGGGCGAACCTCGCGTGGGCTGGCACGTGAACCTCCTGCCCACTTCCGTTCCCGACCTCTTGGTGGTGGAGAGATCGCCGTATGCCGATGCTCGGGGGGCCTTTGCCCGCCTGTATTGCGAAAACGAACTGCGGGTGCTGATCGGGGATCGCCGAATCGTGCAGATCAATCATTCGCGCACCTCCACGGTCGGCGCCGTGCGCGGCCTGCACTTCCAGAGCCCGCCCCATGCCGAAATGAAGCTCGTGCGCTGCCTCAAGGGGCGGGCGTGGGATGTCGCCGTGGATCTGCGCCATGGCTCGCCCACCTTCCTGCATTGGCATGCAGAGGAATTAAGCCCGGCCAATGCCCGCATGATGGTCATTCCCGAAGGCTTCGCCCACGGCTTTCAGGTGCTGGAACCCGACAGCGAGTTGCTCTACCTCCACACTGCCTCTTACACGCCTGCTGCCGAAGGAGGCCTTCGTCATGACGACCCCGCCCTGGGCATCATCTGGCCGCTCGCAGTGATTGACCTGTCCGCGCGGGATGCCAAGCATCCGCTGATCAAAGCCGGTTTCGAAGGAATCCGCCTGTGAAGTGCCGACACTGCGGAACCCCGCTCAACCATACCTTTCTCGACCTGGGTTTCGCGCCGCCGTCGAATGCGTACCTGACCAAGGAAGACCTGAGCCGCCCGGAAACCTGGTATCCACTCAAGACCAAGGTGTGCCATAACTGCTGGCTGGTCCAAACAGAGGATTATGCCGATGCCGCCACGCTGTTCACACAGGACTATGCCTACTTCTCGAGCACCTCAGCGGGCTGGCTCGATCACGCCCGACGTTATTCGGAAACCATGATCGACGAGTTGGCCCTGGGCAGCCAGAGCCATGTCATCGAAGTGGCGGCCAACGACGGCTACCTCCTGAGGAACTTCGTGGCCGCAGGCATTCCGTGTATGGGCATCGAGCCCACCGCCAGCACCGCAGCCGCTGCAGAACATCAAGGCATACCGGTACTGCGCGAATTTTTCGGGGAGGCACCGGGCAAGCGCCTGGCCAGTGAAGGCAGGCAAGCCGACCTCATCGCCGGCAACAACGTCTACGCCCACGTGCCGGACATCAACGATTTTACCCGGGGTCTGAAGGCGGCGCTCAAGCCGGAGGGCGTGATAACGCTGGAGTTCCCGCACTTGATGCGGCTGATCGAGCAGGCGCAGTTCGACACGGTCTATCACGAGCACTTTTCCTACCTGTCGCTCTACACCGTCAACCGGATATTCACGGCAACGGGCTTGCGGGTGTGGAAGGTTGAAGAACTACCCACTCACGGCGGCAGCCTGCGGGTGTTCGGGTGCCACGCCGGAGCACGGCGCGAAACCGATGTCTCGGTAGCAACTCTGCTGAAGGAGGAAACTCGCCGTGGCCTGCAGCAACTGGAGACCTACCTCGCCTTCCAGCCCCGCGCCGAGCGCATCAAGGACGGCCTGCTGGCGTTTCTGATCGAGCAGAAACGTGCTGGCAGAAAGGTAGGTGCCTACGGCGCCGCCGCCAAGGGCAACACCCTGCTCAACTTTGCCGGAATCAGGCCTGACCTGCTGCCCTACGTCTGTGACGCTGCACCCGCCAAGCAGGGCAAGTTCCTGCCCGGCAGCCACATTCCCATCTTGTCGCCCGGACATCTGTCAGCCGAGGTGCCCGATTTCGTGTTGATTCTGCCGTGGAACATCGCGGACGAAGTGCAACAGCAGAATGTAGCGCTAAGGGCACAGGGCGTGCGCTTCGTTACGGCCGTACCAGAGTTGAGTATCTTGTGAAACCACGTATCCCGTATACCAAGCCTTCGATCACCGAACTCGAAGTTCACTACGCGACCGACGCCGCCGCCAATGGGTGGGGCGACCAGTGCTACGCCTACATCAATCGATTCGAGGAGCTCTTCAAGCGGCATCTCGGCGTGCAATACGCCATAGCCACTTCGAGTTGCACCGGCGCCCTGCACATGGGCATGGCTGCACTCGGGATCGGACCCGGGGATGAAGTCATCTTGGCCGACACCAACTGGATCGCCACAGCCGCACCGATTGTCCATCAGGGCGCCAAGCCGGTTTTTGTCGACATTCTGCCGGATTCGTGGTGCATTGACCCTGAGCAGGCGGAGGCGGCCATCACTCCGCGCACCAAGGCGATCATCGCCGTGCACCTCTACGGCAACCTCTGCGACATGGACCACCTGCTCGCCATCGGCGAAAAGCACGACATCCCCATCATCGAGGATGCTGCTGAGGCCATTGGCTCAGTCTATCATGGCCGCCGTGCCGGCAGCATGGGCTGCTTTGGCGCATTCTCGTTCCATGGTACCAAGACCCTCACCACCGGCGAGGGCGGAATGTTCGTGACCAACGACGCCAATCTGTACGAGCGCGTGCTCACGCTCAGCAACCATGGCCGCGCCCGTAGCCAGATCAAGCAGTTCTGGCCCGACTTGATTGGCTTTAAGCACAAGATGTCGAATGTTCAGGCCGCTATCGGCTGCGCCCAGGTCGAACGCATCGACGAGCTGATCACGCGCAAGCGCGAGATCTTCGCGAACTACCGCGACCTGCTAATGGGGTTTTTGGACATTTCGGTCAATCCCGAGGCCGCCGACAATGTGAATGGGGCCTGGATGCCGAGTGCTGTCTTCTCCGCTGCCAGCGGCGTGACGCGTGAACAGCTGCAAGCTGCCTTCGCCACCGACAATATCGATGCGCGCGTGTTCTTTCATCCCCTGTCTTCGCTGCCCATGTTCGAGGTTCAGAAGCAGAACAGCCTTGCCTGGGATATTCCGGGACGCGCCATCAATCTGCCAAGCTTTCATGACATCACCCTGGCGGAACAGCAGCGGGTCATCGGCGTGATCGCTAAGACGCTTGCTAGGCCCGGACTAACCGAATGAGACTGCTGTTAATGTGCGATGCTCATGTCGGCAACTCGATTGCCGAATGGCTGATGGAATGTCATACCCAAGATCTGGGCGCAGTTGTGACCATCGCCAATGGCAAGGTCCATCAAGCGGCCCGCAATAAGGGCATCCCGAGCTTCGTGTTCCGGTCACAAGCCCAAATCGCTGCAGAGCTTGCTGCGTCGCCACGCTTCGATCTCGGCATTCTCGCATGGTGGCCCAAGCTCATCTCCCCGGAGCTGATGGCACTGGCCGAGCGGGGCTTCATCAACACCCATCCCAGCATGCTGCCTTATAACCGCGGCAAGCACTACAGCTTCTGGGCCCTGATCGAACAGGCGCCGTTTGGCGTCAGCCTCCATTACGTCGATCAAGGTATTGACAGCGGAGATGTCGTCGTTCAACAGACAATTCCCTACGACTGGGAAGACACCGGGGAAACGCTCCACGTCAAGGCGGGACAAGCCATGGTGGAACTGTTCAAGTCCGCCTACCCCAGCTTGCGGAATGGAACCCTGCAACGCGTTCCGCAGGATCTGAACAAGGGCAGTTTCCACTACGCGAATGAAATCGACGCGGCGAGCAGGATCGAACTCGACCGCACCTACACCGCGCGCGAGCTCCTGAACCTGCTGCGCGCTCGAACCTTTGCCGGTTATCCCGCCTGCCGTTTTGAGGACTGCGGCGAAACATATGAAATCAGTGTGAATATTAAGAGGAAATCGACATGACTTCCTATGAACAGTTCAAGCAGGAGCGCGAGAGGGAAATCGAAGCTATCTGGCGCGACGAGCGCTTGATCGCCGCGACGCATGAATGGATCAATCGTGCGAATGCCCGGAGGTACTCCTATCACTTTGAATGGTTAGGCCGTCCCATTATCCAGTATCCGCAAGACATCATCGCGATGCAGGAGCTGATCTGGTGCGTTAAGCCTGACCTGATCATCGAAACCGGCATTGCCCACGGTGGCTCCCTGATCTTCAGCGCCTCGATGTTGGCCCTTCTGGATATGTGCGATGCCATCGAGTCTGGCTCAGTTATCAATCCCAAAAGCTTAATACGCAAAGTTCTTGGCATAGATATTGACATCAGGGCGCACAATCGGGCCGCCATCGAAGCCCACCCATTGGCTTCACGAATCCAGATGTTCCAGGGCTCCAGCGTCGCTCCAGAGATCATCGATCAGGTCCACCAAGTCGCGCAGGGCCACGACCGGATCCTCGTATGCCTCGACTCCAACCATACACACGATCACGTCCTGGCCGAGCTCGAGGCATACGCGCCGCTCGTTTCAACTGGCAGTTACTGTGTCGTTTTCGACACGATCATAGAGGACATGCCCGCCGAAATGTTCCCGGATCGCCCCTGGGGACGTGGAAACAGCCCCAAGACGGCCGTGCGAGAGTTTCTGGAGAACCATTCCGAATTCCGGGCTGATTTAATGATTGAAAATAAGCTACTGATCACAGTAGCTCCAAATGGATATCTAATTAGGCTTAGTTAGCGCTCAATCCTCGTGACTTAGCCCTTTGTCATGGAGCGAATTTGTAGGCATGAGACAG
>ERZ761602.3038-NODE-3038-length-24733-cov-11.305697_pt1 | contig 24733 bp, 18 predicted proteins | sample MGYA00512165_ERZ761602 | MGnify/ENA primary metagenome ERZ761602 (study PRJEB28899, sample SAMN02445085) | bioreactor sludge metagenome | biome: EBPR sludge; isolation source: Thorneside wastewater treatment plant | place: Australia: Brisbane, Thorneside...
TATTCGCCGGTCGCCCGCGAGCGGTACGGCAGGTCGTTGCGTTCGGTCACCGGAAGCGCGTCCATGTCCGCCCGAAGTCCGATGACCGGCCCGGGCTGCGAGCCCTTGAGAATGCCGACAACGCCCGTCTTCGCCACGCCGGTCCGGACCTTGATCCCAAGACGACGCAGGTGGTCCTCAACGTATTTCGCCGTCTTGAACTCGCGATTGCCGAGTTCAGGGTTCTGGTGAATGTGGCGACGCCACTCTATCACCTTCGGCATCAACTTCGCCGCCGCGGCATCGACCTCGCGGCTCATGTCATTGGAGAAGACGGGTGTGCAAAGCAATCCCACCGAAAGGATGGATACAAGAAGTTTTTTCATGAACGATCTCCGAGTTGCGGGAAGTGCCCTTATTGTATTCGAACGCCGGGAATTCGCAAATCGAAACGGCTATGGCTTGGCTCTGAGCACGCCGGCAAGTTCAACCAAAACACGCGAGAGCGGCTTGCCGAGGTCCTGCGGCACACTCGTATTGACCTGAACGGCGACGGCGATCTTGTGCTCGGGGAAGTACATCATGTCGGTCATGTAGCCGGGAAAGAAACCGCTGTGGCCGTAGGTAAGTCCGGCAGGCGTCGGCCGGATGATCGAGCCGAGGCCGTATTTTACATTCGGGCCAAGCTTTGCCGGGACGCCGTCTACCATCATCGGCACGAGCGAAGCGTCAAAGGCCTTGCCTTCGTACATCATCTTTGCCCAGCGGGCAAGGTCCTCGCCGGTCGATGCCCAGCCGCCGCCTGTCCATTCGAGCTGGGGATTGACGATGAACTTGCCCTTCTCGATCATTCGGTCGCGACCGCCAAAGGGATTGTTCGGGCCGGCATAGCCCTGCACGACGTTCTTAAGTTTCGGCCCATCCTGCGGGATCGTGTTCGTGAGCTTCAGCGGCTTGATGAACCGCCGCTTGGCCTCGTTGTAGAAGTCCCTCCCAGTCACGCCTTCAAGGATCATTCCAAGGACGATGTAGTTCGTGTCGGAATATTCCCAACCTTGGCCGGCGGCAAAAGGCGGCTTTTCGTCGAAGAGGTAAGCGAGCCGTTCTTCCGGAGTCCAGAATTTGGAGGGGTTTGCGGTGAGGAAATCGGTGAACTCTTTCTTGAATTCGTAGCGGACGAGCCCGCTAGTGTGGTTGAGGAGTTGGCGGACCTTGATGTCGCGTGCATTGGGCAGTCGAGCGAACCAAGGCTCTTTGCCAAGATACTTCTCGATCTTGTCATCAAGCCCGAGCTTACCCTCTTTTACAATCTGAAGGGCAAGTGCGGCCGCGAAGGTCTTGCCGGTGCTTCCCGCCGGCATCCGGTCATCGGGCCGCATCGGTCGCCTTGTTTCCCGATCGGACACTCCAACGGCAAACCCGAACGAACTGCCGTCAGCAAGAACAACGCCAACGGTCGCCCCCGGAAATTTGCCCGCCGCGTGCCACTCATCAAGCTTCGACTGGATCGCCTGCTTGGTGTCGCGGCCATTCGGTGCGGAAAGAGGTTTTTGCCCATGTGCCGGTAAAGCTACGCCAATAAACGCGGCAAAAGCCAGATAGAAATGAGTTATGAACAACCTACGCATCTCAGTTAACTCCAAGATTCAGTGCCGGCTTCACTTGTCCGCGATGGCATGTAGTGCAATTGATCGTCGGATTCTCGCTGCGGAGGTTCTTGATCACCTTAAGCTTCTCGTTGTTGATGCTGTTCACCATCGCGGCCATCTCGCGGGCGACCTGTTTCTGAGGCTTCTCGTCCGCTTCCCATTTATCTGGAACGTGGCAATGTGTGCAGTCAACGCCAAGCGACCGCGAATAGCCCATCTGCATTATCATCGGGATGCGGCCCGCTGGGATGCCTTTGAGGAACTGAATGTTCTTAAAAACGTTTTCGGCGGGTTCTTGTTCACGGCCTTTGATCTGCTCTCGAATACGAGCAATGGCTACCGACTGATCGAACGCGGGCGTCGGCGTGGCTACCGCCGTCCCGTTTGTTTGTGCTCTGCTGCCCTTATCGCCGATGAATATGATACTGAGGGCGGCAAAGAGAGCGAAACCGAACACGCCGAACCTTACAACACGCGACGATCGCATAGATTCCTCCTATTTCTTGCCGGGCTTCCGAACATACGTAAAGTCGTATCGCTGCGTCCAGGTCTTGCCGTCATCCGTCGAGCTTTCGCCCACTTGCCTAACACTGCCATCAGGCAATTTCGAGAATGTCATTCGCAGAAGGGTTCGCGGCGTTGCGTTTGGCGATTCTCCCACCATAACCATCTTTCCGTCGATCAATGTGCCGGTGTAATGATTGATGTTGCCTTTATCATCGACCCAGGTTTGGTACCACTTCTTGTCATTGCGGTTGAAGACGTTAAAGCTCTTACCGCTATTCACCGGAGTGTTCCAATTCTCAAAGATCACGCAGTTGGAAAGGATCAATTGAATACTGCTCGAACCAACGGTCAGCCCTTGAGCGTTCTTTGCATCCCACTCGCCGATCCAGAAGTCGAACTGCCGAAATTCGGGCGAGCCGTTACAAGGATTTGCGGCGACATCAAGCCGTTTAGCAAGCTCTCGGAACTTGTTGTCAGAGCGGAAGGCCGCAAACTCAGCGGAGCCATCAAGCGTGGTTGCCGGTATACCTCCAAGCTTAGTCGCCTGTTCGAGTACTTCGAACATCTTTCCACGCTCCTTTGCTCCCGCATAAGCCCGAGCAAGAGCCGTCGCAAATACCACGTTCGGGGAGGCCGTCATCAAACCCTCAAGCGGAGCGATCGCCTCGCGGTGACGGTTCAGCCCGATCAAACACACTCCGAGCCGATACTTTGCCCCGGGGTTGTAGGGTTCAGCGGCCGCGATCTTTTCATAGAACGGAAGAGCAGCTTTCCAATCCTGCTTCTGATACAACGCGTCTGCCTCGGTACGAAACTCGACCGACACCGCCGATTGCCCGGCTGCACATATCGCGGTTCCACAAAAAAGAACCACTGCGAATACATGCCGACACGTTTTCATTTCCGCAACCCCCACTTCTTCGGATCGGGCTTCATCGCCTTCTCCTTATCCGTGCAGGCGCCCGGATCGATGGTAGATGCTCCGTTCGCGATCTTCCATACGCCCTCGACCTTCACAAGATTGAATTGGTTCACGCCGCAATGAGAAAGCCTTTCGCCAACAAAGAACACATAGCGGCCATAGACCATCGCATAGTCGCCCTCGACCTCGACCTGCGGCGCGTACATTTCTTCGCGGAGGTTGGCTTCCTTATTGGTAAACATTTTCGAGAACGCCTCGCCGGTTATCACTTCGACCCGAGAACTTCCATCACGCAGCTTCCGGATAGCGACAAGCTGATTCTCCGGTGTGCCGAGTGCGAGAATGCCAGAGGGGTTTGCCGCGGCCATCTCAGCGAAGAGCTTTTCGACGACCGCGAGCGGAACCGCTTTCGCGGAAGGCATTTGCCCGAGAGCCGCAGAACAAAGACCGCAAAGAAGCGAAAAAATAATGGTGAGTACTTTCATATAGTTCGATCTTCCAGAGTCAATTATTACTTAGTGTCCCTTATACGAGCCCGCAATACGCGGAGCAATGTCTTCAAGCCATCGGTCCAGTTCGTCCTGTGCGAACCATTTGCCCTTAAGCATCACGCCGGACCGGTGAGCGGTTGCCGTTATATCCCTCAGTGGATCGCGATCAAGCAAGATCAGATCTGCCCGCTTGCCCTTTTCGACCGTTCCGGCGACTGCAAGAGAGCCGAGGAATTCATGCGGGTTCCGGGTCGCGGCCGCGAGCACAGCGAAGTTGGACAGGCCGGCCTCACTGAGTGCCTTCAATTCGTTGTGGATCCCAAAACCATAAAGCCAGAGAAACTCGGGGGTGTCCGAGCCCGCCATGATCTTTCCGCCAGCCCGGTGAATCGCGACGATCAGTTTGTTTCTCAGTTCAATCCATCGCGCACGCCGATCGAGCGGGACGGTATTTATGAATCTGTTCTTCTTGTAGAAGTCCAGCCACTGCTGCTGCACCCTAGCGGGATAGAAAGGAAGGTCAGGCTGTTTCTTGATCTCGTCTTCGGTGCGGAGCCGGCCGAAGCTGTTCTTCATGAAATGCTGGGTCGGGTTAACGAATGGATTCGAGGCAACCGTTCGCCGGGCCGCCAGCTCGATCCGGCTTTCGTCAATGTGGTCGAGGCTTTTCCAGTTTTCCGGATCGTAGATGTAGAGATCAGAAACCGAGCCCGTAATCGGAGCTCCTTCACGGATGAGAAACTCCAGGTAACCGTCGAGGTGCTCGATCTGCTGACCGTATTTCCAAGCACGCTCCACACCAACAAATCGGCTGTCCGCATGGCCGACGAGTTTGATACCAAGCAGAATCGCTTCAGCGGCCGCGGCCTCATAAACCTCCGGCTTTATAAATGTCGTGACTTTGATCTGGTCGTATCCAGCGGCCTTCGATCGACGAACCGCCTCACGTGCCTCGTTCGGGGTCGTTACAACGAAGTTGTTGCCTTGGTCCTTACCTGTAAGATGCGGACTTGCAACAATAATCGCGGGTCCAACGATTTCTCCCCTTTTAGACCGGGCGCGAAGGTCAAGGAGTTCCGGCGTACCGATCATAAAACGAACCGTCGTCACCCCATTTGCGACCATTACCCGCAATTCATCCGGCGCGATAGAGTCAAGATACTCGTCCGAGTCCGAGAGAAGATGAGTATGCATGTCCGCGAGGCCGGGGATGAGGAACTTGCCCTTGCCGTCGATGCGAACGGCATTAGATGGCACGCTGACACGCCTTGCCGGGCCGATCTCGCGAATCAAACCGTCGCGGACGACCACCGTCTGTTCGCGAAGCACGCGCTCACGATCCATTGGAATGACGTTAACGTCGATAAAAGCGAACGTCTGCGCAATTGCTCCAGTAGAGAGCAGTGCGATCATCACCGTCAATAGGACGAAGTTCATAGTGCGTTCCTCATACCTGTCGATCACTACCCGGTTCGTATTCCGGACAAGCACCCTCGAGCCCGCCTACGAAAGGATGGCGCGGATATTGATCCATTCGAACATTCAGATCTGCCGTTCTATACCAAGCTGCTTCATCTTTGCGCTCAAGGTGCTGTTACGCAGATTGAGCAGCTTTGCAGCTCGATTCTGCCGCCCGCCTGTCAATTCAAGTGCGGACCGGATCAGCTCTCGCTCGTAATGTGCGACCTTTTCGTAGAAATCGACGCCCTTTTCAGGGTCGATCTGGACGCGGTGATTGCCGCGTGTTTCAGTGAGGAGCGAACGTACAATCGTCTTCAAGCCCCTCAGGTTCGCGGATTTGATGTTCCGGCGCCGTATGCCGGCCACTCGGGTTGCCATATTCAAAACTCCTTCGAGGCAATCCTCGTTCTTGAGCGGAAAAGGCGTTCGCAGGCAAATATAATTTCAAGATTGCCGAATGGGTCCTGTCCTCGCCTATATCCCCGTCACGGCAATGCCGTCGGGCACCTTGCCCGTCTCGACCCGGCCCGTGACTTCGCCGGTCTCAAGGTTGACCTTCAATACAACATCGGGCTGCACCGCAGTTATAAATGCCGTTTTGCCGTCTTTGGAGAACGCGACTCCGAGCGGCGTGCATTCGAGCTTGATTCGCCGAACCTCTTTACGAGAGGCAGAATCGACAAGAACGATCTCCTTTGTCTGCAATATCGTGTTCAGAACGGTCTTACCGTCGGGTGTGAATCGCACGCGGTATGGCCGGCCGCCAAGCGGGAGTTTTGCAACCGACTTTGCTGTCGCGGTATCGATGATCTCGGCAGCGTTCTCTGCATTGAGCCCGATCCAAACCTCTTTACCGTCGGGCGAGAGATCGATCGCCTCGGGCTGTTTTCCGACGGGGATCTGAGTGATGGTCGAGCCCGCGGGCGGGACGTTTTGAAATCGAAACATCGTAACTGTGTCAGACCCGATATTCGCTGTGTAGAAGGCTTTTTGGTCCGAGCTCCCGGCGATCATGTGCGAAGCGTTCTGTCCAGTGCCCATTATCCAATCGACCCTATTCGTGGCTGGATCATATCGTGCGATCGCCCGGTTAACCTCGGCGGTGAAGTAGAGCTTACCGCCGATGAGTTGAATGCCGTGCGGCCTGAGCAGCGGGCCGAGATCGACGCGCAGGAGTTCTTTAGCCGAGGCGATGTCGATGATCGAAAGCGTATTCCCCGGGGTTTGGGCTCCGTAGTTCGCGACAAAGGCAGTTTTGCCATCATCAGAAATCACGACCTCGTGCGGGCCTTCGCCGACCGGAACGCGCCCGGTGACTTTCATCGACGCCGGATCAACTATCGCGAGATCGTTGTCGTTCTTGTTGAGAACGACGATCGCCGGTTTTGCTTGCCCGAAGACTTCGAACATGCCTGAAAAAATGACAATTGAGACCAGAGCAAGGAGTCCGGAGGTTGTTGCTTTTACACGCATAAGACCAATTGTGACTGAATTACGCAATTGGTCATAGGAAGGTTTCAGAACATCAGTAGTGTTCGACAGACTGCCCCTGCCTCAGTGGCTTACATTGGAAAATCAGCGGGAAGATCTGTCACCTTTCAACTTTTTAAGGCTGATCGTCGGTAAGCCTTTCTTCAAGGAGCCGCGTCGAAACGGTAAGGAAGTCGTGAGCGGTGATCATCCCGACGAGCTTGCCATTCTTGCATACGGGAAGACACCCGATCCCTCGCTCACGCATGAGATAGAGCGCATCGAGTGTCGGCGTTTCAGGGGATATGGTCAAGAGGTCGCGCTTCATCACGTCGGCCACAACCATTTCATCGGCCGATCGAGCCCGGTTCGACGCAAGCATCGCGATCAGGTCGCGGTGAGAGACGAGCCCAACAAGATGACCATGGTCATCCTCCACCGGCACATGGCGGACGTGGCGCCACTCCATCAGGCTCGCGGCGAGGTCGATTACATCGCTGGGCCTGACTGTAAAAAGGTCGCGAGACATGAATTGTTCGGCCGTGCGAAAGTTGTCGATCCAATCGGATCTTTTCTCGATAGTGGCCAAGGGCCATTCATGGACAGGTATGTTTTGTTCCTGATTCCTGATCATCGCGGCGACGAGCGTCCGCATCCGTACATTTGGCTTTGCCGCCGGGTCCATGTTCGAAAGCGAATCAAGGGTCCACCGGGCGCCATTCGTTTCGTGTCGAACGCGAGCTTCGAGCGTCCCGAGATAGCGGTCAATATCGGCATCATCGATCTTGGCGACCTCGAGGCCCCTACGAGCGAGCGGCAAGAGCTCGTCAACTATCAGTTGCGGAACCGAATACGAGCGGCCGTCGAGCCACGTAATCTGAGATCGAAGCCCGTATCGGGCAACTGTAAAGAAGTTCGTCTTTGCTTCATCAAAGCGCATGCGTTCGCGGACCTCGCCAAATTCAGTCGGCAGAGCCGTCATAAGGCCGAGGAAGAACGCGGCATTTGCAACTTCGTCGAGCACTGTAGGACCGGCCGGCAAGTATCGAGCTTCGATCCGGAGGCTCGGGCGGCCATCCAAAATACCGTAGCAAGGGCGGTTCCATCGCCAGACCGTCCCGTTATGCATCCGCCACGCTTTGAGCTCGGGGGTGCCGCCGCGGCGATACGTATCCAGCGAATTTTCCTCGATCTCACGGGTGAGGATTATCCGGAATCGGGCAACGTCCTCGTGAAAAATCTCGGCGATCGATCCATCGACCCATTTCCGGCCGAAAGTCACGCGGGCGGGGCGGCTGCGGCCCTGATGGACGGGGGAGCGTTCGTCAACGGCATGCTGAAACAGAGCAAGGCGCGTTTCATGCCACAGCCGGTGGCCGAGTAGAACCGGCGAATTGACCGCCGCAGCAAGGACCGGCGCCGAGATTGCCTGTGCCCAGTTATACGAGTTGGCAAAGTCCTCAATATTTGGCTGAAGGTGTATCTGAAAACTGGTGTTGCAAAATTCAAGAAACGTGTCCTGATGGTGGAGGCGGATCTCATCGAGCCCTTTAATGTGAACTACCCGTTCTTCGCCATGAAGTGCTGTGAGAACCTTGTTTAACTGAGCATATCGCGGCCCGGGCGTTAGGTTCTTTTCGACCAGATCTGATTCCTGGATCGTAGGCAAAATACCACATAGAACAACATCCCCGCGGCGGCCAGCTATGTGCGACCTCACTTCACTGACGATCTCAGAGATCTCGGCCTCCAACCGGCTGAGGCAGTCTCCCTTAAACTCGAGCGGCGTCAAATTCGCCTCCAGATTGAACTGGCCGATCTCGGTCGTAAGCCTTTCATCACCTGCCTCGGAGATCAACTGTGTGGAGTACGGTATCGGGTGCATTGCCGAATCGACAAGAAACATCTCCTGTTCGGCACCGATCCGACTGATCCCCGTTTCGAATTTGCCTGCAGCCATCATCTCCTCGAGGACATGAAGGTCGCAAAGCACAGCCTTTGTGAACTCACGCAGGTGGGCCTCGTCTGCATCGGTGTGAACTGTATGTTCTCCCATGTTCTTTTTCTCCGCTTAGTACAAAGTTCAGGCCTTTTCCTTGAACGGGCTTTCAATGTCGTGCTTACGGCGGCTTACCATCAAGCTTTCACCGGTCCACCGGAGTTTTCGGAAACCGAGAAGGTGAAATACCTGAAGCGGAAAGAACCGTGCGACAGCCGTATCTACTCGAAGTACCTCGCGCCCCCTTTCAGTCGGGTGCACACCGGGCAGGAAATGCATCAGGTCGGCAATACGCATCCGCCGCAGCAACGCCGAAAGCCAAAGCCAGAAAGGCCGGATACGCCTGCCAATAAAAAATCCGTCCTCGCCGAGCTTCTGGTAGAGCGGCATCAGGATCAGCCCTTCCTCTCGGGCACGGACCAGCCCACTTCGGTCGTCGGCAAGATGCTCGTTCTTCCTGATCCTCTGAAAATTCTCGTAACCGGGATGCATCGTAAAGCCGTCCTCTTCTGTGATCGCGTGACGGTAACGAACTTCGAGTATTTCCGGCGCTCCCGTGGCGTTTTTCACGACCTGCGCGTGATAATCCGCATCGGGGAGATCTTTCCATGCGATGATTCCCGCACGTTCCATTGCCAGCCAAACTAAAGATTCATGAGTACTTACGGTCGATTCAGCATAATGCTGGCCGCCCTCAAACCCCATCGTTACAGCACCGATGTTGTTAAGATATTCAAGCAGCGTTCCCTCCAACTGTTCTTCGATGCCAAGCAGGATCGTTACCGGCAGTCGGGTAGCGAATCGGCGGTTCCGCATCGTGTCGCCAACGGTTGCAAATGGCACGCCCTCGGCTGAGGTCGAATGGAGGTCAAGTGCATAGACTTCGCCGCGCGCTGACTCGATTACAGGCAAGAGAACCTCCAACAATTCGCGCTGTTCACGATCCTCTGAAAACTGCGGAGGAAGCTGAGAGTCTGGAGCGTTTCGTGTCACGTTGGCATCGGCCCAGTGCCGATTCAGATCGCTATCAACAAACCGGACGCCTTTCCGCAAAGCTCGTGTGTTTCCGGCGAAGAGAAAAACGCGGCCGCAAAGACGAAGATCGGAATCCTTGATCTTTTCAGCCACCCGCCGCACAGCGCGAACTCCCGCCGACTCGTTACCGTGAATGCCGCCAAACACCAAAAGAGTCGGGCCGACATTTTCTGCGCCAAAGGAAGCAACAAGATGTTCACCTTTGGCAATGAATTCCGCTGTCTTGGTTGTAGAGTCCACCGTTCTGCTATACTCCTCTGCAAATATCGAACCGCAAGAGTTATGGCCGTATCCGACATTCTGACCGGAACCGTAAAGGGCCCGGGCCAATCGCCTCAAGAATACACATTCATCACCCGCGACAATAGCCGCGTCAGGATAGGTGAATTCGTTTATTACAAGGCCGTGGCCGAAGCGGAATCACGCCGGATCATCGGAACGGTCAAATCTCGAAAGCTTATCCGCGGCCTTCCTGATGATTTCCTGTCGGAGCCCGGAATACCGCCGGCGGAGGTTGCCGAGATACTCGGCATCGACCCCAACCCGGAGGTTTACGAGATCACTGTCGAGACGATCGGCTACTTTAACCCGAAGCTCGGTGATTTCGTTAATCCGCGTATTCCTCCAAACCCCGGAGATGCGGTTAGCCTGGCATCGGCGGAAACGCTTGCTTCGGTCCTCAGTCCTCGCCAGGAAGGCGAAGCCGGCTCGGCCCATATCGGCTCGCTGTTGACACGTGACGCTGGCGAGGTCCCGATCGTTCTCTCTGTCAAAGATGTGGTCTCGACCCATCTGGCGATTCTCGCATCAACAGGCTCGGGAAAATCTTACACGGCGGGCGTCCTAATAGAAGAAATGCTGCGTCCCTATAACCGAGCGGCGGTACTCATTGTTGACCCGCACGGCGAGTACCACACGTTGGCGTCGATCCAGGGCGACGAGCAATTCGCAGGTGCAGTTGGCTATCGTCCAGACGTGAAGATCTTCACGCCGGATCGGATCAAGGTCCGATTCTCGTCGCTGACCGAAGGCGACATCAGGTATCTGCTGCCGGACGGAACCTCCGATAAGATGCTTCACTTTCTCCGGCAGGCATATCGCTCGCTCCAGGAAAAGCTCAGGGCCGAGGGGCGAAAAGACTATCTTTACAACTACTTCGATCTTCGGGATGAAGTGCAGCGGCAGCAATACGGCAAAGACGAACGAGACGCAGGCGATGGCGGTAACGTCTCATCGATACAAGGCCTTTTATGGCGGCTCGACTCGCGTTTCGATCAGGCCGACAGCATATTCCACGCTCATGAACATATCGAGCTTGGCGATCTTTACCGGCCGGGCCGCGTCACCATTCTCGACCTTTCCGATATCGAACAAAGTCTTCAGCAAGTGATAGTGGGAACTCTTCTTAGAAGGGTCAACAAGGCGCGCGAACAGACGGTCCGCGAACACGTTACCGCGGGTGAGAATTTTCTAGATTATCCGGTGTTCACTCTACTTGAAGAAGCCCATCGATTCGCCCCAGCCGGTTCCAGCGTTGTTTCGACAAACGTTCTCAAACAGATACTGAGTGAGGGACGGAAGTTCGGCGTTGGCATCGGGTTGATAACGCAACGACCCGGCAAGCTCGATCAGGATGTTCTCTCACAGTGCATGACGCAAATCATCATGCGAATCGTCAATCCCATCGACCAGCAGACGATCGCGCAGTCGGTTGAAGGAGCAGGCCGGGCAATGCTCGCCGAACTTCCGGCGTTGACGAAAGGCCAGGCGATCATTTCGGGCGTCGGAATAAATACACCGGTCATGTGCCGCATCCGCCCGCGCTTAACGACCCATGGCGGCGAGACTTTCGATGCGCCTGCTCAATGGCTGAAATGGCACAACGAAGGACAGGCCAAACGCGACCAGGACTCGGCACCGTACCTAAAACCGGCTTCGGAAAAGAAGCCGGAGAAATTGGGCAGCATCCGAATCTGAGGAGCGTCATTTCGCCCCGATCCGGTACATCTCCTGCCCTTCCGGACCGGCGAGATCCTTGCGAACCAATAGCATAAGCTCAACGCCGGGCCGGAGTGGATATGACGCGTAGTACGCGTAGTTCGCAGAGTAACGGCGAATGGCCTCGGCATCCTGCTCACCTTTCTTTGCGATTATCATTTCAGCGGTGCTGGTGTCAAAGAACTTGCCGTGGAAGATCGCCTTCGGGTAATCGCGAAGATACCAGACCAACGGCCAGTAATCCGGCGAGACGACCTCGACAGTGGTCTCGCTCCCTTTTCCGCTCACCTCAGCAAACCGCTCGATATCAGCGACCATGTCAAGAAACTCTCGGCGCGTGTGAGCATAAACGTAGGGGACTCTTTCGTCGTCGTAGTCAACGAAATTTACGTCGTATGTTTGGTACCCGAGTATTGCAAACGATGCTCCGGCAAGGACAATAGCCGCGATGCGGCCGAGCGAACCCATCGAGCCTGCCAGTTCATTTATTGCGTATCCGCCGATAATGCAAGCCGGCAGGATAAACGAAAGCGCAAGCCAGGGCGTCTTGTAAGGAATAATCGTGTAAGCAAGAAACAACCCGAGCGTCCAAAGTCCGGCGAACATCGCAAACCGATGGCGTGCCTTAAAGAATGCGATCGCTGTTCCGATCGCGGAAAGGAGAACGATCGGGGATTCGACCTTCATTGCCCAATTGAGATAGGCGAGAAGCCCGTTATCCGTGTGGTCTCGGCTCCCGGTCTTGGTCCATATCGCATATGCCTCAAAGGCTTTGCTGACGCCCTCCGGATATGTAAAGAATGACGAGAAGAAAAGGACAAAAATATAAATGAATGCGAGCGAGGAGGCGATCAAAACAAGCCAAAGGTCAATGCCCGAACCAAGCGCTTCGCGAACGTCTGCCCAATTAAGTTCGGGGTCGTCGAGTTCATCTTTGCCGCCGCTTACCAACTTTTCCGCCAACAGCAAGCGCCAAAGCCACACAAAGAAGACTGCTATCAGCATTGTCCCGAGCGTGATGAAGGCCGTCTCTTTGGTCGCGAAGAAAAGTGCTGCCGAGGCCGACGCGATGAGGAGATAGATCGGACGACCGTCCCGCCAGACCATCAGCATTCGGAGGACAAAACCGACCAGAACCACCTCAACCGCAAAGACCACGACGGCGATGTAAAAGAATCTGTCCGGGACGCCGGACGAAAGCGATGACGCGATGTTGAGCGTCGTCGGAAAAAAGGAGACAAGCAGAAGCAGGGCCATCCAGCCGATTGCAAAGGGCCCGGCCTTTCTTCGCTCGATAAAGAACACTATCGAAACAACGATCGCGAGACTCAGAAAAACAAAAAAGATCTCGTGAATAAAGTACCGTGAGATGAAGACCATCCCCGGCGAGAGAGCAAGCATCGCAGCGGCTGTCAGGGCTCCAATCCGCCCAATGTATCTCTTCAAAAACAACGCAAGAACAACTATGAGGACGCCCCAGATGGCAACGCTCCACCGAACCGTTACGGTATCAAGTCCGCCAAGAAGTTTCGTAAATGCGAGCGAAATGTAATAGAGGGTCGGGCCGTGGTAATTTTCGGGGTCGTACTTGTAAACGCCGTCGCGGTAAAGATTGGTCAGGAACCATCCGTTAACGCCCTCATCGTGGTGAAATGGCTTTAGGGCAAGCCAATAAAAACGCAGAAATGCGGCGAGGGCCGTCACCGCGACACAACCAAGCAGCCACGTGGCATCGGATCCAAAGCCTCCTCTTTCTTCACCTTTCGTTTCTTCGATCGACATTCGTTCAGCTAGCTCTTGTTTATTCCGCGACCTTGTAAACGCGATATTGTCCCGATTCCGCTATAACCTGGAAGCGGGTAAAGAACTGCTCGTTCGGCGAGAGTGTGTTCCTTTCTTCCGGCGAAATCAGCACGTGGGTGATCCCGTGCTTTCTCAACAATTCTTCGGCCTGCGGACTGCCGCGATAGATCGTCTTGAGGTCCTCTTCGCGTGGCTTGTAGTCAATGCCGTGCGAGCCAAGATGTCCGGCATAACGCATGAATGACGAACGGCCACTCAAGACTACTGCCGAGTTATATGTCGGAGCGTTCAGCACCATCGAATCCGGCGGAGTCGAGGCCCGAATGCGATTCGCAACCGTAACAGCGTCCGGTTCGAAGACACGATAATTAATCTGTCCGGAGAGAGTTCGCCAAACATCGAGCCCGCCGCTGAGCGTCAAAGCCATGACTGCAACCGCAGCAACCATCTTCCAGCCTGCGGAACGCCGCCAGAGCCAAGCGATCGCAAGTGCGACAAGCGGCAGCGACATCACGTACCAATAGATCAGTATCTTGATGTTGTCCCATTCCCACGGTGCGAGTTTGAGCACGTTCGAGACAACAAAAAGCACCGCAAAGGGAATGTAGAAGAGCAAAAGCGTCGGGCTCGCCTTTATCGCCACCGCATCGGCTTCGCGCTCGGCCATGGTCGGTTTTTTCTTCGGCTTGGCAGCATCGGCCACCGGCCTTACGGAATTCCAAACAAGGAAAATACCGGCAACCAAAAGAGGAAAAAGCAACCCGGTATTCTTCAGCCAGAACCAAAGAAAATTATTGTCCCGCTTGTCCCAGCCAAAGTGGAAGCCGATGAACTCGGAGGTTCGTGTCGCGCTTCCGGTCATTGACCAAAGCAAAAGCGGGATCGCGATGACCGCCGTCCCGAAGGCAAACGCGAGAAGCTCCCGCCAACGATCGGGTCTGAATCCCAGAGCAAAAAGCCCGAGGACAAAGAGCACCACCAGGCTGTGAACGTGGATAAGCGGGAGTATTCCCGCCGCTAATCCGACCAAGACAAATGGCAAAAGCTGTTCGTTGGAGACCTTTTCGTCGCCCGCCTCGTCCTCGTCTTTTTTAAATGTGCCCCAAATCGCCGCGATCGCTATCAATGCGATCGGCATTCCGAGCAAAAGGCCTCGCTGTGTCAAAAAGAGCGTCGTCAGCGAATTGCCCCAGCGGAACTGTTCGCCGATCGTGTAGTCCTTAGGTAGATTCCAGAGAAGCTCAAAAAGGCCTTTTGTCTGGCCAAGGTAGTCACCAAAAAAGACGACGAACCCAAGACCGCCGCTGAGGAATAGCAGAACCGGAGCAAGCTTTGCCGCCAAACGATCGTTGACGAGTTTCAGTACCAACCGCTCTAGAACGACAAGCAGCGAGAATGCCCACCCGACATTTTTTACCAGCATCGCTTCGCGAACGCCGACGCCAAGCTTTATGAACATCGCCGTCGTGAGATCGGCGAGAAACGGATAGGTAAACTTCACCCCGGCAAAGTTCGGGTTGTCTGGCGGAAAACTCGCACCCTCAGTGAAGGCATATATCGCACCGAGGTGAAACGGTAGATCGCCGAGATTGTTCGAACCGCCCGTGAAGATTCCTTGGTCGTTGATGATGATCGCCCGGTCGAAAAAGAGAACCAGCAGGCCGAGAGACACCGCGTAATACAAGAACCGAAGGAACTTTACCCCGGTCGCGCCCTGCAGCTTGCCGCGGGCAAGCACGCGGTCGCGGTCAAACGCTTTGCGGCAACCTTGATCGAGCAACAGAAGCAGCGGCAAGAGCGTTATAAGAAGAGCAAAGGCCGCTGTCGCCGGTGTTATTGCCATTGCGAACCCGAGCAGAAAACCTGAAAACCCGAAGATCGCGGAACCAATTACGCACCCCGCTGCGAGCCGCCACAGCAGCGGCTCATCTTCCTCGATCAGGTATGTGAGGGCCGCACCGCCGAGGGTGATCGCGAACAGGATTATAAGGCCAAGGATCATCGCAAATGCTTCGGAAAACTGAAGTTTAAAGTAACCGATTATCGCTTCCCGGTAAAACTTGCCGTAGCTACGACGCAAGGGCTAGAATCCGCCATCGAAATCCACTATAATTCCTTCGAATTTCATAAGTGATCCCAATGGCTCTCAGAGGCTTCAAAAATATGCTGCGTACGCTACCTGCATCGTTCCTGATAGTTCTTGCCGTGGCCGCATCTATCGTTTCGGCCCAGGATTCTCCGTTCAGCCGGCTTGAGATATTTTCGACACTATCACAGCCCTCGGCTTCGGAACTGAGCGGAGAAAGTCACCTCATCCGCGGCGTTCGGTCACTTGGCGGCCGCTCGGCTTTGGCTTACACAGACCGTTTTATTTTCCGCACTGAAGATGGCGGCCAAAACTGGCACGTATTGCCGCTGACTCTTAGAAATACGGAACGAATAGCATCGGTCAGCATTGACGCAGGCCGCTTTCTTTCTATCATCGGCAGTGGTGCTGAAATGTCGCTTGCTGAATCGAGCGATGGCGGCCGCAGTTGGTCATCTGCTCGGCTTTGCCTGCCGAGCTTTGAGGATACGGAAGCCGATCCGGCTTCTGCGAAACTCTCACTTGCGGGCGGATCAATGACGCTCAGCTTTCGGTTGCAGACGTCTTCGAACTTCGTGGGCATTGCAGAATATCGTTCAGATGATGACGGCCGTACGTGGGAGCTGACCCGTCGGGAGATCGACCTCCGTCGTGATGATTCGACTGAAGGCGAAATTACCGATGGGCCGTGGACGCTCGAAAACATTGGCGAATGTCTTGGTTTCAAAGCGGGCTGCTATCAGCGGTCGGTGTTGAAATTCGCCGGTAGCGAAACGGTACCGGCTGCGCTTAAGGTACAAACCGATAATGCCCGCGATAAGGCTCGGGCGGAGGCTAGGGACACTCCCAAATTTTCCGCCGGTTCAACAGGACCAAACCGCATCAGCCTCAACCGCGGATTTGACAAGTGCACCGCCGGCACGGTCCAACAAATGCAGACCTGGTGGGACACCTCGTGGTTCCACGATGCCAATATCTACATGAGCGGGCGCAACCGAGCATGCTTGCAATCGCAGTTGACCGCCCAATGGGTCCAGCAGGTGAAGGCGATGGGATGGGGACTTATCCCGACCATCGTTGGTTACCAATCGCCCTGCATAGCCAGCACCACGTTTACGCGGCCGCGATTCAGTCTCGATGCTGTAGTTGCAGAATCGCAGGGCCGCGAGGAAGCGGGGATCGCAGTGACCGACGCCGGCAATTTGGGACTCGGGCCGGGCACTATCCTTTACTACGACATGGAGCGGTACGACGAGACGGCACAGACACCCGGCTGTCGCATCGCCTCGACCGCATTCCTGAAGGGCTGGACGGACCGAGTCCGCGAACTCGGCTACGAGTCCGGCACTTACGGTTCGCCAAAAAACGCTCAGGAAGACTGGGTAAACCTACCGCCTGCGAGCAAGATGCACGCGATCTGGATGGCACGCTGGGACAACGTGATGAATGTTTGGACGTACATCTCATTCCCGACCTTCCCGACCAACGAATGGACAACCAACCAGCGGATCAAGCAGTGGCAGGGGCCCCACGACGAGACCTGGGGCGGCGTTACGTTCAATATCGACGGAAACATTTCCGACGCGCTGGTCTTCGGCAACGCAGTGCCGCGTAACAAAAATGCCGACTTCGACGGCGACGGCAAGACCGACATCAGCGTCTATCGTCCGGCAGGCGGCATCTGGTACGTGCTGCGGAGTTCGAACTCGACCTTTACGGCGACCTCTTTCGGTGTAGAGACCGACGTGCTAGCCCCCGGGGATTTTGATGGCGACGGACGGACAGATCCCGCGATCTTCCGCCCGGCGGACGGCACGTGGCATTTCCTGCTAAAGGGCTTGAATTATTCAACCCGTCAATTCGGCTCCGCGGGCGACATTCCGGTTGCGGGCGACTTTAATGGCGATGGCAAGGCGGACATTGCGGTCTTTCGGCCTTCGAACGGCGTTTGGTACATCGCGAATAGCGACAGCCGCGGGACGTTCACCTTTGTTCAATTCGGAGCGGCCGGCGACAAGCCCGTTCCGGCGGATTATGACGGCGACGGGAAGACCGACATCGCCGTTTATCGGCCCGCGGGCGGCGTTTGGTATGTCCTGAAAAGCTCCGACGACAGCTTCACAGCGACCTCGTTCGGCATCGAAACGGACCTACCGGCACAGGGTGATTTTGACGCCGACGGCAAGGCTGACTTCGCGGTTTACCGGCCCGCAGATGGGCTTTGGTACATGCTCCGGACGACCGAGGGATTTGTCGCTTTTCAGTTCGGAGTAGATGGCGATGTGCCCTCGACCGGCGATTACGACGGCGACGGCCGAGCGGACCTGGCGGTCTTTCGCCCGTCGAACGGCGTCTGGTACTTGCAGCGAAGCCAGCAGGGATTTTTCGCCGCTCAGTTCGGCATTGCGACGGACCGTTCAGTGCCAGCCGCCTATCTGCCGGCCCCGTAATTATCCGCAGGTCGCTGTCGGGCGGAGGGCGGACACTCTTGTCCGCATCGCCGGTTCCTCCGGCGAGACTTTCGTTCGCGTCGAGGCGACGCTCATGCGGACAGGAGTGTCCGCGCTCCTATAGTGTGGATTGTGACCGTATCCTCACGGCCCTTTCGATCAGATCGGCGTTCTCAAGTATCTTGAGGCGCAGGTCGCGGTCGAGCGATGGATTATCGGCGAGGAATTTGTTGATCGTCGCCAGTGCCTCTTCGCTTCGCTGGCCGCTGATGAAGGCGCCGAGCCAGCCGTTGACGAAGAATATCTTGCGGTTGCGTTTGTGGTTCGGCAGTTCTTTCAATGCTCGTTCGAGATAGGGAAGCGTCAGCTCCGAATGCCGGATCGAGTTCCACGGCCCGAACGCCGCCTCTATCCAGCTCTCTGATATTTCTTTGTTCTCGGTGAAATCTTTCCAGTACTTCGCCTTGTTCTCCGCCGTCGCGATGCCCGCCCGTGCCGCGTAGGCATATCGCTTTGCGTCGTCGCTTGTTTCAGTTTTTTCAAGCTCCGCCAATAACTTCTCGGCCTCTGGATCGCCCAAGATGAGAAGCCTTGTGACTATGTCGAACTTATCTTTGGTCTTAAGCGGTATAGCTATCCGATTCTTGTCAGCATCGGCGGCAGAAACCCGACCTGTCGGGAGGGTATTCTTGTTCTGCGGCGAAGGGGCCCCCTCGCTGGCGCTCGGGTTTCCGCCAGTGCCACCTCCGCGTCTCTGCGACTCTGCGGTTAAAAGTTCCTTCAGCACCTTCCGTGCATTCTCGCTCGATGCAATGTTCAAAAACACCCGGTAGTACGTGATCCGCTGGCCGAGCGTCTCCGCGTCCCGCATGCGCTCGATCAGCATTTCCTCCACACGAGCCTGTAGGCTTTCTGTCGCCGCGTCGCCGCGTCCCTTATTCTCGGCGTCGATGTAATAATTCATCGCCGTCCCAACGCGGCTGAGCAGCAAAGCGGTCGTCGATTCGTCCTCAAGTGCGGAAGCCCGCACGTCAGTAAGGGCGTTTCTTCCGGCTTGAGTGTTACGCCCTTGCTCACGCGCGGGCTTCTGCAAAACCCGCACCACCAGCTCAACAAACTCCCGCGGGTCAAGCTCGCCTTCGCGGACGCTGTCCCACAACGCACCCCACATCATCGACCGCAGGAACGGATCTTTCTCGTTCTGGATGTTCTTGAGAACATACTCGCGGCTCTTCTCGTCAAGCAAGAAGATGCCGTAGCCGTAGTCGCCGTAATTTGGGAAAATCAGCTCAGGATTTTTTTCATGGCGCAGGCCTAATAGAGTAACGTCGCTTTTTGAAAGCGTAAGTGTCGCTGTGCGATCGGCCTTATCGGCAAAACGATAGAGAATGTTGGTTTGAATTGGCCAAATATCGCTTCGGACTAAAACACCTAACTGACGCAAAGCCCCGATCCAACGATTAGTGTCGATACCATTGCAAACCACCTGTCGGAAAGCGGCATCATAGGCACACCCGCTATCAGTCTTAACCACTGAAAGCCCACGACGTTTAACCCAGATGTATGCCCACTCGTTCAAGTCTTGTTTACTGGCCGTCTCAAATTCTTCAACCAGATCCTCCCACCCAGCATTCCCAAATTCATGCTTTTTCAAAAACGAGCGGACGGCGGTTTTGAATTTGTCTTCGCCGAGGTAGAACTCGGCTTGGCGGAGGAACGCGGGGGCTTTGTTGTAAACGATGTTGCCGTAGGCGGATTTCGCGGCGGAGAGGTTCGGTATCTCCTGATAGATCGGCGTCGTGCCCTTGGTCGAATCGGTCTGATAGGCGGCCTGTTTGACGCGTTCGTAAAAGACCTTCCAGGCGTTCATTTCTGGCATGATCCGCTCCATCGCCTTGTACGCCGTAAAGGTCGCAAAGCCCTCTTTCAGCCAAAGATCGTCAAACCAACGCATCGTCACCGTGTCGCCGAACCACTGATGCGACGCCTCGTGAAAGATCAACAAAGCCCGCGAGATGTGGTCGTTCCGAGTTGGCTCCTGCGGAAAGATGATCGCCGATTCCCGCAAAAACGTCGCCCCCGCATGCTCCATCCCGCCAAACGGAAACTCCGGTATCAACACCAGATCGTACTTAGGGAACGGGAACTTGTAGTCGAAATACTCCTCGAAATACTTGATCGACTCACGATTAAGCCGAAAGACCTCCGCCGCATGCGGCTTGAATTTCGCCGCCTGAGACTTGCGGACGTAGATGCGAGTAAAATCTCGAGAGTCCGACGCGAAGCCTTTCGATAGCCGCTCGATATTTTCCTTCCGCATTTGCTCGGCTGTCTCTCCGTCCATACGCCAAGAAACATCATTTTCAAGCCATTTCCTATAGACTTCCTTAAGCTCGGATTTTAAATTGCGAGGTTTGTAGTTCGGCTCCCAGATTCGCTCGAACGGGCCGGCGGCAAAGGCAAAGACATATGTGCTGATCGGTTTCGTCTCCACAAAATCGGTACGAAATTCCCTAGACTTGTTCGGTTCGCTAAATACGGTCTCAGAGCTTTCACCCAAAGCATTCGCAACTACTTCCCAGTCGCTCGGTCGTTTGACCTGCAATTCAAACCTCGCCTTAATATCCGGCTGGTCGAACACCGGAAATGCCGTGCTCGCGTCGGACGGGACGAACAGCGAGTAGAGATACTCCGACCCGTCCTCTTTATCGATGTACCGCGTGATCGCCGACCCGCTCGTCAATATCGGCGAAGTGAAATCGAGCTTGATGACGTTCTCGCCTATGACAACGTTGTCATAAAAAATTAAGTGCTCTTGAATATCCGCATAGTAACGCGAGATCCCGTCTTTAACATGTTGTGGGCGATCGAATAACGCAATGCGCCCGTTGATCGTCACGTTTGAGATCGTCGATTTCTCTTCATGGCCTCTGATCTTTCTCCAGTCGAGTATGATCGGCGGGATCTCGGCAGCTCGTGCCGATGCAGGCGGGGACGCCTGCGTTCCAGTCGTCGGCTGGCCTGAGATCCCCGCGTCGCCGCGTCCGCTTGTCGCCGCGTCGCGAACTACCACCCGAATCTCCATCGTCCCCTTCAGCACCGGCGACATCTTTTCCAGCGTTAGGTTCAGCTTGTAACGCACATCGGAGTACCGCTCCGCGCGCCACTTCGCCAGCTCGAGCGAAACTCCGGGCTTGATCGGCGGTAGCGTTGCGGACGGCGGCCTGGGCTGCGAGATGGTGGTCATCGTGATCAAAAGAATTGCGGGAAACAAGTACTTTCTCATTGCGGCATTACCTCGGGAGCAGGACAAAACTCTCAATGCAAGAACTATATCTTAGACCCGCCCGCGGGCCGAAGCGTTGCTTTGCCCCGCTGAAGATTGGCTAATCCCGCCCGCGAATTGTAATATCTAGAGTTTTGGTCAATCTGACCCTATAAACGCTATGCTACAGGCCGGAATTGTTGGGCTGCCCAACGTAGGAAAATCAACGCTCTTTAACGCCCTTACCGCACAGGAAGCGGCGCTTGCGGCAAATTACCCGTTTGCGACCATCGAACCGAACGTGGGTGTCGTCGCTGTTCCCGACGAACGGCTTGCCGTGCTCGAAAAATTGGTCGGTGCGCAAAAGGTCGTTCCTGCCACGGTCGAGTTCGTCGATATCGCCGGCCTTGTCCGCGGTGCTTCGAAGGGCGAGGGCCTCGGCAACCAATTCCTCGCCAATATCCGCGAAACGCATGCGGTAATTCAGGTCGTCCGCTGCTTTGAGGACGAGAATATCGTCCACGTCGAAGGCTCGGTCGACCCGATCCGCGATATCGAAACGATACAGATCGAACTCGCACTTGCCGATCTCGCCTCGCTCGAAAAGCGACGCGACAAGGCCGGCCGCGGTGCTAAATCGGGCGATAAAGACGCCAAACGCGAGATCGAGATCATCGAAAAGATAATGCCGGTCCTCGAAGAAGGGAAGCCGGTGCGCTCCGCTCCGTTGACCGATGACGAACGCGAGATCGTGCGAAAATGGTTTCTGCTTACAACAAAGCCGACGATATATGCTGCAAACGTCGATGAAGCAACACTCGCCGATCCGGCATCGAACCCTTACGTGCAGAAAGTGATGGAACACGCCACGGCGGAAAATGCCGACGTTGTCCCGATCTGTGCAAAGCTCGAGGCCGAGCTTGTTGCACTCGACCCTGCCGACCGTGCCGATTATCTGAAAGACCTCGGCCTCGCCTCAAGCGGCGTCGATGACCTCATCAAGGCCGCGTACCATATGCTCGGGCTGATGAGTTTCCTGACCGCCGGAGAGAAAGAAGTTCGGGCGTGGACCATCCCCATCGGCACAAAGGCCCCGCAGGCCGCCGGCGAGATCCACACGGACATCGAACGGGGCTTTATCCGCGCCGAGATCATCGGCTACGAAGACCTCGTTGCCTGCGGCAGCCGCAAAGCCGCCAGCGAAAAAGGCCTCGCCCGGCTCGAAGGCAAGGACTACATCATGCAAGAAGGCGACGTGGTAGACTTTAGGTTCAACGTTTAAGGGAGCAATTCGAAGACGATGACCCATCGAAGCGATCTGTCGAGGCGTTTACATTTCAGTGTGCTGGCAATGATCTTTTTCGCTGCCACAATGACGCTCGGCCAAACGAGCGGCAAAGTCACGCTCCGCGGCCAGGCGGTCTGCTCGGTTTGCTGGTTTGAAGCAACCGACCGCAACGCGACGCCGTACGGTAATGCCGCCGATATTTCCTGTGCTATGGACTGTGCGGAAGAGGGCATCCCGATGGCCATCGCCGTTGAGGACGAGAAAGGCTTCACCCTCTACACGCTCGAACCTGGGCGGTTCAAACCCCAAGGCAAGGGCTTTCTTGAGTACGTCCCGAAGACGATCGAAATCGAAGGCGAACTCCGTACCGAAAAAGACAAGAAGATCGTAAAGGTCAACGCACTTCGGGTGATCGATGAAGCGGCCGCTAAGCCCGTGCCTCTGCCCGTGACGGCCGATCTGACGCTAAAAGACCTAACCGGCACTTCACAGTCGCTTGCGGCTTTCCGGGGAAGGGTCGTCGTGCTCAACTTTTGGGCTACCTGGTGCGAGCCCTGTCGCAAAGAGATGCCTGACCTTGCGGCCATACAAAACGACTACGCCGCACTCGGCGTTCAGGTGATCGGGGCCGCGGGCGATGACGCGTCGGATTCTGCAAAGGTCATCAAGTTCATCCGCGACTATAAGGTGAACTTCCCCGTTTGGGTCAGGGCGACCACGTCGGATATGAAGCGATTCGGGCTCGGCGAGGTTCTACCCGCGACAGCAATCATCGATAAGGAAGGGAAGATCGTTTGGCGAGAGGTCGGGATCATCAAGCCGGAAACCCTCCGCAAAGAGCTCGATCGGCTCTTGCTGCCTGGCGTTTCCGAAGCGCGGAAGGCCGCCAGGGCCGAACGGAAGCAGGCGACGAACACATCGCTCGTTCCAGCCTGACCGGTCTGACCGGGCGAAGGCCAGGCTGTCCGGGGGACGGCCGATAACCCAAAGAAATTCACTGCCGGAATTCGGCTCGTCAGCGGACAAGTTGACCGGGCCGCGATGCGCATGACGCTGATGTACCGCTGGCACCCGCGGTTTCACTTCGGGCTTGAATACAACCCAAAGGTGGGCGAGGTGCACCCGCTATTGACGTTCATTCCGCTGACGGAATCTCGAAACCGGCCGGCGGTGATCATAGGCCTAAGCTCGGACCGCATCGGCACGCCCGAAGGCACCAGCGTTTACGTGACTGCAAGCAAAGATCTTGGAGCATGGACGGGACTGCCGATCGCACCTTACGCAGGCGTCGCCTGGGGCTCGTATGAAAAAAGGCTTCGGCCGATCGGCGGGCTCAACATCAGGTTGCCGAATCGTTTTAACTCACTGATCCAGTTCGATGGGGTGAAGGTGCACCCGAGCCTGACCTATTCGTTCCGCGATTCACACACGTTCACTTTTCTGATGATCCGCGGGAAAGACCCGGGGCTGACCTACATATTCTCTTTCTGATAGGAATGCTCGACTCGGATCGGTCGGAAACTTGCAAAATTGGTTCGTTTTGGTAAGAATTAGAAATTCTTGGCGGGTTCGTCTATCGGTTAGGACGCAAGATTCTCAATCTTGAAAGACGGGTTCGATTCCCGTACTCGCTACCATCCCCTCAATCCCGAAAAACTAATGGTGCCCTCGGTAGGATTCGAACCTACAGCCAACGGATTATGAGTCCGCTGCTCTAACCGTTGAGCTACAAGGGCACGAATCAATAAGATTAGATCAATCGCGGTTTGGTGGCAAATCTGCACCTTCGGGTTTCGGCCGCGGCGCCACTTCATGTGGTTCCTCTGCCCTGAACGACAAGCTATCGCCAAAAACCGGAGGCGGAGGCGGGCCGGATGCTGTTAAGGGTTCTTCATCCGGTATCTGCGAGACGTGACGAAGCACAAGCCACATGCCAAGAAAGCTCAGACCAAGTCCCGCGAACGAGATCACAACCGCCGGCCACATGATGTCCTGTTCGATCGTGTCGATGTTCGAGCCAGACGCGATGTAAAAAATAGCGATCACCATTGATGCCACTAGCGGCACTACCCATTGTAGGGCTATCCCAACCGCAACCGAAATAAAGGCCCAGAGCCCGCCGTTCCGTCCGTTCGAGTTTGCGCTCCGGAAAGTGTGGATGGCAAAGATGACGATCGCGATGATCCCTAAAAGTGAAAGCACAGGAAACCTCCTTTTGATGCCGCGGGCCGCGGGAAACTGTGGTTGCGGGGGCACGAGCCGTTTCTCGAAAATTAAATTATCTGCTATATTTCCCTAGCTCTCTCAGAATCTCAAATCTGCTTCGAGGA